>Ga0334722_10000247_pt1 | contig 82914 bp, 77 predicted proteins | sample C3_bottom_MG_FD_207210 | JGI IMG/M metagenome (GOLD analysis project Ga0334722, IMG submission 207210) | Sediment microbial communities from Yellowstone Lake, YNP, Wyoming, USA - C3_bottom | ecosystem: Environmental > Aquatic > Freshwater > Lake > Sediment | place: USA: Wyoming | collected...
AGATCCCCGATAGAACCCTTCGGGGATGACCTTTTGGGTGGCGCTGAGTGCCTATTTGAGAGTAGGTGAATAGTTACGAATTTTTAAACAAAAAGAAAGGCAGGGTAATAAACCCTGCCTTTCCAGTATGTTACATGCTTGCATATCAACGAGCTACATAATTATTTATCTTTCTTTGCTGCTACCGGCAGATTTTTAAAAACATCCTCTGCCTGCACCGCCTGCCGTAATATCTCCATTGCCTTCTGAAGTTGGAGATCGTCCTTGTCTTCCTTCGGCACCATCTCCATGGCGAAATCCTCGTCAGCCGCAGGATGATCCATTTTCTTATCCTCTTTCACCTTGTCGTTCTTCAGGTGACGGTCCAGGTCTTTCTCGCGAACGAGCACGTGAACAGACTCGCCCTCTTTCGGTTCCTTTACCGTCGGCAGCTTCAATTCGATGTCAGGTGTAATACCCACATTCTGGATCGAGCGGCCGCCTGGCGTGTAGTACTTGGCGGTGGTCAGCCGGAGACCGGTGCCTCCTTCGAGCGGGAATACGGTCTGGACCGAACCCTTTCCGAAAGTCTGCGTGCCGATGATCAGCGCGCGTTTCGAGTCCTGAAGCGCGCCCGCTACGATTTCCGACGCGCTCGCACTGCCGGTATTTACCAGCACGATCATGGGATATTCCCGTGTCTGGTCGGCACCCGTGGTGAGGTAATCCTTCCGGTCCGATGATTTCCTGCCCTGCAGGTAAACAACCAGCTTGTCCTTTCCCAGAAACTTGCCGCTTACATCCACCGACGCGTCAAGAAGTCCGCCCGGATCGTTCCGCATATCAAGGACCAGTTTCTTCAGGCCCTTGGCTTCCAGACCAGCCAGGGCCTTCTCCAGTTCCTCGGCTGTCTGTCCCTGGAACTGCGTGATCTTGACGTATCCGATGTCGCCCTCAAGCATCTTGGCCTTGACGCTCTGGACCTTGATCACGTCACGAATGATCTTGAATTCCCTGGATTTGTCCCATCCTTCGCGAAGGATCATGAGCCGGACTTCCGTCTTCTTGGGGCCGCGCATGCGATCAACGGCCTGTTCGATCGTCATGTCCCTGGTCCACTCATCGTTGATCTTGAGGATCTTGTCCCCTGCGGCGAGCCCTGCGCGATCGCCCGGCGTGCCTTCGATCGGCGAAATGATCGTCAGTTGCGCGTTCTTAATCCCGATCTGGATGCCGACACCCGTAAACTCTCCCCGGATGTCCATGTTCATTTCCTTGAACGCCCGCTCGGCCATGTACGACGAGTGGGGGTCAAGACTCGAAACCATCCCGCGAATGGCCCCCTGAATAAGCTCCTTCGAGTCCGGTTCTTCAACATAATTTCGTTTGATGAGTTCAAGCGCCTGGGTAAAAGCCTTGAGCTCGTCATACGTGTCGGACTTGGCATGGACCATCCCCTGTCCGATCAGCACACCGGTCAACAGCAGAACCAGCGCCGCCAGTAAAATCTTTCGTTTATTGATCCGCAGCATGTCGTCTTCCTCCAAAGAATTCCGCATATATTCTCTCCTGATCCAACAGGGTGAATGTCTTGCTCATTGCAAAAATACAGCCTCATTACAAAGCAGCCTGGCGCGCCGCCTTGCGATGAAGCGACGTGGTTGATTGAGCAGAATACTCTATTTTATCAGTTAACGCTTTGCCAGCCAGGCAAGAGGGTCCACCGCCTCTCCGTTATGGCGAATCTCAAAATAAAGCCTCGGGCCCTTCATGCTCCCCGTCTCGCCCGCCAATCCAACCACCTGTTCCTTCTCCACCCGGTCGCCGTTATTCACATCCAGCCGCGAAAGGTGACCATACAGGGAATAGAGGCCGTTCGGATGTTCGAGGATCACGAGCTTTCCATACCCTTTGTACCAGTCCGAGTACGCCACCTGACCCGCGTCCATTGCGCGCACTGCATTACCCTCGCGCGCTTCAATTTCTATCCCCCTGCGAAATACAGTAGTCCCGAACTGAGGATGCCGCTGCATACCGAACCGGGTGAGCACCTGCCCCTGCACCGGCCAGGGAAACCGGTTCGTGCCGGACGCGACAGCGCTATCTGTTGAACGGCGGACCTTGTTCCGGGCCGGCTTGGCGGCTTTTTTCTCCTGTTCCGCCTTCCTGATCATGGCCCACAGGCTGATGGACGACTCCTGCAGCTCGTTCAGCGTCTGCTCATACAGGTCCTTCTCTTCCCGAACACGGGAAAGGATCCCGGCCTTCTTCTGTCTCTGTGTTTCCAGCGCGGTTTTCTTTGCTTCCACGAGCTTTGAACGTTTGAGAACTTCTTCCTTCTTCGCCGCCAACTCCTTCTGGCGCACCGACAGTCTCTCAAGCGCCTCGCCATAATGCAGCATGATCCTGCGATCCTGCTCCGCGATCATTCCAAGGTACTTTACCCCCTTGAGGGCGCCGGTGAAACTTTCGGAACCGAGGACGACCGCCGCATAACTCTTGTGTCGCATCTTGTAGAGCGCCCGGATTCTAATGCTGTATGTGCGCCTGAGCCCAGTAAGGTCGGCGTTAATTTCCCCGCTGCTCTTTTCTATGTCGCGTAGCGATGACTCGGCGTCACGGAGACGTCTCTGCTGCTCCGCAAGCTCCGCGCCTCCCGCCTGAATTTCCCGATCAGTTTTTTCTATACCGGCAAGGACCGAGCGTTCCCGCTTGTTTGCCAGCTTGATCCTCCGCTTTTTGTCCTGCATCTCGCGCTTGATGCGCTGAAGCTCCTGCTTTTTCCCCACGGCAGCATCGGCCCCGTACGCCGGCCCCGCACCGCAACAGTAGGGGAGAATGAGCAGGAGCACAAGGATGCGGAAACAGGAGCATATCATCATTCCCGGCCTTCCTACTCCAGAAACCGGCTCGCCGAGATCAGCCCGCCCGTCAAGCCGAGCAGGCCGCCGCCGGCAATCATATATGCTACCACCGCCGGCGGCAAAAAGTCCAGTCCATTCGGCCGCGACAGGAAGAGAGCAACCTCCGGGGGCAGGACATAATAGAGTGCCGCGAGCACTCCCACGGCAAGCGCGGCGCCGATCATGGCAAGGAGCATGCCCTCGACCAGAAACGGCCCGAGGATAAAACCTTTTGTGGCCCCGATCCACTGCATAAGCTCGATCTCCTGGCCCCGGGAGTAGAGCGCGAGCCTGACGGAGTTCGAAATGATAAACACCACTGACACGCCGATCAGAACGGCAAGGGCGGAGCCACCATAGGTAATCATCTTGAGCAGCCCGGCGATCGCATCGGCCCCCTGCCTCCCGTAGGACACTTCCTCCACCCCGTGATAACCCGAAAATTTCTCGGACAGGTCCGAAATCCGGTCCGCATACTCCCGGTGGATGGTGACCTCGAAGGAGTCGGGAAGAGGGTTCTCTCCAAGGCCGTCGATCAGCGATTCCTGCCCTTTCAGCTCTTTTCTGAACAGCTCAAGCGCCCCGGCTTTGGGCAGGTGCGTTGCCTGCTTCACCCCCGGCTCGGCCTTAATCCTGGTCAGGATAAAATCCCGGTCGCGCTCGGTAAGCCCGTCCTTCAGGTACACGGACATCTCGAGCCGGTCGCCCAAGGCGTTCACCGACGTCTGAAGATTGAAGAAAGCCAGCAGGAAAAACCCGACGATCACCATGGCCATGCTGATGGTGCCCACGGCAAGCAGGTTCACGAGACTGTTCGCGCGAAGACCGCGAAACGCTTCCGCGGTAAAATAGAACAAACCATATCCTTTCACAGACTGCCCTCAAACACTTTTTGCGCCGGTCCTGACCGCATCCGGCTGAAGCGCCGTAGCTGATGCGGCCCGTTGCCCGATGTCCGTCACCCTGCCGCGTTCCATGGTAATGATCCTGCGCTGCATTTTTCTTACCGTTTCCCAGTCGTGCGTTGCCACCAGCACCGTTGTGCCCTTCATATTAATATCTTTAAATAGGCTGAACACGTCCTGTCCGCTCTGCGGGTCCAGGTTGCCCGTGGGTTCGTCCGCGAGCAGGACCTGGGGCTCGTTCACGAGCGCCCTGGCCACAGCCACCCGTTGTTGCTCGCCGCCCGAGAGCTTAGGGGGCGTAAGGTGGCGCTTGGCTTCAAGGGAAACCTTTTTGAGCACCTGATACGCACGGCGCTCGATGTCCCCGTGGGGCGTACCGACCACCTTGAGCGCAAGGGCTATGTTTTCGAAGACGGTCTTGTGCGGGAGGAGTTTGTAGTCCTGAAACACAAATCCAATATTCCGCCGGAGATAGGGGATGCTGGACGAATCAAGCCTGAAAGTGTTCATGCCCTGGATGATGATCTGCCCCTCATCCGCCTGTTCCGCGCAAAAGATGAGCTTGAGAAGTGTGGTCTTGCCCGCCCCGCTCGGCCCGGTGACAAAAACGAACTCGCCCTTGTCCACGGATAAGCTGACCTCGCGCAGGGCAGGGACGCCTTCATAATATTTTGTTACGCGGTGGAGTTGAATCATGGTTAAAGGCAAGCTCGAAACACTAATTTCTAAATCCCAATGAATAACCAAATTCAACTGTTTGAAAATTCGAGTTTGGATATTTTATATTGTTTCGGATTTCGAAATTCGTGTTTAGGATTTTTTCTTTTTAATGACTTCCTTCACCGCAGCCGCAATATCGTTCGCCGACATGCCATAGTGCTTGAGCAGGCCATCCTGTTCGCCGGAAGTCCCGAAGGCGTCTTTGACGCCTATGCGCACCATCGGGACCGGTGAAGCTTCGGCCAGCGCCTCGGCCACCGCGCCGCCCAGTCCGCCGATGATCGAATGTTCCTCCGCGGTCACGATCGCGCCGCATTTCTTTGCCGCGGCAATGATCGCATTCGTGTCGAGCGGTTTGATCGTTGACATGTTGATAACGCCTGCATCGATGCCCTCGGCCTTGAGCAGGTCCCGTGCCTTCAGCGCTTCGGCGACCATGAGGCCCGTTGCGATGATCGCCGCGTCCTTCCCCTCGTTGAACACGTGAGCCTTGCCTATTTTGAATTTATAATCATCGCCGAAGAGCGTCGGGACCTTGTTCCGGCCCACGCGCACGTAGCAGGGGCCTTTATATTCAGCCACGGCCTCAATCGCCTGCGCGGTCTCGGGCCCGTCCGCCGGAACGATCACCGTCATGTTTGGAAGCACCCGCATCACGGCGATGTCCTCCACGGACTGGTGCGACCCGCCGTCCTCGCCAACGGTGATGCCCGCGTGGCTCGCCACTATCTTCACATTCAGGTTCGGATAGCACACGGACTGCCGCACCTGCTCCCATGCCCGGCCCGTGGCAAATACCGCGAAGGTGCTCGCAAAAGGGAGCTTACCGCCGATGGCAAGCCCCGCCGCCGTGCCGACCATGTCCTGTTCGGCGATGCCGATATTGAAGAACCGCTCAGGGAACACCTTCGCGAATTTACCGGTCTTGGTCGAGCCCGACAGGTCCGCGTCCAGCACCACCACATCGTCCCGCTTCTTCCCTAGGGCCACAAGCGCGTCCCCGTATGCATCTCGTGTCGCAATCTTTGTCACATTTCCTCCTCATTGCCGCTGTTTCACAGCGGCAAGCTGGCAAGCTTGCAAGCATGTTAGCCTGCAAGCTGTAATTATTTACAAACAGTTTCCCCTGAAAGTTCCTTCATCGCGATCGCGAGCTCTTCCTTCGAAGGCGTGGTCCCATGAAACTCCACCTTGCCCTCGAAGCACTTCGAGCCCTTGCCCTTGACCGTGCGGCAGACGATCATGACCGGCTTTCCCTTCACGGTTTCCGCCTTGTCCAGAGCTTCAACGAGCTGCGCCATGTTATGCCCGTCAACGTCCAGCACTTCCCAGCCGAAGGCGCGCCATTTGTCCGCGATCGGCTCCACACCCATGACCTTGGCCACGGGTCCGTCTATCTGGAGCCCGTTGTTGTCCACCATGGCGCAGAGGTTGTCCAGTTTGTAGTGCGCCGCGGTCATGGCCGCTTCCCAAACCTGTCCTTCCTGAAGCTCGCCGTCGCCGAGCAGTGCATACACCCGGTTCGGGGCCTTGTCGAGTTTGTGAGCGAGCGCGAGGCCGTTTGCCACGGAAAGTCCCTGACCGAGCGAACCCGTCGAAATCTCGACGCCTGGCAGGTATTTGCTGTCGGGATGGCCCTGGAGCCGTGAACCGAGCTTGCGGAGCGTGCAAAGTTCGGCATGCTCAAAGAACCCTGCGTGCGCGAGCACTGTATACAGGAGCGGCGCGGCATGCCCCTTGGAAAGAATAAAATTATCCCGCCCCTTCCAGAGGGGCTTCTTCGAATCGTACTTCATCTTGTAAAAATAAAGCGCCGTCGCAATATCCGCAGAGGAGAGGCTGCCGCCGGTGTGGCCGGACCCGCACTCAGTCAGCATCTTAAGGATATCGATCCGGACCATCCTCGCTTTGTCAACGAGCGTTTTCAACTGTTCTTCAGTAACCGCCATGCAATAAACCTCCCGCGTAATACAATATTATTATACTTAGCAGCAAAAAATCCTATTTCTGTGCGCTCTTTTCCTTCTGTTCCTGCGCGAGAAAATCCACGATGACGTCATCAAGGCTTTTCTCTGTTAAATCTTCCTTCGGTTGAGACGGGGGGGGCGGCGCTGCGGGGGCGGCTGCCTTTGCCGCAACAGGCTTCGGAGCGGGCGACGGCTGATACGTTGATTCGTGCGGGGCATTATTAATGTCAAGCTTGCCCTGCATAAGATCGCGAATCATCTTCTTGTGCTGCTCCATCATGATATCGCGAACAACCTCGTCGAGGCAATCCGCTTTCAGGATATCCGCATAGCTGGTCTTGCGCGAAGCGAGGATCGCCCCCTGAAAATACAGCAATGAAGTTATAAAAGGACTATTGACCCCGCCGTCTTCGGTCTGGACATGGTATATCTTTCCCTGGAATTTAAAATCGGTATTGTACCCGGTAAGCATAGAAGCGTATTATACAAATCCAGCCGTGAAGATGCAAGCCTTTTTGCTTGACAGGGAGGGAAGGTTGGTGTAAGTTTTCCCCGTGCCGGTGTGGTGAAACTGGTAGACGCAGAGGACTCAAAATCCTCCGGGGGCAACTCCATGTCGGTTCGATTCCGACCACCGGCACCATTCAAATCAATCAGTTAGAGCCCTCCTAACTACATTATCATTCCCTGAAAATCCCGTCTATCCCGTAACTGTGCCCAAATTGTGCCCATGCTGTGCCCGTGTGCCTTCACCTTGCAGCAGCGCGACCAACTTCTCCGATGCCATCTTGAGATCCGCCTCGTTGACAATGTTGTAGCGGTCGAAAATTGCCCTCGTTTTGTGTCCCGAGATCATCATTGCGACTCTTTCAGGAACACCACTGCGAACCATGTTCCTAACCGCAGTTCGCCGCAGATCATGAAAGAGCTTATCGTGCTTCTTGAGGTCGTCGCTGTCGCATTCGCGGCAGGTAAGTTCAGAGCGTTTCGTATTTTCCGGCAGCTCGCTTAGCGAACCACACTGCTTGCACTTGAAGGTTGGCTTGTGACCGCATCTCCATAGTGCGCTGTCCCAGGCATCCCGGAAATCAGAGAACCTCTTCCCTCTCAGAAAATATACATAGCGACACGCGGGATACTTCTCGTCTCGTATGTTCTTCTGCCGCAGGATCGTTTCATACAACTCACCAGTCAGATAGACGACTCGGGCTTCGTCGTTCTTCGTGGTCCCGGCTTCCAGACTGATCTTGCCTTCGATCAGGTTCACCTGAGCCCAGGTCAGAGACAATATCTCCTCTTTTCTCATGCCTGTGTAATATCCGGTCGTAAGCACGGGCTTCAGATGCTCTGGCAGGGCTTCCAGGAGCTTCTGGTACTCGCTGTGCTCAAAGTATCCGGTCCTGCTGTTGCTTTCCTTCAATTTGGGGATATACGGGGGTCTGATAACTTTAGGTGGGGTGTGTCTGGCTCCCAGCGAGAACATCCTTTTAAGCGCTGACAATTCACGGTTGATCGTCCCATTGCTTGCGCAGTCCGCCTGACGGTCAACGATATACTGCTGGATATCGCTCGTCGTCATATTGGCGGCTTTCATTCCGTAGAAGTGCGCTTTAAGATGTTTCAGGCTGTTCATGGTTCTTCCGAGGGATTTTTTACCGTTCAGCTTGTAGTCTTTGATAAGATCGTTGGCCAACTCGTCGATGAGAATCTTTTCGACCTTGAGACCAAAGAACCGGCCTTCTGCTTTCTGGCCGCCTCTCAGTTCAAGCTTTCGCTTGGCAACACCGACCTTGTCGGAACCTGTGCTTTCACGGTAGGGCTTGCCATTGCGATAGTATTTGATCCAGTACATACCGCCACGTTTATAAATCGAGCCCATCCCTCAATTACCTCCTTTCCGTTTTCTTTTTCGTTCTCGTGCCCTTTGTTACTTCGGACCTCCCTCCTTTCATTTCCATGCACTCCAGGGCTAAGTGCAGGAATGGCGGTATACCTCTGACGCCACGCTCCCACCTGCTGATCGTCATGACATCTACGGCCAAAACCTCGGCAAGCTGCGCCTGGCTGTATCCGTTTTTGTTTCTCCATGCGATCAATTGAGCTGGTGTCATAATAATTATTATAGGCCATTGGCCTATGTATGTCAAGGCCTTTCATCAGCAGGTGAACATGGTCTTGCTTTGCTCGATCCAGGCATCCATATCCTGAATATCAAGCAGCACTCTCCTGCCATCGCGCACACAGGGGATTTTACCAGCCCAGATCATCTCGCGTAAAGCGCAAACTGATCTGCCGAGATAAACAGCGGCCTCACCGACATTAAAAAGTCGTTTTTTTGGCCGATCCCCCGCTGGATTATCTATCCTCTGTGCCTTCATAAACCCCTGTCAATCCTTATCGAAATGATGCACTGTGCCCAAACTGTGCCCGTAAACGTCAACTTTACTCAACATAAAATCAGTCATCAAGGATACTTTCTTTTTCTTCCCCGTCTGCTCAAACGCTCTTGCCTCTCACGATCTTTCGTGTCTTGTTTGATAGATAAAGTCATTGCCCGGCGCAAGTGCTCCATTTTCTGGCCTAATTTCGCCGCCATCATTGTGTAAAATCGGTCACTCGTGTGACTTTCCTTGCATGACTTATAAGTCAAATTGTGACATAACCTGCACTTCACGGAGCGCCGGAGATAAAGATACCAGGTACGCCGACCACATTCGGGGCAAATCAAATAGAGCCTCTTTCCGCCAAAATAGCCTGGTATCGCATCGATCCGGATATCAGTCGAAATATTCTCCGTGTCGTTGCATGTATATGACACTTTCAACCTCATGGGTTCGGATATCGTGTCCAGCATATAGCCGCAGGAAGCCGTTTCTCGTCCGTCACTTACGCGGACCCATCTCAAACAGCCACCACCTAGCCAATGCAGACCCATAATTCGCTTCCTGACCAAGCTGTTAATATCCAGGGAGATCGCGCCATCAACTGTTCCCCGATCCGATGTTCTGCCGCTTCCATATCCGCCCATGTCTTATTATCCTAAATCTTATGGATTTAATTCAGCCTTAAATCTATCCCAGCTTGTCCCCGACAATCACGACTCACACGACATCAGCGACAATTCAGACCATCACGACCAAGGCTCTCTCTGCATCAGTAACGTATTGCCCCTTTGCAATTCGCGCTGCTATGAGCGCTCGCTGAATCTCTGGTTTCGAGCGCGTTCGCTTCGCCTGAGTGCAGGCAGTGGTTCGTCGGTACCCGGCCTTCAGCATCGCCGATGTAAAACCGTGCCCATCGATAAGGAGTTGAACAAGCCGTTTTTCTCGCTCGGAAAGTACTCTGGTTGGTTTCTTATGTTTAATTGTCATCTTCATGGTTTCTCCTTCGCCCATACAGGCCATATTGCCGATCAAATTTCATCTCACAGTTCTGGTAGGTTACAAGCCGGACAGGCTGCCGCGCGAGTCACTTGCCTCGTCTCACTGGCCTGTTGAAGCGCAAATATTAATCGTTTCAGGTTGTGTGTCATATTGTCCTTTCATTCGTTGCTGTCACATTGGATAGCTTTTATCATTCAACGATGGCATCAGGGAATATCTTCTGAATCATCTTAAAAGACACGTTTTCATCTGTCCGAAGTGTCTGAGCCACCCCCGGACACGCGGACACTTCGCTATTAGCGGTGCTTTTCTTGCCATCGTCGTGTGCAGGTATCTGTCCGATTTCGGACACGCCGTCCGTATGTGTCCCTGAGTCCACCCCTATATAACCGGACTTCTGGTCACAGGAAAGAGCTTCGTAATATACCGCCCTTTTATCCTTGCGTGAATTCCAGAACGTTCCTTCACCTTTCCGTAGAAGGTTGACCACCTTACCCTTACCATGCATATCCAGTTCACCCTTCACCGCCTCAAAAAGCTGTTTCTGGTTCATAGGACCACGAACTGTTAATACTTCCTGTATGGCCTGCAAATCCTCATCATCAGGATCGGCGGCCTTCACAAAGCCTTTTTCCGGGTCAAATGACAGAAAGAGATGAAACGGTTCGTATCTCGTTTTGTCCTTCGTCCCGAAGCGATACAAACAGTCCGTACCTTCCTCATCGTCCGCATTTTCCTCAAGGTTGTTTTTTTTGACCTTGTGAAGACTCAAGACATGATCGGCAAGGTCGAGTATCGCGGTTGACCCTTTATACGTCCTGTCATTCCCCTTTGGGGTATGATGCAGAAGAAGTATCGTAAAACCCATATCGCGGAGTTCCTTGAGCCGGACCATGATAGCGGCCATATCCTGAGAATTATTCTCATCCCGGCTCTGTGAGGCCCGCAAGGTGTCGAAAATAAGCAAGCTGCCGGAAGGTAGGGCTTTGTAATGTGCGTGGTCAGTATTGTCGAGCTTGGGCGGGGCAAGCACCTTGTTTGAAGTATGCCAGAACAAAACATCCTCTATTCCGATCTTTCTGACCCTCTCAACCAGAACCGGCAAGGAGTTTTCAAAGTCCATGTAAACAACGGGCATGGTTCGAGTATGTTGTCCCATGAATAGCACACCCTTACTGATTGCGTCGGCAAGAATAAGACAGAGCCATGTCTTGCCAATACCACCCTTACCATGAAGAAGGGTAATACTTTCTTTTGGGAGCAACTTGTCAACGGCCCATTCTACTTTGCACTCCAGTAGTTGTAGCTCAGTGCCTCTTATGAGGAAAGTGAGTGGGTCAAGAGGGATGTCCGAATGTTCAGCTATAGGGGGAAGACACATGGACACTTCCGAAGTCATCCATTCTGGTGCCTGCTTGATTGACTCGATCAGCTTGTCTCTGGTGCCACCCTGGGCAATCCAGTCCGAAACGTCCCCTTTATTTGGAAGGCCCAAGAGTTCCAAAACCTTGACGGATTCGGATATCCCCCGGAGACCGGCTGCTACGGCCTGCGCGTGCTTTCTACCTGGATCATCGTTATCGGTAAGGATTACAACACGCTTGCCCCGGAAGTGCTCATTATACGCACTCCGCCACTTCCCAGCGCCCATCGGACTCGTAGTGGCGATAAGCCCCAATGCCTTCAGGTTGTCCGCATCCTTCTCGCCCTCGACGATGATCACGCTCTTCGCTTTAAGCACTTCCGGCAGGTTATACGGTATGGGCCGCACACCCTGAAGGTCGTAAATCCATCCTTCCTTCCCATCTGGTCGCCGCTGCTTGAAATCCTTGGGCTCATAGCGAACGGTTTGAAAAAGGAGTTTTCCTGTTTCGTCTTTGTAATCGTAAGCCTTGACAACCTTTTTCCCCGACTTGCCAGACAGCCCTGCTTCCTTCGCAAGAGCCTCTTTCGCTACAGAGAAGTCCACGCCATGCCTCTTCATGTAAAAGTCGAAAATAGACCCCTTGGCGCTGCACCCGAAGCAATGAAACAGACCGTCGTCGAAATTTACTGACAAGCTCGGCTGGTGATCGTCATGGAATGGGCATAATCCCTTCCCGGTGTTGGAGCTTGTCGCTTTAAGGGAAGGTATTTCCCGAGAGTAAACGGCTTGTATGTTCAGGCGGACAAGTATCGCTTCTTTACTCTCCATGGCTGGCCTCCGACCGTGGTGCCCGTGCAGCATACATTCGGGCTTTCAAAGATCGGAGAATGCCAACGTAGTCAATAACTGGTACGGGATCGTTTTGATTGTAAGCTGAAACGAGCTGGTAGAGTTCACCTGATAGCGGGGCCGTGAAAACTGAGCGACCACTGATATTTTCGATTGTAATGGGGATGCCGCGATATTCGAGGTATGCTGCTGGATGGATATCGAATGATGTCCATTTGCTTTGTGTTCTATTGTTCATTTTCCCCTCCGTATTTCTTTTTCGTTGGAAGGCTACATCAGCTTTCCTACAGAGGAGAATAAGCCAAATATCAGATTAATGAAATGAAACGTATTTTTTAGGGTTCACGCGTGACGAGGTGATAATATTTTAAATAAAATTAGGCAACGAGCATTGCCCAAATCTATTAGCGACGGATCAACCTCTCCGCTCTGGTTTTAATATTTCTAGCGATTGTTTTTGTGTCTTGGTACCAGATCTTCGGATAGAGTGTTTTCAACAGTTTTGCCACTACCAAATGGGAATCTTCATGAATTGTTGTACATGTCTTAGGATTGCAATCGGTTCGACTTCTTGTGCGAGGTTGCCCAGGTGTGGCAGGCTCTCGGAAATTGGCTGATCCATGGCAGAAGCAGTTCACATAATAGACGGCACCAGCAGTGGCATATGTCCAGAAGGTGTGTTTTTGAGGCGCATGATATTTACCCTTCTCAATCCCGAAGTATCTAAAATGGAAACGAGGTATTTTTTCGCCATATTTTATTACCTGCTCTGACCAGCGCATCCAGTAGTTACATTGGACTTGGAGATGACCATAGGGGAATAAATCTTGTTTCGGAAATTGAATTCTATCAATCTGAGCTGCCGGACGACCTAATTTCTTTCGCGCCGCGTTGAACTCATTGCAGGTCGATTTGACAAGCCGTTCAAGCTTTGGATTTCCGTGGGTGAATTCATTTGTAAAGGGCCATGGCTTCAATATCATTGCGATGCTGCCAAAGTGCTCTTCGTCAATTTTCAGCCCTTTGAAGCATGACTTGATTTTATCCCAGGGCAAGTGCGGTTTCACGCAAGCATCATAAGTCATGATACCGGCATAGCCGAGTGATTGCTTTTTTATCATGTTGGTGATGAACTCATGGTAATCAAAAGGATCATGATGCGTCGCGCCAGCAGGCGGTGGAAATCTCTTTTCCAGTTCCGCGCCAAAAGCCATTGTCTCTATTTGATGCCGATGGAAAAGGCGGGACCAGTAATGCCGAGCCTCAGCCTCAAGCTCTTCTGGCCTTATTGAGATACTAACATTGAGTATCTTTTCCTTTTTCATTTTCGCTTTCATTTTCAAGTTGAGCAGCGTTCCAGGCGTTCCAAGCTGCCCACCGATAACTATAGCTAACTTTCAGGTTAAGCCGTCTGAGACTTGCGAAGAAGCACATAAAATACAATAAGCCCCCCAATGTTCAGAGCCCCCGCGACAATGGCCACTATCAAAGGAGATGGACGATCACCGATACTAATCAAAATCGAACCACTCATTATGACTGAAATCAAATACATCGGATATGGCAATAAAGCTTTCCACCCCCAATACTTCCAAGATTCAATTGATAGATAAATCCACATTACAGTCCACACTATGTTGTTTTTCTTACTATGACTATCCCCATCAACCGTATTCACAATGGATACAACAAGGATCGCTATAACGAAAGCGGCTATCATTGATTTCCATGAAAATCTTTGTGGCACTCGATATGCTTTCTTTCTATTTACCACTATTTGCGCAACTGGCTTCTTAATATTATGAGAAATCACATCGGTTTGCTTAGCCTCTAAAATGCCTGTTTCAACCTTCTTTGTGGAACCACTGAACGCCTTGTGGTGCGTGATGCTTGCCGTGTCTTTTCCTGCACTGACCATTACCCCAGGCTGCATTGTACTCGCTTGAGAACCGCCATTACTCTGTTCCTTTAAAAGTTGCTGAGGTGGCTCAGCTTGTTGCCGTTTTGTATTAAGACTCAGCACGATGCGCTCATATGCCGCATCGATAGAGGCTGTTTTGTCTTGGGCCTTCTTTTTAAGCTCAGCATCCGTACCGTATCGTTCTAAATTCCAAACTGTTAACAGATTTTTATACGCCTCTGTGATCTCTGATAAATTTGAAGTTGGCGCGAGATTAAGAATTTGATATTCTTTGGCGAGATCATACTGACCGTTTTCTGGTGTTGCGGCTATCGGGTGTGAATTGCGTAGAGCCGATAGCGTCCGATATGCACCCATGATTTGAACCATTTGTGTTTGTGCATTTAAACGATTCTGCATATCTATATTTGTTCGCACGCGCAAAGCTCTCAATAATTGCGTTGCTCTAAAATTTACCTCTACCAGTGAAACACCTGCATTAAGGTGTAAAACCTGCAAGGCGGCCATAACACTATCAACGGTGATATCTATAATAATATTGGCGTCGTTTTCCTTTTCAGCAATCAAACTCATCCAGTTACGCAACCTTAGCGCGGATTCGCAATTGCATTCTTTTCTGTCTGCATGATTAACATTGCCGCAGAAATTACATATCCAGCTTTGTGAATTCTGCATCTAACGCGATCCTTCCTCTTTATCTAACTTGGCAACGGGGCGTCTGTGATGTTGTTCAACCGGTTTGAATGCTCCGGATTCTGCTTCTACATTTACCTGATTCTCAGGCAGTACATTTCCAGTGATTTTCTTTCCTGCTACTCCGCCCCTAGAAACGTCCGGCATCGCTTGTTCTCTGAACTTTTATATATTTTGGTTCCTTTACAGCCATAGCACTGTATATTTATCATCTGTGAACTCAGTTCATCGACGGGTGGCCACCCTTCCATAATTTTGCCATCTCGGCTGCACTATGAAGTGCTTGCATTTTCAGATCAGCTCCATCTCCAAACCAAACCCTGTTGAGACGTTTGTCAGGAGTGTCTTCCCGCCCCGGCCTGTAGTCAATATAGCGAGTGATCGAATTATAGAGGCTCCATAAAGTGCCCTTTATCTGCGGGATATCAGGGTCTCCTTTTTCAAATAGCTCCAGGATAGCTTCCCACTGTAAAGGATATTGCCTTTTCAATAGCTGGGTCTTTGTCCTTGGATAGATACTCTCCAGATATTCCAGCAGCCGCATTGTATTTACCTGAATTTTCGCAAGCATCTGGAATGTTTCCTCGGCTGTTTCATACATATTATTCACTATGCCCATAATCTTCGGTACCTCTGCCAGTCGCTCATGCATATTTACAGTATGATAAACTCTCACATGAGCCGTACCGTCCTTCAGTGCCATAGAAAGTGTGTTATGACAAACAACTCGAATGGGTGTAAATTTGATGGTTATTGCCCCTTTTGCATTATGACTATTTGATAGGAGTAAATATTTGTTAACGATATCGTCGCCTAACACCTTTATCTCTTTCGGCAGCTTTGCCATGACCCAGAGACGTTCCCCATCATCGAGCGCACCTGCTGTCTCAAAAATTGCCGCCTTTTTTCCAACAATGGGTTCAAAAAACTGGAATGCCTCTTCATTTTGTAGAAGATGGTACTTCCTCGTAGCGTGAGCGAGGGGAATATCATACTCTTTGGGTGTTCTCGCCCTCCGAATAATTTCATATTTCACCGGCCTGCCTTTAGCATCGAGCCTGGCACCTCGTATCGGTCGCTTTTCCACTCGCCAGTCGAGACCCGCCGCCTTAATCATAGTTTCAGAATCAGCACGAGCTGGAACTTTCGTCCCCAATCCATGCCAAGGCTCTTCCCCGTAGTAACCTATTGAATTTATCCTGTGAGCCATATGCCCTCCATTATTACACTGCTGTTCCTTCCGTCCTTATCTTCTCATACACCTGTTTCAACAGATGCTTGCCAACCGTGTCCTTGAAGTCCTTGTCATTCATGTACTTCGCGGTTATCTCCTCATTCTGCTCCATCCGGTCTATGAACAACCCTTCGAGAGCTTTAAGGAACACATACCCGAAGTTCTCCATGGTGTTCGCCATGGCCGCCTGCCGGAGTCCGGAATCAGCAATAGCATCTTCCTTGATAGACTCGAAGAACAACTGATCCGCTGGTTTGAATTCAGTGCCGAATCGTTCGTTCAGCAGGGTTATTAACTCACCAAGTGAAATTGATGGTCCTTTGCCTTCTGCGGTCCCTACGGAGGTTGGGCCATCTACTGTCCCGCCTTCTCCCGGATCAAGCTTGATTGTGCCCTCGCTGATCTTCTGGAGCCGGTAATATTGGAGTGTAACATCGTCCTCAAAATCGTATTTCGGACCGCCATCTGGTTTCGGCAGCTTCTTAAGCAGGAATCTGATGTAAGCGTAGAGTTTTTCCAGGTCCGAATCGCGGAAGGGTATTACCTGAGATAGAAAAGCATACAGGTTTCGGTAGGCAACCAGTACCTTCCTGAACTCTTCGCGTTTTTCTTCTTCCAATGCCTTGAATCTGGTCACAGCCGGGTCAATACACGCATTCATTTTGGCATGATCATCGGCTGTCTGGACATTCTTTGGTTTATAAAACACCTTGGCGAATTCTTCAACCTCTGCCTTGAAATAGACCTGCTGTGCGTCAAGTTTAGCTTGAAGCTCATACAGGTGCCGTGCCTCTGCCCGTTCGCCCACAAGCGTCTGTTCATAATAGGGCTTAAATGATTCCAGTATTTCATCAGGCTCGTTCACGAAATCGAGGATAAAGGTATCTTCCTTGCCTGCATGAATCCGGTTAAGCCTTGAGAGTGTTTGTACAGCCTGGATTCCCGAAAGCCGCTTATCCACATACATGGTATGCAGCAGCGGCTGGTCGAACCCGGTTTGATACTTCTCGGCAACCAGAAGCACCTGGTATTCATCACTACCGAACTTCTCAGGCAGTTCCTTTTCCTTTATCCCGTTGTTCATGCTGACTTCCGTATAATCGATAGTCGGAGCATCCGGGTCGGTCACGGTCCCGGAGAAGGCAACCAGCGTCTTGATGCCGGTATAACCCTTCTCTTTGATGTACTTGTCGAACGCTTGCTTATACCGAACAGCATGAAGCCTGCTCGAAGTGACCACCATCGCCTTTGCCTTTCCGCCGATCTTATGAATCGTGAAATGCCGGAAGTGTTCGACCATAACTTCGGTCTTCTGGGCGATGTTGTGTGGGTGCAGGCTCATGAACCTTGCCAATGCCCTGGCAGCCTTCCTCTTGTCCACTTGGGGATCGTCTTCAATGGACTTTATCAGGCGATAGTACGTTTTATAGGTCGTGTAGTTTTTAAGGACATCGAGAATAAACCTTTCCTCGATAGCCTGGCGCATACTATAAAGGTGAAATTCCTTCGGCTTTCCATCAGCGCCAGGTGTCCCGAACACTTCCAGCGTCTTATATTTCGGAGTAGCCGTAAAAGCAAAGAAACTGATGTTCGGCTGCCTCCCCCGCTTTGCCATCGTCTTGAGAATCTCTTCCTCCAAGTCAGGAAGACCATGTTCCTCGACATATTTCTGTGCTTCTTCCTTGATTGCAGCAGCAGCCAGTGTGCCTTTAAGTTCTGTTGCGCTTTCTCCCCCTTGGGAGCTGTGCGCCTCGTCGATGATGACCGCATACTTCTTCTTCGCCAGTTCTCCGATTTTTTCGGTCACATAGGGAAACTTCTGGAGAGTTGTGATAACAATCGGCGCACCAGTTCCGAGAGCGTTTGCAAGCTGGGTAGAATCTTCGTCAATCTTCAGGACCACTCCGCTCTTGTGCTCGAACTGGTAAATCGTGTTCTGAAGCTGCTGATCCAGGACAAGCCGGTCAGTCACAACAATGATCGAATCAAATACCTTCTCGTCCTTATCGGTATAGAGACTTGCAAGTTGATGAGCCAGCCATGCTATCGAATTGCTCTTCCCGCTACCTGCTGAATGCTGAATCAGATAATTATTGCCGACACCTATCCTCTTCGCGTCAGACACCATCTTCCGGACAGCATCGAGCTGATGGTACCGAGGGAAGATCATGGTCTCCTTCTTGATAGACTTGCCACCGAGTTTTTTCTCCTCTATCTGGAGATGAATGAACCTTGCAAGAATATCCAGGAAGCTGTCCCGCTGCCATACCTCTTCCCAGAGATAGGCGGTCTTGTGTTTTCCCGGATTCTCGGGATTTCCCGCGCCGTTGCCCTTTCCTTTGTTGAAAGGCAGAAAGTGGGTGCTCGTACCGTTCAGCTTGGTCGTCATGTAGACTTCATCAGGATCAACGGCAAAATGGACAAGCGTGCGTTTCTTGAACTGGAAGATCAGGTCCTTTGGATCGCGGTCATGTTGGTACTGATAAATTGCGCTCCGCCAGGTCTGGCTGGTCATCGGATTTTTGAGTTCAACCGTGACAACGGGGATACCGTTCAGGCTCAGAACCATGTCTAGGGAATTGCCATGCTTGGAACTGTATTCGAGCTGACGAGTGACGGTGAGACGATTGGCGGCATAGAGGCGCTGCGTTTCCGGGTTCATGCCGCTGGCCGGGGCGAAATAGGCAACATGAAAAAGTTTGCCAAAGCACTTGAAGCCGTGACGCAGCACCTTGAGGCAGCCTTCATGTTCAGAATCGAGTGCCTTGCAGAGATCATCGAGGAGTGTTGCTTCGGCTTTTTCTTTTTGGAGGTTCTTGAGGTATTCCCATTCCTTGGGTTGGGTTTCCTGAATGAACGGGATGAGGATGGTAGGGTCAATGGCTCGTGAGCAATCAAAATTGGCTGGAACAGCTTTGGAATATCCGGCAACGGTCAGGAGATGACTTTCTATGGCTGTCTCAAAAGCTTTTTCTGTATGCTGACCCGGCATCAGTTCGCACCTGATCCCGTTAGCCAGCCTTTCTCCTGCAAGCGCGCCCATGCTACGCGAACATGGTCTTCACGGAACATTTTGCGTTTGCGCTCATTCCAATCGTGAATCTTTCGGACTGCTTCCTCCGGATTGCAAGCGGGTTCAGCATCACGTTGAGCCACCCAATGAACCGAGGATAGAAGTTCCATGCCATAAGGCGTTTCAAAGCCTTCTATCAGCTCTGCAACTTTTTCCAAAAGAAGATGCTTTTCTTTGTGCTCTGCTAAGAATTCGTCAGCCTTATCTACAGCATGCGGCAACAGCTCGATTTCAACATCGGGTTTCTGCGTGTCTCCGTATCCGCTCGTATAATGTCCCTCCAGCGCTTCGAGAACCTTGTTGAGGTTCGGCGCGTAAGGGCCGTAGATACCGGCATCATACTTGAGCTTGAGCGGCTCCCCCGCCTCCTGGAGAAAATACGCGAGCTTCTGGATCTCCAGGAGAGTCAGACGATAGGCGAACTGGTTGTACTGGTGCATGAGTTTGATAAAGAGCGCCCTAGCGATGGTCATCTTCGGATACTTTGTCCCAATAGGCATTGTCTTGGCATCGGGAGCGCCTTGAGGTTCAAAAAGCAAAACTTTCACGTTAGGTAGATCGGTAAATGTTTTTTCGATCAGCGGCCTTACAACGCTCCATTGCAGCCCACCCAATCCACAACCGAGCGATGGTACGGCAATCGACTTAATGTTTAACTTCCGTACTTCCTCGTTGAGCGTCTTCAAGCCAGCCCTGACATCTTCTAAGTGAGATTTTCCTTTCCAGTGACGCTTTGTGGGAAAGTTGATTATGTACCTGGGATTAATCATGGAGCCGGTCTCGTATATAAACATCCGCCCAGGCTGCACTTCGCCGGCATCACATGCCTTCTTGTAAGCATCGTAGTTATCCGGATGGGCTTTCTTGAATTGGAGCGCAATCCCTTTACCCATGAATCCGACACAATTGACGGTGTTCACAAGGGCTTCGGCATCGGCTCTAAGTATATTTCCGCGGGTTATTTCGATCATCTCGGGAACCTCCTAGTAATAATACCAGTCTCTATGTATTGTTACCGGGTGGCGCATAATTGCAGGGAACCTGTTCAGGATGCCCTGAACTTTCTGCTGCATTATATCATTTATGACGCCAATTTCGGAAATTAATTTCCAATCGCAAAATTCATGGACCAGAAACTCCGCCTGTTTGCGCCTCTGACGATCCATATCGTTGACATTGTCAGTCCAATATCTCTGATAGACCATGTCCCAATCAACTTTATCGAGATTAGATAGGTTATCGTACCAATCGGTAAACGCAGCAATTCCATGTCCGTTCGAGAAAACAAATCCCGCGCCAGATTGGTTTACCCTTTGCGCTGTGGACACTAGATATATTAGCGGTTCCTGACCCTCATCGTACTCAGCCACGCGGCCCGTTTTCAGTTGCAGCATCATGGGAGACAGGTAGCCGAAGTAGAACGGAACATAATCATGGGCAACACCGCAGGGGCCACATTTCAAGCAAAATGTCTGCCGCTCTCTCTGTATATCGGTATTATGAATAGTCCGATATTCAAGGTCATCCTCCGGCTCGAAATTGGGAGCGTATAGCCCGCGCCGCTTGAGGTAGATTTCGAGATTGTCGATGTGCGTGATTCGATAGATCGAAGTCGGAGACGGAACCGGCATCAGGCAACCTCCTCACGGACATCTATTTTACCGGTTACTGCCGCAGAAATGATGGCGGTACGATATTCTTGGAGTTTCTCTATACTTGTAGTAACCTTCCCTGACAGATTTTCAATCCATTCTATGTCCTCGTTAATTTTTGACAAAATGCTTTTTTGCTCACCAATTGGTGGCGTCGGGATAAGAACGTTTTTTAAAGTTTCTGAATATATAACAGCGATTGTCGTCGCGTTACTCATCAGTGACAGTTGAAGCTGCACGATACCGCCGTCTTGAATCAACATTGCGAGGTATTCGCGCAAGAGCTTACACTGATCGGCTTGAATACGCATTAAGCATGGATGTAATATTCCCTCTTCCGCATCATCAGGAAACAATGCACATCGACCAATAGTCCCCCTGGTAGTCACTAATATATCGCCGTGCATAACCGCGAAAGCTTTCAGTTCAGCATATTTCTCAACCGTGATATAGTTTTCTCCGCCGTCAAAATCCTTATCGATAATATTCCTTTGGTTATATACTTTCACCTCTCCGGACAGCATCTCAGATGAGAGCAACTGGCTTCCAAAGGGTCCTGTTTTAATGGCATCACTATTTTGAGTCAGCAATCTTTTTAATGGAATCAATTTCCAATGCTCCGGTATCTTCCCCAGCCACTCAATCCCAGAATCTTTCATCTTGGCTTTGGGATTCAGGCCCTTGGTCACGGCATGGCTGATGAGGGCCGCACGCTTTTCTTGCAACAGCTCGATCTGCCGCTCTTTCTTGGCGATAAGCTGGTCAATCCGCGTCGTCTCATGGTCGAGGAAAGCGGCGATGGACTCCTGCTCAACAATAGACGGCACTGCCATTGTTGAATCATGGATATAATTTCTATTAAGCGTTCCTACAGCGGTTCCCGCACTAAGACTCTTTAGGTCCATCTTCAAAAGAAGATAATAACAGTATCTCGGAATTACAGTATAAAAATGCATCACAAATAGCGCTGTATTATGCGCCCAAAAATTGCGATCAATGTAGTTTACTTCTCCAACGCTACCACTCCTTCCAACGATAATAGACGGACCTTTCGTGGTAAATTTATCATGATATCCTATAATGCCATTAGACGCACAAACGGGATATGGTCCTTCTACAAAATTGTCGGATGAGAGATCAACTCCTCTTGATAGCCAAAAAACATATTTTAGTCGTTTGAGTTCCCACTTCTCCGGCACCATCCCAATCCAGTCAACACCGGATTCCTTGTACGCGGGATAGGCCTTAAAGCGGCGCACATTGGATGTAGACTTTACCGCTCCGACTTTACTCATCCAGCTACCTCGCCGAGCATATCCGCGATCTCTTTCTCAACAGCCTTGAGTTCATACTCGACCTCTTCGAGCGGCCGGGGTGGAGTGTACTTATAGAAGTAACGGTTGACGTTAATCTCATAACCGATCTTTGTCTTTGATTCATCCACCCAGGCGTCCGGTACATGAGGCAGAACTTCGCGCTTCATATATTCTGCGATGTCATCCTGGAGCGGCACGTTCTCATAATCCCGCAATTCTGGATCAGGTTCGGGATTGCCATCGCTATCCTTGCAAATATCAGCCGCCTCGTCCCGCTCGGACAATGCTGAAAGAATGGCCTTGAATAGCGGTGTAGGAACAGCGATTGTCTTTGTCTTGAAGGCACCTTTTAATTGTTCGACGAACTTCTCTCGATTCTTGATAATCCCATAAGAAGACAACCCGGCAAGAGCCTTTAAGATAGCATCCTGAACCTTCTTGCCTTCCTCAATCTCTTTTTCCGCCCCCTTGGTGTCCTTCCTCTTCTTGCTCGCAGCAAGATTCACAAACGGCCCGGCCTCTTTTACCCGCTGAAGCCTCTTATCAGTAGCGGCAAAGTTAAGACGCAACGGTCTTTCCACGGTTATGCGGCTGTATCCGAAATCCTGATTATCGAATATCTTTACGAACTCGCTTTCCTTGAATTCTCCGTAAAGCCTCGTTATCTCATCGCGGTGCTTCTCGTCTATTTCATTCCGCTTGTTTCCGAGATTCTTCCGCATTTTTTTAAAGAAGCTGGTTGCGTCGATCAGTTGGATCTTGCCTTTGCGCTTCCGCTCTTTCCTGTTCGTCACGATCCAAAGATAGGTGCTGATGCCTGTGTTATAGAAAAGTTGGTCCGGCATAGCCACGATAGCCTCAAGCCAGTCGTTCTCGATGATCCACCGCCTGATGTCGCTCTCACCGGACCCAGCCGATCCCGTGAACAGTGGCGAGCCATTGAAAACGATAGAGAGCCTGGTGCCTCCTTACTTTCGGCTCCTTCATCTTGCTTATCATGTGTTGGAGGAACAGGAACGACCCGTCATTGATACGGGGGAGTCCGGCTCCGAACCGACCGCCGAAGCCCTGCTCGTCGTGCTCCTTGTTAATGACATCAGCCTCTGGCTTCCACTCAACACCAAAAGGTGGATTTGCCAGCATGTAGTCGAACTTCTTGCCTTTGTAGTGATCATCGGTAAAGCTGTTGCCAAAGTGGATGTTCTCGATATTCTCGCCTTTGATCAGCATGTCTGAACCACAGATAGCATAGGCCTGATCGTTATAATCCTGCCCGAAGACCTCCAGATTTGCCTCGGGGTTCAGTTCACGAAGATACTCCTCGGAAACCGAAAGCATACCGCCTGTGCCGCAGGTAGGGTCACAGAGTGTCCTGACAATGCCCTTCTTGGTCAGAATGTCACTGTCCGGTAGGAAGATAAGGTTGACCATCAGGCGAATGACTTCACGCGGCGTGAAATGATCACCCGCCTCTTCATTGCTTGCCTCGTTGAACTTCCTGATCAGTTCCTCGAAGATATACCCCATCTCAAGGTTCGACACCTTATCCGGATGGAGGTCAATTTCGCAGAACTTTGAAACAACGAGAAAAAGGCGGTCATGCCTGTCAAGATTGGCGATATGGTCTTCAAATTTAAAGTGGGCGATGATCTCGCGGGCGCGGGAGGAGAAGCCCTTGATGTAATTGGTGAGATTTGCGGCGATGTTGTTCGGGTCGCCTTTCAGCTTCTCGAAGGTGTACTTACTGATGTTATGGAACTGCTGGCCTGCGACTTTATTCAGGATCGGCTCAAGGTTCTTGATTTTGCCATCCTTGAGGCTCTTGTATCGCTCCAGAACCTTCTCTTTTGTGGGTTCCAAAACACAATCCAGCCGCCGAAGCACACATAGCGGCAACATGACATCCCGATACTGGTTCGGTTTGTACGGCCCACGAATCAGATCGGCCACGGACCATATGAAACTGACTTTTTCGCTGAAATTATTCATATACTCTCCCAGCTGAGAATAGTCCAGGTAAACAAAAAAAGCAAGCCGAAGTTACAGGTTTGAAGTTACAGGTAGTGGATCAGTTTGAGGAAAGCGTTAAAAAAGGGCTTGGTTTCCCAAGCCCGTAGACTGTGCCTAAATTGTGCCCGTTTCACTCGGAAGTGACCTGATTGTATCTGACTGGCGCTGACTTGATTATTGGAATAAAACCGTTATGAATTCAGCAGTGCCATGGATTATGAAGGACTTAGCGCATGATCGAGAAAGTGTGTAATTCGCTCTCAAAATCCTCCGGGGGCAACTCCATGTCGGTTCGATTCCGACCACCGGCACCAATAAAAAGATCGGCTTTTTGCCGGTCTTTTTTGCTTTCCGGCGGACGGAATAGGACGAGGGGGGCCTGGGGGGTGCGGTCTCCGGGTACAACCTTCTTTCCGGCTGGTACTTAAGCGAGTACATCGATCTGACGGGTCGTAACGGTCAAAGGCATACCACGCGGACGTTCAGGAGTTCTTGAGAGAGACAGGTATTTACCGGCGAACGTGGAACACGCCCCCCTGTGAAAGATGCGCCGGATGCTGGCAATGAAGGTAAACATATCTGCCGGCCGGACCATCTCTCCATGGGAGAAATGATCTGACCGGCAGAAGAGGACATATTTTCCATATCAAGTTGGGCTCAGTACGGCTCGTTTGCGCTAATTTGCTGAACGATTTCCTATCAACCGCTGCACGCCAAATAGCTGCCCTGATGTTTGTGATGACGACAACGAAGCCTTATTAAACCGCGGGGCCAAACTCTGAGAACTTGAATACGACCCCCCTGACTGCTTGGATGTGCCGGTGGGTATTGTCGTAGTCCCTGCAGTTTGCCACTGATCCACTGTTGTCAAATAGTCATTATATCCGGCAACCAACGAGTTAACTAAATTATTTACTGTCAAGTCTGTAACGGTCGCGGGCCTGAAGGAAGCGAGCACAGGCGGCAATTCAGGAAATATTACACTGGTGCGTGTCGGCGATGCAATTATATCCATGTTCAGCCATTCTCCTCCGGATGCATTACCGTTGCCGTAGATCATCACAAAATCAGCGCTTGCATCACTGCCGGTCCAGGAGAATGTCGGAGTTGCGGTTCCCGTTGCATAGCTCACGGTTACGTTCGATGGTATCGCAGGCATTTGAGAAAAGTCAAAGGTATGATTCGACGGGGCGCTCGCCTGGATGCCGAAATTGCCCAGCCATAAAGACGAATCATTATAGCCGTTGCCGTTTTGGTCAAGACCAACTCCGGCGTAATATTGGAAGGTGTCTCCAAAGCCTGGAATGTAGGGGACACTCAGTGTCGTTGTCGTGGATGTGGAAGAAAGACCCCAATTGCTCGTATAGACGCCTTGATCTTTACGAACCATAGAAAGCTCCCCTCCGACCGACTTGACTGTGGCCGGGATGTTGTTAAGGGTGTATTGAACATAGCTGAAGGTCTGGTTCACGTTAATATTCACCGTCATCCCATTCACAAAAGTCTGGTCAAGCACTGCCCCGTAACCGACAGGATTATACGATCCGTCTTCAGCGATCACCACAACAGACAACTTACCGTCGCTTTGGAGCATCGACGGATATACGGTGTAGGTCTGCGAGCTTGACAGATCGTTCGAGCCATAGCCGGAACCGCTTATTTTGATTTCCCAGTAGGTCGCCGCACCTATAGAATTGGTTGCATTTACCGAGATCGTCCCGAGAGCGGTGGTTTGGTTGCTGTTGCAATCGTTTACGCCAACCGTAACAGCCGCGACATTTACGTCATACAAGACCGGTAATGAATAATTCGTGTAGGTGTTTCCCGAATATACGCATGAATAAGCAGCGGTTACCGTGGCATTCGCCGGCGGATTACTGAATGTATATTCGCCGTTCGCGTCTGTCGTGCCGTAGGTAATCATGCCGCCGTTGCTGTTGCCGAGCACGATAGTCGCGTTCTGGACACGAGTGCTGTTATTACCCGTGACACGGACACGGAGAGATCCGCTTACGCCCCCGCCGCCTGCCGCCGGTGTCGTTGCCGATGCGGGTGCGCTGGCCGCGGAAATATTGACGGCGCCGTCGAACGCCTTTACCGTATAGGTGTACGACGAGCTTGCTGTGCGGCCGGTGTCGCTGTACGAAGTCGTAGTCACCGTCGCAATCTTTGTTGATCCGCGCCAGACCTCGTATCCGGCGACAGCAACGTTATCAGTCGACGCCGTCCAGGACAGATTGATCTGGCTTGAACTGACGGCGGTTGCCGTTAGATTCGCGGGTGCGGTAGGCGCCTGCGTATCGGTCTGGCCCGCTGCAAGGGTCGTAGCGCCTGCGGCCCCGGACTGAGCAGACGTGTTCCCGGCGGTATCATAAGCGCAGACGTTGTATGTGTACGTAGAACTCGAAGAAAGACCTGAATCGGAATATGAATTATTTGTTGCTGTATCAATCTGAGTGCCGCCACGATATATCTTATATCCGGTCACGCCCACATCGTCGGTTGATGCTGTCCAGTTCAATGATATAGACGCTGAACTTGCCGCCACCGCTGTCAAACCCGCCGGTACGCTCGGCGCTGTTGTATCCGTCGAACCAGCATTGTTCCCATCGGTGCTGCCTCCGCCGCCACCGCAGGACAGAATCATAAATGCCGCCAGAAACGAACTGATCAGTAATCTGATTTTCTCCCTCATAATGCCTCCCTTTCGTTCAAGAAAATGATCGGGCCAAGTCTTGCTGACCCGAATTTATTGAAATTTATTGATAGTTGAATACATTACATACTATGAAATCATTGTAATGTCAATGGAATTGGCTATAGTTGCCCTCATGAAAAAGAAGTCATCATAACCGCCAGAGTAACTCCGGAGACAAAAGATATCATCCAACTCTCAACTCTCGTGGTTGCTCCACTCGCCAATAAGACTAACGGATTAAAAGTTAGATTATTAGTATTCCTCCTGTTTGCCGCAACGATCCGTGACAACCCCATGTCGTTATTTGGCATTAGGTATAAACAAGGCATTGCCGTTTTTATCCTTGAAACCCGCGACAGCATCCTGTCCTTCTCTGGAAATAATCCAGTTCACAAATTTCATTGCCTCTATGAATTTCACATGGTTATGTTTCTCCGGGTTCACCGCCATGACGCCGTACTGGTTGAACAGGGAAGGGTCTCCTTCGAGGACAACGATCATATCCAGTTTGTCTTTGTCCCTGGTGGCAAGCCAGGTACCGCGATCTGTAAGTGTGTAGGCCTGCTTCTCGCTTGCGATCCGCTGCGTTTTTTCCATTCCCTGTCCAACCTCGAGATACCATTTTTGACCGGCAGGCTCAAGCCCCGCCTTTTTCCAGAGGGAAAGCTCACTGGTGTGGGTGCCGGACTTGTCCCCCCGCGAGACAAATGATGAACCGGATTCCGATATCTTTTTGAAGGCATCGGTTGCCGACTTTATCCCTGTGACCTTCGCTGGATCATTAGCAGGGCCAATGACAACGAAGTCGTTGTACATCACGTCATGCCGGTTCACGAACGAGCCTTCCTGCACAGCCTGGAGCTCCTGCTCCTTCGCATGGACGAAAACAACGTCCGCATCGCCGCGCTTTCCGATCTCGATTGATGCGCCGGTGCCCACGGCCACAACGTCGACCTTGATGCCGGTCTTTTTCTCAAAGATCGGCAGCAAATAGTCAAAAAGTCCGGAATTCTGCGTGCTGGTAGTCGAGGCAATGCGTATGCGCGTTTCCGCCGAAACTGCTGCTGTGGTGCAGACAAACATAAACAACAAGGTCAGCACAATCAGCTTTCTCATTTTTCCTCCGTTGATTAGAATCGGAATAGAACCAGGGGGTATGGGGGAAGGATTCCGTCACGCTTCGGGGGAGCGCACTTCGGACAAAGCGACAACGTCTTGCTGATTTGAACGCAACAACAGCACAGTCAGGAATGGAAACCGCAAACAATACGGATTATATCATAAACAACCAAATTACCACAAGCCAGACAGGCAAGGACAGGGGAAATGTAAAAAGGAGCGCCGCGATCACCCTGACGGGCGGCAGAATCACAGTCTCATAGAGCATCCTGAACGCCCCGGACACATCCGAAATCTTCATATCGCGGAATGCCCGGACCATTTCTTCTTCCGCGGCTGTTATTTCCGCAAGCATTATCCTGACCTCGCTCGTAATGTCAGGGCACGCCTCCACCGACGCCTGTCTCTGGGCAAGCTCTGTTGCAAAGACAAGACAGGTATCGTGCCCGCACTTCCGGCAATCGGTCTTCGGCAGCAACTCCATTATTTTATCACGCATGGTATACCTCCTCTGAATAACGTGAACGTTGATTAAGGCCTTAACAACGCGCCATCCACTATTCCGATATTGCACAATACTGAAATTTAACGCATCGTCATCATATTTAAATAAGAATGTAATGGTAAGTATAGCGGCGTTGAGGCGAAAAATCAATCGCCGAGACGGGGTATTTTTAGGGTATATTCGGAAATAATACGAACGTTGCAGGCAGGGCTATTGATTATTCTCTTTCCTCACCAGCTCAACAACCGTGATCTGGGGAGAAGAGAGAAACCTGACGGGAGGTCCCCAGGTGCCGGAGCCCCGGCTGACATACAGGATGGAACCTTTTGGAAGGTCATATCGGCCGGCATTCATCGGATAGGCAAGAGCGCTCACATACGCGAAAGGGAAGATCTGGCCCTTGTGCGTATGGCCTGACAGCTGGAGGTCGAAGAGGCCTTCCGTTTCGGGGTCCACCAGCGGCTGGTGCTTTAAGAAAAGTGTGAATTTGTCCTTAGAGAGCTTTGACAGGAGCGCCTTCTCTGAAACCGGTTGATCGAGCTTCATCCGCACCCCCTGAAGATCATTTACGCCCGCTATGTTGATCACCCCATCCGCTGCCGCCTCCCCGCGAAGAAGCGTGAAGCCAGCCATTTTGGTGAAGGCGAGCGCCTTGTCGAGCCCCGCAAAATATTCATGGTTGCCGGTAATCGCAAACTTGCCGTACCGCGGGTTTACCTCGCGCAGCAGCTCGGCGAGTCCGGTCAGGTGGTTTATCTCCGCGTCCACCAGGTCTCCGGTGGAGACGAGGATGTCGGGCTTCGCCGCCTTGACCAGATCGAGCATCTTTCCCATTCTTGAGCACCTTACGATCAGTCCGAGGTGCACATCCGAGAGCTGTACGATCGTCAGCCGGTCAATGCCCCGGGGAAGCTTCGTGGTCTCGATCCTGAGGCGTTCGGTGCGGATGTTCAGGGCGTCGAAGTAACCGTATATGCAGATTGCCAGAGAAAGCCCCAGACAGAGGAAAAATGATGTTTTTCGGGAAAGCAGAAACGGGGTGATGTCGGCGCTTGCTGCCCAGGAAACAGCGCGGGTCAGAAGATTGAGAATGTCACTGACGAGGGATGCGCAGAAAAACAGGAACAGGGCGGCCATCCAGAGATAGGCGATGTATGACAGGGCCCTGGCGGTCAGCTCGTAGCCGTGCCGCTCGGTGAAGCGGATCAGGAACGGGGCCATGGTCATGACGAGCATGAACACAGCCAGCGCCGCGCCTGTCTCCGCGCCGAAGCCCAGGGCGGCGCGCGCCCGGAAGAACGCATAGACATGCACGCCGCCGTAGAGCGTGAAAAATGTCAGGACAAACAGGATCATCTTCCGAAACTAACCCCCATGCCCTCGGCTATCTTGACGAGTTCACCTTCAGGCTCAACCAGCTTTAGGCTGCTGATCGCCTTTTCAAGAGGCACCGACGTAATGATGGGAGGCTGATAGGAGACCATCTCCCCGTATTTCTTCTGGGCGATAAGTTCAATCGCCGCCGCGCCGTAGCGCGTTGCAAGAAGCCGGTCAAAGGGACAGGGACTGCCGCCTCGCTGCACGTGGCCGAGCACCGTCACCCGCGTCTCAAAGCTCGTCCGTTTGCTCACCTCATTCGCCACGATCTCGGCCATGCCGCCAAGCCGGAGAACATACCCGTCCGACGCCTTTTCGCGCACCGCCATTTCTCCGCCCGCCGGCTTTGCGCCTTCGGCCACCACCACTATGCTTGATTTGCTCCCCGCCTTTTTCCGCTCAAGCAGTTTGTCCACCACCTTTTGCATGCTGAACGGGATCTCGGGGATCAGGATGACGTCGGCGCTGCCCGCCATGCCCGCCTCGAGGGCGATCCAGCCGGCGTACCGTCCCATCACCTCAAGCATGATCACCCGTTGATGGCTTTCCGCCGTGGTATGCAGTTTATCGAGCGCCTCGGTCGCCGTATCCACCGCTGTCTGGAAGCCGAAGGTCACATGAGTGGCCATAAGGTCGTTGTCAATCGTCTTAGGAACGCCGATCACGGGCACGCCGAGTTTGTTAAGGCCGTCCCCGATTTTGAGGGAACCGTCGCCGCCGATGACCACGAGCACATCGAGCCCCAACTCCCTGATGTTGCCCAGAACCACGGCGGACATGTCCTCCACTATCTCCCTGCCGTTTATCACGGTCTTATGCGCAAAAGGGTTGCCGCGGTTCGTGGTGCCGAGAATTGTCCCGCCGACAAAAAGGATGCCGCGTGTATTCCAGGAAGTCAGCTGGCGCGTCTTCGTCGGAGTAAGCAGTCCCTCAAACCCGTCCATGATGCCGACCACTTCCCATCCGTACTTGAAGATGGCGGTTTTGGTGACCGCGCGGATGACGGCATTGAGCCCGGGAGCATCGCCCCCGCCTGACAGAACTCCAATACGCATTTAGAACCTCCGATTATATAGTGCGCTGTTAACAGCTGATGCGTCTGCCCGCTTGAATATTGATCATGGGTAACCGCGGCGAATTCATTTCAGGCCCAGTAATCCCGCCCCGCCTTCGCAGGCGATCCGCATCACATCGTCCGGGGCAATACCGGCCTGCGTGAAACATGCCAGCTCGGCATCGTAAGCGGCTTTGTAATCCGGACCCGGAAGCACACAGTCCGTGCCGACAGCCAGGGGGACGCCGAGAGCGTGCGCTTTCCGCATCATCGCAAGATGACTTTGAATCAATCCCGTTAAGAATTGTTCCGCCTCAGGAGACACATCTCCGGATTTCAGAGCCCGCTTGAGCGCACCCACTGTCGGCGTCCAGTATATTCTTTTCGCAATGAGAAAATCAAGCGCGCGTTCCGTCATGAAGAAACCATGCTCGATGGAAAGGACGCCTGTGTCGGCCGCGGCGATAATCGCTTCCTCTCCGTTCGCGTGCGCCATGACCCTGAGCTTGAGTCCGCCGGCCGTCTCGACGATAAAGGCGAGTTCATCCCGGCTGAAGCCCCCGGCTGTCACCGTGCCTGACTTCTTGAGGCTCACCAGGCCCGAGGCCATGACCTTTATTATATCAGCTCCCGCATGCTTGAGAGCGAGGATTTCGGATATTATTTCCGCCCTGTTCGTGACAGGCCTGCCGAAACGACTGCCGTATCCTCCTTTCGAAAAGATCGCCCAGCCGCTTGTAACGACCACGGGGCTTCCCGCATGCGGCCTTTCGATACCGTTCAATGCGCGGCCTTTTGCGCCGGCGTCTCTGATCGCCGCAACCCCGGCGGAAGTGACTGCCGCGTACCCGCTCGGGTCCTGGATATGCACGTGCGCGTCAATGAATCGGTGATCCTTCGGTCGTCCATCTGGTTGCATAATAGATAAGTGGGCTTTTCCGGTGAGCTGATATAAGCCGGGCCTTGCGGATCAGTAGTCCGTGAAATCTATTTAATATGACAGGTCAGGCAAAGCTTGCTTCCTTTGTTATCCATGACAAGGTGGGCTTTCTCCGGGTTCTTCAAATTGTGGCAGGATACGCAGGTGACCATGCCCTTCACCAGTTTTATTCCGCTTGACCGTAAAGTCTTCGCGGGCGCAAAACGTTTTTCATCTCCACTGAGCGGATACTTCTTGAGGACCGAATGGGGAGTGTTATAGGCGCACTTCGCGGTGCAGAACCGAACGCCGTGAGATACCGAGCCGTCGTGACAGGACATGCAAATCCGGAGCTTCGACTCGACCTCAACCTGAAACCCATGGTGCATTACCTGTTCGGCGGACAGGTTTTTCATAATTTCCGCGGACAACAAGAGGACCGCTGCAATCAAGCCTATAACGTATACTGTTCGTTTCATGACCGCGCCCCCTGTTTAAACTGAGCATAGCAAACCGGGGTTATCTTGTCAATGAATTGCTCCGGCACGCAATTCGATTGACATTCGGGGCTTATTTAGGTATTTTTATTACGTTACGGAAGGAGATCATATGAAATCAAAACAGCTTTTCTTCGCAAACGCGTCGCTCATTCTCTTTCTATCACTATCAACAACGGCTTTGGCTGCAATAACACGCGTGATAGTGAAGGATGATAAGCAGTGCCCTCCCGTTACAACAACAACTTTGTGTTACACGGAGGTTGATAAGGCCATAGCAGCTGCTGTGTCCGGAGATTCCATTGAATTTCAGCCGGGCACATATTCTATCGGAAATATCACGTTTAATACAAGCATTTCATTATATGGCACGGAAGAGACCGCGAAAACCATCCTCTCCGGCAACACGACAGGCGCAATGCTCACCATAGACGGCGCGACATCCAGCGTGAGCATCAGAAAACTTACGCTTGTCAATGCAAATGCATCAACCGGAATACTGGTCCGCAACTCCAGTTTAGTGGAAATTATGAATAACATTTTTCAACTCGGGAACGGCAGCACAGCGATCTGGACGACAGCCTCGCCGTCAACGAAAATCAGCAACAATACCTTCTTTTTGATTACCTCGGGAATTTTTTCCGATACGAACACCCTGGGCGGCATTTATAATAATATTTTTTATCAGAATTCGAACAGCACGGCAATAACGCCCACGACGATGGACCTGGCGGTCATTCAAAACAATCTTTTTTTCAACGGCACACTGGGACCCCAAATCGTGACGGACAGCGCCATGTCCAGTTGGCAAGGAAATATCAACGCCCCGGATAAGGACCCTCTTTTTGTGGATTCAGGCCAGTCTGACTCCACCAAAAGAGATTTACATTTAAAGAAAACATCTCCGTGCATCAGTACAGGGAACACGTCGCAAGGTTTAAACGTCGTCGGAGACATCACCAAAATCGATATGGGCGCTTATGGCGGTCCCTCTGCCGATACCGTTCCCTTTATCGTCTCGGGCCTGACCGCCTCCGCAACAGCAACTTCTCCATACGATATCACGGCTTCGTGGTCCGCAAATAACGCGTATTCCGTAACTGGCTATAAGCTCTATTATGGGACTGCGTCAGGCAATTATTCGGGCAATGCTCCGGTCCTTGTCACGGGAACCACGGGATCGATCATCAACGTGCCGGTTTCCACTGTCAGTCTGGTTGCTCCGGAACTCTATGAGCCCGAGCCTGCGAACGAACAGCTCACCGTCTCATGGTCCGCGGTCAGCAACGCGACGAGCTACAAAATACATTGGGGCATTGCCTCAACGAGCGAACATACCGCTGATAGCGCCGCCTCGCCCTATGTCATCTCGGGACTCACCAACGGCCAGTCATACCTGATCTCGGTGTCCGCCGTTGCCCAGCCCGCGTATCACCTGGCCGTCACTGCTTATGACGGCGCCGCGTCGACCACTCCCGGAATCAGCCACGAGAGCGCCTACTCGACCGATTACACAGTCAATGTCGGCGCGGCACAGGAAGGTCCGCTCTCCAATGAGAAGACCGGCTATCCCGAGGTTATAGTGCCCTATCCCGACCTGCCGAACAAAGGCTGTTTTATCGCCACTGCCGCGTATGGCCACTACTCCGCGCCGCAGGTGCAGATCCTGCGTAATTTCAGAGACCGCTGTCTCCTGACGAACGCGGCGGGAACCATGTTCGTTCAATGGTATTATACCCACAGTCCCAGAGCGGCGCGCTTTATCAACGAAAATCCGGCCATCAAGCCGATGGTCCGGGCGGCGCTATTGCCCTTAATCGGCGCTGCCTTCGTCCTGACGCGTTTCTCGCCGGCAGCAACGTTGTTCATCCTGCTGTTTTTGCTTTCCCTGTTCATGGGTTATTTTCTATATAAAAGGAATACTGCGCATTCCGGAGGCCTTCATTGAAAAAAATAGTCGTTCTTATGGTGCTCGTGCTTCTCCCTGTTGGAGCATTCGCTGCCGATCCGCTCATGGAGCAGCCCCATTGGTCGCTGGAGGTAAAAGGGGGGAGATTCATTCCTGCCATCGACAACTGGCAAACCTATTATGGAAAACGGTACACCTCGGAGTACGCAGGCTCTCTTGCGTACAAAATAACGCGTCAACTGGAGTTTGGCCTTGAGGGCGGAACCATCAGGGACAAGGGGAAGGGCCTCGCGCCTACCCACGGCACACTGGCCGGCGAGGTTGTTTATCAGCTTTTTCCGGTGAGCGCGTTCGTTCTGGTGCGCGGCATACTTAGTGAAAACCAGTGGCTGGTCCCGTACGTCGGCGGCGGCTGGACCCGTATGTACTACCAGGAAAAGATCCAGAACCAGACTACTGTCCGCGGTTTTGCCGACGGATCTCATTTCAGGGCGGGACTCCAGTTTTCACTGGACGGCGTTGACCCCGGAGCGGCGAACAGCATGTATCTCGACTACGGCGTCCACCATACCTATTTTTTCATCGAGGCTGAACGCACCCGGGCCGTGGTAAAATCCGTTTCCGCCAATCTCGGTGGCACCAGTTATCAAGGCGGATTGCTGTTTGAGTTTTGATTTTTTTGTGACTGCCGCTTTCAGCTTGCATAGGCAGGCTCATCAGACTCCTGATGAGAAATAGGCGCTTCTCTGAATCTTTGCTGACCTGCTTACTAATTTGAACATAAGTTACGTCGTGATGAAAGACCTGCGTCATTCCCCCGCTCCCGCAGGCCATGGTTGTACCGCCACACTTCCAGGCACTCCCGCCCCCCGGGATCGCCTCAATTCCCCCTTACCAGCAGAAAACCTTGTCATGCGCGAACACGTCCGCGACGAGTTTGTCGTAGGACACACCGCCCTTGTACAGTTCTATTATCTTCACCTGATTGCCTGAAGCCTGAAATTCCATGATCTTCTTCGTGCTTGCGTCCGGCGCTGCTTTTACTATGTGCAATATCTTCATGGTATCCCCCTCCCTAATACGGGACCACTAAATCATACTCCAGGAGTTTCTTCGCCATCTCCTCCAGGGTGATCGTCGGGTAGCCGTTCTCCGGATTATTTGAATACATCTTGAGCTCGAGTTCGTTCACCAGTTCCAGCGGCTGCGCGACCTCGGGGCTGTTTTTCTCCAGTTTCCTGTCAAGAACAAAGACCTCTATGACATCGTCCGCCAGCGTAAGCCCGCCTGCGACACGAAGCGCCTCGGCCTGACGGTCTCTCACGATAACCGCTATTTTTTTTGTATCTCCCATATGTCTTCTCCCGCGTGACAGAATTTGATCAGAATACCAGCGCTCTCGCACAGTCGTGCAGCATTCCGGCATTGTTATACTGACTGCCGTATGATATGCCTTCCGTCTTCTCGTGGATGCCGAGCCGCTCGCAGCTGTGGTCGCAAACGGATATTTCCACGCCATCGACCTTGAGCAGCTCAAGAAATTTGGGGTCCCGTGTGAACTTCACCCCCTCGTCGGTCATAAAAATCGACACAGGGTGACCTGCCGCGCGGGCCGACTTAACAACGCCCTTGATGTGGTCAAGATTCTCGTACTTTGTGATCATGATACCCAGCATTTCCGCCATGTTCTCACCTCCTCTCAGACTTAGAATATAGCAGATAAACGATAACTGCCCAGGAGTTCAAATGCCTGCCGTTTTCTAACAGTTGTTTTATTCCGTTCTTCCGAAAAAGAGAGCCGGGCAGAAATTCCCGCCCGGCTTTCAAAAAACCCCGTGTTTTTATACGTCCATGTCCTGCATCGGTTTGATAAGCAGGAAGTACACCAGCGTCCAGTTCCCGAGGATGATAAAGAGGTTCGCCACCCAGCTCGATACCGCAAGCGTGGACACGCCCGTAAGGCTATGGCCGATGTTGCACCCGCCGCCGATCTGCGCGCCGACGCCCATGATGAAGCCGCCGAGGAGCACCTTCAAGAGCTCGTCAGCGGGCGGGACCTTGAGTTTCACTTCATTCATGAACTTGCCGCTGATATATGCGCCGATAGGCACGGCAAGCACATAGAGAGAGCTCCAGGACATCGTAACACCGAGAAGCGTTCTGGACTCGGCCGGACCGGCCTTGGAGTCGCCGAAGAACACTCCGAGGAAGAACTCACGGACTGGTCCGGTGAATGAGAGCCCGCGTGCTCGGCCGGTAAAATGGTCGGAGGCCCAGAATGCGGCCACGGCGATAACTCCGACCAAAAGGCCGACAAAGGACCACGAGTACCCCTTTTTCGCCTTCTGGAAAGGTTTGCCCTGGAAGACAAAGTAGATGATTGGAATTGCGATTATCGCTATGATGATCCACTTGTTGACGCCGATGATATTATAGAGCGTAGGGACCTGCTCCTCGCCATTAATGGTAATGGGTATCGGATTCGAGATGAGCAGATCGTAAACCGGCTTCAGGAAGCCGAACTTCGTCACGGCTATGCCGAAAAAGAACCCGCAGACAGCCAGGACATACGCAAGGTTCCCCTCCCCGACACGGTACAGGATGCCGCTCCCGCAGCCGCCCGCGAGCACGATACCCATGCCGAAGATATACCCGCCGACAATATTCGCCCAGGGTACGAAGGCCTGACGGTAAAGTGTCCCCGTCACCATGGCCCCGGCCTCATCAGCATGCTGAAGCCAGCCCATGTCCTCGATGAGATTCGCGCCGATCATCGTGACTGCAACGGCAAGAAGATACGCGCGGAGCATCGTATAATCCTGAAAGAGTATCTCCCTGAATGCGGAATTCACGCAGAACCGTCCGCGCTGCAGGGCAAAACCGAACGCTCCGCCGATAAGCAGGCCGGATGCCACAAACATGATTGTTGACGTCATTCTCCCCCCTCCTTATGGATAGATATAGATCACCCCGTAAATTTTACCCCGTATTGCCCGATCGAATGCCGGTCTTACGACTTCTTAATGTAGATCTCCCACATGCCCTTGTCCTCGATCTTCACCGTCTCAAGGCTCAGGTTGTTCTTCTCGCAGTAGCGGGGGATGCTGTCTTCCGCCGAGGCCGGAGCATCGCAAAGCACCTTGAGCGTCTGACCGCTCGCGAGCTTCTCAATCGCCTTCTTGGTCAGGAGCAGCGGGTAGGGACATACCCTGCCGAGTGTATCCAGTGTCTGGTCCGGTGTTGCGGTCTTGATTGACATTGTTCTTCCTCCTTAGTGATGTAAGAAAATTCGGGTCATTCATAGAAACGACCCGTTGCTCAGTAATAATCAATAATCGGAGAATCAGCAGGGCTCGCAAAATGCCGACGCATCACCTCCCCCTGAAAGCAGGTTAGCAACTCTGAACAAATAGATCGAGTCCAACTCCGACAGGCAGGTGTAGTAACTTATCAAAAACCACCAGGCATGTCAATACTCGTTTTCCGATTTTTCACCCGTGAAACCGGGAAACCACGCTATTAATTATTGTTATATCAATGCGCGGTTTCCTTATAACAGCGCAAGCGCCGTCAGCGTGATCACCGCGATGAGCATACCAAAGCCCGCAACCGCCGCAGTTTTCCTTCGACAGAGCATCACGTCCACGCCGCTGTCCAGAAAGGGCGTGAGAAGAAGGACGCTGAACGCCAGTCCCGGCAGCAGGACCGCGCCGACAAAGGTCCACCTGCCGGGAAAATATTTCGTGAGCTGGTATAGAAAGAGAAAGTACCATTCGGGCCGTGGGCTGAACTGCGCTGAAAAATCAATTTCCCTGCCGATCGGCGGAGGGAACAGAACAGCCAGGACCAGCACAGCCTCCATTGTAAAGAGAATCGTGACCGCCACCTCGAACAAATAATAGGGGTAGAATGTTCTTGTGTTTTTCTCTTCATTCCGCATTTCGTTCTCCGCAATTCGCAAGGCTCACAGCCCCCCGGAGATTCCGGTCCGTTTAATCATATGAAAATGCATCCAGAGAAAGAGGACGCACAGAAGAGGCAGCCACAGGATATGAATGCTGTAAAACCGGAGGAGCGTCTGCCCGGCGACATCAACGCCGCCCCGCAGGAGAGCGGCCAGGGTCGGCCCGATTAGCGGCGTCGAGCCGAGCATGTTCGTCCCCACCACCGTGGCCCAGTACGCCTTCTGGTCCCAGGGAAGAAGGTAGCCGGTGAATCCGAACCCCAGGGTCGTCATGAACAAAAAGGCGCCGGCCACCCAGTGAAGTTCGCGCGGATTTTTATAGGAGCCCGTGATGAAGACGCGGAGCATGTGGGCCGCGACCATCACCACCATGAGGTTCGCGGCCCAATGGTGGGTCGAGCGGACAAGCTGACCGAGCGGGACCTGCTGATGGAGTCGCTGGATGCTCTTGTATGCATCCGCTTCAGTTGGCGAATAGTGCAGGGAAAGCAGGAGCCCCGAAAGGACCTGCACGATGAACAACGTGAAGGTTATCCCGCCGAAGCAGTAAAAATAGTTGATCCATGCGGGCACGGGTTTGTCCAGCACCCTCCGGTGTCTGCCGGTGAAACCCAGCCGCTTGTTGAAATACTCAAGGAGTCGCATAATCCCTTTTTCAGGTTTAACAATTGAAGAATAATCGTTCACAGTATACTGAAATCAGCCCGATGATGTAAAGGAAAAATCATGGCCCGCTAAACAGGTCCATGATAGATGAGAGCTGACAAGCAACGGCGCGTTAAGCAATCGTTGACAATCTAAAGACGATTATGATATATTGCACCCGTTCTTGCTGCCGTCGGGAAGCGTGTTCCGCAAGTGGGGGTGTTCTTCCTTCGGCGCCATTTCAACAGCCTGACGCCGTCTAATATTCATAAGCAAACGAAAACCGTCCGAGGATAAGAACCATTTTCATGAAAAAAATCACCACCATACTGTTTCTTCTCACGCTCCTTGCCGCCGGATGCGCCTCAAAGACCGAGCCGTTCGACGCCGTGGCCAAGTTCCAGGAGGCCGAGGAGCAGATGAAGAAGGAATCCTTCGAAAAGGCCCGCAAAGCCTACCAGGAGATCCAGGAAAAAGCTCCGGACAAGAGCTACGACCCGGCGCTCATGCTCAGGATCGCGGACACTTATTTCGGTGAGGAAAAATACGACGAGGCGCTGGTCGAGTACCAGGCGTTTCTGAACTATCATCCGGTGCACAAAGACGCTTCGTACGCTCAGTACCAGATCGCGATGTGCAGTTACAGCCAGATGACGACCATCGACCGGGACCCCGAACCCGTTCTCACCGCTATCCGGGAGTTTGAAAATCTTCTGCGGAAGTACCCGAAAAGCCCCTACGAAGACCAGGCGGGAAAGTACATTGCCCTCTGTAAAGACCGGATATCCGAATATGAACTGTACGTCGCGCGCTTCTACCACAAAAAAGGCTCATACCAGGCCGCAGTCTCCCGGTGTGAATATATCCTGAAAAACTATCCCGGGTCCATTGCCGAGAAAGATGCGCTGTATATCGCCGGCCAGTCCTATGCCGAACTCGGCGAGCGCGAACGGGCCAGGACGTCGCTTGAGACGCTGGTCAGGAAATACCCATCCATGGAAGCGGACGTCGTCTCCCTCATGAACAAACTTCAGAAAAAATGAAATACTATCCCGTTTACCTCGATCTGCGCGACCGGCCCTGCCTGGTCATCGGCGGGGGAGCGGTGGCGGAACGCAAGACCCTTTCCCTTCTTGGATCCGGGGCCGGAGTGAAGATTATCAGCCCCGAGCTTACCCCCAAACTGCGCGACCTGTCAGAGACCGGTAAAATCACCCATGTGGCCAGAAAATTCGAGGACAGGGATGTGGCATGCGTGTTCCTCGTAATCGTTGCCACTGATTCTCTTGAGGTGAACAGGCATGTGGCGGATATATGCGCGAAAAAGAACATCCTCGTTAATGTGGCCGCGCCGCCTGAAAAGAGCACGTTCATTGTTCCCTCCGTGGTGGAGCGCGGAGAGCTGTTGATCTCGATCTCGACGAGCGGGGCAAGCCCCGCGCTGGCGAAAAATATCCGTAAGGAGCTCGAAGGAAAGTACGGACCGGAGTATGGGCTTTTTCTTGAAAAATTGCGAATGGTCCGGAACCATCTGGTGGACGAAAGCGTTGATGAGGCCGCTCGTCGGGCGGTGCTGATGGCTCTGGTTGATTCGGATATTCTTGATCTTCTGCGGGCGGGAAAAACGCGCGAGGCGGAACACCGGGTATGGGAGCTCGCGGGGAAGGTACCGGGGTAAGGGACATCGACCAGATGTCACTATTTTTGATCTTTGCCCTTGAACATTTTTTTAAACAAACCGCTTTTGTCCTTGTCCTCCGCTTTATCCGCGCTCTGTTCTCCTTCTACATCCGTCAACGCCTTCTGGAGCCGTTCCGAGCCGGGAATAGCCTGCAGGCCCTCACTGAATACAGCGGCCGCGCGTGACTTCATGCCGGTCTTGAGATACAGGTTCCCGAGTTCCAGATAATAGTTCCCGTTCGTGGGGTCGAGCCCGATTGCGTTTCTCAGGTCCTCTTCCGCTTCGTGGTTTCTTCGCGGGATCCGTGAGAGGGAAAGGCCCTTGTAGAACAGATACTCGCTGTTTTCCGGAGCAAACTGACAGGCCCATCGGAAGGCCTCCACGGCCCCCCAGAAGTTTCCTATTTTATAATCTTTCATGCCGTTGTTAAACTGTTCAGCGGCCTGGCTCTTTTTCTCGATAACGGTTTCCCGGTCCTTAACTTTGGCCGTCCCCGAGGATATCAACATGTTGTATTTATTCCGTTCCGATTGCGTGTTGAGAGCTTCATAGGCGGTGTGGATCCTTGTGAAAAGCGCTTCCAGCGTTTTTTTCAGATCAGCCATCTCCGGTTCATAGTGGCGGTCGGGATGATATATCTTCGCGAGTCTGAAGTAGGCTTTCCTGATTTCCTCGTCCGTGGCCCGCTGGTTCACACCGAGCACCTGGTAATGGTCCTGTTTTTCAAGTTCTTCAAACGCTTTCAGGATCACTCCCCTGGTTTCGGACATTGACAACGGCGCTTCCGATGCCGCCGGCGTCTGTTGCGGGGTGATTATGTTTTCTACGACAACCTTGCGCACGAACTGTTTTGCCTTATCGGCCTTGATCTCACCGACCTCGACCATCCTGAGGGAGAGGAGGACATAGATAGCCTTGAGCGTATTAAAGTCCCCCTGTCCCGAGATAGCGCACAGTTCCTGTATGGTCTTATTGCCGTCGACGAGCGAGAACACGGTTGTCTGGTCCGGCGAGAGGTCGGCGCATTGGAAAAGGTGAGAGGGGTCCGAGGCCGGGCGCAGGACGGTTTTGAGCGGCGGAAGCGATTTGCGGACAACCTGCCAGTCGAGCTCTCGTACGCCCTCGATTATCAGGTTCCCGGTGCTCATCTGGAGCAGTATGATGTCCGAAAGCGGCAGGGGCGAGTCGTCGAATATATAGCGGCCGTTGCGCCAACTGAACAAACTGAGAATGATCTGCTTGACCTGTGTCTTGACCCCCGCAACGAGGTCCTGGGGAGAGATAAAGCCGAGTTCGACGAGGATCGTGCCCTGTCTTTTCCCGGTTTTCTTAATGAGTTCCGTGGAGGCGTCGAACTGTGCCTGAGTGAGTTTGCCGATGCCGAGCAGATAGTCTCCGAGCCGGTCGGCATCAAGGTTTGAGGAGGCAAAAATTATATCTCCTTTTTGGAAGAAGACCTTTTTGACCGTGGTGTCGTGCGCAAAGATCAACGTGCCGGTTTTCATTTCAGTGCGCAGATCCTGAAAAAGCAATGGGGCGGTCAGGTCCTTGATATCGCCAACCGGTGTAATCATAATATCGCTTTCCTTTCAGCACCAGGAGTATGCGCACCTGTCTTGTGAGTAATTATATCATCTTATCGGCGCATCCGGCGTACTCTTTAATGAAAAGTTGCCATAGATCGTCGTCAGCTAATGCACCTTTGTGGGCGCCGGGGTTGACTATCCCGGCTGTTCTTACTATAATGACCCCGTAACCTTCCCATACACCCTGTTTTTGATCGACGAAAGAATCGCCACAATCATTATCGCGCGAGAAGGAATATTTATGGGGAACGGACGTTTCCTCGGTATCGATATCGGCTCGGTGACCATCAAGACAGCTTTGCTTGATGAGGGCGGTAACATTCTCTCCGAGACCTATACCCGAATCAAGGGAAATCCCGTGAGCCTCCTTACCCGAGAGCTTACGGCGCTGGCTTTGAGCTGTCCGGAGGACAGGGTCATCGCCGCCGGCGTCACCGGCAGCGGAGGTAAACAGGTCGCCGCCGCCATCGGCGCGACATTTATCAACGAGATTCTGGCCCAATCGGCATTTGTCGGTCGCTTCCATCCTGAGACGCGGACCGTCATCGAGATGGGCGGTGAGGACGCGAAGCTTATAACCCTCGCACGCGCCGCCGGAGGGGTCAGGACCGAGGATTTTTCCATGAATACGGTCTGCGCCGCGGGGACCGGTTCATTTCTTGACCAGCAGGCTTCGCGTCTCAATCTCACGATTGAGGAATTCGGCAGCATCGCCCTCAAGTCAAAAGCTCCTCCCCGCGTAGCAGGCAGGTGCAGCGTCTTCGCCAAGAGCGACATGATCCATTTGCAGCAGATCGCGACGCAGGACCATGATATCGTGGCGGGGCTTTGCCATGCCATGGCGCGGAACTTCAATGCCACAGTGGGCAAAGGCAGGAAATTCACCACTCCGCTCCTGTTTCTGGGCGGCGTGGCCGCCAACCCCGGAATGCGCCGTGCATTTTGCACTGTTTTGAAACTATCCGAGCTTGACCTGTCGGTGCCGGAGCACTTTAACACTTCGGGAGCCATCGGCGCCGCGCTCATGGCGATGCAACAGCCTGAACAGGCGTTCGCCTATCGCGGCGTTTCTGCGCTCGCGGGCCTGCCGGTGGGTGAGAGGGTCGGCAACGTCGGCCCGCTTTCCGCGCCCCGGGGCATAATGCCGAATCCGTTTGAGCGGGATGTTTCGGCCGGGGCGGATGGTTTGATCGAAGCGTTTCTCGGGGTGGATGTCGGGTCCGTCTCGACCAACGTGGTCGTCATCGACCGAAACAGGAGGGTGCTTTCCAAGCGTTATTTACCGACCGCCGGCCGGCCGATCGAAGCGGTGAAGCAGGGTCTGGCCGAGGTTGGGGACGAAGTCGGATCCCGGGTGAAGATCATGGGCGCGGGGACCACCGGCTCGGGAAGGTATTTGACCGGCGACATGATCGGCGCCGATGTCGTGAGAAATGAGATCACCTCGCAGGCCACTGCCGCGGCCGCCATCGACCCCACCGTGGACACCATCTTCGAGATCGGCGGACAGGATTCGAAATACATCAGCCTTGAAAACGGTGCGGTTGTTGATTTTGAGATGAACAAGGCCTGTGCAGCCGGGACGGGTTCGTTCCTCGAGGAGCAGGCGGAGCGTCTTGGCATCCGCATCAAGCATGATTTCGAGGACCGCGCGTTCGAAGCTGCGTCTCCCTGCAGGTTCGGCGAGCGCTGCACCGTGTTCATGGAGTCCGATCTGGTGCATTCCATGAACACCGGCTCAGGCGTTCAGGAGCTTACCGCCGGGCTTGCCTATTCCATTGCCTATAATTATTTAAACAAAGTCGTGGCCGGCAAGCGCGTGGGCAACCGGATTTTCTTTCAGGGGGGTGTTGCCGCGAACAGGGCTGTGGTGGCCGCGTTCGAGACGATCACGAACAAACGCATCAACGTTCCCCCGCATCACGAGGTCACCGGCGCGATTGGTGTCGCGGTCCTTGCCATGCGCGAAAGCGCGGGCAGCAGCGGGTTCAAGGGGTTCGATCTGAGCAAGCGGGCCTACGCGGTCACGACTTTTGAGTGCGCTGAGTGCGCGAACCGGTGCGATATACGCAGGGTCAGCTTTGACGGCGAAGCGCCGCTCTTTTACGGGAGCAGGTGCGAGAAATATGATATAAGGAAAAAGACGGCGGTTCCCGGGTCTTTGCCGGACCTCTTCGGCGCGCGGGAGAGCCTGCTGACTTCCCCGCCGCGGGTATCCGGATGTTCCGCCGGCGCGCAGACGATCGGCCTCCCGCGAATGCTTTATGTGAACGACGATATTCCTTTCTGGCAATCCTTTTTTCACGAACTCGGATACCGTGTGGTGTTGTCCGAGCGTACAAACCGGACCCTGATCAACCGGGCGCTCGAGGCAACGGCAGCCGAGACGTGCTTTCCGGCCAAGGTTGCCCTCGGCCATATTCAGGACCTAATTGATAAAAAGGCGGACATCCTGTTTTTGCCGAGCTACATTCGGTTTCCCGCGAAGGGACGGGCGGTCAACTCCCAGGCTTGTCCCTATGCCCAGGCTTTGCCGTACATCGCCAGATCAGCGCTTCGCCTGGGCGGCATAAAGACGATCGAACCGGTTCTTTTTCTGCAGGACAATCATTATTTCGGCAGAAGCATGCAGAACATAGGCGGCTCGCTCGGCAAGGGAAGGTCCCTGGTAAAGAGGGCCCGGGAACTCGCTCACCAGGCCCAGGACAACATCATGCGCCAGATCGAGATGCGCGGCAGAGAGGCGCTGTCTTCGGTCAAGCCGGGTGAGAAGGCGCTTGTGCTGATCGGCAGGAACTACAACACCTGCGACATGGGCCTTAATATGAATCTCCCTTCCAAGATCCGCGATCTTGGGGTCCAGGCTATTCCCATGGATTTTCTGCCTCTTTCCGAAGTGGACATGACCGGATTCGAAACCATGTATTGGAAGTCGGGTCGTATGATCCTGGCCGCCGCGAGGTTCATCCGGCAGCACCCCTCCCTGTATCCCGTGTATATCACAAACTTCGGCTGCGGGCCGGATTCGTTCATTTCGCACTTTTTCAAGCAGGAAATGGCGGGCAAGCCCTTCCTTCAACTCGAGCTCGACGAGCACAGCGCGGACGCGGGAGCGCTCACGAGGATTGAGGCGTTTCTGGACAGCATCAGGAACACGGGACCTGCGAAGCCCGGAGCTTTATTCGCTATCAGCTCGAGCGTCGGATCGTACCGTAAAAAAATACTTCTCCCGTACATGACGGACCATGCGCATGCGCTTGCCGCGGCCTTTCGCGCATGCGGCACGGACGCCGAGGTGCTCCCGCAGTCCGACGAGGAGACCGTGCGGCTCGGCAGGGAACACAGCTCCGGCCGGGAGTGCTATCCCCTTGTGCTTACCACAGGTGATATGGTCAAGGCAACGCGCAGACCGGGGTTCGATCCCGGCAAAAGCGCCTTCTTCATGCCTATGGGCAAGGGACCGTGCAGGTTCGGACAGTACCATCGTTACCACCGGCAGGTGCTCGATCGGATCGGGCTCGAACAGGTCGGGCTTCTTTCTCCAATGCAGGACGAGACGCTCCACCACGACGTGCGCAAGCTGGACAGGCACTTCGTGCTCATGGGCTGGCGGGGAGCGCTTGCCGTTGATATACTGCAGAAGGCGCTCTTCGAGCACCGACCCTATGAGAAGCAGGCCGGACTTGCGGACCGGATCTATCAAACCTCTATTGAAAGCGTGGTCGCCGCCATTGAGAACCGGGCTGACCTTGTGCCGGTGTTGAAACAGGCACATCAGGATTTCACCGCGATCGGGATAGCCGGGCGCAAAAAACCCGTGATCGGCGTGGTAGGCGAGATTTATATCCGCTCGAACCGTTTCAGCAACGAGGATGTGGTTCGGCAGATCGAGCAACTCGGTGGCGAGGCCTGGGTCGCGCCTGTATCCGAGTGGCTTCTATATATCAACACAACAGCCAAAACATCCGCGCGGATGAACCGGTCCTGGAACGCCCTGTTCAAGGCATATTTGACCGGGTACGTCCAGCACAGGGACGAACGACGATTCCTAAGCAGCTTCAGCAACGGAATGAGAAGCCTGCGCGAGCCGAGCATCAGGCAGACCCTGCGCGCGGCGGGACCGTATATCCACCATTCCTTCGAAGGAGAAGCAGTGCTGTCCGTGGGCAAGGCAATCGACTACATGCACAGGGGTGTCTCGGGCATAGTAAACGTCATGCCCTTCACCTGCATGCCGGGTACGATCTCGGGCGCCGTGCTCAAGCGTGTGCGCGAGGAACACAATAACATCCCGCTCCTGAACATCGCATACGAAGGACAGAGGGATTCCCAGACCCTTACCCGGCTTGAGGCGTTCATGCATCAAGCGCGAGAGTATGAACGGTGACAAGTAACATATTATGAGTACTTTTCCAAGTTTGCCGGCAGTTTCCCCGCAAAACAGGTGATGTAAGATTTTTTCAATTATCAGTTTGACATAACACAAAAAAACCGGTATTCTATGATCATCCGCGGAAATTCCCGGATACATTTCAAAAGAAGCAGAGGAGAAACAGAATGGCAAATGGTGTAGTGAAGTGGTTCAACAACAGCAAGGGGTTCGGGTTCATCACGCAGGAGAACGGCGAGGACGTGTTCGTGCACTTCTCAGCGGTGCAGGGCGACGGGTTCAAGTCGCTGAACGAGGGAGACAAGGTGACCTTCGAGGTCGTGAAAGGCCCCAAGGGTCTTCAAGCCGCGAACGTGACCAAAGTGTCCTAAAGAACTCAAAAAACATTTTATTTAACCACTCCAAAAGCCCCGGAGCGATCCGGGGCTTTTTTATTCACCCAAACCAGGCAAGGAGTCAATGTGAAATTCGAAACATTTAAGTTTCATCCAAGCATCGCGGCAGGAGTGAAGGCGCTCGGCTACATTACGCCCACGCCCATCCAGGCCCAGGCTATTCCGCCGGTCCTGGAGGGACGCGACGTCATGGGACTGGCCCAGACCGGGACCGGGAAAACGGCGGCATTTGTGCTGCCGATCCTGGAACGTCTTCTGCGGGGACCGCACGGAAGAGTCCGCGCTCTGATCATTGCTCCGACGCGCGAACTGGCGGAGCAGACTCACGTGTCCATCGTGGCGCTCGGTCGCGACACGAAACTGCGCAGCGTTACCATTTACGGCGGCGTGAGCGTAAATCCGCAAATTCAGAAAGTACGCAGCGGCGTCGATATTATCGTGGCCTGTCCCGGACGCCTGCTCGACCATCTGAACCAGAAAACGATCGACCTGTCTTATGTGGAAGTGCTTGTTCTGGACGAGGCGGACCGGATGTTCGATATGGGCTTTCTGCCCGACATCCGGAAGATACTGAAGCACGTGCCGGCAAAGCGGCAGACGCTCCTGTTCTCCGCAACCATGCCGGACGATATCCGGCGTCTCGCGCATGAGGTCCTGCGCGATCCGGTTACGGTGCAGGTAGGCCATACCGCGCCGGCGAGCACGGTATCACACGCTCTCTATCCTGTGGAACCACACCTGAAAACCGCCCTGCTGCTGGAGCTTCTGCGTCACACCGACACGGGGTCCGTGCTGGTGTTTACGCGCACCAAGCACCGCGCCAAGCGCATCGGGCAGCAGTTGGAAAAGGCGGGCTACAAGGCCGCATCGCTCCAGGGCAACCTGTCGCAGAACCGGCGTCAGGCCGCGCTCGACGGTTTCCGCGACGGTTCGTTTCAGATCCTTGTCGCCACCGACATCGCCGCGCGGGGAATCGATGTTTCATCCATTTCCCATGTCATCAACTATGATATCCCGGACACCGCCGACGCCTATACGCACCGGATAGGCCGTACGGGCCGGGCCGCCAAAACCGGAGACGCTTTTACGCTCGTGAGCAGAGAGGACGAGGATATGGTGCGCTCCATCGAACGCGTGCTCGGCGCGAAGATAGAGCGCCGGACGCTCAAGGATTTCGATTACAACAAGTCCGCTCCCGCGCGGGACGCCGAGTTCGCGCGGCCGCCCCGGGAGCCGCAGCGTCGCCGGCAGCAGCCGGGGTCCCGTGTGTCCGCGCCGCATAAGCCATTCCATCCGGAAGCAAGGCCTCAGGGAACCACGGCGCCCCGTCCCGCCGGCGCATCCCGTCCGGCTTCCACACGCACGTTCAAACCGCAGAGACCGCGTAATCCAGGCCGCTGAATACCGGTAAAATATGAAAGGCGGTGATTTCTCACCGCCTTAGCTTAGGGCCTGCGCCTAATATTATTTGCACTGATTATAACACTCCTATCAGTCATTCCCGCAGCGATTCTGAGCGGGAATCTGGTTTGCGTATGGATACCAATACAAAACCATATCCCCGATAGAAGCGCTCGGGGATGACATATTGTTTATACTAAAATCCGAAGAACGCTGAACGAAGTCTAATTTTCAGTCTTTATCTGCGTTTATCCGTTTTTCTGCGTCCTAACTGCTCTATCTATGTTTATTTGGGTTTCTGGAATGCGGCGTCATATCTCTTGATGTAGTCGTTGGCCATACGTTCCGGCTCATAGCCGAGCGCCTTGGCAAAGAGAATGAGGAACCCCCGGACATATGCCCGCGCCGGGAGCTTCTGAAAATTTTCCTGTTCTATGTTCTCAAGGTAACGGGCGCCGACCTTGGTCATGTCCGCGACGTTTCGTATGGTCAGGCCACGCTGCTCCCGGAGGACCTTGATGACGGAGCCGGTAAATTCGGTAATGGTCGGCGGAGGAGGAACAGAGGCCGCGGGGACTTCCTGCTGAGCGGGCACGGCCGCAACAGACTCAGGAGGGGCGGAGAGCTCGTCTGCGCCGGTCAGGTACCGGTTATCCGTATGCAGGGGGAGCGCCGGCTGGACCGGCTGGGCCTGGTACGGCGAAGCCGGCCGCGCCGGTTCTTCCCGATCCTGAACTTCCGCACGGTCCCTCAGCAGTGCGTCATATCTTCTGCGGTTATCCTCGTATACGAGGGTACGGTACGCCTCTTCCACCCGCAGGTTGATTGCCGTCGTTTCCTCCGGGGTAAAAAGCGAGTAGAGCGCGACGGAGTTCGGTTCGTATATCCTCCTGACCCGTTCGTATGCCCGGTGAATCTCCTGGGCGCTGGCCCGGGGACTGACCTCCAGCAGCTCATAGAAATTCAGGTCTTCAATTTTTTTCATCATGACGCCGTCCTTAGTAGAGCATGCTGAGAGTAAGCTGTTCTTTTCTGAGCAGGTTGTGTACGATCCGTTCAATGCAGCGCGACGGCCGCGAGTAAGGGTACTCGATTGTGAGCGGACGCTTGCTCCTGATGGACTGCCAGACGCAGTCGTCGTATTCCACATAGCCCAGATATTCGAGATTGATGCCGAAGTACTTCTGGCACGCGCTTTTCATGGAAAAACCGATTTGGATGTCGTTTTTAGTCCTCACCTGGTTCACGATCAGCTTCGGCCTGAACTTGAGCACTTCGAGTTCGAGTATCTCGCCCACCTCGCGTTCCATCCCTTTTACGCGTTCGATGAGATCGTAGGGGGTGCGGATACCCATGGAGTTTTTCTGGTCCATGGCGGCGTCGATCAGGTCCTTTATGTTCTGGTTGGCCACGACTTTCTTGAACCGGCGGTAAAAAGCGCTCTTGATGAAGCGGTATGCGTTTTCGATGGCCGTGGGCTCGGGCAGCACCACGAGGATGCCATGGTCCGAGAAGAGGAAGAAGTCGAGGATGTTGAACGAGGTGCCCGCGCCGAGGTCCAGGAGAACATAGTCCGCGTCGAGGGTCTCGAGATGTCTGAGGAGGCGGGTCTTCTGCGCGAAATTGGGGTTGGCCGCGTCGAGAAAATCCTGCGCTCCGCTGACGAGGCTGAGGTTAGGGATGGAGGTCTTGATGATCACATCCTGAATGTTCTCGACCCTGCGGTTCAGAAAGTCGGAGAGCGTCATTTCGGGGACGCCGATGCCGAGGGTGGTGTGGAGATTTGCCCCCCCGAGGTCCGCGTCCACGAGCAGGACTTTTTTCTTCAGGCGCGCAAGGGTAATGCCGATATTGCCGGTGATGAGGCTTTTGCCGATTCCGCCTTTGCCGCCGCCGATGGCCCAGATCTCTTTTTTTCGCAAGGCATCCTGGAGCTCGATCATCCCGCTATCTTCTCCTCCCTGCCGGTTGTGATCATCGCCGCGGGGTCGGTGTTCGCAGGTTCCCTCTCTGCAGTCTCCGCTTCAGCCGCCTCCGCGCCGCTTTCCGTATCCGTTATTTCTGCTTGTCCATCCGGCCCGCCAACGCCCACGGGCTCCGCGGGAACTTCTTCCATCGCATCTTCACCCGGTTCAAGTTCCTGAAACTCCTTGAGGGTCGGAAGGGCGGAGAGGTCCTTGAGTCCGAAGTACTGGAGAAAGTCAGGGGTAGTGCCGTACATCATGGGTTTTCCCGGCACGTCCTTCTTGCCCACGATCTTGACGAGCCGGCGCTCCATGAGGTTTCTCATGATGCCCCCGATATTTACACCGCGAACCGCTTCCACCTCGGTCCGGGTGATGGGCTGTTTGTAGGCGACAATGGCGAGCGTTTCAAGCGCGGGCTTTGAGAGTTTAGTTGAGATTTTTACCGACTTGAACTTCCGTATCCACCCGTACTGCTCCGGTCTGGTCGCGAGCTGGTACCCGCCGGCCACCTCCGCCAGCATGAGGCCCGCATCGCGGTCATTATAGTCCTGTTGTAGCGACCGGAGCTGCTCCCCGATCCGTTCCGGTGTTGCTTCGTCGAAGATGTCTTTGAGCCGGTCCAGCGTAAGAGGATTTCCCGCGACGAACAGCAGGGCTTCCAGCGCTGATTTCAGTTGATGATCTTCCAAGTCAAACCTCACAGTCTAAAAAAAATTCAACCGTTTAAGCCGTTTAAACTGTTCAAACAGCTTGAGCGGAAGATGCTACATAGCCGAAGGATCGCCCAACCTGCCCAGTGCCACTTTGGCGTTCATCTTGACGTCGAGGTCCGTCGATTCTTCCATGATCTTCCGGATCTTCGGGATCGCGTCCTTCACGAGCCCGGCGTTTGCGCTGCCGATGTTGCCCAGGGCCGCCACGGCGTTCTTTACCGCGTTCGGGTGTCCGCTGTCCAGGTATTGCATCAGGCGCGGCACGAGGCCCGCCACTTCTTTTGGATAGTGAAGCCCGATGGCGCCGAGGGCGAAGAGCACACCGCCGCAGGTCGCTTCTTTCGAGAACTCCAGCACTTCCACCAGTTTCGGCAGAAGGTCCCGAATAAGCTCCGGCGCATTGATGCCGACCTTGCCCAGGGCATGGGAAGCCGCCTCGCGCTCGTCGTCATCGCCCCCTTCGAGCATCCGGACAAGGCGCGGGACAGCGTCTCTTACCAGGTCCGTATGGGCGAAGCCGATGTTTCCGAGGGCATAGGCCGCCTCCTGCCGCACGAGGCTCTGCTCGTGATCAAGCAGCGTTTTCAATGTCGGCGCTGCCTTGGCGGCGGAATCCTTGAAGCTGAAGCCCAGGTTGCCGACGGCGTTCGCCGCGTCTATTTTTATGAACATGTCGGGATCATCAAGGAGCGCGATGAGCGTAGGCAGGTGGGGCCGCGTGTCGTTCGGGTAGTCGAACCCGATGCGCGAAAGCAGGTTGAGCGCGCCCGAGCGCACGTCTCCGTTCTTCTCGCCGAGCAGCGCAACAAGGTCTCCGATAAGCGCGCGGTCCTCGTAGACCGCGGTCTCGATGTCGCCGAATTTTTTTGACAGCGCAAGCGCTTTGATGTCGGGTTTCATGCTTTTTTGATAACCGTTTAAACGGTTCAAACGGATGGAACGGTTTCAACCGTGGATTATTACCCGAACAAATTCCCAGTGGCCGTGTCCCGGTCCTGCGTATCGGTAACGGCCTTCATGATCCTGATGGCGCCGAATTGCTCTATCTGGAACGCCTTCACGATCCTCGTTTTCATGAGTTCGAGGAGAGCGAGGAACGTGGCGATGACCTGGGCCTTGCTCCTGTTACCCTCAAAGAGGTCGGTGAAAAGCATGCTGTCGATCGTTTCCAGCCGCGACAGGATCTGCGAAATTTTTTCAGTGATTGAAACGGCCTCAGCTGTGATTTCGAATTGAGCATCCGGGACTCTCGCCATCACTTCCCTGAGCGCTGCAAGCAGGTCAAAGAGGTGAAAGTCGAAGAGAAGGGGCTCGTCGTCGGCGGGGAGGTCGGGGACCGTCTCCGCCGGCCGCGTATACACCCGCGACCAGGTCTCTTCCTTGTTTTCAAGCGATCCCGCCGCGTCCTTGAAACTCTTGTATTCTAGCAGCCTGCGGATGAGCTCGGCCCTCGGGTCAACGCCGTCATCCTCGTTCTCGGGGTTATCGGGCGGCGGCAGCAGCATTTTGGATTTGATGTGGGTCAGAGTGGACGCCATGACGAGGAAATCGCCGGCGATCTCCATGTCGAGACTCTTCATGAGGTCGAGGTATTCGAGATACTGCTGCGTGATGAGCGCAATGGGAATGGAGTAGATGTCGAGTTCGTGTTTCTTGATGAGGTGCAGGAGAAGGTCCATGGGGCCTTCGAAGATTTCCAGCTTGATCTGGTACGACATGGGTGGTTGAGCCTCTCCGCGCCTGGACCCTCTCGTGCAGGGCCGGCATAAAATCTATTTGAAAATTAGCCTTATTTGCCCGAAAAGTCAAGAGAAAAGACTGCGCCGACAGCGCGTGATATCCACGTTGAACACGCACATACTATGATCACAATATTGAGGCGGACCATGACTCCGAAGCTATTTATTTTCCGTACTCTCTTGACAAGAACTGCGTGAAATGATAGATTTTAACCACTTACGGTCGATACACAACGACCGATCCTGTTCCGCACAAGCGTCGGCACAACGGGCGCAGCCGCAAACCTGAATTGCCGGTATGTAATCCGACATATCTTCATTTAAAGCTATGCGTCATTTCCGGAGAGAAGGTGTTCCCCGTTTCATTCTATAGTCAAGCCGCCAGGGAATCAGCGGGGTCTGTGTTCTCTTTGGCGGCTTGTTGTTTCAGGTCAACCCACGGCGCAGGAGGAAAAAAGAAATGAATTTCGCAAAGTGTGTTTTCGTAACTTCCCTGATGTTCTTGCTTGCGGCATGCTCTCCAATGATATCCGGCACGGTGCAGCTGGTGGATGCGAAAATGCAGCCCATACTAGTCACCAAGGAAAGCCCGCAGGGCACGGTGGTGAACATGATCAATATCACGACAACGCTCGAGAAGGCGTCGCAAGCCGTGACCACGGACGCCCTCGGCAACTTTGCGTCGGGAAAGGATTTTATTATTCCCGGGACATACAAGGTGGAGGCCACGAGGATCGGCTATCTTACCGAGACAAAGAGCGTGCTGATAAGCGATCACACGAGGGCAAAGCTTGAGTTCAGACTCAAGAAGATACCCGAAGGCAAGCGAAAGAGCATCGAGGGGTCGAAGTCCGATGAGGACAAGATAGTGAACCCCGGCGAGGTCAATCTTCAGCCGCCTACCATGTGACATCGCAAGGCTTACGGATTTCAAGATGCAAAGCGCAGGGTGTAGTTATCAAGGAGGCCACGTATGATCAGGTATGCGGTACGGTCAGTTCTTATTGTCGCAATAACATCCCTGCTGTTCGCCTGCGCGGGCGAGCAGCTTGAACTCTCGGTGAAGGCCCGGGTGAACGGTCGACCCGCTGTCCAGGCGAAGGTGCTCGTGGACGGGGCGGAGGCGGGCGTAACCGGAAACGACGGGGTCTTTACCAGGACAATCAGAAAGAAGCCCGGCGTTGAAGTCGGCGTGACGGTCGTCAAGGACATGCCCGGCTACCACGTTCCTCCGTGGAAGGGGTCGTTCCTGATGAAGACCCCGGTGGCGGGGAAAATAGATAGGTATTCACTCAACGCCGAGCTTGCCGCGTTCCGCTACATTACCCTGGCTGTTACTGACAAAGGCGCCCCGGTCCAGGGCGCCGAGGTCCGGGCCGTGGGCAAAGATGTGGGGAAGACGGATGCCAGGGGCGAGTTTGTCTACGAATATATTGAGAAGGACCTGCCCAGGACCGGAGTAGATCTCCTGGTGAGCAAGGCGGGGTATGCGCCCTGGCGCAAGACCGGCATGGTGGAGCCGGGCCAGAGGTTCGAAGCCGGCCTCATCAGGCGGGCGACGGTTGTTCTCTCGGCACTGGTGGATGAATACGGGCAAACGAGCGGTATTCCCGGCGTGACGGTGAGCATCAATGACCAGCCGGTCGGCAAGACGGACTCACGGGGGGGATTTACCTATTACTATGACGGCGAGCCCGGTAAGAAGGCGAAGGTCCAGCTATCGGCCCCGGGTTATCTGCCTGATGCCTGGAAGGGGCCGGTCGTCCTTGAGGGCGAGGTCAATATCCAGCGGTATTTCTACCCAATGACGCCGCGGCCGATCAGGATAGGCATTTACCGGTTTGTAAGCAATACCCCGAACGTGGACATGAAAGAAGTTCTCGCCCAGACGGAGCAGGCCGTGGGGAACCAGCTTTTCAAGAGCAGCTGTTTCCGGGAAGTCCAGGCAAAAACGCTCCAGGCCGAGATGAAGCAGGCAAAACTGAGCATTGATAAAATCACGGCAAAGGGCTGGAAGGACACCGTGCTCCAGAAGACCCTTGACATGATCGTTCTCGGCAGCGTGGCCAAAGACGACAAGGGGCTGCTCATCGAGGCCAAATTCTTCACATCGGGCGGCAGGCTTATTATGAGCCAGATCATCCGGGCAAAAGGCGCCGGAGACATCACGAGCGCGGCGAAAGACCTTGCCGCCGCAGTGGTCGAACGCTTCCCCTTTGAGGGCACGGTGGTCGCCGCTGAAGGAGAGAGGTACCGGATCAATCTCGGCAAGTCAGGGTACAGGATCGGCAAAGGCACGGACTTCTCACTCATGGCCCCGCGCTTTGACGAGTCCGGCAGGATATCGGGCTACCGCGAGACCGGCAAACTCAGAACCAGAAAAGTGGATGACGCCGGGTCATGGGCTGAGGTAGTGGACCTGAAACAGGGAGAGCAGATCACCGTCGGCAACCGCGCAATTCGCCGCGTGTACCGCGAAGGCGAGGAGGAGGCGGAGCGGAATTTCTTTGTTCTCCTGGCGAAGGGCGGATTGCCGCCCGATGTGTCGCCTCTGGCCGGGGTGAACATTTATATAAACGGCGCCTGGTCCGGAGCCACGGGAGCTGACGGCAAGGCCGAGGTCCCCGTGCGCCTGGACAGGAGTTTCGACCTGGTGCTCTACCGCCACGGCTATCAGCAGGTGGTTGAGAAGGTCACGATCGGCAAAAAAGGCGATACAAAAGAATTTGTGCTGAATGTCAATAATTCCGTATTCAAGGTGGACTCACAGCCGTCTCCGGCAGACGTGTTCGTGGACGGCGAGAAGATCGGCAGGACGCCGATCCTCGATGGGAAGCTGGTGAACCTCGGCTTCCACACAGTAAAGGTCTCGGTCGGCGGCGACTACCGTGAATGGGAAGAGGTCGTTGAGTTCGATAAGAAGGTCGAGGACCGCACGGGAAGCCGGAAGATCGTGCTCTATAAGGATTATCTGAAGATCGGAGAACGGGCGGAGCGGAAGAGCGATATCGACGCCGCGATCCAGGCGTATCAGAGCGCGGAGAAGGGACATCCCGACTACTCCGAGGCCCACCATCGCCTGGCCCAGATATATCTCGACGAAAAGGACGACTACGATGCGGCAATCCGCGAGTTCGAGAATGTGCTGTCCTTGCCGGAGAATCAGCAACTCGTGTTTAAGCAGTATTCCGTGGCCTTCACAAACCTGGGACACGCATACTACGAAAAGGGCAATGCGCTCGTGCAGACCGACCGGGAAGCTGCCGCGCAGGCCTTCGGCAAGGCGATAAAGAATCTGCAGACAGCGAAGCAGAATACCCGGTTCTTCCCGAATCTGCACTACGACGAGGCCGTCCATGATACGTACTACTACACTGCGCTCTCGTATCACAAATTGTACTTGCTCACGAAGAAAAACAATGTTCTGAACAGCGCGAATCTTGCGTGGCGGGAGTACTTCGACTTTTTCCCTAAGAAGCTTGAAGGGGACAGCACGTTTGAACAGACCCGGGAGGCCGCCCGGAAGTACTGGGACCAGATCAAGAACCTTTGAAGTCAGGAGGGCAACGGCGTGAAGGGATGGAGAAACAATATTATCCTTGCGGGTGCCGCGTTTGTCGCGGTTTTGTTCTCTCATCCGTCATCGGCCGCGGAGGTCCAAACCACGCCCACGGGAAGCATGGCCGCGGTCATTGAGAAGAAGACGGAAACCATTGAGCCTCTCTTTGTGAGGCCTTTCGTAAAAATCGAGTCCGGCCGTAACGACGGCAATCCGGTCTGGTCTCCCTCGGGCATGTTTCTCGCGTTCGAGAGGAGCATCGGCGACAGGAAGGAGATCCATATTGCCCTGGCGGACGGCACGGATTTTCAGACCATTTACCAGCTGCTTTCCAACAACGGCGGGGAGATGAAGTTTTTCTTTCCCGGTGTGTACGAAGAGGTGAGCTACAATGCAGGCCTCAGCTGGTCTCCCGGAGACGACCGCTTTGTTTTCATGAGCAACGGCGGCGAGGGAAACTACGACCTATATTTGGGAGAACTCGGAGGAAATTCCGCCGTCAGACTTACGGACCATAAGGAAAAAGACGGCCAGGCGCATTGGCGGCCGGGCGCCGATGCGATTGTCTTTGTCTCGGGCCGTACGGGTAAAGGTGATATCTATCTAATGGACCTTCGCTCCCGCGCGCTCTTACGGCTGACACAGGGGGGAAAGCCCCCTGTCGGTGACCGGGAGTATCTGTACCCGCAGTGGTCTTCGGACGGCAAAAAGATCGCCATGATGGCCGGGAGCAATGAGAACCACGACATTATGCTGATTAATGAAGGAATAAAGGCCGGAGCGCCGCAGAAGCCGCTTACGACCTGGAGTGCCGATGATCTGAGGCCGGTGTGGTCTCCGGACGGTAGAAAGATCGCGTTCTATTCCAATTACAACGCCGCGGGCGACTCCCGGCTCTGGTCGATCTTCGTCATTGCGGCGGACGGCTCCGAATCCACGGAGGGTGAAGGTCTTGCCGCAAAGGTTGTGGCAACGGATATCATTCCGGACGTGGAGCGCGGGCCGGCGTGGATGCCTGACAGCAGCAGAATCGTCTATGTGAAGAACGACCGGCAGGAGTACAACCCGCTCTATGTCGTGGACATCAAAGACCGGAATGCTCTGCTGCTCAAAACGGAAACCAAGATGAACCATGACGTCGCCTGTTCGGTTGACGGGACAATCGCATTTCGGGCACAGGTTGACCAGTGGGACCAGATATTCGTGGCCAGGCTGAGGAACTGAGTCGGCAAAAGGGGTTTAATAAAGTGCGACAGGGAGTATGTTAACTATGAAACGCGGTGCTATCCTCTTCATGATGATTATCGCAACGGTTGCGCCTGCCTATTCCGCGGACGACGTGGTGTCTCGCGCCATGAAGTTGTACGAAAAACGGCACTACGAGGAGGCCGCCGCCGCGATCCGGGCCGAGTACGCTTCCCTCGATTCCGCCAAGCGGGGCGCAGCGCAGTTGACCCTTGGCATGATCTATCTCAAAAATGCTGAATTGCATCGCGAACTGTACCGCGTTTCGTCCGTGGTGTCCCAGGACTACCTGAAAAAGCTGTCCGCGGCCCCGGGCAGGGACCGGAGCAGTTTTGCGGATCTGTACGAGGGAGAGGCGCTCCTCGAAACGGGCAAGGCAGCGATGGCCGTGATCTATCTGGAAAAATTCGCGGCAAAAGAAGGCGTGGAGCCGCGGTACCGGGACCTTGCGAAGGTCTCCCAGGGGCTGTGCTTCTATCTGAACAACGATAAACAGAAAGCGGAGTCCCTCTGGGCCGGCATTGCCTTGTCCGATCCCGAAGTGAAGTGCGAACTCGCCGCGGCCTACAGTAAAGCGGGCCTCAGGGAAATGGACCCGGTATCGCTCTGCAACGAGTGCCTGGCCGAACTGAAACGGACCGGCAAGGCCCCCTCGATGAGACTGCTGAAAAATGCGCTTGGAGTCTACGCACGGTCCGGGCTTTCCGACAAGGGTTTTGACCTGCTCAGACAGGCGGACCTGAAGTCCTTTTCCTACCGGGAGGTCCTGGGCAAAAGCAAGGTGATCAGTTTCTATGACCTGTCATTGTGCGGAGATTTGGCGACGCTCTATCTTCAGGCGAGCATCTCCGCGCTGGAAAAGGCGGCCGCCGACGCCCGCGTCAGGGATGCCGCCGAGTTTTATCTCGGCCAGGCATACGCTCTGGCCGGAAATATCGAGCAATCTGTAAAGGTCACGGCTTCCTTCACTTCAACGTCGCAGATGCCGCAACCCTATAAGGATCGGATCAGGGTGTGGCAGGCGGCCAACCTCTACCAGAGGGGCCGCCAGACCGATGCCGTGGGAGAATGGGACCAGCTTTCCCGGAAACAGCCTGAAGCGCCGGACCTGATCGCGGAGATACTCCTTGTCTGCGGCAGGCTCCGGATCGACTGTCCCCGGGTCGCTCAGAAAGCCGTGGCGGCAGTTGAAGCGGGGGAGGGCAGGAGGTTCTCGACCCTGAACGCCGCTATCGGCAGATATTATCTGGGGAAGCAGGATTATGCAAAGGCCATGACATATCTTGAGGCGGGAAGGGACAAGGGCAACAAGAACAAGATAGAATCGAACGATCCCGCAATGCTCGTGGGCCTCTCCGAAGCGTATTACCACACCAAGAAATTTTCCGAGGCCCTTGAGATTTACTTCGAGATGAGCAAGCAGTACCCCGTGGTGAGGCAGCTTCAGGAGGCACTGCAGGGCGTCTATGCCATGGAGCACAAGAGCGCGGGGGATGTAAAAATATTTTAAGAAACCATTGCGGATTTCGGATTGCAGATTTCAGACACACATCCGCAGCCGCGATTCGAGATATGTCAAGGAGGGCATCATGAAAAAACCATTTATTATCCTGTTGTTGATTGCGGCCTGGACAGGCGTACTGTCCCCTGTTGCCGACGCCGGAAGAAAAAATGACGGCAGGGCTGACGGCGGCAGCCTGAGTTACGGAGAGTACGGTCGGCCCGCAACCCTAGACCCTATCACGAGCAATGAGATGATCTCCCTGCGACTCACCGAGCTCATTTTCAACGGCCTCGTCGGGATCAACGAAAAGCAGGAAGTCGTGCCCGAGCTTGCGGAAAAATGGACCCGGTCGCCGGACGGCCGCACCTACACCTTCTTTTTGAGGAAGGATGTGACGTGGCATCCCCGTGAAGGCGAAGAGACCATGCCGTTCACAGCCGACGATGTCATATTCACCTACCGGATCATGATGCATCCCAAGACCATTACACCTCTCAAGGTGCGCTACGAGTTCATCGACAACGTCGTCAAGATAGACTCCCACACGGTCCGGTTCACGCTCAAGCGTCCGATCCTGAACGCCCTCGCCAAGTTCAGCTTCAAGGTGATCCCGAAGCACGGTCCGGCCAATTCCGTGTTCCTTACCCGGGACGATCCGTTCGTGCAGAGTCCCATCGGCACCGGCCCCTATATATTGAAGAATGTGACGGCCGAGCGGGAGATTGTTCTGGTGGCGAACGACAACTATTTCAAGGGACGCCCGCACATCGACAAGTTCGTGGCCAAGCCTTTTGCCGACCAGAACATAATGACCCAGGCCCTTATGTTCAACGCCATCGACATGATTGTGCTCGTTAATCCGCGGGACATCCCCGAGATCCAGGGTGACAAGCGTTTCATTCTTCAACCGTACAACGCCCTGTCGTATTCCTTCTTCGGCTACAACATGCGGAGCCCGATCCTCGCGGACAAACGCGTGCGCAAGGCCTTTGCGTACGCGTTGAACCGCCAGGAGATGCTCGACTCGTTCTTTAACGGTCAGGGCACCATAATCTCCGGCCCCTTTGCTCCCGGGAGCTGGGCCTATAATCTCGATGTGCAGCCGTTTGCCTTCGACCCGCAGAAGGCGCAGAAGCTTCTTCAGGAAGCGGGTTTCACAAAGGGCGCCGACGGTTTCATGCAGAAGGACGGAAGGCGGCTCACTCTTTCCCTTAAAGTGCCGATCGAGAAAGAGAGCGAGGCCGTAAAGCGCGTGGTGCTTGCGTTCAAGAACTATCTCAAGAACGTCGGCGTGGAGATCAAGGTCGAGTTCAAGGAGTGGCAGGCGTGGAAGGAGGACGTGTTCCTCGAACATGATTTCGACATTATCTTCGCTTCGTGGGTGTTCGACGATTCAGCGGACATCTCGTCCCTGTTTCATTCAGGCGAGATCGGGGAGTGGAAGAACAACTTTGGCGGCTATTCCAATCCTGAAGTGGACGGCCTGATCAACGAGAGCAAGCTGACGCTCGATCACGAGAAGCGAAGGACCATCAACCGCAAACTGCACGCGATTCTGGCTGAAGAAAACCCCTATACGTTCCTTTGGACGCTTACAAACTATGCCGCATACCACAAAAAAATCCGTCGGGTGGCCATTCATCCCTATAAGTTTTTCTCGTACGCCGATGAGTGGTTTATGCCGGAGGAAGAAACGAAATAGATGCGAACGGCATACCGCAAAGAGCGCAGTGCATATTGTAACGTATGAAACTGTCGGCAATCAGGCCCATGGCTCGGGTACTCTCCCGTGAACTGGCGATCACCGCGTTGCTGCTCATCGGGGTGAGCTTCGTGGTATTCATCATTCTGTTTCTGTCTCCCGGAGACCCATTGAGCATCCTGCTTGAGGGGCAGATGCCTTCCGCGGAAGTCAGGGCGGGCGTGCGAGAGGCCATGGGCGCGCCCCGTGCATGGTACTCTCAGTACCTGTCATGGTTTACGGGCATGCTCCAGGGTAATTTCGGAACGTCCATCCGCACAGGCCTTCCCGTTTTAAAGGAAGTCTTCCGGGTGGGCCTGAATACCCTTACCCTTACCGTCGGGTCCCTGCTCGTCACCCTGATGATCGCCGTGCCCATCGCGCTTTATTCCGCAATGCGCGGCCTCAACAGGATGTCCTGGCTGCTCACCATGTTTGCCTACGTGATCTCGGCGCTTCCCGTGTTCTGGCTCGGCTATATAGTCATTTATTTTTTTACGCACAAACTCGGGCTGTTTCCCCTTGCCTTCGGCTATACAACCACCACCCAGAAGTACTCCTGGCTCTATCCCCTCCTGCCTATCCTTGTGCTTGGCGTGGGCAACGGCACCATCAGCGAAGTGATACGCTATTTGCGAGATGAGATGGAGAGGGTGCTGGCCGAGGACTACATACGGACAGCGCGGGCCAAGGGCGCCTCCGTCTGGAAGCACTCGTTCAAGGAGGGTCTGCTCATCCCGGTGACTGAGATTATCGCGTCCAAGGTCCCCTTTATTCTCGGGGGCGCGGTGATCGTGGAACAGGTCTTCAACTGGCCGGGCATGGGCAGGATGGCGTGGCAGGCGGCGCAGGACCGGGACTATCCGGTCATCATGGGCATCGCCATCGTTGCCGCTGTCTTTGTGCGCATGGGCAGCCTGCTCCAGAGCGTGGTGTACGTGATGGTGAACCCGAGAGCGTCAAGGGAGTGACCTTTCAACTATGAAAACTTACTCCCAAATATCCGGCGAGCTCAACGAGTTCTCGGACCTGCCGTTCTGGAAGAAGACGGACACGGTGGACCTTGTGTACGTATGCTACGGTCTGTTTATCGTCACGCTCGTGGTGCTGTCCTATTTCCTCGGTTCGTTCAATCTTCTGCCGCGCGACCCGCAGGACATCGACCTGGAGCTCATGATGGCGCCGCCGGGATCGGCGGGCCACCTCCTCGGCACGGACTTTATGGGCCGCGACATGCTCTCGCGCCTGATCGTCGGCATCCAGGCATATTTTCTGCCGGGTCTGCTCGCCGTAACCATCGCACTTTTCTTCGGCACCGTGCTCGGCGTTCTTGCGGGCTATCGGGGCGGTAACTTCGACACCGGGATCACCTATTTCACGAACCTCGTTGATTCCTTTCCGCGGCTCGTCCTGATTCTGCTCGTTATCGCGGCTTTCAGGCCGGAGATCTATTACATCATGATCGTTGTCGGTGTAACGAACGTGCCGGTCGTGTCATCGCACATAAAGGGGAAGATCCAGTTTCTCAAGCAGAAGAATTTCATCGAGGCCGACACGGCCCTGGGTCTGCCCGCAAGGACCATCATTCTCAAACATATCCTATGGCATAACTGCCGGTCCCTGCTAATTATCCAGGCAACGCTCGGCATGGCCGAGGCCATTCTCATGGAAACATCGCTCAGCTATCTCGGGTTCGGCGTGCAGGAGCCCACGCCGTCCTGGGGCAACATGGTGCAATCAGGGGCGAATTATTTCATGCAGGGCAGGTTCTGGCCTTCCACGGCGCCAGCGCTTGCGATCCTGTTCACCATTCTCGGCTTTCACCTTCTGGGTGACGGGCTGAACAATATCCTCGAAAACAAGAGGGGCAGATGACCACAACGCCGCTTCTGAGGATAAAAGACCTTCGAACATACTTCTTTTCCCAGAGCAAGCAGGCTTTTATCCGCTCCGTGGACGGTGTGGACCTTGAGTTGGCGCACAGGGAAACGCTCGGCGTGGTGGGTGAAAGCGGCAGCGGCAAGAGTATCACCGCACTTTCTGTGATGGGACTCATCAGCGCGGGGCCGGGAGTGATAAGCGGCTCGATCGAGTTTATGACCAGTGCGGGCAGGAAGGACCTTCTCCAGGGCCTTGACGGCTTTGTTAAGATCACGGAGCGCAACAACAGGATTATGAGCGTCCGGAAGGACGACCTGGGTTGGCAGGGGCAGGCCGAAGCGTTGATGAGCGGCATCCGGGGCAGGGAAATCTCCATGATCTTCCAGAATCCCAAGTCCTCGCTCAACCCCTTTGAGCCGATCGGGAAGCAGATTACCGAGGCGATTCTGCTGCATGCACGCGCTCAGAACGAGAAAGAAGCGAAAGAACGCGCACTCTCATGGCTTGAGCGGGTAAAGATGGATTCACCGCGCCTCAGGTTCGACAACTACCCTTACGGCCTTTCCGGCGGCATGTGCCAGCGGGCCATGATTGCCATGGCGCTCTCGTGCGAGCCGTTGCTGCTGATCGCGGATGAGCCAACCACGGGGCTTGATGCCACCATCCAATCGAAGATTGTTGATTTGCTCGCGGAACTCAAGTCGGACATCGGCATCACGACGATGCTGATCAGCCACGACATCAGCATCATCTCGCGGCTTTCGGACAGCGTTGCGGTGATGTACGGCGGCACGGTGGTGGAGTATGGTCCCGCAAAAGCGGTCCTCAAAGCCGGGACCACGGTCAAGCACCCCTATACCATGGCGCTTCTTGCGTCCGTGCCGAGCGAACAGAATATCCTGGAGAAAGGCTATCTTCAGACCATAGAGGGAGATGTACTCGACACCATCAACATTCCGTCGGGGTGCAGGTTCTTCGGCAGATGCGGCCGGGTAACGGACGGGATCAGGAAAAAATGCGAGGCCCGGGAACCGGACCTACGGGAGCTTGTTCCCGGCCACTGTGTGCGGTGCTGGCTGTATTTTGAGTAAAGAGAGTCCTTTTATGAGAATAGCGGGCATACAGATGGGGTCGGGAGCGGACATGTCCCGGAATATCGAGCGCGCCGCGGAGATGGCGGAAGCGGCAATCGAAAGGGGCGCGAGGATCATCTGCTATCCGGAGCTGTTTCTCGCGCAATGGTTTCCCCGGAAGGAAAACAAATCTCTTTTTTCAATGGCCTTCGGCGCCGCTGGCGCGCCCCTGGATCGGTTTCTGCAGGTTTCCGAAAGCACAAAAACCGTATTAATAGTCCCTTTCTTTGAATCCGCAAGCGGAAAATACTTCAACAGCGCGGCAATAATAGACTCCGGCAGGCTTCTCGGCGTCTACCGCAAGGTTCATCTGCCCGATCTGCCGCTCTATCGTGAACAGTTTTACTTTTCCCCCGGGGACACGGGGTTTCCCGTGTTTGAGACGTCGCAGGGCAGGATCGGCGTCCAGATCTGCTGGGACAATCTGTTCCCCGAAGGTGCGCGCATTCTGGCGCTCAAAGGCGCGGAGTTTGTATTCGCGCCTACCGCCGCCGCGCTCGACACCCACAGCATCTGGGAACGGGCCATTTGCGCCAATGCGTTTGCCAACAACCTGTTCATCTTCCGGGTGAATCGAGTGGGCCTGGAGGAGGGCATTTCTTTCTACGGCAGGAGCTTTTGCGTGAACCCCTGGGGCGAGATGGTCTCGGAACTTGCGGGCGGCAAGGATGCGATCGTGCTTGCGGACATCGACCGCGAAGAGCAAAAGTCCGCCCGGGAGACCTGGGGCTTTCTCAAACACCGCAGGCCCGGTGAGTACGGGGAACTCGCGAAGTAGCCTGAATCTTCATCCTGATAATTTTTCAGTTACCGGGGGCAGCGGTCCATTCGCTCTGACGCGCAAACGCGCAGATTATTCAGTGATGATACAAGGTTATGTCTTATCCCGGAAGCACGTTCTATTTAGAAGGTTCTGTGGGGCGCTTAAGGGCGCGCGTCTATCGCTCACGAACCGCCGCCCCCTGACGATCATCCCCGTAACTGAACGGTTACTTGTCCTGAATCTTCCTCCTTGACAAATCCCGTTTCTTCCGTCTATACTAACTGTAGAAAAATGGATTTAGAGTTGGATTTCCGCTCATTGTCACTGGCGGCGTGCCGGACAGGAGAAAGTCGTATGAAAACCTCAGAGATCATCATTAAACTCGATATTCCGAGACATAAGCTCTATTATCTCGAGCAGAAGGGGTACGTGAATCCGAAGCGGATACCCATGGGCGATCTCGAAGCGCGTGAATTCAGCGAGCAGGACTTTCAGCGGGTGAAGGTGATCTGGAAATACCTGAAACGCGGCTTTAAGCACAAAATGGCTTATCAGATGGCTGTTGAAGAATTGAAGACAGGGAAGGCCGGCGCATGAAAAGTGTTTTCGCGCACATGATATAAAGGTAATTTGCACAATGCATTAAATTCAGGCGGTTTTATCCCGTATTGTAAACGAAGGTTGATCATGGGGATGTTTGGAGCATCAGGCATAACGGGGATAGATATCGGGATGGGGGCCATCAAGGTAGTCCGCATTGCGGGGGGGAAGCGTCCGAAACTGCTGTCCGCGGGCATTGTGGAACTGCCGCTGGAGCCCGCTATGCAGAGCAGTGTCAGCTCCGAGCTCAGACATTTGATGGCCGGCAGGAAGATCGACGACAAGAACGTCGTAACGCAGATGCCCAGCAAGGACCTCACGATACGCTCTCTGACCCTGCCGGTGATGCCGTTGGCGGAGCTGGGAGAGGCCGTGCGCTGGGAGTCAAAGCGCCATATTTCCTATTCGCTCGATTCGGCGCTGGTGGAATACCTGATCATGGGAGAGAAAAAAGAGGGGGCGGTAAGTAAATATGATATTCTTCTCGTGGCGGCCGAACAGGGCGCGGTGGCAGAGCATCTGGCCCCCTTCAGGGATGCCGGGATAGCGGTTGCGGCGGTGGACGCGAATCCTCTGGCCCTGCGGAATGTTCTGCGGCTCTGCAAAACAGGCGATGCTGCGAACACTCTGGTTGTGGACCTCGGGGCGGGAAAGACGGAGATCAATATTTTCAAGGGAAGCGTGCTGCGCTTCAGCCGTTGTCTGGATACCGGGGGTCTGGAAATGACCCGTTCGGTTGCCGACCTGCTCGGTATCAAGCTCGAGGACGCCGAGGTTGTGAAACAAAAGGTTGACGTCTCTGCAGCGCCCGGCGACGATGATGCGGGCGCGGTTGTTCGGGGCAAGGTTGACAGCATGCTCATGGAAATCCGGAGGTCGATCGAGTACTACAAGACCACCTTCCGGGAAAAAGGAGTGGAATTAACGTTCCTGACCGGCGGCGTGGCGCTTATGCACGGCATCAAGGAGTATTTTTCCCAGGAGCTTGAGTGTCCGGTGGAGCTTGACCAGCCGTTTGCCTGCCTGTCATGTGCCCAGGACATTCTTGATGAATTCGGGCCGCTTGCTCCCCGCTTTTCAACGGCGGTCGGGCTGGCGTTGAGGAAGCCATAATGCGGTACGGGAACTGATAGCTTTTTTATGAAGATCGTCAAAGACTACATAAACCTTTTGCCCAGGCAGGCAACGAAGCCAGCCCGTACATTGAACAGTGCGTTGCCGGCGGCGGTTGTGTATGCGCTCCTGTGGTTCGTCGCAATCGGATGGCAGGTATGGCAGGGACGGCAGCTGCAGCAGCTGATGGTTCCGCTCGCAGCGCAGAGGCAGGCGCTTCAGCAGGAACTGGCGGCCTTGCAGAAGGACCTCGGCCTCACCGCCACACAGGGAATGGGCGGTGAAAAGGCCGCCCTCATCAACCGGCTGCTGGGAGAGAGGGTCTCCTGGTCCGAGGTGTTCAAACAATTTTCGCAGTTGGTGCCGAAGGGGCTCTGGTTCGACAGTCTGGAAGGCGGAGCCGCGGGCAAGGCGGAGATCAGGGTCCGTGGAGGAGCGTTCAATTATGTCTCGGTGGCTGAGTTTATGATCGGCATGGAAAAATCAGGGTATTTCGAGAAGCCGCAGCTCCTGTTTGCCCAGAAGGCCACGGTGCAGGGGCAGGATATTGTGGGGTTTGAGATCGTGTGCGGCATCAGGAAGGCGGAGGCACGGTAATGGCGGAGAAGGGTCCGGCACTGGCAGTATACTGGCGGAAGCTCTCGAAGCGGGAACGGGTCATCATATCGCTCGCTCTCATTGTCGCCGTGTCGTTTCTTATCTATCAGTATCTCTACACTCCGCAGGAGCGGATGGTGCGGACCCAGCACGCGGGCATTGCGGCCGCTGAAAAGGAAATTCTCGAGCTGAGAGTGCAGCTTGCCGAGCTCAAGGTCCGGGCGGCGGAGTTCAAGGCAGGGAGCACGGTTGGGCCAGACGGGTGGGACCTGATCGACCGGAACGGCGCACTCCTCTTCCTGGAGGATGTGTGGGGCGAGGCGAAGCGGGCGGGAGTGAATCTGACGTCGGTTCATCCTTCCCAGGAGCTTGACAAGGAGAATTACAAAGAAGTGTCCATGAACCTCGATGTCAAAGCGCGTTACCGGGAACTCGCGCAATATTTCAAGCGGCTCGAAGGACTCTCTCGGATCGTGAACATTAGAAAGATACGAGTGGAGTCCTGCCCGGATTCAGCTTCCGTATGCGCGGCGCAGTTTGAGGCCGTGACGTATATGACGAAGTGAACAACTATTGCGGAGCGCGGGTGCGGAGTGAGTAGACAGAAAATACTCATAATAATCTATTCTCTGATCATTACCCTGGTCGGTTGCGGCGCCGCTTTTGCGCAGGAGGCCGGGATGGACAATGATCCGTTTCATCCCCAGGGAAAGAAACCAAACGTTTCAATTCCCGCTCCTTCTGTTCCTGCCGGGGAAACAAACGATTGGGGCAGGGACCCCTTCAACAATCCGTTTGCCGGCAAAGCGCCGGTACAACATCAGGGTCAGAAATCCTCGAAAAGATATCTTACAGGCATTATTTACAGCCAACAGGCCAGAGTGGCGATCATTGGAGGCGAGACGCTCAGAGAAGGCGCCATGACGGGAGATCGTAAGTTGGAGAAGATAGGCAGGCGGAGCGTGGTGCTCAGAAACTCAGCGGGCGGCGCGGAAGAATTGTATCTGGAGGACTTTTCAGCGGGAAAGCAATAGGGTCTTGGGAGCCTTGCGAGTTGATCAGGTTCATGGCGAGCGCAGATTCGAAAGGAGTTCGCGATTTCTAAAACACGCGACCCGATGAACTCCACAGGTTTTTTTCGGAGGTAGCTTATGATGTCATACGCGGTGCTCCATAGAATGCGGACCATTTCTCTTGCATGCGCCTTGTTCCTGATCTATCCTGCGCCGGCGCGGGCGGAAGAGGTGAAAATCAACGGCGGCCAGGCGCCGTTTTCCATGGAGTTCCGGGACGCCGATATCAAGGACGTGCTCAGGGCCGTTGGTCAGGCCGCCGGATTGAACATGATCATCGGGGATACGATCAGCGGTCAGGTCACGATGAGCCTGAAGGACGTGGACCTCTGGGAGGCCATGGAAGCGATCCTCAAGACAAAGGGGCTTACCTACGTGCGTGACGCCAATATGATCCGGGTGTTGGCCGTGTCCGAGGCGCGGGACGATGATATGGAAACGCGCGTTTTTTCTCTCGGCCATGCGAACAGCCAGGACATTCTTTCCATTGTGGACAAGGTCAAGAGTGATCGCGCGAAGATATCCGTCGACGCCAGGATGAACGCTCTTGTGGTCAAGGACCTTTCGCTTCATATCGACCGCATAGCGCGCCTGCTCAAGAATCTCGATGTGCGCATGCCGCAGGTGCTGATTGAGGCTAAGATCGTAGAGGTGTCGAGCAACTATGCGCGGGAAATGGGCGTGCAGTGGGGGGGGAAATATGCCGGGAGCAGCAACGGCAATACGTCACAGATAACCGGAGGGACCATGGCCGCGGGCGCGTCCGTCGGGGGCACAGCGTTCAATCCGATGACCGGCGGCATCGGTTTGAGCGGTAACGCATACGCAGTGAACCTGCCTGCCGCGGTGGGACAGGGTTCCGGTGGCGCGCTCGGCATAACCTTCGGCAAGGTGGGGGGCAGGTTGTCGCTCGATCTCCAGCTTTCCGCCATGCAGACCACGGGCAACGGCAGGATCCTTTCGAGCCCCAAGGTCATGACCGTGAACAACAAGGAAGCGAAGATCTCGAGCGGCATCGACATTCCGGTGCGGGTGCTGAGCACAACAGGCGGCGTAACGTCGTCGACGATACAGACTATTTCAGCAAGCCTCGTCCTGTCGACCATTCCCACGATCACTAACGATAAGAAGATCGCCATGGTCATCAGAGTGGAAAAGTCCGAGCCTGATTTCGCCCGGCAGGTGGACAACATACCGACGATTACGAAAAGAAGCGCGAATGCCGAACTCGTCGTGAACAACGGCGAAACAGTGGTGCTCGGAGGTATCCTCACCAAGAGTGAGGGCGAGTCCGAGTCGGGGGTGCCGCTCCTTTCCAAAATTCCGCTCCTCGGCTGGCTCTTCAAGAAAAAAGGCTCATTTGATAATCAGTCAGAGCTGATGATTTTCATCACACCGACGGTCATGGCGGAGTAACGAAGTCGGGGGGGCCCCCAAACCCTTGTCAGGGAGCGCGCTTATCGCTCACGAACCGCCGCCCCCTGCCGATCTTCCCCGTTTCTCCGCTCCTGGAATTATGATTGACACCATCCGCTTTCCCGTCGTACTATAAAACATGAAAACAGACCGGCGTGAATTCATGAAAAAGGCCCTCTATGGGCTTCTCGCGCTTCTTGGGCTCGGATTCCTGGTCCCCGGCCTCAGGTTCGTATCGTCCGTCGGCCGCCAGGACACGGAGCTTGCCTTTTTCCCTCTTGTCCAGGAAGAAGATGTTCCACGGACGGGCGTCAAGAAAACGGAGCTTGTTTATACCTCATCGGGCAGGGAGAGGAAGGCGCGGACCTTTATCGTATCTTCGACCGCGGGACTCGTGGTGTTTTCCGCCACCTGTTCCCACCTGGGGTGTCTGGTAAACTACCACAAAGAAAAAAGGGAGTTCATCTGTCCCTGCCATGGCGGACGATATGATCTGACCGGTAAGAACATTGCCGGTCCGCCTCCGGCGCCGTTGACTCGTTTTCCCGTCAGGGTGAGGGACGGCACCATATATATCGGCATCAAAGTTCAACATGCTGTTTGACGACCGAAGGCCGGGGGTTGTCAGGGTAAATTATCATCATAATATTTCCTTGACACGCCGGAGTCGGCTCCTTATTATGCATGCAGGATTTCATTTTTCAGAGAAATAGTATGCAAATGAAAAAGCTATTATCAACTTCAACATACCTGTTCCTCATTTTTTACCTCTGCTACGCAATCTCTCCGTTGTCGTACTCCGTTGCCGACAGCCAACTCAAACGAACCGGCGGTGAAGCGGCCAAAGCGACAAAAACCATCAGATTATTCGTCATTGATTCCCTGCTGTCCGACTTGTTGCTGCAGGAAGATGAAGACAGCGATGGCCTGGATGACGAAAGTACTCTTATACTTCTTCAGAAAAAAAGGGCGATTCTATCGTCGGGGAACATTATTGCAAGACCAGCATCTCACACGGTACTGTATCATGAAATACGGCCGATCCTCGATATAGTCTCTTACAAACAACAGCTTCCCGACCGGGAGTTCAACTGCCCGAACGGATTTGAACTTATCCATTCCGGCATATCTCCTCCATCAGCATAAACCCTGCATAACATCCGAGGGAATTTCTTATCCCGGACGCGATCATGAAGCCCGTTCCGGAATACGATATTCTCGCGCCTCTTGTATCAGCCATATATGCTCATCTCCCGGGTCGGCGCTGATATGAGGGAAAAAAATAATTACCCGAAATAATTATCAGGAGCCTTCGAATGATAAAACTATCAGTGCTCATTCCCGTATACAATGCGGAAAATACAATCTCGCAATTATGCGCCAGTTTGATCGGGCTCTACTCGCAGCGCTATCGCCTTGAAATAGTACTGGTAAACGACGGCAGTAAGGACAAGTCAGACGAGGTGTGCCGAAAAGCTCACGCAGATCACAGGGAAATAATAACCTATGTCAAGCTCTCCCGGAACTTTGGAGAGCATAACGCCCTTATGGCCGGGCTGAACCATGTCACCGGAGACTACTGCATCATGATGGACGATGATTACCAGAACCCTCCGGAGGAGCTCGTCAAGCTTGTGGACAAAATCCAGCTCGGCTATGACGTTGTCTATTCCTGTTATGGAAAGAAACAGGACAGTTTTTATAGAAATGCGGGCAGCTACCTTCATAATAAGATCGCCACGCTTGTTTTAAGGAAACCGTCGGATCTTTATCTGTCGAGTTTTAAGATAATCAACAGCTTTCTTATCGAGGAGATAAAAAAATATACCGCGTCGGCCCCGTACATCGACGGCCTGATTCTGCGGTCAACCGATAACATCGGCGTCGTGGAGCTCAAACACCAGCCCCGCCAATACGGTTCGTCGGGATATACGATAAAAAAGCTTTTCGCGCTGGGGGGCAACATGGTGGTAAATTATTCAATGTACCCTCTCAGGCTGATCGGCGCTTTCGGTCTCATTATGACCATTATCGGACTGGCGCATGGTATTCACACGATCGGACAAAAACTGTCTCCCTTAGAAGAGCCGACTGAATACGAAACATTGACGTCCCTTATTTCATTTTTCCGCGGGTTTCAGCTTCTCGCCATCAGCATTGTAGGAGAGTATGTCGGGAGGATCTATTTATCGCTGAACAAAGATCCGCAGTTTATCGTCAGGGAGATTAATACCGCATCCCGGAAAAGCGCAAACATTGCGAGCATCGAGCGCGCGGAGGCGCCGAATGCCCGAAGATAGTATTCGTTCCAGAATTATCCGGGAAATGCATGGGAGCATCGCCGGGGAAGGTAAACAGAGCATTTCGTTCCCCGGGTTCTGCCCGGAGACAATGGCCGAGCTGTTTATTTCGCGGACCTCGCTGTGCGCGCTTCATGATGACCTTGTTGTCGACCGCTGGATCAAAAGAAAGTTGAAACAGCCGCAACTGCATTCCCGGTTCATCCCCATCAAGGACATTCAAAACTGGCGCCTGGATGAGGCCACCGGCAATATCAGCCACAATTCAGGAAGGTTCTTTTCGATCACAGGCGTGCATGTCCGTCACCGCATGAACCAGGAGGAACTCGAATGGGACCAGCCCATTATTGATCAGCCCGAGATAGGCATTCTGGGCTTTCTTGTGAAGAGCATAAGCGGGGTGCTCCACTTCTGCGTGCGCGCGAAGGAGGAGCCCGGCAATATTAATTCGATCCAGCTCTCTCCCACGGTGCAGGCCACGCGCAGCAACTATTCCCTGGTGCACGGAGGAACACCACCGCCGTTCATAGAGTTGTTCCTCGATACCCCCGGGGATAAGCTGGTCTATGCCAAGCTGCAGACCGAGGACGGAGGCCGTTTTCTCTTCAAATCGAACAGAAATATGATCGTGCGCGTGCGGGAGGATGAGCTTCCGGAAATACCGGACGACTTCATCTGGCTGACCCTGCGCCAGATACGAGGCTTGCTACGCCGCGACAACCTGGTCAATTCATGCGCCAGAAGTGTGCTTGCCTGCTTGTTATGATCAGGAGAACGTGAATGAAAAAAATGAACGAACCTGACGGGGATATAAAGGACAACGAACCGGCCGGCCGGAGGCGCGAGCCGAAAGTCGCGGGGAATACGAATCCCGATGGCCAGTCCGCCTGTGATTTTGACGGGAACAGGGACCAGCGGCACGACTATTACGAGGAGGCCAGCGGAGCCCATTCCCTCAATGAGCTGATCCAGTGGATAGACGATCAGAAGGCGCGAAACCACATTTTTCAGAAGCGTGAAGGACTGAACACCCTCCGCGACTGGCACATGGACGCAAAAAGCAATTTTTCCCATAGAGGCGGGAAATTTTTCACTGTGGTAGGCATTCGCGTTACGTTGCCCCATCGCGAGGTCGCCGCGTGGGACCAGCCTATCATCAACAATGTGGAAACCGGCATCATCGGACTCCTTACCGCCGAGTTCAAGGGGAAGGTACACGTGCTCATGCAGGCAAAAGCCGAGGTGGGAAACCGGCACATTATTCAATTGGCGCCCACGGTCCAGTTTGCGCCTGGCAATTATATCAACACCGGGGCCTTGAAAAAGCCCTTTCTCTTCGATGAGTTCGTCAGTCCTTCGCAATTCCCCGTTATTCTGGAAAGCCGTCAGTCCGAAGAGGGCGGCAGATTTTACAAGGAAGATCATGTGCATCGAGTTCTTCTGTTGCCCGACACCGTCACCCTGAATGTTCCGCCCGACTACCGGTGGCTGTCGCTGGCCCAGGTCCGGTTTTTTCTCCATATGGGGGAACAGGTGAACTACTGCGCCCGTAGCATCCTGGCGTGTCTGCTCTGACAGGCAGCGACCGGACGAAGCGGTGGGGAAGGGGAGGCAGCCGCATGCCACAAACAAATAACAAAATCCGGATAGGTCTGCTGGGATGTTCGGACGTCGCCATTAGAAGATTTCTGCCGGCCCTGATGAAAACGGACAAGGCGCTGCTGTCCGCGGTCGCCAGCAGGGACCCGGAGAAGGCGCGTCTCTTCGCTCCCGGCCTGGAGTATGCCGTCCTGACCTATGATGAACTCCTCTCCGATGAGCGCGTTGACCTTGTTTACCTCTCCCTGCCGAATCACCTGCATGAAGAGTGGACGATCAAGGCGCTTATGCAGGGGAAGCATGTAATTTGCGAAAAACCGCTGGCCTGCTCCTCCGTGGATGTCGCCAAAATGGTCATGTGCGCCCGGGAGCGGGGCTTGCTGCTCTATGAGAATATCATGTACCTTCATCATCCCCAGCATGCCTTGATCAGGGATCTAATCGCCGCCGGGGAAATTGGCTGTATCAGGATCCTTCGGGCCGCCTTCGGCTTTCATCTTGCGGGAGCGGATAATTTCCGGGAGCATCCGGAAAAGGGCGGCGGCGCTTTTTTCGATCTCTTCAGATATCCGCTCAGCTCGGCGCTCTATTTTCTGGATGACAACTTCATTGACTGCAGGGGGTTTTCTCTGTATCGTAAAGGCCTTCAGGTCGGCATGCACGGATGCGCGGTGACGGCGGAAAACACGCTCTTCGATTTTTCCATCGGCTTTGAGCAGCAGTATGAATGTTTCTACGAAATCGTCGGAGAGCGCGGGACGATAAGACTCGAGCGCGCATATACCACGCCGCCAGACTATGAAAATTTAATTCAAATGACTATTGGCGCAAAGCGGGCCACAATACCCGTCCCCCCGGCGGACCATTTTGAACGGATGCTGGCGTTTGTATGCGACACGATTGCAGGAGGCAAGAGTTTTGAGGCCTTGCATATATCCGCCGAACGGCTTGCTCTCGTTGCCCATTGGATGAAAGTCGCATGCAAAGATGTGCATATATAATCCGGAACGGATGAAACATGATCAAAAACTGGGACTATCTCGAAGAATACCGGAAAGACCGGGAAAAGATACTTGAGCTTGTTGATCGGGTATTATCCTCCGGCAGGCTTATTCTTGGACCGCACGTCATGGAATTCGAGAGGAACTTTTCGTCTTATTGCGGCGTTGCCTATGGGGTGGGGGTGAATTCAGGAACTGATGCGCTTTTCCTGGCGCTCAAAGCCCTGGGTGTCGGACCCGGCGACGAGGTCGTTACTGTTTCTAATACCGCGGTGCCGACGGTAGCGGCCATCTGCGCAACGGGCGCCAGGCCGTTGTTCGTAGATGTGGAAGAAGATACCTTTCTCATGGATATGGCAAAACTCGAAGCTGTTCTGAGCGCCAGAACGAAGTGTATCGTTCCGGTCCATCTCTTCGGCCAGATCCCGGATATGGACGCCCTTCTCGCCATCGCGTCATACGGGGGAGTGAAAATTCTGGAAGACTGCGCCCAGGCTGCCGGCGCTGTTTACAAGGGCCGGAAGGCCGGCGCTTTCGGAGATATCGCCGCATTCTCCTTTTATCCCACCAAGGTGCTCGGCGGATTCGGCGACGGGGGAATGGCGCTGACGAACGACAGGGAATATTATGATAAACTGAGGCGGCTTCGTTTTTACGGCATGGAGCAGGCCTGCTATTCGGAGGAGGAAGGCTACAATTCAAGACTTGACGAACTCCAGGCCGCGCTGCTTGATTTTAAACTGAAAGCCATGGAAGAAGCCGTGGGCAGACGGCGCGAAATCGCGGACGTTTATTCCCGGGAGCTTGTCTCTATCGGCGATATTATTACCCCTGTCACGAAAGAAGGCCGCAGTCATCAGTTCTATGTGTACACGATCCGAACGCGTTATCGGGACAGGCTCGTTGAGCATTTGCGGGAACAGGGCATTGAAGCGCGGATCAACTATCCAACGCCGGTCCATCTCATGCGCGCCTATGGGCGCCTGGGATATCAAAAGGGCTCTTTGCCGTTGACTGAACGACTTGCGGGTGAGATTGTTTCGCTTCCGATGTTCCCGGAACTATCAAGGGACTGCGTCGCGACGATCGTGGATTCCGTGAGAGCTTTTTTCAGGCGGTTTTGACGAAGGGCGCTTATGAATACGATTGAATATACCAGGATGTTTGAATGCGAGGACACACACTGGTGGTACGTGGCCCTGCACAAGCTCATTAACCGATACATCGCACGGGAGCGAAAGGCCAAAGGGCGGATCGACATGCTGGATGCCGGTTGCGGCACGGGCCGGCTCTGCCAGTTATCAGCCGGGCTCGCCACGGTAAAGGGCTGCGACAGCTCAGACCAGGCCCTTGCGCTTTGCGGGAAACGCAACCTGCCCTTCGTGTTCAAAGCTGACCTCAACATCGCGGACCTTGGACAGAATCTGTATGATGTTATCACTTCGATCGATGTTCTTTACCACAAGGCGATTGATGACGATGGCCTGGTTCTCAATAAGTTGTATATCGCATTAAAACCGGGCGGGGTCCTTATACTGAATCTGCCTGCGTACGAGTTTCTGAAAAGCAGTCACGATATCGCCGTCCATACGAAGAAACGCTACACGAGAGCTCTCGTTTCAGCTCTCTTGATAAAAAACGGATTTGTTGTTGAGAAAATATCATATCGTATCGCCTTCCTGTTTTTCCCGATAGCAGGTTATCGATGGGCGTTGAGATTGCTTCACCGTCATCTGCAGGACCAGGCGGTTGAGTCCGACGTGCAACTGCCTTCCCGGTTTATAAATAGATTATTGCTGTTGCTGACGCTGGCGGAAAATTACATCGTCGAACGGCGTTCTCTGCCGTTCGGCTTATCCGTCTTTGCCGTCGCCCGGAAGACCGGTCCGCGGGCAGGCGAAGCCGGGTCCGGGGGCGGAGACAGGGCGGGTGCGGAATGACAAATAAGAGACGCTACCTTGAAATCTGCGGCATAATCGCCTTTTGCGTAGTCACCATCTGCGTCCTGTCACTCTCGGGCAGATCACGGGTAACCTTCGCCGCGGCGCCGAAATTTCAGTATATTTCAGAACCGCGGGATATCTATCGTTTTTGGCAGGACAACAAAATTTATGGAAGGATCCTGTTTTACTTTGGACGCGGTTTGCCCATCGATAGAACCGATCAGCATGCTGCGTTGTTTACCCCGGCCGAATTTCGGAACGATCTCGCCAGCTCCGCCCTCTGCAATGAGATCTGTGACGACGGGTATGCCACGCCGATTAATGCGTCGCAATACTGTGGCGATTTTCTGAATACGACCGTGCTGTGTGATCGTTATTTTGCCGAGCGCTGGCTCGGCAAAAACAAAGTCGTTCTTCCAAAAAAGATCAGCCGGATGATTGAGATGTCCCGGGGATATAAAAAGGACTATTCGTTGCTTCAGGCGGAACAAAAAACGGTTATCAACACACTGAACAGGCGGCTTCTTGAAATTACGTATCCGGAGCTCTGCCCGAAAGGCGGGGAATTCGTATTCACGGGGAACAATTATGTTTTCGCCGGGGTCAAGAGTAATATGTTCAGAAAGATCTATCATATTGTCCCGGACCGGTACTGGCCGGAAGACAGAAATAAATATGCGGGATATTCCGGCGCCAAGGTTTCACCAGACTCCATACGGTCTTATTTTCATGTGCCGATACTCACCCTGACCATGCGGGCATTACGCCCGCTTGAGGAAGAAGTAATTATGGTCATTGTCGAAGAGGACTGGAGCAGGGAAGAACTCAATGAACTCATGAGGCTCGTTAACAACAAAACGTTCAAGAGCGATCTGGTTGTTTTTAATTGAACGGTTCACTTTAAACAGGAAAGGACCCGATTATTTCATGTGGCCCACGCAGGTTCCAAAAGCGCTGCTATATCTGACCCTTCTCGCATTCGCCTTGAGGCTATGGGGAGTTGCGGGCGATAATACATATGACAATGACGAGCATTTTCTGGTCCCCGCTGTTTACAACTATATGGATACGGGAAATTTCGAGCCGGACAGCTGGGAACACCCGCCGTTGAAATATTATCTTTTACTCGGAAGCATGAAGGTCTTCGGCAACAACGGGTACGGATGGAGAATGAAGAATGTCATAATGGGAAGTCTGACGGTCATGGTGCTATATTTGATCGGAAGCGCACTGTTCATCGACAGGAGGGTCCCTATCCTTGCCGCGTTAATGCTGACCATGGACCCTCTTCACCTTTTTTTTTCGCGGTTGATTCATGGAGAAATTTCCTCCACGCTCTTCTTTCTTCTTGCGCTCTACATCACAATATTGTATTTACAGGACAGGACCAAGTCGCCCATTCTGGCCGGAATATTCGCGGGCCTCGCCGTGGCGAATAAATGGTATTACCTGCTCCCGCTTCTGGCGCTGGGGACATTTACCGCGCTGTACAGGAGGCATAAAAAAGGCTTGAACGTTTGGGAGGCAATTCAACTGGGCCTGATATATTCGGTCCTCCCGTTCACGGTCTATCTCCTTCCGTTTTTCCCCTGGTTCCAGAGGGGATATTCGTTCTCTGAATTTCTGACCATGCAAATTGATATTTATCACTATCTTCAGGGAGAGACGATCAAGCTTGCCTTTCTGAACAGTACGCCGTCCGAGCCATTGGAATGGTTTGTCAAGCCCCTGATAGCAGTCATGCAGTTAGCCGGCAACGCAATGCGGGTTAAATACGTTGTTTTCATGAACAATCCCCCGATATGGCTTTTGACCTTTCCCGCGCTCGTTTTCATCGCGTATCGGATCCGAAGGAACCGTGACTGGCTGCCGGCGATAGTCCCTTTCCTGTTCCTTGCCACTTATCTGCAGTTTGCGCTGGTGCACAGGGACATATTTCTTTATTCCGCGCTGGTTGTTCTCCCGTATGCCTTTCTGTGCATTGCATATCTCCTTGTTGCCCTGCTGGACAGGTTCGGCGGACGCCCGTGGCATGAGCGCATGCTTCAACTCGGCATCATCGCCTGGGGGCTCTACCTGTATCCGTTTGTAACCAACAGGTTCGTCCCCGAGTTCCTTTACGCCCCCCTTATTGCCCTCGGTACAGTAGTTGTTCCCTGACTTCTTAAAAACGCTTGTTTTTATCCCGGCTATTGTTTATAATAACAATCCTGATTTATTATCAGCGGCTTGGAGGTTATTGGAATGCCGATCTATGAATATGAATGCAAAAGCTGCGGAGGGCGTTTTGAGGCCATTTTGAAGTTCAGCGACCCTGTGCTTTCGGTATGCAGATTGTGCAATGCCGAGAACGTGAGAAAGGTGCTCTCTCCCACCGCATTTGTTCTGAAGGGCGGAGGCTGGTATGTTACGGATCATCCCTCGGAGGCAAGAAAAAAGGGAGGGGAATCCGAAAAAAGCAGCGCGGAGCCAAAGCCCGTTGCTGCAGCTTCCGCTCCCGTCTGTCCCAAGGGCGCCTGCACCGCAAAAGGCTGACGATGGAACCCATACACGTCCATATCCCCTATCCCAAACTCAAAGATTACTGTGAGTTGATCAGGAACCGGCGGTACGATCTCGAGATATACTTGACGGCGGCGGTGCTTGACCAGATCGAGAAGGATGATCTGGAAAACCTGTGCCGGAGTCTCGACTGGAAGCCCTCGCTGAGCCTTCATGCGCCGTTTCTGGATTTGAACCCCGGAGCCGTGGACCCGATGGTGAGGTCGGTGACTCAGATGCGTTTCAGCCGGATACTGAATGTCGCCGGCGTGCTAAAACCTCGCGTCGTGGTGTTCCACGCGGGCTATGACAAGTGGCGTTACAACGGCCACAAGGATGTCTGGCTTGCAAACAGTCTGGACACCTGGAAGAAGGTAATGGAACTCGCCTCTAAAATCGGCGTGCGCGTGGCCGTGGAGAATGTTTTTGACGAAGATCCCGAGGCGCTCGGCATGCTCATTGAGAAGATGGCGAGCCCGGATTTCGGATTCTGCTTCGACACGGGACATTTTAATCTTTTTTCCACCGTATCCATGGAACAGTGGTTTGAAATTATCGGGAAACATCTTATTGAGGTCCACCTCCATGACAACGATGGGACGGCGGACTCTCATTGGGCCATAGGGCGCGGCGATATCGACTTTAATAGATTTTTCACCCTGCTGCGAGCCCATGCGGCGCAACCCGTCTATACTATAGAGGCGCACGACAAGGGAGATATCGAGATAAGTCTGGACCGGGTGAGGGGCTTTTTGGGCAGGTGAGTTCTGATAAAGTTGCAAAAAGTTTTTTTCAGCCATGGAAAATCGGGTCGCAAATGAATCCTGACATGGCCGGACAAGCGTCCAGGAGTGTCACATCATAATTATGAAAAAAACTCATTTCACGTTCATACTGGCGTTGCTCAGCGCTTCCTGCGCCTCGACTCCGGCAAGGTTGCCGCAGACAACCGTGGCGAGCCTGACCCCGGAAGTCCGTGGTCAGGCCGAGGCTTACTATCATTTTATCGCGGGGAACCTTTTTGAGCAGGATGGCGATTTTGACGCCGCCCAGAAGGAATACGAGGCCGCATATCGCCTGGATCCCGCCGCCGAGGTGGCGCTTTCACTGTCGTCATTGTGCCTGCGTCGCGGGCAGGCGGACCAAGCCGCGGTTTTTGCGCAGAAGGCCGCCGACCTCGACCCGGAAGATACGCGCGCGCTCATGCTTTTGGCGAACATACTCACCAGCAGAAAAAAATATGATGAGGCCGCGGAGGTCTATCGCAAAATCATTAAGATCGATCCGAAGCAGGAAGAAGCATACCTCTATCTGGGAACGCTTTATTCCTCCCTGAAGCGGTACGATGACGCAGTGGACGCGTTCAAGGCCCTCGAAAACATCAACCCCTCCTCTGTCATGTCCCCGTACTATCTCGGAAGGACCTATGTTGATCGGCAAATGTATGCCGAAGCGCTGGCGGAGTTTAAAAAAGCGATCGGCCGCAAGGATGATTTTGAACCGGCGTATACGGCCATGGCGTTCGCCTATGAACTGAATGGGCAAATGAAAGAGGCCATCGGAGCTTACAAAAAGTCGATCTCTCTGAACCCCCACAATACTGAACTCATGCAGCATCTGGCACAGCTCTACATCCAGCAGGACTTGCTCGACGAGGCACTGGAGCAGTACCAGCGGCTGGTCGATATCGATCCCCGGAACTACGACGCCCATATCAAGATGGGGCTTATCTATGCGGAGAAAAAACAGTACGCCCAGGCCATCGAGTCTTTTCAAGTCGCTTCGCGGGCAGTACCGAATGACATTAAAATAAAACGCTATCTTGCCTCGACTCTTGTGGCGGGAGAGCGGTATGAAGAGGCGCTTGCGGAATATCAGGGCATTCTTGCTGTCGTGCCTGACGACACCGATTCGGTTCTTCAGATATCGTACATCTATTCACAGCAGAAGAAGGTATCCGATGCGATCCCTCTCCTGGAAAAGGCCCTCGCTGAGCAGCCGGGAAAACCTGAAATATATCTCTATCTTGCCAATGCATACCAGGAGCTCGGACAATATCAGGAGGCGGCGGATGTCCTTGGCAGGGGCATCGAGATGGCGCCGGACCGGGACGACTTGACGTTCAGCCTTGCCGTCGTCTATGAGAAACAGGGCAAGCGCAGTGAAATGATCGATACGCTCAGGAAGACGATAGATCTGAAGCCCGACAATGCCGACGCGTTGAACTACCTGGGCTATACATATGCGGAAAAGGGCGAGAACCTGGATGAGGCGATACGGCTCATCAAACGGGCGCTCCTTATCAAACGCGATAACGGTTATATCCTCGACAGTCTTGCCTGGGCGTATTATCAGAAGGGCATGCTGAACGAAGCTCTCGAATTCATGAAGCAAGCGGTCTCGATCGTGGACGGGGATCCCCTGATGCTTGAACATTACGGTGACATTTTTCTGAAGCTCTCCAAAAAGGACAAAGCCAAAGAGCAGTGGCTGGAATCCCTTGCGCTCGATCCGAAGAACCAGAAACTTCGGGAGAAATTCAAGAACGCCGGTTTCGGAGATCCCGAGGTTCTGTTGCAAAAAGTGAAGCCGGGGAAAAGAAACAAGAAGTGAGGGCCCATCCGCACATCGCCCTTATCGTTATCCTGCTCCTGGGCGCGTGTGTTCCCAAAAAACCCGAAATTCCGTTAACCGAGGTCTCCGTTGGCCCGCTGCTCCAGATACTCGAACAAAGGAGGCGGTCTTTCTCAGGTCTGCGGGCCGCAGCGAGCGTTCAGGCAGTGCGGCAAGGCCGGAAACGTTCATTTGAGAGCGTCGGCATTATTCTCAAGGGACAGGAGAAGTTCAGGATCGAGGCCTACGGTCCATTGGGCCAGTCAATCGCCGCTCTCCTGTGGAAGGGAAAGAATATGCTTTTTCTCGCCGCAGGAGAGCACAGCGTCATACAGCCGAACCACGGAGGCCTTGAGCGAATCCTCGGAGCCGATCTGGAGCCTGCGGAACTGATTGCCATCCTTTCGGGGAATGCGCCGGCCTTTTCCGCGGAAAGCGAAAAAAAGGCTTTCTGCGGGCAGGACGGCGGTTGTTCGGTGGAAGTCAGCCAGGGAGACGTGCTGCGGAGAGTGCGGCTTCTTGCCCAGGGATCCCTCACCGGGACAGACGTACGCATCAAGTCCTATGAATTATTCCGTGCCGGGCGCCTTGTGTATCAGGCGCGTTTTGATCAATTTGAACCGATCCTGGACTATCTTATGCCGAGGACAATCATTGTGGAAAGCCTTGAACGGAAAAGTTACCTGAGCGTGGAATACGGGGACGTCGAGGTGAATGTGCCGATCGATGATGGGGAGTTTTCAATCTCCGGGGTGGATGACGCCGATCTATGAACGCGATCAGGTTACAGGTCCCGGCAAAGATCAATCTTTGCCTGTCGGTGTTCGGGGAAAGGCCGGACGGTTACCATGACGTGGGAATGCTGATGCAGATGGTGGGCCTTTATGACGAGGTGCAGGTTTCCGTCGGCGGCACGGGTATCAGCGTCAGTTGCAATAACAGTTCGATCCCGTCCGGGGAGGGAAATATTGCCTGGAAAGCCGCTGCCGCGATGCTGAGGTTGTCGGGTGGGAAGGCCGGGCTTGCAATCGATATCAGGAAATCCATCCCCGTGGCGGCAGGTCTCGGCGGCGGGAGTGGTGACGCCGCGGCAGTGCTTCTTGCGGCAAACCGGCTGCTGGGGACGGGATTGGACCGGGAACAGTTGGCCGAGGTGGGCGCAGGGCTCGGCATGGACGTGCCTTTTTTCTTTTTCGGGCCGCTGGCCATTGCCCGGGGAAGGGGGGAAATTCTCTCCAGTTTGCCTCCCTTTCCGGGTTTCTGGGTATTGCTGGTAAATCCCGGTTTTGAGACCTCAACCGCCTGGGTCTATAAAAATGTAAATTTGAGGTTGACAAAAAAAATAGACTGTACTAAAATCCTAAGGCTTACGGTCAGAAATATCGCCGAGGGGCTTCACAATGACCTTGAGACAGTGACCGCCGCCGCGCACCCCATCATTCACCGGATCGAGGAGGCGCTCCTGGATCAGGGCGCATCGGGGGCGCTTATGAGCGGCAGCGGACCGACGGTGTTCGGAATATTCGAAACCAGTGACGCCTGCCGGGCTGCCGCGCAGAAACTGTCAGGAGAGGGATGGAAGCTTTACCCGGCTGAGGCCTTGACCGTGTCGCCCTTTGCAGCGTACCTGGATTCAGCGATTTGATTGCCATTACGATACATTAGGCGTGTCAATCAACGATTATCCGGCATGAGAGGGAGCGTGTATGGAAATAACTGAAGTAAGGGTATTTCCGGTCACCAGCGAAGAGCGACTGAAAGC
>Ga0334722_10000248_pt1 | contig 82851 bp, 76 predicted proteins | sample C3_bottom_MG_FD_207210 | JGI IMG/M metagenome (GOLD analysis project Ga0334722, IMG submission 207210) | Sediment microbial communities from Yellowstone Lake, YNP, Wyoming, USA - C3_bottom | ecosystem: Environmental > Aquatic > Freshwater > Lake > Sediment | place: USA: Wyoming | collected...
TCTACAGGGGAAGCTTATTCAAAAAGGGGAAGCTCCTTACGAAGAATCGTTGAAAATTGAATTATATGCAGGTTCATACGAATACACAAAGACAAGCATTACTCAGGAAAATGTTGCGGCAATTTCCGGTGACCTTAAAACTGACTCGTACGCTATTAAAGAAACAACCGAAGAGACAATTAAACGTTATCCGCCACCACCTTTTACCACCTCTCTTTTACAGCAGGATGCATTTTTCAAACACAGTTTTTCTTCCAAAATGGTCATGCGATTGGCGCAGGATTTGTATGAGCGTGGTTTTATCACTTATCACCGTACTGATTCTTTTAATCTATCCACTCAGTTTGTTTTCCGTGCAAAAGATTATATTGAAGCAACTTATGGTAAGGAATATACTCTTGAAAAACCGCGTGGATACCGGACAAAGTCCCGCATGGCTCAAGAAGCACATGAGGCAATACGCCCGACAAAACTTGAAGGAGAGAATGCTCTTGATAAATCAAAAGACAAACGGATAACCATCAATCACAAAAGACTTTACAAACTTATTTTTAACCGTGCTGTTGCCACTCAGATGAAAGAGGCCGATGTCAAAATTGCTAAAATTTACATTCTTTCCTCAAAAGGATATTTATTTGAATCAAGTTCCGCCCAGGTACTTTTTGAGGGATTTTTAAAAGTGTTAAATCCCGAATATGTTGAGCAAAATAAAAGAGCGTTGGTATTAAAGGAAGGCGCTGCCTTGGCACTTCAAGACTTGGAGAATAAAGAATTAAAAACAAAGCCTCCCTACCGGTATAACGAAGCAACGCTAATCAAAATACTAGAGGAAAAAGGCATAGGCAGACCGTCAACTTATGCCCCCATCATATCTTTGATTCAGGAGAAAGGTTATGTTGATAAAGAGGGGCGTTATTTTATCCCGACTCAATTAGGAGAACCCATATCAGATTATTTGGCTAAAAGTTTCCCCCAACTTTTTAACCTTGAATTTACTTCACACATGGAGGAAAGTTTGGATTTGATAGCAGAAGGGGAAAAAAGCGCTGTTTCAGTTCTCCACGAAGTGTATGATCCGTTTAAGGTACAACTGGAAGAAAAAAAAGAAGACGGTGAAATGGTTGCCATAAAAGAAGAGACTACAGAAGTTTGTCCCAAATGCGGAAAAGGTCTTATTATCCGGTATTCACGCTTTGGGAAATTCTATGCATGCAGTGGTTATCCTTCCTGTAAATTCACTAAACCTTTTTTAAAAAAAATTGCCGGTAAAAAATGTCCGAGCTGTGGGGGAGATATTGTCGTAAAATATTCCAAGAATAAAAAACGTTTTTATGGATGTTCTAATTATCCGACATGTCATTATTGTTCTTGGACAATAAAAGACATGGCCCCAGCAAAAGATGTCAAAACTTAAATATATTTTCATTTCAGGAGGAGTTATATCGGGAATAGGCAAGGGTATTACTTCAGCCTCAATTGGCTATCTTCTTCAGTCTGCAGGATACAAAGTTGCACCCATTAAATTCGAAGGGTATCTGAATATTGATGCGGGTACTATTAATCCCATTGAGCACGGTGATCCTTTTTTATGTGAGGATGGTACGGAAACAGATATGGACATAGGGACATATGAAAAGTTTTTAGGAAAATTCATGAATCGGGATAACTTTGTTACCATGGGCCAGATTTATCAATCCATTATTCAAAAAGAACGCAGATTTGAATATGAGGGTGAAGACGTTGAAGCGGTTCATATAAGTAATGAAATCATTGAGAAAATACAAAATGTCGCAAAAAAACAAAAGGCAGAAATTGTACTTATTGAGTTGGGTGGTACAGCCGGAGAGTATTGGAACGTTTTTTTCTATGAAGCCTCCCGCATCCTGACTTTGCAGAATCCCGGAGACGTAGTACATGTACATGTTAGTTATGTGCCCACACCTTTACATTTAGGTGAACCAAAGACAAAGCCTACTCAACTCTCGGTTCGGACTCTTAACTCCATGGGTGTTCAGCCAGACTTTATTGTTGCACGCAGTGAAACATACATTGATCAAAGAAGGCGCGACAGGTTTGCGTTGTTTTGTAATGTAAAAGGAGATGATATTATTTCAAATCCCGACTGTAAAAGTGTATATGAAGTTCCTCTTATTCTGCACGACCAAAAAATGGACGAAAAAATTTTGAAAAAATTGGGAATTCCGCTGAAAAAACCTGATTTGTCAGAATTACAAAGTCTCAATACTTCAATTCAATTGGTTAAGACTATGGAAACAAGAGAGGTAGTGATAGCGGGTAAATATTTCGGCACCGGTGACTATCAACTTAAAGATTCCTACGCTGCCTTATTTGACGCTATTGATCATGCATCCTGGAAAGTGGGAGTTAAGATTAAAACCCATTGGATTGACGCGGAAACTATTGAAAAAAAAGGCGTTTCAGTTATGGGGTCTCCGGCCGGAATAATTGTACCCATCGGGTGGGGTAACAGAGGAGCACTTGGTATGATTGAAGCGGCTAATTTTGCCAGGGAGCAGAAAATTCCTTATTTAGGTCTTTGTTATGGAATGCAACTTGCCGTAGTAGCATTTGCCCGGTATGTTCTCGGGTGGAGCGATGCAGACACTTCTGAAAACAATCAAAGCTCACCACATCAGGTGGTTCATCTTATTCCTTCACAGCAAAAAGTGCTTGATAAAAGGGCTTATGGTGGCTCAATGCGATTAGGCGGATGGGAAGCATTTGTTAAAAAAGGGACTATTGCCTACGACGCATATGAAACGTATCACGGGTTTATTGACAAATCAACTGGATTAACCAGTGAAAGGCACAGACACAGATGGGAAGTAAATAATGCTTATGTTGCCGATCTAGAGCGAGCAGGCCTCATAATCAGCGCATATTCAAAGCTGGAACATTTGGTGGAGATCATAGAATTACCCAAAAAAATCCATCCATTCTATCTTGGTACACAAGGTCACCCGGAATATAAAAGCAGCCCGTGGCAGCCTCATCCTCTTTTTATGGCATATTTGGAGGTTGTAAAATCCAACAAAAGATGATACAATTATCTATTCATTTAGAATTTTATTGATCATATGTCAAACTCAGTTTTGTTTAAAAAAGAACCATTACATATAGGTGACACATTAAGTGTGACCTACACCTTTAAAGAAGGTGAAAAATCACGCCAACAGCTGTTTAAAGGTATCCTTGTTAAAATAACAGGTGCAACTGAGGAAAACCGTATGATTACGGTTAGGAAAATTTCAAAAATCGGAATTGGTGTGGAGAGAATAATTCCTCTCATATCACCCAATTTGGTCGGGATCAAAGTTGATAAAAAAAGTAACTATAAAAAAGCAAAATTATACTTCATACGTAATCTGACTGAATCTGAAGTAAAAAGAAAACTTTATAGTACCAAATAATGTCTTCCAACCAACAACTTGGTGTATTGGGTGAAAAGACTGCATCTTCATTTCTTACCTCAAAAGGTTTAACGGTGATAGAAAAGAATTTCCACACAAAGTACGGAGAAATTGATATTATTGCCAAAAAAGAAAACAAATATTATTTTGTGGAAGTTAAGGCAAGAATCGGAGACGTTAAAGGCAAACCATACGAGGCGATAACAACAAGAAAAATTTCACACCTCAAAACAGCTGCAGAGCTATATGTCTTGCAAAAAAAGATTAAAGAATATAAACTATCATTACAGGCAATTTCTATAGTTTTCACACAGGAGTTACAAGTGGAGAAACTAGATTATTTTGAAAATATTTTATTATAAATTTATTCAATAATATGTTTGAAACAACCAACGATGTTATAACAAAGTTTTGGATTAAGTTTATCAACTACATTCCAGATTTTTTTGGCGGGTTACTGGTACTTTTAATAGGTTTTTTTGTTGCTGCCTTTTTAAAAAAAATATTACTTACTCTTCTATCATTTTTCAGAGTCGACTCATTACTCAATCGGACAGGACTTATCACTCAGAAAGAAGTCAGAATTTGGCAAGAGGTTATTACTGAGCTTGTAAAATGGACTATTATCATACTCTTCCTTATTCCGACTCTTGAAACATGGGGATTGTCACGGGCCACTTCAGTACTTAATCAGTTTTTGTTCTATATTCCAAACGTCTTGGTTGCGGTGATAATAGGCTTTGTAGGTATCATCATTTCAAACCTTGCCTCAGATCTTGTCCGTCACAGTATAAAGTCCTCAGGTGCAACCTCGGCAACGACTTTAAGTGCCTTTACCAAATCAACAATCATCTTTTTCACCATCCTGGTTATGATGAACCAGTTGGGAGTAGCACAGGATCTTATACGGATTTTTTTTACCGGGCTGGTTGCTATGGTGGCAATTGCGGGAGGTTTGGCATTTGGTTTAGGGGGTAAAGACGCGGCAAAAGAAATATTGGATGGAATAGTGAAAAAACTTAAGACAGGGTAACTACTGCTGATTTTGATCTACAGCGATGTTATAATTACATCTGAGATTCTTTTTTTGGTCCCATCGTCTAGCGGCCTAGGACATCTGGTTTTCAGCCAGAGAATCTGGGGTTCGAATCCCCATGGGATCACATAATTATATTGACATTCGTATGTCTCTTTGTTTTAATTAAATAATGTCACTATCTAATAGAAAGAGGACTTCAGATCAGACTCCAGATGGACTTTCATATGACACAAAAACATTGATAGTTGTTCTTACGCTGATTTTTGTTTATCCTGCCGGTCTGGTACTTATGTATATGTGGATGAAATGGAGTTCATTTGTGAAAAATATCATTTCAATTCCTGTTTACCTTGTCCTTTTGGCTCTTGTTATGAATGTTATTAGGACCATTAATTCAAAAGAGTTAATTCAAAAAGACAGAGCTCAATGTACAGTCAGTTGTGAAGTAAGTAAGGATAAAAACACATGTATTCAAACTTGCCTGAACAATCTTAATCAAATATCTCCGACAGCAACACCTTAAAATACACAAATATTACGATCTTATTTGTTATAACATCCCTGATCTTTCATTTTTTTTAATTTGCATAAACAAAAGTATGGTAGTATAAATTAACTTATCATGAAAGAAATGGTTGTTGCTATCATCTCAATATTTTTCCTAGTTTTAGTTGATTTTTTTTGCGTTAAACAATTTATCAGAATGGTGGTAAAAGGAAAGTGCAATGCTCCATCAGGTTGGAGTCACTCATTTGTTGATCATAGTGGGGTTTTGGGTCGGGTCTGGGCTATTTTCTACCTTATTTTAGCGATTTTACTACTCGCAGGTGCTGTTAACTTCTTAGGGTTATTTCTATTAGGCAATCCTTTAATTGGTAAGGGTTACGTTTAAAAAAAAGTAAATAGTAGCTTCAATACTTAAACAAGTATGTTTGAAAGAATAAGGTATAATACATAATCTATGTCACTAGAAAAGGCCGTTGAGAAGGTCCGATTTGACATAAAGATATTTAATCCGGCAATTGCAGGTGCCCGGTTTGCATTAGGTGTATATGGCGTAGATCGCACACTTAGAGAATTTGATGCAAGAGCGTCAAACCGAAGTTTGGCTGAAGCGTCACGTTGGTTATTGCAGCAGTTTAATATTGACTTAGTAATACACAATTGTCCTTTGGCATTTTCCCATCCCGGTAAGCCGGTTGTTGCTATCGGAAACCACCCCAGTTTATTGGAAGAGTTTGGGCTGGCAGGTTCTGTAGAGAGAAATGATTTTTTTCTCATAGGTAATGGAGATGTTCTCGCCGGATTAGGATCAGGCTTAGAAATCTCAAAAAGAGTGCTTCCTGTTATACCAATGTTTTATGCTAAGGAAAGAAGAGATAGTGATCCAAAATGGCTTAGACGTAATCTATACAGAAGAACTCTTACAGAACAGGAAATAACAGAAATAAATAATGCAAGTTATGATGGTGCTGCCGAAAGATTAACAAACAATGCAGTGATGGGCATTTATCCCTATCTTCATGGCAAATGGTTTGATGGATTATCTAGGATATTAAAAAGACTTCCTCCTGAAACGTTGGATGAACTCATACTTTCGTTTGCATTTTATACGGGATTGGAAAGGGATAAATTTAATGAGCTTAGGAATGATTTACTTTTGAAAAGACCCTTCAGAAAAAAAACAATGACCATTACTTATGCTGATCCGATTAGACTGAGAGATCTTACTGGTAATTTAGACATAGCGTCAATGGAAGCAAAAGATCTGACAGAAATGCTTAAAGTTCATTATAATCAGATTTTTGATGTACATGAGGATTCGATAAAGTAAGGTGTTAGAAACTGATTTTTTATAATCGTGGGTATGAGAAGCCAGACGCGAATGATAATGAGCGGCAGTGGTTGAGCCAGATGAAGAAATGCGAAACCAAATCTTCATAGGATCACCGGTTTAGAAGTGGCTATTTCTTAATCTGACGTCTTCGAGCTATAAGCATTATGCTAAAAAGAATATTAGCAATGGTCCATGTAATTGGGTATAACCATGTGACTACATTATATTGCTGAAGTGCTATTATACTTATCCCATGGCGAAACGCATTGAGTTCATATGAAAATAAAGTTTCAGTATATGGATTATTCCATGACTTGCGAATGGTGGGAACAAAGCCAAGCATGTCAATAGATGAAACTAATATGACCGATATTACTGGTTGTTTAGCAAAAAGCCATAAAAACAACGCAACAAATGAAAGTAGGAGAAAAAAAGTATCAAATGTTGTTATATCTTTTTTCCCATTTTTAAGTCCAATAGAAAAAATTATCGCTGAAATAATAACAACAGCAAGAGTAACCCAAGAGCCTACTCCAGCACCTCCACTTATCTGTAATCCAAAGGCAATAGCAGTAACAAAACCCCATATAAACCACGTGTAAATATGAGGAGTAGTTTTTCCACTAAAAGTATCTTTCAAGTACGGAATATAACCAATAAAAGTCAGTAAAACCGCTATTATACTAATAAAAGTTTTATATTCCACCCTTCTATTATATCAGTGGAATTAAATTATGGTTTGAATCCCTAAACGGAGAAGAATTGAAGGAAATGCTGATTTTGTCCGAAGCTGGAATACCAACCCAAAACTTCTGATACTATCAACCTCAGCTTTGGTTCGGTTGCGGTAATCAATAGATCTTACGTTTACGATAAAGAAAAAATGCAGTTATTGCGATAAAAAAAACAAGAAGGAAAATAATAGTAAGAAAAACACCGAAATAGTTACTTGATGTTTTAGCAGCTGTTAAAGGAGTTAATTTGTCATTGTTTTTCTTGTTTGAAAGTAAATTTGGCGCAGGTTGTTTGCTTCTTTTTGCAAACTCCTCGTTCAGCGATTGGGTTTGGTATTTATTTAGATCGATTTTATTTGTAATAATTCCCTGAGAATTTTGCGCTAAAAATTCAGACTGAGTAATTTGATAGGAGTTATTATTTTTTGTTTTATAAGAAATAAAGTAATTCATTTGCGGGAGATGATCGGATGGGATGTTAAAATAACCCGTGCTACTTGTATGCGTTGTATAAAACGGTTTCTTTGAGCCTTGAAGATATATTTGGACTGTTCCATCGGTTATAGCCGTATTGTCATTGGTGTAGGCATAACCTTCAATATAATTAAGAATGGGGTTAATCGATGCATACGTAACTTGTTGTATTTTCTGGTTTGGTTTAACTGCGTAGGTAATTAAACCCGGAATTAAACTATGAATTTGGTTAAAGAAAAAATGAGGCAAGGAAGTATTTGTTTTATTTTCTTCACTATTGTCGGATAGATTTACTTTTGTCATTTTGGCCATGCCGACAGTTTCATTTAGCCATAGGAACGATGTGTTGATAGTAGTATTAAAAAATCCCCATTTATCGGAAGAAATAGATTTTAAAGATCTAGTAATTTTTTTTGTTCTGATGTCAATTCCCAGTATATCTACTATGGTTAAAGGGTGTGATGTTCTACCGGTGATGTGATATTGTTGATTTTGTTTGTCAAGTTCGCTTAAGTAGCCTAATAACTTGACCTGCGATTGGTATGGTTCGGCTTTTGGAACCACAGGTATATCGCGGTGTTCGACTTTGACCTCAACTATGTTTTTATCTTCATAGCTTGGAGCATAATATAACTCATAGTAAGCTTTATTGTAATTTTTATCGAGTGATTGCGAGGTAAACGGAAAGGAATATCCCGGTAATTCGACCTGGAGCTGATAAGTACCTGGTGGGACCAAAAAAACATACTTGCCGTCTTCACGGGTAGTCCAAGGATTAATGATCGCATTAGTTGTTTCTTTTGGAGACATGAAGGTAAACGTACCATTTTTGCGTTTAACTAAGAGAGTTACTTTTGCATTGGGGATAGGTTCTAGAGATAAAGAATCAAACACACGCCCATATGGGTCGTTACAACCCCATTTTCCATTGTCACCCTGTTCCCATGTTCCGTGTAATACTGCACACCCACCCTCACTTCCATGTAATTCTTCATCTGTTGGCTGATGCCACTCAATTGCCACACAGCTCGCACAGGTAGTGTCCGGAATATAAACAGGAGGAGGTATAGGTGTTGGTGTAGGCGTCGGCGTCAAAGTCGGAAATCCCAAAGCTCCTTGTTGCATTCCACCGACATTTCCCGTAAATTCATTGCTTATCGAACTAACTACACCTGCTCCCGTATCTTGAGTTTCTTGTATGAGATCGACGCCATAAAATTTTCGTGCTACATCTCCTTGCGATGAACTTTCCCATGCCAAGTCAGGAATTTTTCCAAATTGGTTTGCGGATGTGGGATTTTGAAGTGGTTTTAAACCGTCTGGTGAGTATATATTCGTAAATGAATAACTGTACAAATTTTGCATTCTTTTTAGGTTTTCATCACTTTGATAAATGATATAGTCACCCTCAGGTGTTCCTGTGGAGCATACTCTGTCCGTTGTTGAATCTAAACACTCAACAATGTAAACAACACTTCCCGGTTTGTGAGTTACTGAACCGGCTATTAATTTTGTGAAAGTTCTTCCGTCTTGGATGGTTTGTACTGCATCAAGCGGGATCCATACTTGTGAATCAGCTGCTGGGTTGTTATCTGCAGCAAAACTGTAAGAAGGGGTTATAAAAACGCAAACAGTAACAATAATAAGAATAATATGTAAGAAACTTTGTTTCATCATAATATTATAAACATATTACATTTTTTTTAAAATACAAACATATTCAACAATTTTGTATATCTTATTAAGTACCATGAAATCATTTAATCTCAGGTTTAGTTCGGTTTCTGTTACGAGTGGGGTATAAATTTATTCTTATTTTTTTGACTCTCCCAATTAAGGGGTACTTGAATAAGAGTTTCTATACTGATACATTGATATTAATGCTAATAAAAATCCTTAAAAAAATAATTATTTTTCTGTTTCTTTTAAGCGTATGTATTCATGGCATAATTTTTTTCGACAACGTTGTAATAAGTAAAGTAATCAAAGCGCCTATTTGCAATAATGAAGGTCTTTTTATAAATATCGGAGACACGGCATGTTCGGCAGTCAGCTCTTATTTGCGTCCTACTTTTTACTTCGAAAAACTATTATGTGCAATCAAAGGTGAAGGGTATGGTGAAATTCCTCTCCATAAGGGTTATTACTGTCTTCCAAACCTCGTTCCTATGATGAGTGATTTTGATACTGCTCCACCTACCAATTTTGAAATTTTTACCCAAAAAGCTAAATATATCATTTCCACTATGGCAGATAATTATTTTAATGTCAGCTATTTTCCGATAACTGCAGCATTGTTTATCATATGGATGTTGTCTGATGCGATACGGAGGTCAAATTCTAAAAAGACTTTGTGGATACTGATAATTATATTTGGATATGTCTATGGCGGTTTTTTATATTATTTTGCTGGGAGAAAAAAAGATACTTCTTTATTGTCTTATAAAGATATATATGTTAAATTAACGAATGTTCAGAAGGTAATTCTATTTATTTTGCTAAGTGTCTGTATTATATTTATTTCTTTAAAAATCGGGATTCAAATAGGCAGAGAACAGGAGTCGACCTATATTTTCAGTCAAAAAAATACAATAGTACCGATCTTAATCCCCACGCCGACTTCAGATCCAGATCTGCCGCCCCGAATGGAAAAAATCATTACTGAAAAAGCAGGGTGGAAGACTCTTTATATCTCTCATTTTTCAAAACCTTTATGGTTGACGGTACAGCCTGATTGGTATTCAAAACCGAGCAATAAAACAGCCAATTCAGGATTCTCTGTTGGCAATCCGACGTTTACATTTTATTCCGATCTGGGTAAGGAAACAGCAGTACTTAAACTTTATGATCAGGATGGCGGGCAGCTCATCGATCAGGCGCTTGTGAAAAAACAATCAGATGATACTTATCAGCTTATACAACTTACTAAGCTTTGTGGAATGGTTATACAAAATTCTGACGGATCATTCTACGTAGACAATTTTAGATTATTAACAGAGCCGGGTTGGAAAGAACTCTTACCGTATGTTAATAAAACTGCCTGTGTTGAAGGTGAGAAATATGATTCTTCCAATTCCTTCAGAGTCTATTTTATTTCGGAGTAAGTTGTTGTTTATGGAAGCGAAATAATTTTCACACTTTTACCGTTAACTTCAACAAATCTCATTTTCCCGTGCGTATCAATTTCAAGTCTATAAGGTAGAGGTGCATTTCCCCCAGCTTTTTCTGTTGCTTTCCGCAAAGTAGCCGTCAATAGACCTTCATTTTCCCGTATTAGTTCTATTGTTTGTCTTTTGGATAAAGCACTGACTATCTCTGTTCCTAATCTCAGATCAACATCATGTCCGTTGACTTCCCATATTATTTGAAATAAATTATCACCTATTGTATCCACACTCGGTATATTCTCACTTCCTTCCTGAGCAAGTTTTGGTTTTGCATTTTGGTCCAATTGAACAAAAAAACCACCTTCGCCGTCTTTTCCTGAACCTGCATAAAAATACTCCTTACCATCAACCACCAATTGAAAAAGATACGGGGAGGCACTGGGTATGCCGGATATTTTTATTCCCGCTCTTCTTTTCATTTCGGGATCGATAAATTGGCGGTTAAAAGCTTCAATTTGAGGTTTCATCAGTTTTGAAAACTTGTTGATCAACTTTTCATCTCTGTGAAGATCGTAACTGGACGTGTCAATGCCGGCATACAAGCTTTCTTCAACCATGAATCTGGGAAGGACATACTGAGTTTGGGCGTACATTTCAGGAGTTGCTGTCACCAAGGAAACAGGAGTGATTAAGGGGGGAGGTTGATTGATTTGCGGTGTCCTGCCGCAAGAGATGGCTGCCAGCTCAAGGATTACGATAGCCAGCCCTATTTCTTTTCTCATATATAAGTATCATATTATAGCGCATAAGAACAAGCTTTTCTTAAATTTTTCCGTTTTTCCACAAATTGCTAAAACTGCCAGTAAATTTGTTATTGATTTTTTTATAAAAAATCTTTAATATAAAGTTGTTTTGTTGGATTTAATTTATTAATTTACTTTAATAATATGTCATCATTAACAGGTGAAGGAACTCCTAAATTTACACGTGCACCAGGACCGTCAAATGCCGTTGGGGTACCTGAAGTAAACGTAACTCCATTAAATTATAAGAATTTTCCGAGCGTTAAAGGCATAGGGCTTGGAGGTGGGGCTCCAGGCGGAACAGGTGGTGAAAAAAAAGGGGGAACCAAGTCGTTACTGGTGCTGCAGAAGCTCAAGCAGGACGAAGAGCTCAGTTAACAGATTTATTCACAAGCAAGAATTTTAAAAAAATTGCGCTTATGACCGGTTTACCGCAAAAATCCATACAAAATCTCACCGGTACAGAAGCTGATATAGATTACTTAGTAACCAAACTCCATTGATAGTGTTAAAGGAAATTATTGCTTTCCGCATAGGAGTATCTCGGGTTGGTTCGGTAGTCTGGATGAAGAGCATATTTTTGCGGTTTTAAACCATCCGATACTCCAACAACCTACGCCTGTACCCTTACATTTAACAATCGGGGGACTATTTCCTCCTTGTTCCACAACTTCCACATCTTCAATAAGAGGCAATCTCGGGTTAGTGGGAAAAAGTCTTTCAGTCATTTAATCCTTCTTGATAAACATCATACAGCCATTCTGTCCCTGGAGCAAGTGAAAGTTGTCCATCGTAGCCTTGATATTTAACCTATAGTATGGTATAATTATGCATGCTTAAAGCTATTTTAGCCACGATTATCTATATGATGAGCCTGTTTTCGCCACAACCTGTAGTGCATAAAAACAAAGTACTTGCACAGGTTAATTATTCACTGTCAAACAGGTATGGTAATACGTATGTTAATGACGTATTTACTGACAATATTTTGCTCACTTTAGCCTATATGGGTGGCAAAATCAAGCCTGGTCAAAATATCCCCTGGGATTCGGTTAAAAAATCAGGCTCAAATACCTTATATTTAAAGCCGGGTGAAACCTTTGCATTTCATGATAATGCACTTTCTAAATATAAAAAATCCGTTGTAGCCACTACAAATGCTCATTTTACCTCAAGTGAAGGATTCAAATCTGACGGATGGTTAGTAGGAGATGGGGTATGTCATCTCGCCTCATTTATGTATGCTCTTACCAAAAAAGCAGGTCTTGCTTCTGAAGCCCCCACCAATCATGATTTTGCTAGGATACCAGATGTTCCTAGGGAATTGGGAGTTTCTATTTATTACACACCGAATGATCTTGCTTCAAGTACTCTTCAGAATTTATACATAACCAACAGTTTAAATAAACCCATTGCCTTTATTTTTACTCACGATAAAGGCAACTTAAACATAAAAGTTGAACAGCTTAACTGATTTATTTCTTTACAACAGAGTGTTTTTATACTATGATAAAGTGTGAAGAAAAAAAGCATCCATAAAAAGAAAAGGACTGCATTTCATGCTAAAAAAAGTCACGACACGTTTCATTTAACTATTTTCAGATATGCCATTGCTTTTGCCATCGCCTTTATTCTTTCAGTTGCTGTTTATCCGCTTCTTCCAAAACAAACCTCTCTCTGTGCCAACAGTATCAGCTGTAAAGAACCTCCGAAGTTTGAAATGGAAACAAATGCCAGGGGAATTTTCAATAATAAACCAGTTCCCGTGCCAAACATTAAACTTTCAAGGAATGAAAATGTAAATCCGGTTCTTGGAGCAAAAACATCGGTGGGTGTAAAGCATATATATGTTAATTTGGCCACTCAAACATTGACAGCCTATGAGGGCGACATTCTTTTTATGGAAACACCTATTTCCTCGGGGCTTTGGGGGAAAACACCAAAAGGAGACTTTACTATTTGGACTAAATTCCGTTCTACCCGGATGACCGGGGGAAGTGGTGCAGACTACTATGATTTGCCTAATGTGCCTTATGTTATGTTTTTTTCCAACGAAGAAGTTCCGGGGAGTGCTGGCTTCAGTTTACACGGCACCTACTGGCACAATAACTTCGGGCACGCCATGAGTCATGGTTGTGTCAACATGAAGACAACTGATGTTGGCAAACTGTATGAATGGGCGGATGGTCCGGTTGATGCAGCTAAAGGTACCCCAATTACCATTTTCGGCGATCAGCCATCATTATAATAACTAAATATGATAACGGTAAGACACAGCATTGAAACAGTATTTTTCATCGGCATTACCATGGCAGTAATGCTTTTTGTCATGGTCCAAAGGAATAACAGTAAAAATCAGTCTGTTTTTTCAGCAGCCCTTCCCGTGGTTATTACCCCCATGCCTACACCAACTCCTAAAGGTCCTCAGATATCTATCATGGATTCACCTGAAGGGAGTAAAACTCTTACCCTTGAAATGCAACAGGACAAAGATATTACCACATACACTTTATCTGCTTCTTCAAAATCTGACAATGAGAAAAAGCAGTTATTTAAAAAAGTAGAACCAAATTCGCAAATTCTTTCTATTCCTTTCAACACATGGTCAACAGACAATGTCTATGTTTTTTTGAAAGAAAAAACTCCGAGCATGGATAATTATCTTGTATTTCAAAGCTCCGGAAATGTATTTCCGGACGAGGCAGCTTTTGTATCAATCCAGGAATTATTCAGTAAAAAAGTACCTGGTTATGTAATTGAAGATGTAACCGGGTGGGCTGGCCCAACTTCCCTTATTGTCAACACTAAAGCGCTTGGCGATAGCAGGAAGGTTTCTTTTTGGTTTGAAGTGCCAAGTCAATCATTTATCCAATTGAGTACTTATTTTAATTAAGCCTTCTTTTCTCTGAAGCCGTAGTAAATAAGCATGCCGGCAAGGGCAAGTATTCCAAGAACAGGCAATAAAGTACCGGTTTGAGGTAATGTTAGAGCACTGTTTGATGCCTGTTCGGCAGGCACGCTACCCGCACCTATTGTCAAAATAAAAGAAATTTTTTTATCACCTGAGGCAACGTCGATATTGTGATCTTTTTTTTCAAGCTCAGTCGGGTGAGTGTACTTCCATGATCCGTCGGCAACTGAGGCATTGATTGTTTGCATGTTTCCGTCAACAGTTATATCTATATTTGCTCCTTTACTACCTGTTCCTTCAAGAGTCAGTTTTGTCGGTTCATACCACCAATGCGCATAATATTTTCCATTAACATCTAAGGCCCCTATTTTTTTCAAAACCAAATCTTCCGCATGTACCGAAGTAACTAAAAATAGTAACAAAGGTAATAGTAGGATGGGTAATAGTTTTCTCATATTATTTTCATAATATACGGTTTTATTCCTTATGTCAAATGGTGGATTAAAAAGAAACAATCAATACTATTTCTCCCCTGTAAGTTTTACTAAGTAACTCAGACGGAGTGCCTCTGGTGATTTCTTCGAATTTTTTCGTCATTTCACGACAAACAGCCACTTTTGAAAAAGGAAACAGGCCGTTTAAATACATAAGTGTTTCCTGAATACGCAGTGAAGTTTCATAAAATATGCATGGAGCGTGATCTAACAGTGTAGAAACTGATTGAGCTTTTTGAAACGTTTTTTTTACTTCAGAAGGTTTTTTTGAAAGGAATCCAAAATACACAAAACGCTGCATTTTAAATCCGGAATGAACGAGACCGGTTATGGCAGCAGTAGGTCCGGGAATTACGGTGAAAGGGGTATTTCTCAAGGTAAGCTCATGTACAAGTAGCCACCCCGGGTCATTTACCAGCGGCATGCCCGATTCACTTATTAGAGCTATATTTTTTCCCTGTTCAATCAGTTCAAAAATATAGGGAAGTTTTTCAAACTCCCTTTCTTTGTAGTAGGAAATTAACTGCTGTGTTTCGCTTTTTTTAATACCGAACAATTTTTCAATCTGGATAAGAAGCATACCCGTTGTACGGGTGTCCTCAGTAAGAAGAATATCGGCCCCAGCAATGATTTTTGCCTGACGGAGTGAAAGATCTTCAATATTGCCGATAGGTGTGCCGACTATATAAAACATAAATTAGCGCTTTTTAAGCTTATGTTTGATTAATTCAAATATCATGGGTATGAGTGATACTGCAATAACCCCCACTATTACTAAGGAAAAGTTATGTTTTACGAAGCCTATATTCCCAAAAAAAAAGCCTGCAATAGTGGCAATGGAAACCCACAGGATGCCGCCTACTATATCATATGAAACAAATTTTTTATATTCCATACGGCTTATACCTGAAACAAACGGAGTAAATGTGCGAAAAAAAGGCATAAATCGTGCAATGATAATAGTTTTACCTCCATGCTTATTAAAAAAAGCCTGGGCTTGTTTTATATGTTTTTCATCAACAGGGATTTTGGGATGGGCAACTATTTGCTTACCGAAAAAATAGCCGATCCAATAATTTACATTATCACCAATTATTGCGGCGGCGATAAGGGTAATAAGAAGTGAGGCAATATTTAGTGACCCCAGGGCTGCAAATGCTCCGGTTGCAAAAAGCAGCGAATCTCCCGGTAAAAAAGGGGTAAAAACCAACCCCGTTTCCATAAAGATGATCCCAAAAAGTATGGCATACGTTACGGTGCCATAAGTTGAGATAATCTGTCCGAGGTGTACGTCAATATGGAGAATAAAATCAATAAGGAGCCTAAAAATTTGCATTCTTTATTATGTCATACGGGTGCTTTGTTTGCAAGAATACTGTTTAATTACCAAAGTATGGTTTATTAACCGAAAATATGATACAATTATTGGTTAACGTTTTTTACCGTAAATGTTTCAACTTGTATCAAAATTTAAGCCAACAGGAGATCAACCGCAGGCTATTAAACAGCTTAGTAAGGGTGTATTAGACGGTCATAAAAATCAGGTACTTTTGGGTGTCACCGGGTCGGGTAAGACCTTTACTATGGCTAACATCATCGAAAAACTTCAGATGCCTGCCCTTGTTATCTCTCACAATAAGACCCTAGCCGGACAGGTGTATCAGGAAATGAGGGATTTTTTTCCTCACAACGCCGTCTCATACTTTGTTTCCTATTACGATTACTATCAGCCTGAGGCATATATTCCTCAAACAGACACATATATTGAGAAAGAATCTCAAATTAATGAATTAATAGACAAACTGCGGTTGCAATCAACTACAAACATTCTTACCCGTAACGATGTGATAGTGGTTGCCTCAGTTTCCTGTATTTACAATATCGGATCACCTGTTGAATACGGCAAATTTATAGCAACTGCTGCGCTTGGAGAACCATTAAGCGTACATGAGTTAAGCACCCGTTTAGTACAGCTGCATTATGACCGCAGTGAATTCGAATTTAAAAGGGGAACATTCCGTGTGCGCGGAGGAAGGCTTGATATTTATCCGGCATATGAAGATGTTGGATATATGGTTGAGATAGAGCAAGATGTGGTAAAAAAAATAACAAAATTTGAACCTCTATCGGGAAAAGAATTGTCCGGGAGTGAAGGAAAAATAGTCATATATCCTGCCAAGCATTTTATGGCAGATCCTCAAATGTTCAAAACTGCGGAGGAACAGATTAAAAATGATCTGAAAAAAGAACACGCAATGCTTAAAAAAGCAGGCAAGATTGTCGAGGCTGACCGTCTGTGGCGTCGGGTAAATTATGATCTTGAAATGATAAAGGAAGTCGGCTATGTGAACGGAATTGAAAATTATTCACGGTACTTTGACGGTAGAAAAGTAGGAGATGCGCCCTATTCTCTTCTCCATTATTTTCAAAGAGCATACGGGGACAATTTTCTTGTTTTTATTGACGAATCCCACATGAGCGTTCCTCAGATCAGGGGAATGTTTAATGGAGACTACTCAAGGAAGAAGATGCTAGTGGACTTCGGATTCAGATTACGCGCAGCTTTTGACAATCGCCCGATGACATTTGATGAATTTTATAAAATACCTGCCCACATTATCTACACTTCAGCAACACCCAATGAATGGGAAGTTGAGAAATCACAGAAAGAAATAGCACAGCAACTTATCAGACCAACCGGCATAATTGATCCTCAGATTACTATCAGACCGGCTAAAAATGAAGTTATGGATTTAGTTACCGAAATTGAAAATAGAGTTAAACGTAATCAAAAAATTCTTGTGACAACTTTAACCAAAAAAACAGCTGAAGATCTAAGTCTATACTTGAAAGAAAAGAAAATTCGTGCAGAATACTTACACAGTGATGTAGAGACGCTTGAGCGATCAAATATCCTTGATAATTTAAGAAAAGGGGAGTTTGACGTACTTATCGGAGTAAATCTTTTGCGTGAAGGATTGGATTTGCCCGAAGTATACTTAGTTGCCATACTTGACGCAGATAAAGAAGGTTTCTTGAGATCAAAAACATCACTTATCCAAACCATGGGGCGTGCTGCGCGAAATATTTCCGGAGAAGTTATCATGTATGCCGACACAATCACCAACTCAATGCAGTATGCAATTGACGAAATCGGACGCAGACGAGAATATCAGACGGATTATAACCTCAAGCACAATATCACTCCGCAGAATATTATAAAACCCATCCGCCAAAAAATTGTTCAGAGCGATGAGATTATTACCAAGCTGAATTTTGAAAAAAAAGGAGTTAATGATTCATATATCAGTTCAATTAAATCCGACGGACTTACTCCTTATGATAAAAAGAAATTCATTTCAAAACTGGAACGTGAAATGAGGTTTCAGGCAGAAAGTCTAAATTTTGAACTTGCAATTAAAATCAGAGAAAAAATTAAAGAATTAAAAAACTAATATATGATAGACAAGATAAAAATCAAAGGCGCGAGACAGCACAATTTAAAAAATATAGATCTTGATATACCAAAAAATAAATTGGTTGTTATAACCGGAGTTTCAGGGTCTGGAAAGTCATCACTTGCCTTTGATACTATTTATGCCGAAGGACAAAGAAGGTATGTTGAATCTCTTTCAGCTTATGCGCGTCAATTCTTGGGGATAATGGATAAGCCGGACGTAGATCTCATTGAAGGACTGTCCCCTTCCATTTCAATTGACCAGAAAACCACCTCTCACAATCCTCGGTCAACCGTGGGAACGATAACGGAAATTTATGACTATCTGCGCCTTTTATTTGCTCGAGTAGGTCATCCGCATTGTCCCAATTGTAAAATTGAGATAACCAAACTTTCACTTGATGAGATAGTTAACCGTGTAATCAAAGATATTGAAACTCAAGTTGGTACTGACAAAATCAAACCGCATGCCTTTAGCATTCTTTCACCCATAGTTAGAGGAAAAAAGGGAGAATTTAAAGATCTTTTTGAAAACATCCGCAGTAAAGGTTTTTTAAAAGTCCGTATAGACGGGAAGTATTTCGATTTAAATCAGGATGAAGTTAATCTTCTCAAAACAAACAAACACAATGTTGATGTTCAGATTGATTCCTTCTCATTTCAAAAAAAAGATTTTAAAGATGAAGTTTTTAAATCAAACCTGCGTTCCCGTCTTTCAAACAGCCTTGAACAGGGTCTTAATTTGGCTGATGGCCTGATTATCTTAGAAGGAGATGTTGCGAAACTTTATTCGGAAAAATTTTCCTGTCCAAACTGCGGCTTATCACTTCCTGAGCTTGAGCCGCGAATGTTTTCTTTTAATTCTCCCTTAGGGGCCTGTGAAAAATGCAAAGGTCTGGGAACGATATTCAGAGTTGATCCAGACTTAATTTTAAACAAAAACCTAACTATAAATGAAGGCGGAATATTACCTTTTAATAAAATGTTTTTTCAAGATACTTGGTATATACGTCTTCTTAAAACAGTTGCCGATGATGAAAACATAAACCTTAATTCAAAAATCGGGGATTTGTCTGAATCGCAACTCAAAGTGCTTTTACAGGGAACTGACAAAGTGTATAGAGTGTTTGGAGCCAACAGATTTGGTAACCAAACTGCAATTTATGAGAAATGGACCGGATTGATTGCTGAGTTTGAACGCAGGTTTTTTGAAAGTCAAGGTCAGGGGGAAGAGATGGATGTGAATAAATATGTAAGGGAGGAAGTTTGTGACAAATGTAAAGGAAAAAGATTAAAGGCGGAGATTCTAGCAATTACCATTGACGGCAAAAATATTATTGATCTTTCAACTTATGCAATAGACATCTTTAAAGAGTATTTTGTTGAAAAACTTGACAGTAAGCTTTCAGTATACGAACGCGAGGTTGCAAAAATGATTATAAGGGAGATTGTAACTCGTCTTACTTTTTTAAATAATGTGGGTCTGTCTTATCTTACTATTGATCGTGCGGCAAAAACGTTATCAGGAGGAGAGCTGCAGAGAATACGGCTTGCTTCACAAATAGGAAGCGGTCTTACCGGAGTCCTGTATGTACTTGATGAGCCGTCAATAGGACTTCACCCTCGAGATGTTAGTTCTCTCATTGATTCTTTAAGAAATTTGAAAGACTTGGGAAACAGTGTGCTTCTGGTAGAACATGATCGGGAGACAATTGAAAATGCGGATTATATAGTTGAACTGGGTCCGAGGGCAGGTAAGGAAGGCGGGAAAGTCGTATTTACCGGAACGCTGGCTGAGATGAAAAATTCAAAAAAGTCCATAACCGCTAAATATATGTTTGGTGAAAAAAGCCTTAACTTTCCTCACCGGGAACTTGAAATACAAAAAGGAACACTTGATTTACAGGGAGCTACCCAATTTAATTTAAAAAACATAAATGTAAAACTTCCTTTGGGAAATTTGATCGCAATAACAGGCGTATCTGGGTCTGGAAAATCAACACTGATTGTGGAGACTCTGTATCCGGCTCTTAAGTATTATGTGGATGGTCATTATCAGGAACATATGGGGGATTTTACCAGACTTCTTGGACAGCAATATATTGAGCGCGTTTACTTGGTTGATCAATCGCCAATCGGAAGAACACCGCGTTCCAATCCCTCAACCTATTTGGGTATATTTGATGAAATACGTGAATTGTTTGCTGAAACTATTGAAGCTAAAGCAAAAGGGTTTAAAAAAGGAAGATTTTCATTTAACGTAAAAGGGGGTAGATGTGAAAAATGCCAGGGAGCCGGTCTTATCAAAATACAAATGCAGTTTTTACCCGATGTATATGTAACGTGCGATGTTTGTGAAGGACACCGTTATAACAAAGAGACACTTGAAATTAAATACAAAGGAAAAACAATTTTCGATATTTTAAACATGACGGTGGATGAAGGCGCATCTTTCTTTCAAAATCATTACAATATTGCACTAAAATTAGGTTTTCTCAAAAATGTCGGTTTAGGTTATATTAGCCTAGGTCAACCGGCTCCTACTTTTTCTGGAGGAGAAGCGCAGCGTATAAAACTCGCAGATGAACTATCTAGAAGAGATACTGGGAAAACGGTGTATATTCTGGATGAACCTACAACGGGCCTTCATCTGTATGATATAGAGAAACTTCTTCAGACACTTTATCAGTTGGTAGAAAACGGTAACACCGTTATTATTATTGAACATAACCTTGATGTGATTAAGAACTGCCAATATGTTGTTGACTTGGGACCTGAAGGAGGAACAAAAGGTGGAGAAATTATCTATCAAGGACCTTTACATGATATCATGAAGGTAGGCACCTCTTATACGGGGCAATATCTCAAAAGTCAAAATGCAAATATCAAAAGTCAGAAGTAAAAGCGGGAGATTCAGGGAACTTTTTTTCCCCGTATTTATTTTTTTTGTTTTTTTGGTCTTTCGGACTCCTTTACCTGTTTATGCGCAAGAACATTTTAAGACAGATTATTTTGTTGATTACTATTTAACCGAAGAAAGTAATAATCTCGCTTCAAGAGTGTCGTTTCACATTAAAATTACCAACCTTACTCCGGATTTATTTATTAAAAATTATTCAATCTCTTTTCCTAAAAGTTTTCAGATAGGTAACATTAAAGCTAATGATGATTTTAATGCAATAATTCCTCAAGTTACGGATGAAAATGACAAGCATAAAATAAGCGTTGAGATGAGTAATCCCCAAGCAGGGATGAATTCAGAAAATAATATTTACTTGGATTTTTTACAACAGAATTTATTCAAAGTAAACGGGACTGTTTGGGAAGTTATACTGCCCACCATTGATAAAAGTGCGGAGCAGGGGGATTATATTATTACAGTACATTTGCCTCCAAACTCCAATAAACGGATATCAATAGCCAAACCAAAGCCAGATCATATTACCCTCGGAGAAATTGTTTGGAAAAATCCTGCAAACAAGACTGTTTATGCAGTGTTCGGATCTGTTCAAAATTACTCTTTGCAACTGAGATATAACCTGAATAATCCAAATCTTACCCGCGTATATACCGATGTAGCTTTCCCTCCCGATACGTTGTATCAAAAAATTACCGTCAATTCAATTCGTCCGGAACCTGAGATGGTTTATTCGGATGAAGACGGTAATTACATAGGGCGTTTTTATCTTAATCCGAAAGAGGAGAAAACAATATATTTTAACGGAGGAGTTTCTGTGTTTGCGGCTCCTCGGGATGAGATGAAAACTCCAACAAGGGAATTGTTCAACTCAGAAAAAAAATTCCTTTTGTCTGCTGGAAAATACTGGAATTTACAGGATAATCAATTTCCTCCAAATCTCAAAACCGTTCAGGATATTTATAAGTACACAATTAATACACTTAGTTATAATTACGCCCGTCTCAATTCAAACATTACCCGCCTAGGTTCATCTGATGCATTAAAATATCCAGATCAGTCTGTTTGCACGGAATATTCTGATGTATTTGTTTCTTTATCAAGAGAAAAGGGGATTTATAGCCGAGAAATCCAAGGTTACGGTTTTTCCAGCGACCAGGAATTACGGCCATTGTCAGTAAATTCCGACATTCTTCATTCATGGCCGGAGTTTTATGACGTTGCTACTCAACTGTGGGTTCCTCTCGATCCTACTTGGGAAGACACATCGGGGATTGATTATTTTTCATCATTTGACCTTAACCATATTGCATTTGCAATCCATGGAAAAAAATCCGACTACCCCTACCCAGCAGGAAGCTATAAAATAAGCGATAATACTAAAGATATCAACATAACTCCATCTTCTGAATTTTTTACGGAAACCAAAGCGTTGTCCTTTGAAGTATCGCCTCTTCAGCTCCCCGCTTTTGATAAAAACACTTTTACCTTAAAAGTAATAGTGCAAAACAAAGGAAATTCTTATATATGGGATATGCCCATTGAAGCTGTTGCAAAGGGTTTAACCATAACACCTTCAACCCGCATCATTACTTCTCTTGCACCATTTGAGAAAAAAGAATTATTATATGAATATTCGCCTGAAAGTCAATTTACCAATATTAAAACCAAACTAGTACTTACTTCCAACGGAAAAAATGTGTATGAATATCAGATAGCTGCAAATTCGCTGTATTTTACGATAATTAAAAACCTTTTTATCGGTATTCTCATTGCTTTTGGCCTTTATATCGCTATAAAACTTATTAAAAAATGATATCATAAGATATGAATAAATTAAGATTTTTTTGGGCGGTTTTCAAAAAAAGTTTATTGGAGCCGGAGTATTACAATGATGTTTTAAAAGCACCTTTTAAATTTTCTATAAAATATCTTTTTGGTCTGTTGTTTATGGTCTTATTTATCAAAGGCTTAATTTTTGGATTGATTTCTATTCCCTTTCTTCCCAAAGTATCCCAGCTGGTCGGGCAAAGTAAAGTTTTCTTCAAAGATCTTTATCCAAGCGGTTTGACTCTTACGTTAAAAGACGGAAATGTACGGACAAATGTGGATGAGCCTTACTTTGTTCCGTTTCCTGAGATCACCAAAATTAAAGATCAGTCTTTATTGGTTATCGATACCAAAGCAAAAGCTGGAGATATAAAAAAACATAAAACTGTTTTTTTTCTGACAAAAAACTCATTTGTCTATCTTGACACACAGTCGAAAGAAGGCTATAGGGTAAATCCTTTAACTGATTACAAAGGTTATGGTGTATTTAATAGGGAGGCATATGACCGCTTATTTACGCGAATTTCTCCTTACTTTAGTTATATTCCAGCGCTTCTCTACGTAGGACTGGTTATGTATGTTTTTCTTGGGCCATTCTTGGCCGTTCCCTTCTCTTTCGCCCTTGTATTTCTTTATTTAATAATCATGTGTTTTTTTCTTTTCTTAATTACCTATTTAATGAAAAAGACATTGCAGTATAAATCGATTTTACAGTTGGGCTTACATGGAATTACTTTTCCGATAATATTGGATCTTTTTGCTTCTTCCTTCAGAGTGGATATGCCTTTTGTTTACCCTTTTTCTTTTTTTATGTGGATGATAATAGTCATTCACGCCTTAAAATCAGATGCTCAATCAAAGTTATCCCCTCATTAATCCATTCGACAGAGTTTCTTATGCCAATCTTCCTTCTACCACGGGAGTTTATATCTTTAAGAAAAGCGATGAATATCTCTATATAGGAAAATCAGTCAATGTAAAATCCCGTGTTTTAACTCATGTTGAGTCCGCTGCAGTTATTGAAAAAGAGCACGCAATAATATCTCAATCAGACACACTTACTGTTATTGTTACCGATTCGGAATTTAAAGCACTTCTCCTTGAATCTCAGTTAATTCAGAACTGTAAACCTAAGTATAACGTTATATGGAGAGATGGGAAAAGTCATTTATACATTAAAATTACGGCTGAAGAGTACCCTAAAATTATCCCCGTTAGAAAAGAAAACGATCTGAAATCTTCGTATTTTGGACCATTTTCATCCTCAAAGGACGTCGAAGATCTTTTACACATTATAAGGAAAATAGTTCCCTATTGCTCTCAAAAAAAAATTACTTCTCGTGCTTGTTTTTACAGCAAAATTGATTTGTGTAACCCATGCCCGAATAAAATATATTCAACAACTGATGAATTAGAAAAGAAACTGTTGAAAAAGGAATACAGGAATAATATCCGTAAAGTTGTTGAAATTCTTAAAGGGAAAACTGAGAAACTCTTTGACTCTATGAATAGAGAACTTAAAGAAGCGATAAAAAAAGAGAATTATGAAAAAGGAATTGAACTTAGAAATCGATTATACACACTTGAATATTTGACAAAGTATCGGTCCTTCAGTCGTTATAGCGAGAATGATTTTAATACTTCTCAATCAAGTTTATCCAAACTCGAAAATCTACTGTCTCTCCATTTTTCTGTAATTAATGATTTAAAAAGAATTGAGTGCTACGATATCAGCAATCTCTCGCAAAAACAAGCAACAGGTTCGATGGTGGTATTAACCGATGGCCTTATTGATAAAGGACAGTACCGAAAATTTAAAATTAAAAATATGAGTTTACAATCAGATTTCGATATGCTTGAAGAAGTAGTTAAACGCAGATTTCATAATCCTTGGCCTCATCCTTCTTTAATTGTTATAGATGGTGGGAGACCACAAATAAGAAGGGTAATTAAAGTTCTTAAAGCTTTGGACATAAACATACCGGTGATGGGGATTGCAAAACACCCAGACAGGTTAATCTTAGGACTTAAAAAATTTTTAACACTAAAATTACCTACGCACGACCTTGCGCTCAGACTTATTCAGATGATACGCGATGAATCTCACCGGTTTGCAAGAAAATATCATCTGCTTTTACGCGAAAAAGCCATGCTATAATTTTAGTATGAAAAAAATATTCAGAATGCTTATTTTTTCAGCATTTTCCCTTTTCTTGACTTCTTTGTGGAACGGAGGATTTGTTCTGGGTAACTTGCCAACGTTTCTTACCGCAACTCTGGTTTTAGCAGTTGTTTTTTATATAATCATACCCCTATCTAAGATATTACTTTTACCTTTTAATATTATAACCCTGGGTTTTATGTCCTTTTTTGTTTATATTGTAATTCTCCATTTCAGTAGTAGTACTTTTCACTTGTTTAACATTTCATCTTGGAAATTTCAAGGTATCAATCTATATATATTTTCCCTACCGAAAATGCAGATTCCTTATCTGCTAAATTTGGTTTTGTCTTCTCTTTCAATATCGAGTATAATAAACATATTAGAACAGTTACTTTAGATTTATATGAAAAGCATTTTAATCATAGTCAATATCGCAATTTCTATCTTAATTATTGGACTGATACTGATGCAAGGAAGAGGTGCCGGTTTAGGAAGCGCCTGGGGTGGCGGTGGAGAAACATTTCAGACAAGGCGGGGTATTGAAAAAGTTACATTACGGGTCACGGTAGCATGCATTATTTTATTTTTTATAATTTCCGTTGTTAGTTTTTTTATCAAATAATGCATGATCGGAAAAGGCAAAAATGCGAGATATTACTACTGGCTCTTTCTTGAATTCATCAGAAAGCACCTTAAAGTCATTTTTTTAAGCGCGCTTATCTCTACCATTACTATTATCAGCCTCATTACCATATCTCCTTTTTTATTGAATCTCCTGACTACGCAAAGCAGCGTTGTCGGCATGGTTGGTTCATACCGCATGGATTCTCTTCCCGATGAAATAACTTCAAAAATCTCAAACGGGCTGCTTTTCATTAATGAAAATGGTAAGGCAATGCCAGTTTTGGCTGAATCCTGGGAAGTTTTAGATAACGGCTTACTCTACCGTTTTCATCTTAAAAAAAATATTCTTCTTGATGATAATACCTTTTTTACATCAAAGGATGTCAATTATCATTTTAAAGATGTTTCAATTTCTACAAAAGGCGATTATCTTATTGAGTTCAAACTGAACAAACAACTTGCGATTTTCCCCATTTATCTCACAAAACCCATCATTAAGTATTCTTCAATTGGGATTGGTGGACTTTACAAAATTGATCATATTAAATATAAATACGACGCGTTAACTGAAATAGGTCTTGAGCCGAATAAAAAAAACAGAGTACATATTATGTACCGCTTTTTTCCCAATGAATCCTCTATGATAACCGCATACAAAATGGGTCAAATAAATCAAATGACCGTAAGCAAAAAAAGCATTGCCGACACTTTTTTACAATGGAGGAATACCAAGGTTGAAAAATTTGTTGATTACGCAAATCTTTTAACTGTTTTTTTCAATTACAATAATCCATTTCTCAAAGAAAAAGAAGTTAGAGGTGCAATTAAATCTAGCATAGATCGGTCGCAATTTTTGGAATTTGGAATTGACGCAAAAAGCTCTATTCCTCCGACTTCCTGGGCTTACAATAAAGACTTAAAGGAAACTGTTTATGATCCAGAACTTGCCCAAAAAATTATAAAAAAAGATAAATCCGCATCTGATTCAGCCAAATTGAACTTTAACACATTCTATGATTATTTGAATATCGCCTCAGATATAAACAAAAACCTGAATGATATAGGTCTTGATACGAATCTGAATATTATGTCTTCAAATACAAGCGATTTTGATATTATGTTGGCATATCTTAAAGTACCGCAAGATCCTGACCAGTATTATTACTGGCATTCTACTCAAAGCCTGTCTTTGTTGACCGGTTACAAAAATTTAAAATTGGATAAGTTCCTTGAAGACGGGAGAAGTAGTTTTGATCAAAACGAAAGAGTGAAATCCTACCTCGATTTTCAAAAAACTATGGATGATGATGACACAGCCATCTTCCTCTTTTTTCCCTACAACTATACAATAAAAAGAAAGTAGTTGGTATAATTTGGTTTACGCAGCCCGGGTGGTGAAATGGCATACACGCAGGACTTAAAATCCTGTGACGCAAGTCGTGAGGGTTCGACTCCCTCCCTGGGCACAGTTAAAGAAGGTTACTTGCACAACGCGCAATCTCGTAGGCAAAAGGAAGAGTCGGTAATGATTTAATTTCTTTAAGTGTAAACCAATCATAACGTGTTGCTTCATGATTGAGTTTAATTACACTTTCCCTGTTTGACAATACGCACAAATAACAAATAAGGATTCCTTGCCAGTTGTTCCTGACAGGAGAAAATATTTCAGGAACTAGTTCCAGTATATTTACTTTTACTCCAATTTCCTCAAGAAGTTCTCTGTTTAAAGCAGTTTTTGGATCTTCACCAAATTCTATTCCACCCCCTGGGAAATGCCAGCACTCTCCGTATTCTTTGTCTTCAAAATCAACCTCTTTTCTTTTGGTGAGTAAAAATTTATTTATCGTTTTATCCGCAATAACACCGATAATTACCGGAACTATTTTTTTCATTTACTAATTATAACCTATTCCAATCTTCAACCATTTCAAATTGTTCTTCAAATGTGTCCGGTATATGTAGCACATTGAATCTTACAGGATCATAACTGGTTTTCCCATAAGGGTGGATATTGTCATACCATCTTGTTTGCGTTTTATCACCGAATGTAGATCTGAAAGATCTGAAATTGCTTGCTCCCCAGGGAAGTTGAGCTTCATCATTATAAAATAAAGCTGGACCTTTAACTGCGTTAAGACCCATAAGAAGTGATTGATCTGATGATAAGGATTGCTGTTGACCTGTTACAACAACCATTCTCCACAATCCTGCAAGTTGTTTGGCATATAGCGCATGCTGCAGTGGATACTCTTCCCACTCAGGATCAATCCACTTCATCAGCTCCTTATATAAAACTCTGACCTCTTCCCAGGCCAAATTCTTTTCTTGGATATAAACAGGGGAGAGCTTCATGGAAGCTAGAAAATTCATAAATGTGTACATATGTGTATCACCGTCAACTCCTTCGTATTTTTCCGGCTTATCATCAATAAACTGGAACGGTTTCATAAATATGACCGCTGCGTTTTGGTGATGCTGATGAAGAAACGGAAGCAACGATGAAGAATTTTGTATTCTTATTGCATCGGGAATACCTGCATGTATAAATGCAGTTGAAGTACTCAAAAATCTTGGCTTATAATTTTCTGCCATAGCTTATTTGAAAGCTCTATTATATACGATAAACCGAAGAATTGCCAGCAGAAATATAAGTATTGAATATGTATATTTTGTGACCGGGGTGAGACTTGAACTCACAACCTACTCCTTAGAAGGGAGTTGCTCTATCCAATTGAGCTACCTGGTCTTAGTATATAGCTGAGCCTGGACGCAGATTTGGACTGCGGACCTGCTGTTTAAAAGCCCGCTAGTCAAATTGTGGCCAGAACTCATTTCTACCTTCAGCAATTATACCAGTAAAGAGGACATAAATAATCGATTGTTATTGATCTCCTATGTTTATACTATAATTGAAACATGAAAAATTTAGGATTGGTTATAGTCTGTTTTATTATTGGTATGGGTTTGATGGTTTTTTTTACTCCAAAAAAACAAATTAGTAAAAAACAAATGCCTTCTCCTACTTTTTCCGTTGCTAATCCACCAATAGATTCTTTAAGAGGTTCTATTTCTACAAGATCTGGCACTCTTTTTTGGGAATCGAGGATTGCTACAGAGCCAGCCCAACTTATTGAAACTGTGTCTATTCAGCAAGGTGAACGTCTCATTACTAAAGAAAAAAGCAGCTCTACATTAAACTTCGAAAAGTTTGGCACAATTGAACTTGATGAAAACGCCGATATTTCGTTTATTCAGACTCTCCCTATTGATTTTGTTGTTGCTCAAAAAAACGGAACAATAAGCTATGAAGTGAATGGCAAAACACCCTTATCTGTTCGCTTAAGAAGTGCCTTAATTACAAAATCCTCAGGAACAATACTAATTAAGATGGCTGAAGGAGACTCTATAGTTGAAATCTCTACAACTAAAGGAATCGCGCAAATAGGATATAACGATATAGAAAATGTAAGTCAAGTGTTTACTCTTAAAGAAGGACAAGTATATGAATATAATAGTGACGAACGCACAACGGTAAATAGTAAAAATAAGTAACCAACTCTACAAATTTCGAAGAGGGTCTAGAATTGTATTGCCTTCATACCCCAGCGCCCATAGCGCAATACCACCCAAGTCATATTTTTTCATAAGCTCAATTTTTGCCTGTATTGCCTTTTTATCTGGATAAAATATCTGATGAAAAGTATTTGTCGCTTGATCTTTATAAATAACGTATGTTTCTTTACTAATGGGGTCAAATTGAGCACTACATGAGGCACATGATGAAAGAAGTATCTCTACACGCTTATTACTTGCAGTTATCCCAGTTCCTGGAATAACTGCTGCACTAGGGTAACCAAGGAGAGTTTCCCATTCATACCCATAGAGGGGCACTCCTAATACTATTTTTTCTGGCGGAAGTACTTTAAGCGCTTCTTTGATTGAAGTTTCTGTATCATACTCAGCGGTTTTGCCAGCACCATTTATCGGAGCTACAGCCCCCGTGACTGAAGAACCTTGATAGTGAAAGTCATATGTCATAAAAATGATTTTATCAATAAATGAGGAAATGGAAGATATATCAACTAAATAAGGACGAATGAGGGCAGTGGGAGAGACATCTATACTGAGAGTAATGGATTTATCGTATTTTTGAATTTGTTCATGGACAGTTTTTGTGAACAAGGTAAAGTTCTTGCGTGCCGAATCTGAAGCTAAGGATACACTCTCGATATCAAGGTTAAGATCAGTAAATCCATATTTAGTAATAATAGGGGCAACTTCCCTCACCAGATTCGTAGCATGGATAATGGGATTTTCAATAAGCTGACTTATATTTTCTTGATCTGCACAAAACACCACAAGCGAACTATGAAGTTTCTTTTTTTTGAAAGAATCTAAGATTGAGCTCATTTTACCTAAAGATAACCACCCTGGCTCAGTTTCGGTTGGTTTAGTTAATCTTTGCAGTGTTCCATCTGCATTAATTGTTAAGCTGAAATAACTGATTGAGCTGAGAAATTGCGTATAATCCGTTTTATTTTTATTTATTAGCCAGTAGGGTAAAAATCCTATAACGACTGGTTTCGATTTGCCAAAGAGAGAAATGCTACTAAATTTTGAAATACAGATCATACATATGATTCCAAACAGCAAACTAAATATGACAAGAAATATTTTCTTTAGCATGTTGATATTATAATATTATTTTTGTTTTGTAAGAAGGCTCTTCCCATATAGTTCAACATAATTTATTATTTCAATCAGCTTATTGCATTGACATAAATTGAAAAAGGGCGTACAGTAGGGGTAATGAAAGTAATAGTTTATAAGTCTATTGTTCAATCAGGATTTTGAGACAGCCCTCGAGCTGTCTATTTTTTTAATAAACAATCTTTCTTGTTGATCTGTAAGAAGTTATAAATTTCTATAAAAGGAAAATATTATGCATGAATGGTCGGATACAATTTATAAATTTCATAATAAATTCATATGAACATCAAGAAGTTAATTATTGGAGGAGCTGTAGCAGCATCAATACTTGTCAGTGCATTACCAGCATTTGCAGCACAACCTACTAACCCAGGTTGTTTTGGTAAAGACCGAGCAGCCTATGCCAATGCTAATGGGTCATTAGGACACGATGTCGGTGGAGTAGGTTATCATGCTTCACTTAGAGCTGGTGATAATGGTGCAATAAACCAAGCCTATAAAACTGGTTGTGGTGGAGACCCTGTTCTAGAATAAATATTTGAAGTTCTGAAAACAGGTGATTTTTATTGTTTTTTATAAGTTGTTTTAACATTTATGAATATTAAAAAAATGATTGTAGGAGCAGCGGCAGGAGCACTCATGATGGGAATCCTTGCAATGCCAGCATTTGCAAAAGGAGGGTTTGACACCAGTGGATATAATGATACAGCCAGGATTTTTAATGGAACGGGCATGCAATGGTGTATGGATAAAGTTGGAGATATAGATTGGTGTAATAGCTATTTAGGTAGTAGCATAAATGATAAGATTGTAATGAAATGGAATGCTGCCTGGGATGCTTGTAATAAAGATGGAACGCCAGAAGCTTGTAAAGGTGCATGGACGAGTAATGAGTGGAACGGTATGGCTAATGGTTCGGAATCTGTGTGGCACTACAAAATTGTATGGGTTGGTCCTTGTAGCGAAGGTGAAGTTGTTGTTGGAGGAGGTTATTGTCTTTGGGGACAATACTCCGTCTTGATGGACCAGGGGACGTACTTACATGATGGACATGTATGGTATGCACCTCACGCAATCTCAGCAGGATACGGTGCTTATTAAGAAACTTAATTTATAACAACTCATCGTTTTCTGGCGGTGGGTTGTTTTTTTAAGTTAATTTAGCTTCAAAATCTTCTCCCCATCCCACCCGATGTGGTTGCTCATTGTTTAACTTAAATTAGACTTAAAATATCATCGGTGAGTTCTAATATGAATGAGTTGGGTCAAGTTCCCTTTTTTATGCTATTAGCCTTAAAAGGCTATTTCTGTAACAGTTTTGTATAAGTCGTCGATGTTACTTTCAAATACACGAAAGCCAGTTCCATGGTTTCTTGCCATCGTTACCTTATCGTGTAACCTTAAATCAACAAGTAGTTGCCCGTTTTCAAACTGATTCTTTAGAATGGCCTGGGTTGTTCCGTGAGCAAGTAGCCTTGCTCTGTCATATAAAAAATATTCAATTCCATCTCGTTCCTCAACTTTCGCTTTAACAAGTAGTACATTCTTAACTTTTGATTCAAATCGTTTTTCGATTTCAGAAAGCTGCCATGTCGCCACCACATTTCCATCTATATGTCTAACAGTAATTGAAACATCATCAACCACTAAAAATAAACCAGCGCTATTTGGCTTTAAGCTCATTGTATAATACATGCCCAACCTACCATCTTTATCTAGACTTCCATATTTCCTAATCGCTTCGAGCGGGTCCATTTTCCACGCTTTATTATTAAAAGTAAATAGTGTTGTCATGCCAGTATGTTTCTCACGTTGGGCTTTAAGCTCTATTTCTCCCAAATCAGGAGAGCTTATATTATTTTCTTTTATGTTTAGTAAGGTCTCTAGAGTAAAGCCTATACCAGTTGGCCCGTTTCTTAAAGTCTTTACATAACCCATTTGTTTTATTTTTGATAGTTTTTGAGTAATGTCTGTAAGAGATATATTCATAATTATTTTGAAAAAGTAACAATATATTCGTTAACCATTGTTTTAGCTTTAGCTCCTACTATGTTCGTTGGCGAATTTTGTGAAGGCATTATCTTATTAGTAATATCTCTCACATAAATTGCTTCAAACTTAAGACCTAATTTCTCTAAAAACGAAGCTGTTATTTGATCCATTGGTATTTGTTGTCCTTTTACTGTTCTATTGCCTACTACAAAACAAACTCTACCTTTTTTGTTTAGATTGTTAATTACATTCTTTATAATGTTGTAATAGCCATTAAAGAAGTACATGACTTCTTTTGATCTTTTTTAGTCAATATTACTTATTTCACTTAAGATTTGTGTTAGAAGAGTGTGTTCTTTTATATTTTCGTTTATTTCTCCTTTTTTCCCAACACTTTCGCTATCTACCCTATAATCGACCTTGCCATAATAGTTCAAGCCTTCAATCCATTCTGTACCAAAACTCGAGTATTCTCCGTAAGCTACGGTTGTTCTACTATCTCCGTAAGGTGGAGAAGTTATAACTAAATCATATTTAATTTCAGGAGAGATTATATTTTCTGAGTTAGCTAAAATCGGCTTGCTTATTTCCGTGGGTATTTCTGATTTCCCAAAAATCTCAATCATTTCCTGCATGTGACCAAACAGCTTCTCAAATACGTTGTTTTCGATAGAATCAAGTCTCTCAGCTTTAATCCTGTATCTCTTAAACTCGCTTTTCCTAGTATATGACTGATTTCTACAAACAAATGCAAAACATGTTACAAAAAAATCCTTATACTTATACTCCTTGTGTTTTAGTATATTTCTGACTATTCCCAAATCTCTTATGACCTCTGGGGCGTACCAATAGTCTAAGTTTTTGATAAAAGGAGTGTCTGTTTCTTTGCTATTTAGAACAGCTTTTTTGAAATCTTTGAATTCCTCTGTTAAATCGGCAATGTTGTAAACATCAGTTTTTACTTTTGCGATCAATAAAGACAGAGGATTTATATCAAATCCATATGACATATGCCCGCTAATACTCGATTGAAGGAGAGTAACTCCACTTCCACAAAATGGATCAAATATTACATCTCCCTTCTTTGAATATGTTCTTATTAAGTAATCCACCAATAAAGGATGCAACATTGCAGGATATGGGTGTACTTTATGTCTTCCTCTTAATAATTTCTCCCCAGTAAAAGACAACTCATCCTTAGGAGTTCGTTTATAGCGTAAATCATTTTGCATGACTATAAGTATACACTGGAAGTAGTTGTTATGTGTAAAAAAATCTACTACATTTTCTTTATATTAAATAAATTAATTAATTTAAACTAGGAAATCTCAGTTCATCTTTATGTAGAGTTATATTATGTTCGGATGCTTAATCAAGAGATTCTTGAGTTTATTTGATTTTGGCTGAGAGGATTTAATTTTGAAGTCTATGAAGACTATCATCCGTCTTGCGTTCTCCCCGCTCTTATAACCCATCAGTTGAGCTATTTCAAGTAGTTTCTTGCCTTGTTGGCGAAGCTCCCATGCTTGGTAATAGCGTTTAAGATTTTTTGCCATAATAGAATTTATGTCACTGGCCCACTTTGTATAGGTTTAGGCGTTGAGAATGAATCTATAACATCAGGGATATTGAGATTCTCTTGCGGGCACGTTGACTTTGGCACCCTAATAAATCTGGTTCGTAGGTCGAATTTAAGTGGGGTTTGCCACAGTTTGTTATATTCATTATCTGCTTCATTTCGTTTTTTTGTTTCATCTATTACTATTTTGAATAACTTTTTTTGCTCATTTATATCAGGAGCGTCATACATCTCAGCCAATGCGCTTGTTATCGCTGTATTTGCCGCCCTCGATTTATATTGAGCAGAGCCTGCTGCTTTAATTTGTGCGGGAACAAATAATAGATAATCCCACCTCTCTATGTATTTCTTCTGTTGCTTCAACCAGATTTCTTGCAATCTAACGAATAGTTTTGATAATTCTTTATATTTCATCTGTTCCTCCCAAAACTCTTCTTGTGTTCCGTTGTTTTTAGTAATATTGAGGATTCTTATATAGCTATTCTTTCGATCAATTATGGCTGGATTAACCAAAAGGCATTGGCTGTCTGCTAGAGCTGAACCTTCATTCACTAGCCTCTGATATGCAATAGTAGACACGATAAACATGAGGAGAATGAAGAGAACTATAGCAATAAGATACTTCCACCAGTTCTTCATAATAACTTTTATCCTACAACTTTAATTTATGAGTTCTACAGACCGTCTATTAACTCCAATTGACATAGGCTCTCCAACTCCGAAAGTATTAACGGTGTATTTTTTCCTATCCTGATCAGAGGGTAATATACACTTCTTTCCATCAGTTATTTTAAAAGTATTATTATCTATTTCCTCTCCACTTACCTGAGCTGACCATACCATTTCCTTAGCTCCTACTGCTGCGTCATTGTAACCAAGTAGGTAGTTTTCATATCCTGTTCCATTCCAGCCTTCATATTTTTCATAATAGTAAGAAGGCGCGGTATTGCCAACTTCGACAACACAATCAGAAGGCTTAGTTCCATCATTAAAAAAAGTTGTTTTTCCGAGAACTACTTTAATTCCTTTTACTTTCAGAGTTGGATTAAATGATAGAGATCTTGCGGTGATGGAATATGAAAGAATGGTATTGTTCAAATCTGAAGTTAATAATGCATAATAATCAGAATCTACAAAAATATACTCTTTCTGTTTTTTATCTTTTAGGTCGTATATAGCTGCTGGTTCTCCTAAGTACTGCTTTAGATAGTCAATTTGAACTGACACAGATACCTTAGATAAATTTTCATATTTTTGTTCCATTGTGAGTGGTTTTGCGTATTGTTTTGGCGGTGCTTTTGGAACGTATGATACTTTTATATAAATAAGGACAAGAAGAATGAGGACTAGAATCTTAAATGTAAAGGAAAGTGCTTTTTTCATACTTTAGTAATACTTTTCAATCAACCCCAATCATTGTACTATAACATCTGAAAGTAGTTTTTGAATGACAGATCAATATGTAAGATTAGCAATAATATTGCTGAAGTTTAAACACCTCCATTTTTAAGTGCGCGTCGTATAATGTGCGTTATATCATGTCTCTACTTACTAACTAAAGGTATCATATATATACTTAAATACATCACACATCACTTTATAGGTCATCTTTTTACCCCAAAAACATCAAAATACTACCAGTTAAGCAATCATCTATACAACATACAAAACATGCAAAGTTTATATCAAATGTACTGCTGTGGAGTCTGAAAGATTTCTGTGTGTGGAGACCGCCACCCCTCGCAGTGAGAATAGGGTCAAGAGGGGTCGCTGAGGTATAGGAGGAGCACACCCTCACCCCCCCTCCTGGTAGAAATACTTCAAATTAAATAAGTCTAAATAATTTTTTTGGGTATTTTTTTGAATCCTACATGATCTATAAGACTTGAACATATAATGGAGGCATAAATAATCGATAGTTATATATAAACAATCGATTGTTTTAGAACAATAGATCAATCTAAATCATACATAAATACCTATTGACAAACTAACTTTAGGGGCATAGTCTATTTATGTAGATGATAAGAAAATACGTTCAAATCAGCCTGAGAGTCATAAATCTATTAAGAGCATAGGAACTTCATTAACTTTCAGATACAAACCGTGTGCAACTGTGATGGATGAGTAATCCCCAGCGGGTTGCGTTGCTGCCGACAAATATTTTGTTTACGGTAAGGGAACAGACGGTATAAAAATATCAACTCCCCAACAGATAAGCGCTGGATAATCAGATATAGGAACTAACAGGATAACTCAAAATAAGCGGGTTTTGTATCAGAACGATTAATGTACTTTGATTAATAATCACAAAATAATGGCGGTGGATAGCTTGTTGCACTAAGAGCTCACCCTTTTTAGCAAGAAAACAAAGAAACTTGACTTTTTTGGACAGTTAGTAGGCTTAATCAGACGGACAAACCGAACAATCTGATGAGAATTACAGTCTTAAATTGACTGTGGCTTTACACGCAACAAGAACTTACTCGTTGATCGAGGTGCCACCCAAACTAACACAACCTCACTAACCATGTCCCTCTCCCCTAATCAGGCTGGGCTGAACTAAATAAATGCCTACAAGCTTGTCTATTGGGTTTGTTTTGCTCGTGTTTCTTCACCTGCTACTAATCTAAACTGCATTCTGTGCCTGTATCTTCTGTATTGAGCTAACACTATGCATTATTGACACCTTCAAAATATGTTATAATTCATATGCACAATCCCATGTGTAGTCATATAGGGAAAAACACAATACAATGCTGTCCTATATGAATGTGAGATAGCAGTCGCCTAAGGAAAAGCGACAAAGACAATGCCCTCACATCGATAAATGATTAATTAATTGAATAATTAAATCATCTCGGTGTGTAGAGCAATATTAAGGTTGTTATATACCATCGAGAAATCGGTGGTTTTTTTGGTATATGGGGGTTTGGAGGGCAAAAACTTGATAAGTTAAGCGGGTAGTACCTACAATTATAGAAGACAAATATATGAATATATTGAGGCTAGATGTAAACAATTTACAAGAACTCACTACAATTAAGGTATGAGGCAAAAAAATGCTGTTGTATTGAGATAAAAACCGTCAATACAATTTATAGTATGTGTAAAGAGTTCACAAAAGCGAAATGAGTAAAGAATATATAACCAATTACAATGTTCAATCAGCACTTCCACAGTCGGAAGGAGGCGTTGGGAGTGTGATAGGCGCCATACTTCTCTGGTCAAGTGTAATCGGCGGTGTAATCCTATTGCTTTTTGCTTGTTGGTACATATGGGATAAATCTAGAAAAAGACCATTGATAAAAGTTATGCGAACATTCCGCGATAAAGTTTTACGCCATTACTTGCTTTAAAAATGGACTCTATTTTGCACTAAACTTTATGGTCATTCCCTTTTCGTTCTTTTCGATCACATTCATTACCAATTTTTCATTATTTCCAATAATTCTTTTGTCCATGTTCTCAATCATACTTAATATACTTTCGAGTGGAAGCGAACTACGGTTTCTATCATGATACATCATACCTATTTGATGTCTTTTTCTTAACCCACTTGATATATATCTCTCTGTTGTCGTTATCGATTTGTGTCTTAAAAAAGTTTGCACACTACGTGTACTTGCGCCATTGTCATCTAGATTATCTGCTCCAATTCTTCTTAAATCGTGTAATGTAATTTTTGGTAGATTGAGTTTCCTCGCACCTTCTTTAAGCAAATCATTTGCAGTATCAGCCCGAAGTGGAAATATTTCGTCTATATCTTTGCGTTCTCGTATTTTATCAATATGTTGATAGGGAATATCTATTTCATGTTCATCACCCATTTTCGCATGTACTACTACATATGGTATAGATGCTTGTAGAAAAACTCCATTTTTCCTTATTGACCGTAATTCGCAGTATCGAACTCCAGTATCAAGGGTGAATAATAATCCGTCTCTATATATGTTTCCTTCCTTTGTGCCCGCAATTATAATTTTCACTGCATCAGCGAAGGTTGGCAGCTCTCGGTGTTTAGGGTGATGTTTTGATTTTTCTATCATCTGTCCCCAATTCTCCTCTGGAGAAATTATCTTTCTTTTTTGCAGGTAGGTTAAAAATGCTCGAATAAGTAATATTTCGGCATTTATCGAATTTTGTTGCCATGGCTTTCCGTTTAAACCCTTTGTTCGCAGTTGGTTAAGGTATTCGCGAGTAGTGTCGAATGTAAAATCTCTTTCTGCCAGAAAAGCTTGGATACGATTAAAAGCGTACGTTCTGTTTTTCCTTTGTCTTACAGATAAGTTTTGCTCATCAGCAACAACTGATAAATATTCCGAAACGTAGGCTTTAAGGCCTTGATTTGGTAACCCTTTCATAAGTATGACTCCCTGAATTATCAGGTAGAAATACTCAGAACAGGGCGAAAGTAATTTGCCGTTATGAGCCGCAGGTGCGCCTCAAGGAAGAACGACATTGGTCACATCCCATCTGAGTTCAGTTATATATCTGCAACTGTTTCTTGCAGATATATTTATCAATTTGGTACTTGGACACAGATTTGAACTGTGAACACCCTTTAAGGAAGTTTACTCTACCTAACCGAGCTCCCAAGTTTATCTATTAAGTATATCAAATTTGGAAGCTAAAAACAATCCTTACGAGGGTATTTAACCAGATTAATGGAGCCTGGACTCGGATTTGAACCGAGGACCTGCTGTTTACAAAACAGCTGCTCTACCACTGAGCTATCCAGGCTATGAAAAAGTGCCGGGAAGAGGACTTGAACCTCCACGGGTTACCCCACAGTCCCCTCAAGACTGCGCGTATGCCATTTCGCCATCCCGGCAAGTAGTGTAAATTATATCAAACCAACCTACCCTGCGCCATCTCTTTTTGGGAAGGCTTAATTTTCAGATGCTGCAGAGCTTTTTGGGTAAGAATTCTGCCGCGAGACGTTTTTTTAATAAGATGAAGCTGAAGTAAATAAGGTTCGATAAATTCTTCAACCGTTTGTCTATCTTCGGACAGTGATAATGAGATTGTTTCAATTCCCAGGGGGGAGTTCTGATATTTTTCACCGACGAGCCGTAAATACTTTAAATCCATATCAGTTAATCCCAACTCGTCTATTCCAAGAAGGTCAAAAAGCTCATCAAGTAGTTTCCTGTTAATTCCTTTCAGCTTATTGATTTCAACAATGTCGCGCGCTCTTTTCAATATTCTGTTTGCCAACCGCGGAGTTCTTCTTGAGCGTAGAGCAATATGGCGGGCTGTACCCTCATCAAGACTAATCTTAAGTAGATTAGCAGTTCGCTTTATAATTTCCACCATGTCTGCTTCTTCGTAAAAATCCAGTCGTAGTATTAAGCCAAACCTGTCCCGCAGCGGCCCTGAAAGCAGGGCAAGCTTTGTTGTTGCTCCCACAATGGTTATTTTCGGAACAGGTAACCGTACAGTGCGTGCCGATGGTCCTTTTCCAATGATAATGTCCAGTGCATAATCTTCAATGACTGGATATAACATTTCTTCAACTGCTTTGGGAAGCCGGTGTATTTCATCAATAAACAAAATGTCATTTTCCTTTAAATTAGTGAGTATGGCGGCCAAATCCCCAACTTTTGTAATAGCCGCACCCGATGTGATTTTTACCTCTCCTTTCAGTTCATTGGCGATGATAAAGGCAAGAGTGGTTTTCCCGATTCCTGGCGGTCCATATAAAAGTATGTGTTCCGTCGCCATACCTCGCTTTTTAACGGCGCTTAAAAAAAGTTGAAGAGTTTGAACAATTTTTTTTTGCCCTATATATTCAGAAAGTGAAGTCGGTCTCAGGTTAGTATCCTGCTTATTTTTGTCCATATTATTTTTTCTTAACCGTTAATTGAAGGGCGTACTTGATCTTATTTTCAATGGATAATTCTTTTGGTATTTTTGAAAAAAGGATTTTTGCTTCATGAGTCTTAAAACCTAATGCTATCAGAGCTTCAATTACTGTTTTGTCATCGTCCGAAACAACTTGAGAGTCAAATCTGAATTCTTATTTTATCTTTTGAGAAAGTTCAAGGATAATTTTTAAAGCTGTTTTTTTTCCAAGACCCGGAATTTGAGTAAAATAATCGACATTATTCTCCTTCACTGCCGCCAATAACTCATCAACAACCGTATGCGAAATAACATTGAAAGCGGTTTTTGGGCCAACTCCTGAAACGGTCAATAAAAGTTTAAAAAAACGTTGCTGATCTTTTGATTGAAAGCCGAATAGTACAAAGGCATCATCTCTGACCTGCAGATAAGTAAATATGTCCAGATTGTCGCCAATATGTGTAGAACTCAAAAGCTGCGCAGGTAGAAATACTTCATATGAAATACCTGAAGTTGTTTCGATGAGGCCTGCATTTTCCTGAAGATCAATTAAGTGTCCCTTTATCTTACCGATCATAAGATGCATTATATACTATTTCCCCAATTCATCACGTTCAATCTTCCACAAACGGTTGTATTTTGAAACGCGCTCTCCGCGGATAGGAGCACCGAATTTAACAAACTCAGATTGAATGCCAACTGCTAAATCAGCTATAAAATCATCATTTGTTTCCGAAGACCTTGAAGCAACAATATAACTTGTGTTGCTGCGTCGTACGATATTTACCAATTCAAGAATTTCCGTAATAGTACCTATCTGGTTTGGTTTAATTACAAAGGTGGTAAGTGCATTTTCTCTGAGAGCAAAGGCCAATCTGTCCTTATTCATCCGAATGGATTCATCGCCTATCATATAAATATTTGATGATACTTTACTTGTAAGCTTTTTCCAACTCTCCCAATCATCTTCAGCAAACGGATCTTCAAGGGATAAAATAGCGTAGTTTTTAATAACTGATTCTAAAAAAGTAATATACTCTGCTTTTTTCAACGGTTGGGATTTGTCTTTTATACTATATTGATTGTTGTGGTAAAAACGACTCGCAGCAAGGTCAATTCCCAAAAAAATATCAAGGCCGCACTTCATTTTTTTTTGGGTTATGGTCTCGGTAAGTATTTCAAGCGCATCAAGGTTGGTTGTTAAGTTAGGGCTGAATCCTCCCTCTTCACCTACTGCCGTTGTTGCATTGCGATATTCTAGAACTTTTTTTAATTCGTGAAATATTTCTACAGCCTTTTGGTAAGAAGTAGCGAAGGAAAAAGAGGAAGAAGGAATAATTTGAAACTCCTGAAAGTCAATTGTATTATTTGCATGAATACCACCATTTATGGTGTTGAATATGGCAGTTGGAATTTTTTCAAGCGGAATCTCATCTTTATAAAGGGCATGATACAGCTGATTTATATATTTATAGATAGGAATATGAGAAGTATAGGCGTTGGCTTTTGCAAGAAGTTGGGAAATTATAAGTATAGTATTCACCCCTAATCTTGATTTGTTTTTTGTTCCGTCCGCCTGAATAAGCCATTTGTCTATTTCGATCTGTTTATTAATAGAGGCGCCTTTGATTTTGGGAGCGATTAATTCATTGACATAAGAAACAGCGTGTAAAACTCCCATGCTACCAAAGCGATTTGGGTCTCCGTCGCGTAGATCTACAGCTTCCTTAACCGTATTAATAGATGCTCCTGGAACAGAGGTGGTAACGTATAAATCATTGTCTAAAGTCAATCGTGCTTCAATAGTAGGTATGCCTTTTGAATCTAGAATTTCATAGGCATAAATACTTTTTATGGTTGACATAAATTACTCTTATTTTTTTAGTTCACCTAAGTGTTTTTTCTCGATGTTATATATCAACTCACGTGTTCTATCGACCGCATCAGGATTTACGGAAACACTAGTGATACCGGCCTTTACCAGCTTCTCAACAATGTCAGGATAGTCTGAGGCAGCCTGTCCGCAGATAGAGGAAGTTACTCCGTATTTAACTGCCGTGGTAACAATATATTCAAGTACTTGGATAATGACCGGATTTCTTTCATCATACACATTTGCCACTTCCTGATTGTCACGGTCAACGCCCAGCAACATCATAGTTAAATCGTTTGTACCGATGGAAACACCACTTATACCTATTTTGAGGAATTCTTCCAAATTCAGGGCACAGTAGGGTACTTCTACCATAATAAGCAATTTAAACCCTGGATAGCTTAACAAGCCTGATTTTCTGACGAGTTCTTTAATCTGAATAATTTCCCAAGGAACACGTACAAAGGGAATCATTAGGTGTAAATTGCTGTATCCCATATCCCAAATTTTTTTAATTGCGGTTAATTCAAGATTGAACTCATGAGGATCTGCAATGTAGCGGCTGGCTCCACGAAATCCTATCATAGGATTTTCTTCATGCGGCTCATATATAGCCCCTCCTTTAAGATGGCGGTATTCATTGGTTTTAAAATCTGTTGCGCGGTAAACGATAGGGCGCGGGGCAAACGGTTTAACGAATTTTAATAAATCTGTAGTGAGTTTCTGGACATACAGATTTTCTTGATGATGTTTAATAAACTCTTTTGGATGCGTTCCTATACCTGCAACCATAAATTCAGCACGTAATAATCCGATGCCGTCTGTATCAAGTTTTGCAACTTGTGAAGCAATCTCTGGCTCTGCTAAATTCACATATACTTTTGTCAAAGTTTTGTAATGATGTTTTGGAGCTGCTTCCAGTTTTTTGGCATCAGCTTTTTTTGTTTCACTTAAAACACTTCCCTTATAAATCTCTCCCGCTTTACCATCAACAGAAACAATTTCATCATTTTTTAATACTTTAGTGGCGCCTTCTGCCCCAACAACTGCAGGGATTCCAAGTTCTCTTGAAACAATTGCGGCATGTGATGTGCGCCCGCCCTTTTCAGTCACAATTGCAATTGCACGTTTCATAGCAGGAACGTAATCAGGATTGGTTTGGGGTGCTACAAGTACATCACCCTTTTTTACAAGGTCAATTTGATTGGGAGAGTGAATAATCTTTACCGGTCCGATTCCAATTCCCGGGGATGCGGGGGATCCAGTAAGGATAGGGGTTTTTTTACCCGAGTTTGTCACATCGGCTGATGTATTAGCAGTTGTAGTAATCGGTCTGGATTGAACTATAAATACCGTGTCCCCTTCAATAGCCCATTCAATATCCTGAGGGAAATAATAATGATCTTCTATCTGTTTTACCAAAAGTGCGACTTCCGTGATTTCTTTACTTGATAATTTCTGTGTAGAGCCTTCGGTTTTAAAAAGTCTTATTTCTTTGTTACCAATACCTGCACGTACATATTTAAGGTTTTGGTATTTGATGTCTTTTAGAAGAACTACAAAAGATTTTTTATCCACTTCATAATGATCTGGGGTAACTTTTCCCTGAACTATATATTCGCCAAGTCCAAAAATTGCCTCAATAACAATTTTGTTTTTGTCATTGGTTACCGGATCAATACTGAAGGCAATGCCGGATTTCTCAGATTGAACCATTCTTTGAACTACGGCAGCAAGGCCCACTTTAAAATGATCAAATTTCTGCTCATGTCGGTAATAGATAGCGCGCGGAGTAAATAATGAAGCCCAGCATTTTTTTATGTAATTCAACAAGTGAATTTCCCCTTTTACATTCAAATAGGTTTCCTGTTGACCTGCAAAAGATGCCGTTGGAAGGTCTTCGGCGGTTGCCGATGAACGGACAGCCACAAGAGGCGGATCATAAAGATGTTTTACTCTTTTGAGTGTTTTTTTGAGAAAATGGTCGTTTTTTTTCAGATAAGAATCTTCTTTAAGAACAAGGTTGTCATAAAAAGCAAGAACTTCATTTACCAGGGAATTAGGCACATTGGCCTCCATAATAATGTTTTGTATATGCTTTGATGCCTGTTGGAGCTCGCTTGAGTTTTCATGATTGAGTGCTTTTAAATAGTATTGAATTTTAGACTCGAGATTATTGAGTTTAATAAACTCAAAATAAGCCTTTGAGGTAATAACAAACCCATATGGTATGGGTAAGTTTGCCTGTGTCATTTCGCCCAAATTTGCACCTTTTCCTCCAACCAGTCCCACATCTCCTTTACCGACTTCTTCGAACCAAACAATATTTTTTTTCATATAATATCAATATACATATATTTGTACTCGGTTTGCAAGGGGTGAAATACCCCTTGACAGTGTATTTTTACTATGTTATTATTCAGATTACCGATGAATATATTTTATTCATAAGGCACGATTGGATGCACAGCCTGCCTCCTAACAGCCTACTTTAAGAAAAAAATCCAATCTAAAGAGAAAATTTTGTGGCCTTTTTGTGTTTAAGAGCACTTTTTAAATTTAATGGTTTAAAACTAAATCCTTTATGCAAGAGGGTTCACCCTGTAAATTCCTACATTTTGGATTTAGGTTTAGAATTTACAGGGCCTATAGCTCAATTGGCTTGAGCGTCGGATTTGCATTCCGAAGGTTAGGGGTTCGAGTCCCCTTAGGTCCACCAAAACAGCCATTAGCGGATAGCTTCTAGCCATTAGAAATCTAATTGCTAAAAGCTAACGGCTAAACAATACAGTTCTTTGACAACCAGAGATTGAGAATTTCTAGAAACTAAAATACATGTCCATGTATTTTAGTACATACATCTTTTAACTAACATAAGAGATGGGAGAAAACTAAGTTAATGGTGGATGCCTAGGTAGTTTGTACCGAAGAAAGACGTGTGCTTAAACACGATATCAACGATAAGCCTTTAAGCAGGCGTTATCAGTCGTTGGTTTCTGAATGGGGCAACCCATCCCGATGTGAGTCGGGATTATCTGCCGCAAGGCATGATAGGGAACCCGGAGAACCGAAACATCCAAGTATCCGGAGGAAAAGACATCATATGAGATTCCGTCAGTAGCGGTGAGCGAACGCGGAGGAGCCTAAACTTGAAGCGCAAGCTTTGAGGGTTGCAGGGCCACAGTAGGGATGTATATTTTGTAGGAGAATAGCCTGGAAAGGCTAGTCATAGAGAGTGATAACCTCGTATCCTAAACAAAATATACCCCGGTGGATTCCCTAAGTACCACGAGGCACGGCAAACCTTGTGGGAATCTGGGTCGGTCACGATCCAAGGCTAAACATACAAACTAACCGATAGTGAACTAGTACCGTGAGGGAAAGGTGAAAAGTCCCCCGAGAGGGGCGTGAAATAGAACCTGAAACCATTAACTATCAAACAGAGAGAGTCTGCCGCAAGGCGGATGATCTCGTGCCTATTGAAGAATGAGTCAGCGAGTGTTCGATATCTGCTTAGTGCTTAATCACAATTATTTGTGAGGAGGCAGAGCGAAAGCGAGTCCTAATAGGGCGACCCATGTAGATATCGTTCAACCCGAAACTGTGTGAGCTAACCATGAGCAGGGTGAAGTTTGCCGAAAGGCAGATGGAGGCCCGAACTCGTCATCGGTGAAATGGTGTGAGATGACTTGTGGTTAGAGGTAATATGCCAATCGAACACAGAGATAGCTGGTTCTCCCCGAGATATATTTAGGTATAGCCTATACAACTACCTTGTGAGGTAAAGCGACTGGATAGTTTCCGGAGTCTTTGATTTCGTAAATTAACCAAACTCTGAATGCGCAAGGCCTATTGTATAGAGTCAGTCCCACTCGGATAAGCGAGCGTGGGCGAGAGGGAAACAACCCAGATTCCCGATTAAGGCTCCTAAATGACTTTTAAGTGGGAAAGGTCGTTTGTTTTCCAACACAGCAGGGAGGTTGGCTCAGAAGCAGCCATCCTTTAAAGAGTGCGTAACAGCTCACCTGAATAGTTCCCGACTTGTCGGGATTGGAAGACATGCGCCTAAAATGATTCGGAGCTCAAAAAGTCTGCCGAAATCGGAAATTCTTCACTTTGGAACTTGGGCAGTGTAAGTTGAACAATTTTTTGTTTTGGCTTGCCGCCCGTGTTCCAAAGTGGAGAGTGGTAGGGGAGCGTTCTTACTGCAGCGAAGCTATGGTGTAAACCGTGGTGGAGCGGTAAGAAGTGAGAATGCTGACATAAGTAGTGATTTCTCCCGATTAAAATTCGGGATGCCGAATACTCAAGGTTTCCTCAGCAACGTCAATCGACTGAGGGTTAGTCGGATCTAAGCGGCCACCGTATCAGGTGGTCAGCGATGTACATGCTGTTAATATTCAGCTACTAAATATAAAGCGTTATTACTTGATTCATAACGAAGTGTGATAAGTCAGGCCTTCTATATGGGGGTTTAAGCTGCAAGGTTCGCCGCAAGGCGAAGCGAGTAGTGATGTCGAGTCTGCCGCAAGGTGGGCAAGCTGATTGGGTTATGTTTCCGGGAAAAGTGTTTCAAGGAGTTTTATATATAGCCGTACCGACATCCAACGCAGGTGAGTTGGTGGAGAACACCACGGCATACGAGTAAGGACGATTCAAGGAACTCTGCATAAAAAACTGAGCGTAAGCTTTGCAAGATGCTCTGTCCCACATAAAAATGGGATTTCAACAAAAGTTTATCAGGCAACTGTTTAACTAAAACACAGGTTCCTGCAAACCCCAAAAGGGGAAGTATAGGAGCTGATGCCTGTCCAGTACTGGTAAGTCAATCATTGGGACTGACGTGGAGCGAGCAATCTCTCCAAACAGGTTCCGGTGCAAGCTCCAGTGAACGACAGCTCTAACCCTGAGAGTTCTAAGGTAGCGTAACCCCTTGTCGGGTAAGTTCCGACCCGCATGAAAGGTATAATGACTTGATAACTGTCTTGAATCGTTGCTCGACGAAGTTGAAATGGCTGTGAAGATGCGGCCTATTTGCACCTGGACAAAAAGACCCCGAGAGCTTTACTGAAGCTAGACATTGGGGGGAAGAAAGAAACTGTTGAGCGTAGGAGGGAGCCTCACGGCGCCAATGAAACACCTCTCTTTTCTTTTTTCTCACCTAATCTTTCCCAAAAGGATGGAAACAGTGTTTGGTGGTCAGTTTAACTGGGGCGGTTTCCTCCAAAAAGGTAACGGAGGAGCGCAAAGGTAAGCTTATTCCGGATGGAAATCGGAATGTAAGTGTATACGCATAAGCTGGCTTGACTGTGAGGATGACTATCCGAACAGATGCGAAAGCAGGCGTAAGTGATCCCCCATAGCGAAGTGATTTCGCTAGGGGCTTAACGGATAAAAGCTACCTCGGGGATAACAGGCTGGTGACGCCCGAGAGTTCATATCGACGGCGTCGTTCGGCACCTCGATAAATTCGATTGTCGAGGATTAAAGCAACTCATAACGGTGGAACCCCTTTGGGGCAATACCGTGGGAAGTCGTTTTATTATTTATAATAAGATTGACCCCGTAACGACTGAGTGAAATCCGTATTTATACGGAAAGTAATGAGACTTATTAATTTTGATTAATAGGTAAAACGTTGCACCATTTTTAAAATGGTAATGTATAGTCTACTCCACTAGTAATAGATGGAATTAAGTGGTCGGCTCACCGCATCCTGGAGCTGTAGTCGGTTCCAAGGGTTTGGCTGTTCGCCAATTAAAGCGGTACGCGAGCTGGGTTCAGAACGTCGTGAGACAGTTCGGACTCTATCCGGTGCAAACGATTGGATTTTTGAGGGGAGTCTTCCACAGTACGAGAGGACCTGGAAGAGGAAATCCCTGGTGTACCAGTTGTCCCAAAAGGGCACCGCTGGGTAGCTACATTTCCCGCCGATAAGCACTGAATGCATATCAAGTGCGAAACGAACCCCAAGATTAGAAATCCATATTAGATTACCAGAAGAATACTGGTTTAATAGGCGCTAGGTGTAAGTGCTGCAAGGCATTTAGCCGAGGCGTACTAAAATCGATCTCCCGTCTCTTTAGTTAGTTAAACTTTCCTCTTTCATATCTCAATCTCTTCATTTACAATTACCACATGATCATAATAGGTATAGACCCAGGTGTAGAGCGCACAGGTTATGCTGTTTTTGATAGGAAAAGTAGTAATAATATCAAGTACGTGACCTCTGGGCTTATACAAACAAAGAAAACCTCTCTTCATGAACAGCGTTTACTGTCCATCTTTGAAGCGCTGCAGGTTTTACTGAAAAAACACAAACCCGATCATGTAGTATTGGAAAAAATCTTTTTCTTTAAAAATCAGAAAACTCTTATTCAGGTTGCTCAAAGTCAAGGAGTAATTCTTTTGATTGGAGCACAATTTGGTCTCCCTGTTACCTTTTTAACTCCGCTGCAGATCAAACAAACCATTACCGGGTACGGTCAATCCGATAAAAAAGGAGTTCAAAAAATGCTTTCTCTTACTCTGGGGTTAAAGGATGAAGTAAAGCAAGATGATCAGGCCGATGCTATTGCCTGTGCATATGCATATTGCTGCGTAAATCAGGACCTTGTTTAATTTGCGCCGACTTTTTCAAGGATTTTCACAGCATATTTTGCTCCTGTTTCCATTGATACCATTATGTTTCCGCTGCTTTTCAAATATCCTGCGATAAAACCCGCAGTATATGCATCGCCCGCTCCTGTAGTATCGATAATTTTATGGGGAGGCAGTGCTCGCATGTAGTGTACGATTTTACCCGTATATCCATAACTTCCTTTTCCTCCATCAGTCACTATAAGTGTTTGATCATAGGATGTATGTATAAATTTCCGGACATCTGTGCTGAAATCAATGTCTTCATAATTGCGTTTTATTAATTCTGCAAACTCATGTGTATTTACAATGAGTATTGACGTTTTATGTATTAACGGTAAAACTTGAGCTAAAGGCCGTCTGCAATCCTTTATTCCAAAGTTTAAAACAACCGGAATATTGTTTGTATGTAAGTAGTTCAACACATGTATCCGCTCCTCAAGGGGTACACGCGGCAAATTAGAAATATACACCATTTTTGCTTTTTTTAAATGAAGAAAATCTTCAGTCTTTTCAAAGATGTGTTCATGAGGAGTTTCATAATTGATGATTGTCCGCTCACCTGAAGATGAAAGCAAAATGCTTGATATTTTTAAATACTCATCCTTAAAAGCACAAAACTCATGCGATACTTTATGTTCCTCTAGGTGCTGTAGGATGATTTTTTTAAACTGATTATTTCCGATGACTCCAATTATTGCAGACTTAAATCCATAATTGTTTACTCCAATGGCTACATTAGCTCCACCTCCCCCTAAGGTTTCGTAAAAATGATCAACCAGATATTTTCCTCCAATGGCCAAATTAAACCTGTTCCCGCTATGGGTTAAACTTTCTCCTTGATAAAACAAGTCAATGCTTATATTTCCTATTGAAATGAGATCAAACATATTGTTTTTCTCTAATAATCATGGGGATAAGAGCGACAAACGCTGCCCATATAAAAGTATACCAAAGCGGTAACTTAAGAATTGAAATAAAAACAATAACCAGAAGTGTTGTTATATTTCCCAAAGCATATCCTATTTCTCTGAAAACTACATATTGATTTATATTGCTGCGCAAGGCATGTTTGTAAGCTATTGCCCGAAGTGGAATTAAAAAACAGTTGAAAAATATTTTATATAAAGAATCAACAATAAACATGGATACCGGGTTTTGTAAAAGAGCCTTTATTAACCAACTGCTTGATATAATACCTGCTCCCAGTTTTTCTAATTTTTCTTTGGACATTTTATCTGTATATTGAGCAACCAGATAGACGACTATAACACTTATTATTATGACAAAAGATGAAAAAATCCCCACAAGTGAATAGTTATTGAACATAAAGTATAAAACCAAAGACCAGGAAACGCTGTATACCATTTCCTCGGCTCCGCTGCCAACATAGGAAAAAAAGTCCCTGTAATTGTTTTTTATCATGTGGATAATCTGACTTGGATAAACCACTTCCTGGCGTTTGTTTTCATCAAAAAAAATGACAATTGCTATACTTAGTAGGGTTATAATTGATCCAAAGGGTAAAAGTATGTTTTTTCCGAATCCCACGATGAGAAAACCAACAGAGACCGGACCGATCAAACCCGACGCAATTCCCAGCATTTCAACCAGTCCAATTTGACGACCGAGCGACTTCAACTGCACATGCTCAATAAAATAACTGTGATAAGAAACCCACCAAAATGCACTTGCCAATCCCCAAAGAAAGAAACTCCAGAAATAGTTATATATAGTGCTGGAGTCTGCTGAAGTTAAAAGAAAAAGTAAAAAAAAGACCTGTCCGATTATAAATCCCCACTTAAGCCCCCAACGTCCATTACATAATGCAGCGGCAAAAGAGAAAATCAATTGTGAAATCGGCAGGAATAAATAAATGATTGAAACAACCAATATTGCCTTTGTTGCAGACATATGCATATTCAGCAAATTTTGATATAGTACAACCGGCAAGAATAAAATAAGAAAAGATATAACAAAGGTTCTTAAAGTAGCCACAAAGTAAAGTACGGAAAGTCCATTTTTGTGATGGGGTAAATGCAGTAATCTATGATAAGATCTCATGGTCTATTTTCACTATAACATAATTCTGCTACAATACGACTATGCTTAGTATTATTTGCGGAGAAGATACTGTTTTATCAAGAAAATACTTTACTGATCTGAAAGTTGAATATGCTAAAAAAGAATGTGAAGTACAAGAAATTTTAGCTCCACAGATCCAAAATCTTCTTAAGTGGCAGGGCGAAAATTTAAACCTGTTTGCTTCCAAAACTGTTTTTTTTACTGATCATCTGGATTCTCTGATCATAAAAAAAAGGGGTAAAAAAAGCACAAAACCATTGCCTGTTTTGACTCTGGAGGTAGTATGTGAAATCATTGCAAAGAAAAAAGATATATCACTTATTGTATGGGAGGAAAAAGCCCAAAGAGATCTCAAATTAAAAACAATCGCACAAATAAAAGAATTCAAACCTTCATCTTCAATTTTTAAACTTTTAGAGTTGTGCAAACCCGGATTTCTTAAGGAATTTATCCACATGTTGCGGCTTGTACTTGATTCTCAGGATCCGATGTTTGTTTTTATTATGCTAACCCGCCACATTAAGACATTAATCCTTGCTCGGGAGGATATTTTTTCACCAATTGTACAGTCCTGGCAACGTTACAAACTGACTGATCAGGCAAAGCTTTGGCAAGGTGAAAAACTGACTCAGTTTTATGAAGGGCTCTATAAAATTGAGTTAAGCACAAAGTCAGGAACTAACCCGTATGGAATGAAAAATTCACTTGAGATATTGGCCTGCTTTCATCTATAATTAACACGCTATTAATTGTTTGATATTTTATATGAATAAATCACTAATAATTCCTGATCATGTATTCCGAGGTTATGATTTACGAGGTGTGGTTGGAACGGATTTAAACGATGAAAGAGTAGAGAATTTAGCAAAAGCTTATGCAACTTGGTTATTGAGACGGAAAGTATACGATTGTGTGGTGGGTTTTGATTCACGGGAATCAAGCCCACGCTTTAGGGATGCCATGGTGAAGGGGCTTACTGAGTCGGGTATAACAGTATACGACATCGGGATTACCTTGTCACAGATTTGCTATTTTGCTCAATATTATTTCAGAACCCGGGGAATGGTTATGATTACCGCCTCGCATAACCCACGTGAATATAATGGTTTCAAGTTCGGCACCGGATTTTCAGAAACCATGGTTACAGAAGAAGTTATTGCTTTTAGAGAACTTGCTAAGTCAGGTGACTTTGTAAAAAAAACACCTAAAGGTAAAGTTATTAAAAAAGATGTATTTCCTCTTTACATGGAGGATCTCCTCAGAAGGGTCGGTCCTATACGCAAGTTTAAGGTAGTTATCGATTCATGTGCGGCAACCACAGGCCTTTTTTTACCTAAAATTTTAAGGGCGGTCGGTTGTGAGGTGGTTGAGCAAAATACTAAAATTGATTCTTCATTTCCTGTCGGGGTGGCAGACCCAACTGAAAAAGAAGTTCAAGAGAGATTGGCACACCGGGTAGTCAAAGAAAAAGCAGATTTAGGTTTTTCTTATGATACCGACGGCGATCGGATTGGTGTTGTTGATCAGGATGGAGGACTTATGTGGAATGACACTCTTGTTTCCCTATTCTCAAAAGACATTTTAGACTCTCTTCCTGGAGCCAAAATTGTTTTCAATACGCTTTGTTCAAAACAGGTTGATGATGTTATCAAACTCAATGGAGGCGTACCTATAATTTGGCTTACCGGACACTCCTTTATCAAGGCGAAGGTTAAAGAAGAACATGCCCCCTTCGGAGGTGAATTAAGCGGTCATTTTTTCTTCGTTGATAATTTTTACGGTCATGATGACGGAGCGATTGCATCTCTACGTCTTCTTGCATATTTGACCAGAGTGGGCAAAACGTTAAAGAAAGCCGTATCAGAGTTACCTCAATATTTTTCAAGTCCTGAGGTCAAAATAGGTTGCGCTGATAAAATCAAATTTGAAGTCGTAAGCAAAAAAATAGGAAGTGCAATCAAAAAGTTGTATCCGAGCGCTAAATATATTGAAATTGACGGAGTCCGAATGGATACAAAAGATGAAATGCTTATTGTCAGGGCTTCCCAGAACGGTCCTTATCTTACCGTTAAATTTGAGGCTAAAACAAAAAAGATGTATGATATTCTACGGGGTCAGGTTTCAGAAATTCTACACTCATTAAAAGAAGTAGACTTTGCCTCAGGTGTAAACACAGCGTCCCTTGATTGATATGAATGACAAAAAAACTCATGATGATATATTGGTCTTCGGAGAGAAAACAGTAATAAAAGCTGGAAGTATTCTAATGGCATTTAAAGACAAATATAGAGTTGAAAAAACGAAGGATAACCAAGAACTTGACATTGCAACAAGTGCTGACTATGCTTCCGAGGCTTACATCGTTAATGAAATAAAAAAAGCTTTCCCTTCACATAATATTCTTTCAGAGGAAAAACTTAGTATAAATTCAAAGTCAGATTATGAATGGGTAATTGATCCTCTTGACGGCACTAAAGAATATATACGAAATATTCCTTATTATTATGTGCTTATGGCATTGGAGCATAAGAATAAGCTTACTTATGGATTTGCCTATCAACCTGAATTAAAACGTTTATTTTCCACCTCGTCAGAATTTGGCCAATCTTTTTTAAATGGAAAATCTATTCGTGTTTCTCCTCAAAGTGAATTAGCCAAATCCTTTATTATGATGTCCATGCCTAATAAAAAGATGCCACTTGAAGAATGTGATAGATATTTAAATCTAATGAAGGTATTAACATATGAAAGTTATCGCATAAGAACAACGCCGTGGGATATTGAAGCATTATTTAATGTTGCTATGGGTAGTGTTGAGGCTCACGTTGTTCCCATATCACCTGTTGAATGTTTTTACAAGTGGTGGGATATTGCCCCAGGAATACTTGGAATTGAAATGGCAGGAGGTAAAGTCACTGACTTCTATGGAAATCGTTTTAATAAAAACGATCTCACAAAAGGACTTGTTGCAAGTAATGGTAAAATTCATCAAAAGCTTCTTGACTTACTAAAAAAATACTAATAAAAAACATAAAACTTGACTTATAATAAATATTTGATATAATGTTTTTTTGTAAAGAAATCTAAACTATATGAGTAGAAAACCAATGAACGTCAACAAAAGAATGCCACTTTGGACAACTTTAACACTTGCTGCGATCGCATTAACAGCATGTTCTCCAGCCTTAGTGAATTGTTGGGTTGGCGGTACTCCAAGGCAGGCAAGTGCTACAAATGCCAATTTGGCTCCCGGTTCCAATTGGGATATTCAAGACCTTACTATAGGTGTTGATTCTAAAGGTCAGCTTTCAGTAAGTCCGCACAATATGGGATCTAAAACGATCGCATCAGGATCTGGAGAACAAACCGTTGTTCAAAATGGCATAACAACTACAGTTTCAATACGCCCAGGTTCTATTCCTGGTACCTATACTTTTGTTGCCTCAGCTCAATGCGGACCAGACTCTCCCAGTAAGTAATTAATTGTTGTATTTTCCCTCCTTTTATCTTATAATATAGCCATGACTGTAACTTCTAGTGCTGCTCCTGGTGTGCCTGTGGAAACGGTTCCTATTACTGACCCGATTACAATATCTCATTTCACGCAAGCTCTTCTTTCCAGCCTTAAAAGTGTCAAACCCAAAGCCAGGCCGGATGATTTATCCAAAATTACAGTTTCACAGACGGTATCACTGTTTGCCTTGGCTTATGAGAAGCTTCGCAATGCTATAGAATATCGTGAAGACCACCTTATCCGTCGTGCAGCAATTGACCGGATACTGCGGAGGCGGTTTATGCTTAACCCTCAAGGCAAAGGCGAGGCTGAAAACCTTATCCGCGAGCTTCTTTGGGCACGCTATTTTTCCAATGGTAGTCTGGGCGGTCAAGATTTACTTACCGTTCAGGAAATAATTGACAAATACTTATTATTAAGGCGTACTCTTATTGGAGGACGCCCTGCAGAAGTACAGGAATACCTAGGAGATTTTCTCATGCAGATGTTAACCTGCGAAATTGAAGAGATGTTGAGCCCCGCTGATGCATCAACGGATGCAAGCTATACTTTTTTCATTTACCAGGTAATAAGAAAGAAAATCAGGATTGAAGGGCTGACTGAAGATCAAAAGGACGCTTTTTTCTTTGCTTCCCTTGAAAAAGCATTCAGAAAAAGTGATAAACCCTATCAAAGATACCATTTATTTACCATTTTTTATCAGCCCGTTAACAAATATACAGATAAGCAGCTTCAAAGCTTAACACAGAAATTACCTGCAATTTTTAAAAAAATTGATGAAACTCTCAATAATCCCACTGTAGACAAACTTACCCGTTATACCCGCAAACAGCTTCCCCCGTTTCTCATCCTTTTTGCCGTTATTAAAGAAAAATTTAAGGAAGCAGAGGAAATAATATCAGACAAAATCAGACTTTGGAGCGAAGTTGACATGATGTGCAGGGAAAAATATCAGCAACTTGCGGGCCGTATACGCAATCTTGCTATACGCAGCTTTATTTATATCTTTCTGACGAAAATGATCTTTGCACTTATTTTGGAAATACCTGTTTCCAAATATGTTTTCGGTGACGTTAATTTGAAGTCGATTGTAATCAATTCTCTTTTTCCGCCGATACTCATGCTTCTTATTGTTTCCTTTTTTAAAGTTCCGGGTGAGGATAATACAAAAAATATATTTAATCGCATAGTTAACATAATCGATCGAGACACCAGCTTTGAAACAAGCATGTCTTTTGTTCCTAAAAAGTCCCGAGTTAAAAAACCCATGCTTATTTTTGGTTTTACTGTTTTCTATTCATTGACATTTCTTGTTACTTTGAGCTTAATTTACGAAGTATTAAACCTTATGAATTTTAACATCATAAGTATGGGTGTTTTTGTTTTCTTCGTAAGCGTAGTAAGCTTTTTTTCCTATAGGATAAGGCAGATAGTAAATATTTACCGCCTTGATGAAAAAGAAGGAATTCTTTCTCCCTTAATTGATTTTTTTTTCATGCCCGTCCTTTCACTTGGAAAATTTTTCTCCAGTGAACTGGCTCGTCTTAATTTTTTAATATTTGTTTTTGATTTTCTTATTGAAGCCCCATTCAAGCTCATTTTTGAAGTAATTGAAGAATGGATATCCTTCGTACGTAAAAGAAAAGAAGAAATAATATAAAATTACTCTCATGAACTGGACAACTCTTAAAAAACCCATCATAGGTTTGTCTCCAATGGACGGTATAACTGATCCTGCATTTCGAGAAATTGTTGATAAATACGGACGTCCCGATGTTCTTTTCACTGAATTTGTGTCAGTCGAAGGACTTGCCCATGGAGCAAAGCCCTTACTAAAATCCCTTCAAAAACACGTAACTAAAACTCCCATAGTCGCTCAGCTGTTTGGCAGCGACCTGAAGGCATATAAAAAAGCTGCAGAAATCGTCTGTAGCTTGGGTTTTGACGGAATTGACATCAATATGGGCTGCCCAGATAAAAATATCAATAAAAAGGGCGGTGGAGCCGCATTGATTGGTCGGCCAATCCTTGCTCAGGATATTATTAAAACTGTCAAGGAAACAGTTGAAAAAACAAAAAAGAGCATTCCAGTTACTGTAAAAACAAGAATTGGTTTGGATAAAATCATTACCGAAGATTGGATGAATACATTACTTAAAGCCAAACCTGATGCTATTACTCTTCATGGGAGAACTTTAATACAGATGTACAAAGGTTACTCAGATTGGGATGAAATAAACAAAGCCAGAATATTGGTAAAAGCTCAAAATATTCTTTTTTTAGGAAATGGCGATATTAAATCGGTGCCTCAGGGAAAAGAATTTGCAAATAAATATGAACTTGACGGAGTTCTGATCGGAAGGTCATCTTTGGGTAACCCTTGGTTATTTAATGAAACTACTCCTTCCATTAAAGAGCGTTTTAAAGTTATGATTGAGCATAGCAAGCTTTATTTAAAATACCGTCCCGATTTGCAACTTTACCCCATGCGTAAACACCTGGCTTGGTATTGTACCGGATTTGAAGGAAGTCGGAAGGTAAGGGATCAATTAATGAAAGTTGTTGAAATGGGGGACTTGGAATCAATACTTCAATCCATAAAAATTAATTAAACCTTGCTTAGTCTTGCAGACAGTTTTTCTAAAGAATCTGCATCATGTATGGAAACACACCAGACCTCAGGCATCTTTTTTTTAAAAAAGGCAATTTTCTTTTCCCGCTCTTTGGGAAGTATAAGATCTGAACGCGTTAGGATGATGATTTCCGGCTTTTCAAGCAATTTATCATTATAAGCTGCCAATTCTTTTCTTACGACTTCGTAATTTTTCATCATTTGCTTCGTATCAAGTTCAATGGAAATGCAATGTAGCAAAATGTGGACTTTTTCAATATGTTTTAAAAATTTAGTACCCAGACCTCGGCCTGAAGAGGCTCCTTCAATTAAGCCGGGAATATCGGCCATAATAGTTTTTCCAAGAGCACCCAGGTTTGGTTCAAGAGTTGTGAACGGGTAATCTGCAATCTTTGCTTGAGATTTGGTTAGCGTATTTAATAAGCTACTTTTACCTACATTAGGAAGTCCTATTAACCCAATATGTGCAATTAACCGCATGATGACTTTGAATGTTTTTTTTTCTCCAACAAATCCCGGCTCCATTTGGCGCGGTGTTCTGTTTATTGATGATTTGAAATGATCATTACCCCAACCGCCGCGACCACCGCTGCATACAAGTAACATTTGACCGTTCTCGGGCAAAGCAATAACTTTTTTTGTTTCATGATCTATAAGCTCCGTCCCAACGGGAAATTCAAGCACCAAATCACTTCCATCAGCTCCGGTTTTATTAAATGTATCTCCGTCTCTACCTCGATCAGCCTCATATTTGGTTTTGGAGCTGTATCTTACAAGAGAAGTAAGGCTATCATTAGTTTTAACGTAGATATTACCACCACGACCACCTGCACCTCCGCAAGGACCACCTTTTCCACCGGGAAAAAAAGATACATTTCCGGAACCTCCTTTTCCAGCAACTAATGTTATAAAAGCCTCATCAATAAGCATACGTCTATTATACGCTACAAGCACGAATATATGTTCAGATAGAACTAATGAGTTTTTATGTGGTCGGTAATTTTCCAGGCAGGTTTGGCCGTACACTTAATCCAGGTTTCGTCTCCTTTTGCACTGTGTATTTCTCCCGGCTGAATAGTCATCGATTCACCTTTTTTTAAATGGAACGTTTTTCCGTCAACAGTTAGATCGATTTCTCCGCGAAGAACTTCATACACTTCAGTTGACTCGTTATGATAGTGGGGAATAGTTGAATCAATTACAGAAACTGCTACACTATAATCGGCATGTGCTGATGGGGGGTCAACTTCACATAATATTTCGGTTAAATTGTTTTTGTCATTAAGAATAATCGTCTTACCCGGATACGTTTTTTTTAACTCTTCGATTACTTCATTGATCCTCATAAATCTATTGTAACAATTTATTTTGAAAAATACTTGAACTTGCAAATTGTGTTATATTTAGTCTATGGGTCGCAGGAGCTTTACTCTCATTGAGATTTTAATTGTTATATCTCTTATGGGTGCGGTGACTTTTGGAAGTGTACTGGGCATCGGAAAACAGCTGTCTAAGGCACGCGATGCGAAACGGAAACTTCAACTAAAAACAGTGTATAAGGCACTGGAGGAATACTATGATTCTACGACTTGCTACCCTCAATATTTGCCGGCATGCGGCCAAAAACTCCAGTTAGGGAATGCGATGTTGCTTGATGCAATGCCTTGTGATCCTCTTACCAATCTTCCTTATGCATACGTCACAAATAATGATATCTGCAATGTGTCTTTTAAACTGTATGCAAACCTTGAAAACAAAGAAGATTCAGATATTCACTATTTAGGCTGCACTTATGGATGCGGTCCGAGCTGCGCATATAACTACGGTCACAGTAGCACAAATACAAGTTTGGACACATGTCCTGCTCCTGTTACGCCCACGGTTACTCCAAATCCAACAACGGTTCCGACATTAACTCCAACTCCTTCAGTTACTACAACACCCACCATAACCCCTATTCCAACAAGAACACCAACACCAACTCTTACTCCAACTATCACTCCCACTCCAACTCCTCATATTGGGCAATTTGTCTGTGCCCCTGGCGTTGGCAATGAGGGTCATTGTACGTTATTTCTTTATCCCGAGCTAAGTGATTGCCCAAAAATGTGGTTAAATGATCCTTTGTGCAATAATGAATGCAATGTCAAAGCAAACCATTGCAAAAATTCCAAAGGTAAAAAACCTTAATTCTGCAAATTCTTTATTTCGTAAAAATTAAGTGTTTTTGTAAGTATTTACGAGAAAACCTGTCCACATAACCCATGATAAATGTATAGGTTTTAAACGGCATATCCTTAAGTTTGAAATTTACTTCATCAAAAATCTGCTGTTTTCTGTCTAATTTATCTCCACCGATTCCTCCCCGATAAATGTAATAAGGCTTCGGTCCCAGCCAGAAACTGTCATCGATTAACTTTGCGTTTTTAGCCTGTTCATAAAGTGCGGTACCCGGAAAAACCCAAACAGATCCGACCGTTCCCACTTCGTCGGGTTTTATGCGTTTAATAAGCTTTCTTGACAGTATTTTATCTTGCTGTGTTTCCCGGGGAAGCCCATACATCATAAGAGCGTTTGCCTTTATTCCTGCTTTTTTAGTAATTTTAATTGCTTTTTCAATCATTTCCAGATCGGTTCTCTTGTTAATTTTAACTAGCATTCCCGGCGAACCTGATTCAATACCATAACTCATTTCATAAAATCCTGCTTTTTTCATAAAACGAAGCATGCGTATATCAACTTTATCAACCCGCGTTGTTCCATAAATTGCAATTTTAAACTTTTTTTTAATTATTTCTCTACAAAATAACATAATATCTTCTCGACTTCCGGTAAGAGTATCGTCCTGAAAAACAAAATGTTTTGCACCAAATCGTTTCATAAGCGACTCAATTTCATCAGCCACTAATTTACCATTGCGCCATCTGTATCCCTTCCAAATCATCCAGCTTGAACAAAAAGTACATGACGCCATACACCCACGAGAAAAAATAAGAGGAAATCTAACCTCACGTGCCAGATCAACTCCGTTTACAATTCCCTCCCCGCGTGGAGGATAAATCTGAGGGTTAACCAATTCCCAAGCAGGAGGTGGTAAACTGTTTAAGTCTTGTAACATCGGACGAACTGGGTTTTCAATAACCTTCTTATTTTTTCTCCATGCTAAGCCTTTTATCTGAGTAATAGGAACACCCTTTACCAATTCAAAAAGCGTTATTTCACCTTCCCCGCGTACCACATAATCAACTTCTAGATAATTTTCAAGCATCTGCTTCCACATCAATGTAGGGTGAACATTCCCAAAAACAGTTTTTACGCCGGGAATAAGTTGTTTTGCAGTCCGAGCCACCCACAAACCCTGGTGACGCCCCGGAGTAAGGGCACCGATTCCGACTACGTCCGGCTTGAATTCTTTTAATGTTTGGATTACTTTCCATTCTCCTTCAATGGCACCATCAACCATCTTGACCTGCACATTTTTAGCAAATTTCAATAAATAAGCTCCAATATAAAGAAGTCCGAGGGGACTTGGCTTGTATCCGCCCTGGTCAACTTTCGGGGGGTTGACAAGTAGTACTTTCCTGAATCTCATATTGATATTATATCAAGTACTTTTTGCTATACTTTTGATATGACAAACACATTAGGCGTAAAACTAACTTATGACGACTCTCTCATGTTTTCCTCAAATTTAAAGCATCACGGAATTTCTGAAGAAAAACTCAAACAGATGTTTGTAGAAACAGAAGAAATATATGAATCCGTTCGCACAAAATTAAACCGGAATGAATATAGCTTTGTTAATTTAGCAAATGACTTGCAAGCAGAAAAAGCTTGTAAAGAAATGTGGGCGCGTTTTAGAAACAAAACTAAGCGTGTAGTAATTGTTGGTATCGGAGGCGCATATCAAACTGCACAAATGATGCATCAGGCTTTTTTTGACCCCCAAAAAAACATTCCTCTAATACTTTGTACGGGTACTTTTACAGATCCAGATGAATTAGATAAAGTGATGAATTTCGTAAAAGGTCATGAAAAAGAAGTACTGGTTATCACTTTATCAAAATCAGGAACTACTGTTGAACCGGTAACTATAAATATTTTCCTAAAAGATCATTTCCGTTCTCTTTTTAATGAAGGTTGGAAAGAGCATTTTATATATGTAACCGACGAAAAAAAAGGCTTACTTATAAAAGAAGTAAAAGAATACGGACTCTATCATTTACCTTCATCTTTAGTAGGGGACCGATTCGCACCACTTTCTGTTTTGGGTATCTTATCTTACGTCATAATGGATGTTGATACTTCACAAGTTTTGAAAGGAGCTAAAGGTTTGTTTACTTCTCTTACTACAGCAAGATCCATTAACAATATACCTTGGCGTATTGCGCTTTATCAGTATATCTATCAAAAGATATATGGCATTAATGTATTTTCCGTTCTTACTTATCAGTCCAGACTCGAAGAATTTAATATGTGGTTGCGTCAATTATGGTCTGAGTCTCTCGGAAAAGAAGGCAAGGGAATTGTGTTATTTCCTACCATGGGTCCCAAAGATCAACATTCGATTTTGCAAATGTTTAATGCTGGTCCTTGGTTTAGCACCTTTTTATTTATATCGCAAAAAAAGTATAACAACGACAGGGTCATTACCAATCACGGCATTACAGAGTTAAATCATTTTAATGCAAAGTCCCTTAGTTTTATTACCGCTTCTTCTTGTAGAAATACCCAGCTTACTTTAAAAAATTATGACAGACCATCGGCTCACCTTCAATTCTCGCAACTGGATGAATTAACTTTCGGTACATTGATTGCTCTGTTTGAAATGGCGGTGGTTTATTTAGGCGAACTTTTAAAATTGGAAAACATATTTAATCAGCCCGGTGTCACTGAAAGCCGGGAATTTATTGATGCTAGCCTGGGCCGCCACGGATCTCAGGAAACACAATTCAAGCTTGAAGCGCTTGAAAAAAGTATAAAGAAATCTTTTATTAATTATCCTTAATATATGAAAAATTTATTCAATGATAATTTTGCAAAAAGATTAGCTTATATGCAGGGAAGTGCTATCCGCGATCTTCTCAAGCATGCCGGAAAGCCCGGATTTATTTCCCTTGGGGGCGGTTATCCTGACCCCGCGAGTTTTCCTTCAGCTTTATTTGATAAACTCTATTTTGAAGTAAAGAAAAAATATGGAGCTTCAATTTACCAGTACAGTAAAACAGAAGGATTTGATCCCCTGTTAAACGAACTCACGCTTTTTTTAAAAAGAAAAAACAGGGCAATTGCAGCTCAACCCGATAATATTCTTATTACGGTTGGATCTCAGCAGGCCCTAACTATACTGGGCATGATGTTTATTGATGAGGGTGATTACATTGCAGTTGAAGCACCTACCTATTTAGGAGCACTCCAGGCATTTAATCCTTTTAACCCTCAGTATCTTCCCATATCAACAGATGAAAATGGGATTATTCCCGAACAGCTTGAAAGGATCTTAAAAAACAAAATTAAAATTAAATTCATATACTCAGTTCCGACATTCCAAAATCCATCAGGTAGGACGATTCCGCTTATAAGAAGAAAACTGATTGCAGATATATTGATTAAGTATAATGTCCTTCTTATTGAAGATGATCCGTATAGTGAACTGCGATATGAGGGCGATCCTCTTCCTTCTCTCTATTCCCTTGCTCCGGAAAATGTCATTCATTTATTTACTTTTTCCAAAACATTTGCGCCTGACTTTCGTATGGGAGGACTTGTGGCTGCTAAACTTATCAAGGAAAAAGCAGTACTCGTTAAACAGGGATTGGATTTATGCAGCAGTACTTTTAATCAGGCTATGTTATTTGAGTATCTGTCAGGCGGCCATCTTGAACCGCACATAAAAGAAATAATAAGCTTGTACAAACCGCGTAGGGATTTAATGATGAGTCTTATAAAACAATATTTTCCTTCATATTTTAAACAGAGTATTCCAAAAGGCGGAATGTTTATTTGGGTATACGACGATAAAAAGAAGTGCAAAAAATCCATTAAAAATGTTTTGCATGAAACACTTAGGCAAAATGTCAGTTTTGTGCCAGGGGAGCCATTTTTTGCAGGTGTAACCAATATCCCTTTTTCCATGCGGCTTAACTTTACCAATCAATCAGAGGATAATATTGAAAAGGGGATTAAAATAATCGGTGAAATATTATCGCGGTAAAATTTATCGTATAGCCAAACCAGTGTTCTGCATTATTTTTCCAAATTTGCCCGAGTGATCGGGATACATAAAAGATTTAAACAATGCATCAGCCATTTCTTTGGCAAATTTCCTTGCAGCAGCATCAATATTTTCTTTTTTTTGAGTCGGATCATTTTGCATAGCTCCTTTCATTAGGTTATATGCAGCCTCCTGCACACTTGCCTTCATTTTTCCAATGTCGCCTTTATCATGTGCATCTTCAACTGCTTTTACGACGTTATTATTAAAATCAACCCACATTACCAATTCCAATTCCGGTTTAAACTGATTAATGTTTGCATCTTCCCAACCGATAACTTTAACAGAAGGATCAAGAGTGTCATCGAGCAAACCCATAGTTGCGTACCATTCTTCGATTGTCTCATCTGTTTTACCGTCGGCATTTATTACTGCTCCGTCAATTAAGACTGAGTCCGATTTAATCTGATTATAATCCAGAATCTCTATAGCATTAAACAAATTTACCGGCATTACGTTTCTGAACTGACCTTTACATAAGTGTCTGACTTCATGATTTACTACAGCCGCCCTAATTCTCTGCAAGTATTCCATATATGGCATATTCAATGCTTTCAATTTTTGCTCCAAAACAAAAGTCAAAGGGTATTCTTCTGATAAAAGTTTATTGCTTACGATTTGAATAATACCCTTAGTCTTTGCATCAGGATAAGTTGTTCTACCAATATAATTACCTTTAGGACCTGCTACCCCATGTGTCCCACGTTTGAAGAGGCGTTCCTGATACTTGTGTTGCGCATCTGTTCCAAAGGTTTCTGGAAAAGGCAAGATTTTGAACTTCTCCAAGATCGGCCTCATCACCAATAAGGGGTTGTTTTGGCGGTTGCCAGACATTTTTTGGCAATGGAGAAGTAGATGGTCTTAAAACTGGTTCACCGTGGCGCAACTCAGCAAGTGTAGTTGAAGCAATCGGTGATATATTAGGTAAAACACTTGGTTGAAAATGGACAGATACTGAATCGCAGCCAGAAAGAGCAATTGTTGCCAAAAGAAGAGTCACGGCGGTAACGTTTCGCGCACTGTGTTTATATTCAGAAACTTTGTGTTTTATGCGAGAAATAAGGCCTGAAGCTTCTTTCATATTGTATTATACCATAAAATAGCCTATAGTTTATGCTTTCATGATGTTTTGAAGCTAATTTACTTGACAAATAGCGTACTATGGGGTATTATTAGATATGGATAGGCTAAAGCAGCGAACCCACTTGCCTCACCCTGATTTTCGCACCTATTTACGCGTAAACATACCAAGGTTTGCCTTGTTTGGTATTGCTTTGGTCTTTTTGGCAGGTTGTGCTACGGCTTCCGTACAACCAACCATTCAACCCAATTCCTATGGCCAGTCTGGCGGAGTTCCTTATTCTCAGGTTGATAAACAGCCAAAAAATGTTATATCCATCGCTCAAATGAATGCGGATATTGAGCGGCTTGCGCAGGAAGTTTGCCCCGTTACTCACTGCGATCCAAAACAAATTGTAAAGCAGTCACACGCTGTAAATGCAAGCTCTCCTAACGGTAATATGGCTGAAACCGATGAAGACAATAATATAACATTCTATTTAGACCATCCTGGATATACTGATCCTTCTGTTAATCCAGATACTGATGAATCTGCCATTGTGGAGGAGATAACTCACGGATCAGCAATACCGAGGAATGTTACTCAAAAAGATGGATTTAAGGATGGCGTCATGAAAGGTTTTAATTATAATTATGCAGGTATCTCCGCAGATGAACAAATGGTTAATATAACAGCTGAAGAAATAAGTACCCGTGCAATAGATCTACAAATTTCCCCCAGATATTCCAATCCGCTTTTTAACAAAGGAGGAAAGTCTTTTTTAAGTTTTCTTCAGGCTCATAATATAAGTACGACTATGTTGGCTGATTTCCACAGCAAATCTGCACCTGATGCATTAGCAAAGGCATTAGGATTCAACAATCCAAAACCGGCATATCAGGCATTGGTTTTAACCATGTACGCAATGAATTTGGATAAATCGGATAAATTATTCGGAAAAGTTATTCAACCGATTAATCCAGATGGCGCTGATAAATTTCTTACCTCAGCATATGCCGGGTTTGGAGGGAAATAACCTCCTCTCGCTATCCTGGCATTTTATTGGTATAATTAACCATGAAAAATTACCACAAAGGAAACGACCGATTCAGCAAAGGAAAAGATTTTAAAAGAGATTTTAAAAGGCCAAGCTTTAACAGAGGATCTTCTTCAGGCAGATTTGAGACTCACAAAGCTGTATGCAGCACGTGCGGAAACGACTGCGAAGTACCGTTTAAACCAAGCAGCGGGAAACCTGTTTATTGCAATAAGTGTTTTAAGTCCGTCCGCAGCCATGAAGGTGAAAGATATGAAGAGAGAAATTCTTATCCAAAAAGCAGCGATTACTCCAAACACGATAATGAAAGAAGAAGCGGTAGCATGGACGAACAGTTAAAAAGAGAGCTTGAGTCATTAAATTGGAAGTTGGATAAAATCCTGAAAATTCTTACACCGGTTGTATCTGTAACGCCTCCTAAAACCGAAAAACCGAAGAAAAAGTGAGCCACCAGGGACTCGAACCCTGAACCACCTCCTTAAGAGGGAGATGCTCTACCAGTTGAGCTAGTGGCCCAAAATGTGCCTCTGGAGGGAATTGAACCCCCATCACTGGTTCCGAAGACCAGTGCTCTATCCTTTGAGCTACAAAGGCGGACAACTATATATTATACTATACCTATGAACCTGATTTTATACGTAATACTGCTCCTGGTTGAATTATTTTTCCTGATTGGTTTGAGTGTTTATATCATCGGTCTTTTATATTCATCAATTATGGGTGCCCCCTACGTTCCTACATCGAAAAAAAATATCCATGATATTTTGATGAAAGCGGGTCTTAAAAAAGGCCAATCCTTTTTGGAATTAGGGAGCGGTGACGGACGGATAGTAAGGGAGGCAGTAAAAAAATACGGTGTTACGGGAACAGGAATTGATATTAATTTGCTTCTTATTTTTCTCTCAAGGTTTCTTGCCACCCATGAGCATTTAAAAAATATTGAGTTTAAAAGAGAGAATATTTTTAAAACTGATTTTTCTCAGGCACACGTAATATATTTTTTTCTTATGCCGGAGTTAATAAAGAAAATTGCGGTGAGATTTGATAAAGAAGTGAAAAAGGGGACTCTTATTATTTCCCATGGATTTAAAATAATTGGTTGGGAAAATAAGCTTATTGACCAAATAGATACACAGCCTTTTTCAACTTTTTTTTATAGAAGATAATGGGTTTTTAGTAACCTCACTTGACTTTTTAAAACTAATATATATTATTGAGCAAATGACAGCTCATGAGGCTTTTCTCGCTCTTTCGCACAAATCTAACTTGGCACGACCCTATGTTGAAAGACCGATGGATCCTGAAAAACTTCTTTTTTGGTCCCCCGTACATAATGCCGAGGCAGATCTATCAACTACTTTAAAGCGCAGATTTGCCCGCACGCTTGAACTTTCCCAAACATCACTACCCCAGCCATCCCAATCGGGCTTTTATGTTTTTACTGCAGCGGCAGTTGGGCCTGGTCCATGGCTTTCCGGCAGCGATGAAGGTATTGTTCCGGGTGGAAATATTGAGTATGGATTAAGTAATGCAGCCCATGGAGAAGAAAGTGCAGTTTTTGGGATTCTGAACAGATATGGTTTGGTTCCTATTCAGGTTGTTGGATTTTACTACAATCCGGAGCCGGTAAATGAAAAAACTTTTGCAGATCCCTGTGGAGGTTGTAGAGACAGACTAATGCCATATTGTAATCCGAATATGTATTTCGTGCAAGCAGGACCCCCCGGAAAACATGCAGATATGGTATCTGTTACTCAATTTAGGGATTATTTATTTGACACGCCAAGGCTTGTAAACCCAAGTTCGCTTAATCCTACGGGTCATGCACAGGCAATTCACGGACTAAAAGTCGGTGTATCCGGATATTTACCTGAAACTCTTAAGCCATACCAGTATGGCGCAGCCATTGTGGCGGAAGATGGGACGGTATGGCAGGGAAGTCACTGGGTAAACGCAGGATATGATGCTTTTCCTTCATTTAGTGCTGCCCTTCAGACTTGGAGAAATGCTTCTCCGCAAGCAAATGTTTCAAAAATTGTTATAGCCGGAGCCGGAAGTAATATACCTTTACCTCTTTATGCGGACCGCCAAGATGCCTTAGAATTTGCTGAGGCATTAAGTTTTTACCGTCATGGAAATATTAATTCTCCTTTGCCTGTTGAACTTATTCAGGTAAATAGAGCCGGCGAGATTATTTCAGCTGCTCTTTCCAATACTTCAGAATTACTTCCTCATCCGTTTTCTGCGGGAGAATTTGGTATGACTAGTGCAATGCAGGAATATATGGCCGTTCTTTCGTTGACACGATTTAGATAAATACAGTATCATATTCTATGCTTAAAAAGGCTTTAGTTCTTTTACTTGTTTATGTTGGATTGTTGGCTTTCAGCTTGATTATTGCGAAAGTTATCATAAAACGCAATAACCGACTTATTTTTTACCGCGCTATCATGAATAATCTTACCGAAATTTCTTCTTTGTTAGCTATAAACGATACCGATAAAAATGCTCAAAAACAAATATTAAAAGAGTTCCAAACCAATGATATCCGGATTGCCAATCTTAAATTTTTTTTCAGAAAATATAATTCACCGTTGTATGATTTTGCTGATGTTTTCGTGAGAGAAGCTGATAAATATCAATTTGATTATCGCTTACTTCCGGCCATTGCCATGCAGGAGTCAAATCTGTGTAAATATATTTATGAAGGTTCACATAATTGTTGGGGGTGGGGTATATACGGATCAAAGGTAACACGGTTTGATTCGTATAATGAAGCAATTGAAACGATAAGCCGCGGGATAAAACGGGACTATATTGATCGTGGTCTTACTACGCCTGAGGACATCATGCGCAAATATACTCCACCATCGGATGGATCGTGGGCATTCGGAGTAAATACTTTCTTAAAAATAATCGAGTAGAAGATGGGGTTTATTGCACACTTCGTGCAGTTGAAAGTTCCTGAGACAATGAATATTGAGTTCCGGCCTTTTTAGAGCGTACTGCGAAAAGCGAACCTCTTTTTTTCTTTTTTGACATAAGGGCCTGCATCCATGTTTTTGATTCTCCTATTTTTGCCCGCAGCATTTGTAGGGTCCGTAATACAATTTCCAAAAACCGTACATGATATACTCCCGGTTTTTCAGGAAGACTTTCAAGCGCAATCTTTTCAATATCTTTTACTTCATTAAGAAGCGACTTGTCAGCTTTTCTCAAATACTGTATTTCTTTTCGTATTTGCTCAACAAGCTGTGAAATTTCACGCCGCACAAGCACTGACTCATGATACTCGTTATAATTAAAAATGTTTGCTTCTTTTTTTGCTTTTGAAGAAAGTTTTTGTTCTTTACCCTGATTCATTTGTTCCCTAGAAGCTTCTACATTATCCTGATCGTGATCAACATACCCTCCGAAAAGTTGATCAAGCATACCTGTTCCTAAGTCTTTCATGGAGTTGCCTAAATTTTTTGCAGTTGAACTACCGAAGTCTTTAAATGACTCTAATGCATTTGCCTTTGTTTGGCTTTGATTTTGCTTTACTATAGGCTTATTTACCATAGCCTAATTATACTACAGGCTAATTAGGAAATCAAGAGTTTTTTGCTTTCTGAGAACAGATGCATAAAAATATGAGTTAGCCATGGCTGTTTTCTTTTCTTCCTCTGTTTTGAGGTTGCCAAAGAGCTTTTCAAGCTCTCCCGGCCCCACTTCTACCTTTTCTTTATCTGCAATGTCCAAAAGTATGAATTCAAGCTTGTACATCTCGGTAATTTCCCTAGTATATTGTTCCTTTAGCTTGTCCATGGTCAGTGATTTGGATTGAAGATAACCGTCGACCGTCAAGCCGATTTTTTGGACATCGTCAACCAATTGACTTAGCTTTCTATTAAGCTCAGTTTCAACTATAAGAGAGGAAACATCGCATTTTACGTCTTTAATAAGCACATTAAGAGCTGCACTCAAGATTTTGTCATTTTTAGCCTTATCGTCCTGTTCTGGAGTCTTGTCTTTGCCCGGCACCCAAATATCATCTTTTTTCAAGGCAGCCTTAGCCTCTACAATTTTTTTCTTGTAATCACCAAGCTCAACTGTTGGTTTTTCAGCCACAATAGCTTTAATTTGCCACGTTTCTTTCTCTTTAGCCTTAATAAGATCCACTTTAGGTGCAACCACAGGCGTAAGACCCTCTTTTTTGACTATTTCTTCATATATACGGGGAAGCATCGTGCGAATGAGCTGCGTATAGACCTGATCACGGGGAATATGTTTTTCGGCAATGCTTGAGGGAACTTTACCTTTTCTGAATCCTTCAAGGCTAAATTCAGCTAAAATGACATCAAAGGCTCCTTTATACTCTTTTTGGATCTCGTCCCAACTGATATCAATAAGGATTTCGGATGTGTTTGCAGGAAGTTTTTTTATGGAATGTTTTATCATCTTACAATTCTACCGTATTTGCGCTTAAAAGCAACAGGTTTTTTTCCTCATTTTCAAGTTGATTCATAAAATAAAGCACTTTTCCTGACCACGTATCGCCTTCACAATAGATTCTACCTATTTCAGGCACGGTAGTAGCGCCTTTGTTGATATAATTCTCTCTTAAGCCTTTTCCTACAGTTATAATTGACTGTGAAAATGAGGTGAAAGGAATGAGTCCTCTTCCCCAACCAAAGGGATTATTTGAGCCTGGAGAAGTATATAAGCCAAACGAAGACTCAACGCCTGAAATAGCGGGAAGCAAATAGCAATCAAGGTCATAGGCAGTACATGCCTGAATGAAAGCATCAGTTTCCGTGGCTAAAGGTGCTCCACGCTTAAGAAGGTAATTTTTGATTGCACGCCTTTTTAAAAACATATCCTGGCCTTTGTCTGAAGCTATGATTTTGGATTTTGTATAATTAATCTCAGCTGAAGTCCCGGCCACAAGTTGGGCCTTCACGGGCATAAAAGCTGGCATTAATATAAAAAGAAATATTGAGATTATGATGTTTGAAAATAGTTTTTTTCCCATAAAAAAATCCTAAAGTCTCTCTAGCAGGTAGATAAACCTTAGGATCTAATGTTTATTATAACATATTTGTTGTAGAATGTCAAATAACTTATAATTATAATGCTTTTATATCGCTAGTATGTATAAACAAAAAACATTCAGTAGCTATAGCTTTGGATGCAGGGTAAATGAAGCTGAGAAAATTGCAATTGATAATCAGATGGTTGTGGCTGGCTTTCTTAACACTCAAGACCATCCAGATGTCTATATAATTAATAGTTGCGCGGTTACTGTAAAAGCGGAACGGGAAGCAAGGCAGATGATATTGAAGCTTAAAAGAGAAAATCCGACGTTAAAATTGGTTGTCACTGGTTGTGGCGTTACTCACTGGAAAAAAAATGATATTTGGAATAATATACCTATAGATCTTATTATAAGTAATACTGATAAAGAATTTACAACCCGCCTAATTTTAAAACGCTTTTACAAGGATGTTGCTATCAAAAAAAAATTACCTCAAGATAGTACGCTTTTGCAAGGAGATAAATTTTTATCCTCAGGTAGAGTAATGATTAAAATTCAGGATGGGTGCCACCGTTTTTGCACGTATTGTATTGTGCCATATCTCCGAGGCACTCCCACGTCAAAAAAGATTTCAGCCATTTTGAATGACCTCAATACATTTGGGTCAAAAGCAAGTGAGGTTATTTATACCGCGATAAATACTGAAGATTTCGGAAAGGATACTAATGAAACAGTAATGAATCTTATCGATCAAACACTTGTTCATACAAAAATTAAACGTATAAGCTTTGGGTCAATTCATCCATGGAGCATTAATGATGCATTCATCAAATATTACCGAAACCTTTCTTTAAATACCCGTTTCAGCAACTTTTTTCACGTTCCTTTACAGTCAGGTTCTAATAAAATACTGCGTTTAATGAAAAGAGAGTATGTAATTGAAGAAATAATAGAAAAGCTAAACCAAATACGAAATATAAGCCCGCTTTCCCTTATTGCAACGGATATTATTGTAGGTTTTCTTGAAGAAACGGATAAAGATTTTGAAGAGACGTATAAACTGCTTGAATTATCCCCCATAAATAGATTCCACGTGTTTCGCTTTTCACCTCGTCAAAATACCGCTGCTTATTATCTCAAAAAACGCTTAGATGAACCGATTGACAAGAAGAAAATGGAGAGAGCAAAAAGATTGGCGGCACTGGGAACCGCAAAATATAACAAATTTATCCGAAAATTTGTCGGCCTGACAGGTGAGGCATTATTTATTGGCAATGTTAAGGAAGGATATCAACAGGCGATACTAAATAATCAAGTTTCCACGTTGATAAAAACAAATGTTAGCTTGCGGGGTAATATGAAACATGTTAAAATAACAGGATTGCAAAAAAATACTCTCATGGGAGAAGTTGCAAAGGAATCATAGCTCAATTGGCTAGAGCGCTTCCCTGTCACGGAAGAGGTTGGGGGTCCGAGTCCCCTTGGTTCCGCACACTGGACCTGTAGCTCAGTTGGCTAGAGCGTTTCATTGACATTGAAAAGGTCACAGGTTCAAGTCCTGTCAGGTCCACTCATGAAAAGTTTAAATTTGATTTTAACAACCACTACTTTCTCCTGTTAAGGAGGGTTGTTGTTTGGTTAAAGCACCCTCCGAAAGGAGGGTTTTTTTATAACCATAAATTATTAAACATTGTATAATCTATTCATGGACAAACAAAATTTAGAAAGTATGAGGCACACGTGCGAGCACGTATTACATCAGGCAATGACAGACATATTTCCAAGATTGAAACGGGCTATGGGACCTCCGACTGATGAGGGATTTTATTTTGATTTTGATTACGAAGGTAAGGTAACAGAATCTGACTTCCCTAAAATTGAAAAAAGAATGAGGGAGCTAGTTAATAAAGATACTCCTATGGTCCGAGAAGAGATCTCACTTGAGGAGGCCAGAAAAATATTCAAAGATAATCCTTACAAATTAGATTGGGTTGACCAGATTGAAAAAAAAGGTCAAAAGGCAACGGTATATTGGAACGGATTGCCCAAAGAACCGGGATCGGATGTTGATCTGTGCAAGGGCCCACATGTTGTCTCAACGGGGAAAGTCGGGCCTTTTAAACTTTTGTCAATTGCGGGAGCTTACTGGCATGGAGATGAAAAAAATAAAATGCTTACTCGGATTTATGGTACTTGTTTTCCTACCAAAGAAGAACTCGAAACATATTTAAAACACGTTGAAGAGGCAAAAAAAAGAGATCACCGTAAATTAGGAAAAGAGCTTGATCTTTTTACTTTTTCTCCGCTTGTGGGAAGCGGCATGCCTCTTTATACTCAAAGAGGCGCACTAATACGCCGTCTTTTGAATGAATATGTTGAAAATATACAAAAGGAAGAAGGATACGGACAAGTCTGGACGCCTCAGATAGCAAAAGCAGATCTTTTTAAGATGTCGGGTCATTATGATAAATATAAAGGCGATATGTTCCGGGTTGTTTCAAATTACTCAGATGAGGAAATGTATTTAAAACCCATGAACTGCCCGCAGCATACGCAGATTTACGCCGGCAAACCGAGAAGTTACCGCGATCTTCCTTTACGCTTCACAGATTTTGCCATGTTATACCGCGATGAAAAACCCGGAGAGCTGAATGGTCTTGCTAGAGTCAGATCGTTTTCGCAAGATGATTGTCATATTTTCTGCCGCGAAGATCAGGTCGATGAGGAAATTGATCGGGCGCTTTCTATGACCAAGCGGATTATGGAAACATTCGGCTTTACGTACCGTTACCGGCTTTCTACCCGTGATCCTGAACACCCTGAGAAATATATCGGTGATCCGAAGATTTGGGACAAATTGGAAAGATGGGCAGTTGAAATTATGAAAAGGAACAAAATTGAGTATTATGACGGCCCCGGGGAGGCTGCTTTCTATGCTCCTAAAATGGACCTAATGGCAACAGATGCCTTGGGACGCGAATGGCAATTATCAACGGTACAGATAGATTTTTTTATGCCTGAGCGTTTTGGACTTAAATATATAAGTGACGATGGAAGCGAAAAACAGCCTGTCATGATTCACCGTGCAATACTCGGTTCAGTTGAAAGACTTCTTATGATCTTGATTGAACATTACGGAGGAGCTTTTCCGTTGTGGCTTTCACCTATACAAGTTGCCATCTTACCTATTTCGGATAAACACGTAGAATACGCCGATAAGGTAAATAAGCAGCTAATGGAAAAAGGCATTCGGGTTGAGATAAATACAGACCACGCTACAGTCGGAAAAAAGATCAGAACTGCAACCTTGCAAAAAGTCCCCTTTATGGTTATAATTGGTGATCAGGAGATCCAACAGAATACTATCTCAGTCCGAAGCCGCGAAGGAAAGGATCTCGGAAAAATTAATATTAGCGATTTTATAGAAACCCTAACCAACCATTGAGAAATACGTATCATAAAAGTCCACCGAGGAAATTTTGGATAACAAATTTTAGGATAACTGCCTTACAGCTTCGAGTCATTGATAATGAAGGAAAACAAATCGGCGTTCTTTCAAAAGAGGAAGCTTTAAAACTTGCCCAAGAAAAAGAAATGGACTTGGTCCTTATTGCGGAAAAGGCCGTCCCGCCCGTTGCAAAGGTTATAGATTTTAAAAAATTTCTTTACCAGGAAGAGAAAAAACTGAAAGAAGCACGAAAAGGAATAAAAAAAAGCGTAGTCAAAGATGTAAAAGTATCGCTTTTTATCGGACCTGCTGATTTTGACCGGCTAGTTGAGAAGGCTAAAGATTTCTTATCACACGGAAGTCAGGTGAGAATTAATCTAACTTTGAAAGGAAGAGAAATGGGAAAAAAAGATATGGCTTTTGATCTTCTTAAAAGATTCATTGGCCTCCTCGGAGATGTCAATGTTTCAAAAGAACCCCGCTTGGAAGGAAGAGTAATTCGAGCTGTTGTTGCAAAGAAGAAATAAGTACGATATAATTAACTTTTACTAAACAGGTATGAAAGTCAAACAAAAAACACATAAAGGAGCATCAAAACGGTTTAAAATAACCAAAAACGGTAAATTAATGCACCGCAGTATAAAATTGCGCCATTTGAGAAACGTAAAAGGCAAAAAGCATATCCGCTCATTAAAAAAAATGAAACAGCTTACAGGTAAGTTTGCAATTAAAATGAAAAAAATTTTAGGTATAAAGTAATATGGTAAGAGTAAAAGGTGGCGTTAATACAAGACGCAGACATAAAAAAGTTTTAAAAGCAGCCAAAGGTTATTGGATGACCCGTCACAAACAGTTCAAAAAAGCAAAAGAAGCGACGCTTCATGCGGGACAATATGCCTATGACGGGCGCAAACTTAAGAAAAGAGATTTCAAATCACTTTGGATTGTCAGATTAAATGCGGCAGTACGGATAATGGGATTAAACTACAATCAATTTATTCATAAACTGTCTGAAAAAAAAGTGGGACTGGACAGGAAAGTATTGTCTCAAATTGCAGTTGAACACCCCACAGTCTTCACTCAAATTGTTGAAAAAGTTAAATAACCGCATGCTATAATGTAGCATGGTAGATATTGAAACTGTCCTTACTTCGTTTAAAACTGAAATAAATAAAGCAACTGATATAGCATCTCTTGAACTTATTGAAATAGCTTATTTAGGACGCAATGGCAAGCTAAATAACCTTCTGAAAAAAATGAAAGAGATATCGGTTGAAGAAAGGAAAACCATAGGACAGCGCATTAACTCTCTTAAAGCTGAGCTTACCGATGCGTTAGCCCGTAAAAAACAGGAAATAATTGCCTCCATGGAAAAAGGAGATTTTATTGATGTAGGTTTGCCCGGAGATAAATACCCCAAGGGCAGCATTCATCTTATCTCAATTGCCGTAGAGGAAATAAGCAGGATTTTTGAAAAAATAGGATTTATCAGGGTTTCATACCCGGAAGTTGAATACGAATTTTTTTCATTTGAATCTTTAAACATGCCAAAAACCCATGCTGCACGGGATGATTTTGAAACATCTTTCATTGACGCACCTATCCATAAAGAATATGGGAAAATGCTGCTTACTCCCCATACTTCCTCAGGTCAGGTTAGGGAGATGTGGAGAGTAAGTACTCCTCCCATCCGCATGATTAACATTGCCAAAACGTACCGACCCAATTGGGACGCCACACATACTCCTATGTTTTTTCAATTTGAAGGGTTATGTGTAGATACCGATATAAATATCACTCATTTAAAAGGAACATTGACTTATTTTGTAAAAGAATACTTTGGTGAAGACATTGAAATGCGTTTGCGGCCCCATCATTTTCAGTTTACTGAGCCATCATTTGAAGTTGATGTAACCTGTACCGTGTGTAAAGGAACGACAAAAACAAAGTCAGGAAAGTGTAAAGTTTGTAAATCAGGTTGGCTTGAACTCGGCGGAACCGGTATGGTACATCCTAATGTACTTAAATCAGGGAAGATTGACCCCCAAATATATTCGGGGTGGGCATTCGGGTTCGGAATTGAACGTGTTGTAATGATGAAGTATGGAATAGATGATATCCGTAATTATTATAGCGGGGATATACGTTTCTTAGAACAATTCTAACTATGAATATTAAAATCACTCATAAATGGCTGCTTGAGTTTTTAGATACAAAGGCAACTCCTGATGAAATGCAGAAAATGCTTTCTCTTTGCGGACCATCGATTGAACATGTTGAAAAAATAGGGGAGGATGACTACAGCTATGATATAGAAATCACTTCCAACAGAGTTGATACAGCCTCAGTTGTCGGAATTGCCAGGGAAGCAGCAACTATCCTTACCCGTTTTGGGATAAAATCAACCTTTAAACCACCCATATTAAAATCATATGGCTCTGTCAGCAGCCCGCTTCCTTTGGACATAGTCGATGATGAAAACACCTGCAAGAGAATACTTGCGGTTGTTATGGATAATGTCACCATTGCTCCCTCAAAAAAATATATTCAAGACCGCCTTGAGGCATCGGGAATCCGTTCATTGAATAATGTGGTAGATATAACTAATTACGTTATGACCGAAATAGGCCACCCGACGCACGTATTTGATTATGACCGCATTAAAACTCATAAGTTCATTATCCGTCACGCCAAAAATGGCGAAGAAATTACCACTCTTGACGGCAAAAAGTATTCTTTATGTAATAAAGACGTAATTATCGACGATGGTACGGGTACTGTAATAGATCTGCCCGGAATTATGGGAACAAAAAACAGCGTGGTAACTCAGGACACAAAACGTATTATATTTTTTATTGAATCCAATGATCCAGTTGCCATACGGGGAAGCTCTATGAGATACGGCATAAGAACGGTAGCCGCAACCATCAATGAAAAAAATCCCGATCCTGAGACAGCAAAACAGGCTCTTCTTCGAGGGGTTGAGCTTTTTCAAACATTAACCGGCGCAAAACAAGCGGGAAACATTATCGATATATATAAAGAAAAGCAAAAAAAGCAAGTTGTAAAAACAACTTTTGATTATTTAGACAAACGAATCGGCGTAAATATTCCCCATGAACAGATTCTAGACATTTTGAAAAACCTTGAATTTGAACTTACCGTAGATCGGCAGAATCTGACAATTGAAGTTCCCTCCTTCAGATCGTCTGACATAACAATACCCGATGATATAGTTGAGGAGGTTGCCCGTATTTACGGGTATCATAATTTACCAAATGCCCTTTCCCCAAGTCGCTATATCAAACAACCTTCTGCGTTTGAAACACTATTTGTGTATCAAAATAAAATAAAAATGTTTCTTAAGCATCTTGGGTTAAATGAGGTATTAAACTATTCAATGATTTCAAGTGAGATGATTGAAAATTTGGACCTTTCCTTGGCTGATCATCTGCATCTTTCTAATGTAATGTCTGAGGAAATTAAATACTTAAGAACTTCTCTCCGTCCTTCACTTATAAAAAACATTAAAACTAATGAAGGAAAACAGGATTCTTTAAGACTGTTTGAAATAGCTAAAATATATATGCCGACAAAAGATAACTTGCCAGAGGAGAAATATAAACTCGCAATAGTTACTAACACTTCTTTCTTCGATCTTAAGGGAATTATTGAAGCGCTGTTTAAAGAACTTAACATAGAAACATATTCTTTTTCAAAAAGCCAGGATAAAACCCTCCATCCAGGGATTCAAACCAATATTCTTTTAAATAAACAAATTTGCGGAGTGCTCGGGCAATTAAAAACTGTCTATCAAAATAAATTTGGTATAAAATCTACTGTATATTTGACTGAGCTTGATTTCGAAATGCTTATTAAGTGTGCTAAACCTATCTCAAACTATGTTCCCATTCATCCTTATGCAGTAGTAAAACTTGATGCTACCATAAAAATAGACAGGGATAATTATTTTGAAAAAATCAAGACAAAGGCTTTTGCAAATACTAAGTACTTAAATAAAATTGAAGTAATTGACCGTTATAAAGACAACATAACACTTCGTTTTTATTTTTCCTCACCTAGTGAAAATATTACTGAAGAAGTTGCAAAAAAAGAGTTAATTGCTGCTTGCGCTTGATGTTGCAGATGGTATGGCTGTTGGCACCACATAATCCCACGGCTTATTTAACCCGAATTTGACGGCGGATTCTCCCGACTTATCTTTATCATTTACCGCTCTCACCTTCACTTCATATGTTCCGTCACTGTAACCATTAAAGGTTTCATCAATATCTCGTTTGTCTTCATTAAAGCTTTTTACTTCATTATTGTTTATAAATATTTTAACGCTCTTCAAATTGGTAATTGTGGTTATTTTTGCCCTTACATTAATACTGTTACCACTTACCGTTGATCGGTCTGAGGGGGACTTAATGGAAACAATCACATCCTCAGAGCGGTTATCAGATATCTCAGTCGGACATTTCCATTTATCATCCCCTTGATCTTTTCTCCAATCATTTATTGCCATCTGCCAACGATTTTGTCCGTCAAGGGAAACAGGATCGCTTTCAGTAACTACATAGCAGTCTTTTTCATCATAATTACCTGATTTTATTTCTATATCGTTGGCCAACTTTCCGTTGGATTTAGATATTTTGAGCTTTTGATAAAAGGGGGAAACGTCTTTAGGTTCAGTTCCTTCGATAAAATATTCACTTCTTGTAGGATTACTATCCTTGGGTAACCCACCAAAATAAGAGTCAATGGTAAGTGCCTTCACTTTATCAGGTTTATCCATGATTCCATCAGGATATTTTTTAAGTAGTGACAACATTGTTTGATACCAGATAGGGGATGCACCTGTTGCACCTGAGGAAATCTTCGGATTCATCTTACTATTATCATTATTACCAACCCATACTCCCACTGTTATACCTTTAGTGAATCCAATTGCCCAGTTGTCACGCTTATCATCGGTAGTACCGCTTTTAACTGCAACGGTTTTACCGGGAATATTCAAATATGAACGAAGTCCAAATTCTATTTCACGGGCATTATTGTCAGATAAAATATGTGAAACAAGGAAGGAAACCTCAGGCGACAAGGGCTTTGTCTCCTTGCCAGGACGCGCGCGGTAAATAACTTTTCCTGAATGATCCTGTATCTCAAGAATTGACTGAAGATCTTTGTGCACACCGCCTCTTGCAAACGTTGAAAATGCGTTAGTTAAATCAGTAAGTGTTACTTCACCGCCTCCTAAGGTTACTGACAGACCAAATCTATTTAGATTTTCCTGTGTCGGCCCGAGATTGGTAAGACCCAAATCAAATGATTTTTGCAAAAAATCCCTTATTCCTGTCATTCCTAAAACTTTTACGGCCGGGATATTAAACGAGTTGCCCAGAGCAAATCGAAGTTGAGTTGGCCCGTGGAATTTACCATCATAGTTTTCAGGAATATAATCAGGTTGACCTTTTACGGGAAAAACGGTCTTTACGTCCATTACAACGGACGCAGGTGTATAACCTTTTTCAAAGGCAGTTGCGTAGGTAATCGGTTTCATGGTGCTTCCTGGTTGTCGAAGTCCCAAAGCAGCGTTGAATTTGCCGTATTCATTATCATTGTAATCATATGAACCAACCATGGCTAATATCTCATCTGTTGGAGAATCTAAGACAACAGCCGCACCATTACCGACGTTAAAGTCTTCCTTGATTTTATTTATTTCATCTTTGATTATTTTTTCAACTGCTGTTTGTGTCTCCAAAGATAAAGTTGTTTTAATCTTAAGACCCTGATCGAGCATCTTTGCTCCATATTCTTTTTCTATCTGATCTTTCACATAAAAAACAAAGTGTGGCGCATTGATAGACATTTTGCTTGAGGAAAAAACTATTTTATCAAGGGAGACAAGAGATGTTTGTTCTTGCTTGGGAGTTATATAACCATCCTCACGCATTCGCCGTAATACATCCTTTGTTCTTCCTTTCCACGCATCCTTTTTACCGATAAAGGGGGAATAATATGAAGGACTTTGAGGTAATCCTGCTAATATAGCTGCCTCTGTAACATTCAGATCTTTTGGGTCTTTATTAAAATAACCTTTTGAAGCTGAGCCAATTCCAACAAAGCTCCCTCCATAGGGAATTTCATTCAGGTACATTTCCAAAATTTGATCTTTAGTATATTTACCTTCAACGGAAACAGCTAAAATAAGCTCTTTTATTTTACGTGATGCATTTTGAGAACTATCAAGTAGTACATTTTTGATAAGCTGTTGAGTAATGGTAGAACCACCACCGGCTATGCGGCCCCGGGTTAAAATGTTGAAAGCAGCACGCAACATACCGGCTTGAGAAATACCTCCGTGTTTATAAAAATCCTTATCTTCAATGGCAATGGTAGCTTTTTTCAAAAAGTCAGAAATATCCTTAAATGCAACGGGTAATCTGTTTTTGTCCTTATACATCTCAAACAGTATCTTTCCGTCCCGATCATAAAAAACAGTTGAATTTTCAGATACTGCGGAAAGCTTGCCCGGGGACGGCAAATCTCGCCCGTACCACGCAAAAAGTCCGAATACAAACAACGTTCCCACAACAGCGGCTCCAATGCAACCTAAAATAAGATACCGGTAGATATTCTCTCTGGTAAGCTTAAAATTGAATCTTTTTCTGCGGGAAATATACATGACTTAAGTATACCAACTTTGCCCTAAGTCTTCACCACCACAATTTCTCAATTAATTGCCGGGCTAACTGGAGAGCCTGATCTGCGCTCATATTTTTATTGAATTTTCCATCAGGTCCTTTGAAACCGGCATCGATTTCATTTACCCCTTTCCGATATGCCTGATGCATACTTGCGTCATTTTTCCAAATCTGTTCAAATTCATCTCTTCTAATGTCTGGTTTACTGTATTTTCCTACTTTTAAAAATGCCCTTTCTCTCATTAATTTGTAATCCATAAAAACGCTTCCACCTTCCGGATAAAAATAACACCCTTTTTTTCTTAGATTCTCATCTATTTCATTTATTCGTCTTTCATTTTCATCAGTTTTTTGTAAAATAGGACTCTTTAGTGCGTCATTATAGGCTTTATCATATGCTTTGGGGTCTCTGCTTGCCGAAGGATTCAGGGATTCAACAAAAACTTCTGCGCTAATTGAAGAAAAATACAATCGAGCAAACAATTCAACCAAATCCTCACCGCAATGGTTTTTAGAGGGGGGTTTCCAATCATTTGGAGGAATATAAGATGATCCAGATATTTCAATTTGGAATTTTGGAACAACTTTGTCTGCTGCATTTGATTTGCTTTGGCTTATTTGGATAGTTCTTGCGTTTGATTCAATTCGGGGATCATCAAGGTTAATCAATTTTACATCTCCTTGTTCATCCACCCACCTAATCATCCGGGGTCCTTCGATCTCTCGCTGTAAAGCTCCACTAATTGATGCGTTTGCCAATGCTCCAATCAAACTTGTACGTATTAATATACCGCTTAACGCAATTCCGTTAATTGTTGTCTCATACACACTGCTCCAGGTTGTTGCCCCTTCTAGTTGGACAAGCTGACCGGGACTTATGGCCATAGTTTGCATTACTGCAACTGGTACGTATTGGTATTTGCCATCGGGCAATTCCCCTCCCACTTTATATTTTTTTCCATCTCCAAAATTTATGGGCGCATCGCGAAAATACGCTTCCGGCGAAACATAAGCTGCTTTCGGCTGATTAACCACTGGAGGAGGAAGTTTTGATACACTTTGATCTATTAGATTAAAACCTGTTTGTGTTGCCACGTACCAATGTTGCGGGAGGAGAGACTCAACAGTAGTTGATCCGGACAAAGGCCTAGTAAAATCTAATATAGGCTGTATTTGATTAGTTTGAGCCGCCGATGCCGTAGTCGGAGTTTTAGGAGCAGGTGAACAGCCTGCAAGTACAAGCAAAAGGGCGCTTTTCCAACTCAAATCCAAAAATTCTCTTCTTGTTAATGGTTCAACTGCCATAATGCGCCAGTTTAACCTAAACTCTCAATTTCAGCTTGATTTTAAATCTGACGAAATATTGTCATTTTGACGTTTTTATGATATACTATAGGGTTATATGGATAATATTCCTGCAATAACTCATAAAACCCTCTCAATTTTGGTTGACAAGATTATTACGGCCATTACCACCCATGAATCTGCTTCTGTTTTAAACATGACAGACCGTGAACAGCTTTGGCGGATAAATGACATCATTAATACCCCTCAAATGAAAAATCTTTCAAAAGATTATTTGGTACTCACCATTAACCTTTCATCCGTAACCCTTGAGGAACCTGAAGATTTTGAAAAGTATATTCTGCAACAAAAGAAAAGTCATAAATATGTGGTTGTGTTTATCCTGAACGCAAATAGACTTTTAGCTGAAAAAAGCAATTTACTTTCCTATCTCAATAGCCTTCCTCACAGAAACCCAACTTACTCCTTTATTTTCTTTTTCCAGAGAAATATATTATTACCTCAATATTTAAGAAAACAAAGTAATCTGTCAACCCTATACCAGAATATTCTGTACTATCCCCATTATGAAAAAGAGGATCAATTTCAGTTTATATCCTACCTTGAGAAAAAATTCAACAAAAAACTAAGCGAATCAGCTCATAAGGAAATATTTGATCAATGTGGGGGATATTTGTGGTTTTTGAAACAAGCCTTCAGGATCTACACTCAATCATTCAAGGTTGATAGACTTATTACTTTTGATGAAGTAAAACTCAAATGCGAAATTATGTTTAACGAGTTTGATCCCTCCGAACAAGAGTTACTTATTAAACTGGCTTTAAACAATAAAACACTTACCAAAGAAGAGGAAAATATTCGTAATTACTTTCTTAAAGTTAATCTGATAAAAAAGGTTAAGGACAAGTATGAATTTACAATTCCACTGTTAAAAGAGTATATAAAAAAAGAGTATGAAAAAAGGCAAAAACTAAATCTTAACGAAATGCAGCAAATTACCATCGGCACCGTTATTATGGACAATTTTTTTTCAAACAAAGAAAGAAAGCTGTTAAAACATTTTATTGCTAACCCTTCAACCATATTAAGTCGTACCAAATCTGCCTCTCTTATCTGGGGAGAAGAGAATTACTCAGATTGGGCATTGGATCAGTTTATACGAAGGCTCAGAAAAAAGTTTGAAAAAATCGGATTATCTTCATCTCTTATTACTACGGTAAAAAATCAAGGATTTGTATTTATAAACATTTAATAATATGTCTCAGGTAAGTGTTTTGGAAGCAC
>Ga0334722_10000249_pt1 | contig 82785 bp, 130 predicted proteins | sample C3_bottom_MG_FD_207210 | JGI IMG/M metagenome (GOLD analysis project Ga0334722, IMG submission 207210) | Sediment microbial communities from Yellowstone Lake, YNP, Wyoming, USA - C3_bottom | ecosystem: Environmental > Aquatic > Freshwater > Lake > Sediment | place: USA: Wyoming | collected...
ACGATGAATGGGATAATATCCATTCCCAGATCAAGACCCTCTGGAGTGGGCTTAACTACATACTTACTGACGCCATTTGGCATGGTGAAATACGGCTCATATAGTTCACTACCCTCCCCATCCTTTGCTGCCTGCTGCTCTGCCTGTCGCTTTGCGAGTTGTTCCCGCATTACACTTCGATCAATTGCCATCTTTGTTATTCTCCCTTTGATTTATTAACGCCTTGATAACACAATAAATCTGGTCTAGCGGTTCTTCTCTCCCCAGATACGCAGTAGTATGATGCTATCTCCGCCGCTCATGCGTTGTGTTAAAATTTTAATCCTTCTTAACGGATTCAGCCCGCCATTCCTTCATCATCTTGGCGATTGCAGTTGTGATCTTACGACTCTTCATACCAGCAGAAGCATTTCCCTTCTCAATCCGTTTAGTTGCCAATTCATTGAACTCCGCTACCATGTCATTAATGTTCTTCAAAATCTCAGTCATGTTCATTGTGTTTTCTCCCTGTTTGTGATTTGTTTATTCAAATCTTCTAGTGTGTTTGTTTCTAGTGCTTTTGTGACTGTATCGTAAGCCAACTTCTGTTGATACATTGCCTGATACTTAATAACGAAGAATGTCGCTAATGCCTCCTTATAAAATTTAGGAATGATGTGGAGGATTGTGATTCCAAGAATCAATCCAGTTAAAATCCATGACCATTGATTTGTCCAGTCTATTTGATTGAGTATGTTAGTCATATTTCTGGATTTGCCTGTCAGCCCAGGCAAACAAATCACTGGTAATTAAACTGATTTCTAGATGATTGCAAGGACCGTGTTCACTCATATTATCCTCAATTTCTCTGTCGGGGGCATTTGTCATTCCCCAAAACACTTCGAGTTCTTTCAGCGATTCAAACGTAACTTCCAACATAACTGGTTCAAATTTAGCTTCCCTTACAGTATCTTTGATCTTCATTTCTCCCTCCTTGTTGGTCTAGTAGTCATCTTTTCGGCAAATTCGCCAATAGCATTAGAACTATTTTTTGTTTTTTCTCCTCCTGAAAGGTCTGTGGTGAAGTATTGGGCTGAGAACATCTTCCACAAAAGGTCTATTTGCCTACTTTTATCGAGCAGGACATAATGCATTGATTTGTAAAGTTGCTCATTTGTCAACGCGCCCGACCTTTCTTCCCTCTTTTGTTTTAAATCTTGAAATTTTTCTATATACTCTTTAGAGGAAAAAGCAATAGCTTCCGCCATTTTATCACTTAGCTTGCCATCACCAGATTTCGCTTTAAAAAACAAATCCATTCTAAGAATTTTAAGTTCATCATTTAAATTTTCTATCTGGCTATTCAATTTTTCGAGCCTTGAGAAGGCATCGCACCATTTTCTGTCATATTCATAGATTAGGCTTGAAATGCTTGCGGCCTCTTCATCTAGCCTGAAGCGATTTATTTTAATGTCTTCTGATGGATTGAGCATATCACCAATTCTCCGATTCTGTCAATTGCAGTTTTTCTCCACAAATACATTCCGCTTGAAATATCATTCCTAGCCCCGTTGGAATGAATTTAAAGCCAACCTTTCCTCCTATTGCGCCAGCAGCGCCATCGCAATCATGGGTGCTATCCCATTCTTTGAACTTCTCCAACTGTCCTTCTGTCAATTCAAATTTCATCTTAGTTTGCCAACCTCGCTCTAATTTTAGCAAGGGTATCATCAACCATAAGTTCACCATCTACAAATACATCGCGCATTAGATCATCTACAAAATGTTTAATGAGTAGCCCATCAACACAGATTAATTCGCCCTGACAATCCTGAACGGCCACTACGCCGGTGTTGGATTTCTTCGTCCCATCATCTGTAGCTGGATTTTTGTAGATATTTTTTTGCTTACCGTCAATCACACACATGGTAGATTTCAAGGCAAAGCCAAATGAGTCTCTAGTATTGTGCTGATAGGTATAACTCCCGATACCATAAACCATATTGGTGGATGAGAACCCTTTATTTTTTAACCCTTCACAAATCCTCTTGCACCTGTCCAGTGTAATAGAATCACCATAGATTGCACCTATATGAAAATCAATGACTTTAAATCCTTTATCATTAACAGTCCCACCAAAAATATCCCAGAGGCATTCAATCAAACCTTTATTCGCCATTGGGTTGCTCGATAGCGGATCGCCACAGATAATTTTAACTGGATCACCACTATCTGGACGGATAACAACACGTCCATCCCTTGCCATAATTTCATTCTTCATCGGTTTGATAATATTGCCAATGCAAGACCACAAATCCCAAGTATCAGAAACAATACTTACAAAGCCACTGGGATATACTTCTGTGATCAGGCGCTTGTATGTAGCAAACTCTCCATCCTTACTCCCAGCACACATCACAGAATGTTCAGTCGCCGGAATACTTGTACCTACAATTTCGTTTTCAACATTCGCATTGTAGTATTCTTCAAGGTGACAAATTGCCGGAATTGTATCAGTGCCGACAAACGATAGCAAGTGTCCTGCCCCACTAGATGCAGCAGATTCTACACAACCCATTCCACGCATGGAGAAATCATGCCCTTGGAACTGAACAAAACCAGGATCGCCAGTCTCTTCAGCATACGCATCAAGCAAATCACGATATTCTTTTGCTATTGTCGCAGAAGTGGACGGTTGCCACAGTTCAGCAGACAATAGAGTTTCTACAAAATTAGTCAACCAAAAGAAACGTGAATCTGTATTCTCAATCGTCATCATCGGAACACGCAATGGGACGGTAGACCCTTCTGGCAATGCCCGTAGCTTCAACGGCAGATATCCTAACTCATGAAGTTCTTCAATATGCTTAGTGTACGGAATTGCCACACCAAGCGCAAATTTAATAATGCGTTCATATTCAGCAATCACATCTTCAAGTGGCCGAGAAAAGAAATTATCGTCAAAATACTTAATCAGATACTTCTTAACAAACGCCTGGATACCAAAAACAACTACTTTATCAGATGTGGGGTGATGCTTATTAGCCCGTGGAGTCCAAGTTGAATAAACAATTTCCGTGCCTTCTGGGTACTGCTCACGATGAGAAATCTTGTAAAAGTCACAAAGTAGGGTTGCTGGGGTTGTCATTTTTTCTCCTTAAATTTTGTTGAAAATTACCAAAGTGTGGTTTTCGCCGTCTAATTCTTCATCTATAATTTTAGAAATAATATTCCAATCACCGCCAGCTAATCCAGCGCCAATTTTAGGATACCCAATTCTCAGCCCTGTAAAATCTTCTTTAATTTTCTTCATAACGCTTCTAATTGCATCATAATCTGCATTTTGAATATTGCGGTTCGCGTACTTGTATTGAGTATAGGCATTTACGATATGTAAATATTTTAAGTCATTTCTTTCAATCTTAATGCAGGAGTATTTCCCTAATTTATTTTTATCTCCCTTAATTGTTTCCTGATCTATCTCATACGCTTTTGGGAAATACTCTCTGATCGTTTTTGCTATTCCAGAACCCATAGTGCAGAGGCAGTTACACCCGTGAATAATAACATCAAACTCTCCAGCCAACGCCAACTGGACTAAATCCCCATTTATCGTTTTCATAATTATGCCTTAGTTTAATTTAGTGATTCGTGGATGATATTTCAAATTGTTTTCGCTGCTTGTATAGATCATGTCTACATGATCAAATATTTCTCCATTATAAACATTGTGTTCACAATATGCAACCAATAACCCAATTCTCTTTGCCCCTTTTCCTCTTAAAATTTTGGCTGCTTCTACAAATGTTCCTCCCCGGCTGCACAAATCATCCACAATTAGAACATTCTCTGACACTTCTCCAGAAACGGCGAGTCCAGTAATTTTACCTGTTAGGAAATCTCGCCCCTTCTTCCCATATGCAGTTGGCAATTTTCCAAGATAATTGTATCTTGTCTTCGCTCCCATGTCTGGAAAGAAAATTGATTCAAAATTTCCTTCCCCAATAACTCGCTCCATCATGGCATAAGACCAATTATCTGGAAATGAATTGTTGAGTAGGTCTAATGTCACTTGTGAATGTGGCTCTCTCACCTCTACCGTGATAAAATTCATTGCGTTAATAAGGTTGCAAGCTGCTTTCAAACTAACCGAATAATGGCCGTTTGGCCTATCCATCCTTGAATATGGCATGTATGTTAGATACAGAGATGCTTCCCCTGAGAAGTCATCTATAGCGCCTTTCAACATGGCGAGTTTCATGAAATCGGAATCATCTTCGTATGCCATGAATATTGAATTGTTTTCTTTAATTTCAAGGGCTTCTAGTGGAAGATTCATTTCCTTGTTTGGAAACTCTCCGAAATATACCTCTCTATTATTTAATTTAATCACATCAACCTCCTAAATTATTTATCTTCTATCCTTTATAATAACTATTTAATCGCTTGTCAATCAATAATTAGTAAGATCAGATTTTTCTCTGAATCCCTTCATGATTGGTTGCCTTGGCGCATTTATTGAACCATATTCCTGGTATTTATATGTGATAATTTTCCCTAGATATTTCTCTTTGTTGTTCCAAATTTCACTTCTCAATTCTTCTGTCAGCCCTTCACCTGTGCCAATCTTGAATACATCATTCCACTTCTTGGATTTGACAATGAACACTCCAAGTGTTCCTTTACCAACCATATTCTCTTTATGGGATGATCTGGTACTATTCCCCAATTCATTTGTGAATGAATCATTTTGGTTTTCGAATTGCTGTTCAAAGGATAAGATTTCACATTCATCATCGGCTACGGGTTTTCGCTTAAAGATATTCAATTCTCTGGGTGTGCATCTTCCTTCTTTATACGCCCCATCCATTGAACGGATCATTGCTCCTTCATACCCCTGTTCTGTACACCAATTTGTATATTGGATAACATCTTCTGGGGAATATAAGGTTTCTTGCTTTATAACTTCCATAACTCCGTGGCTTTTTAACTGTTCAAGTCTTTCAGAATATGGAGATTTAATATCCCATTTGTCAAATACATAATACTTGAAATTCGGTTCTCCATCAAATCTACGAACTGCGCCAGTTGTATTGGCAAAGGCATTTAGATCATTTGGCTCTCCGACAATAATTTCTCCATCATGACCTGAATATTCCGGCTGAGACAGGATTGATTGAACATGTCGATTCTGGATTAGTTTCATACTGGAAGTGAAGGCTGCTCAGAGATTCTATCTGGAGCACCCTCTTGGACTGATTTTCTTGTAGTGATAGACCTTCTAATTTCAGCCCTTTTACGCAGTCTAAAATAAGGTCTTCTGTTTTATCTGTTTTAATCATCTTTCTACCGATCCTATTGCCGATGTTTGTTTAATGATACTTTATAGTTAGACTAATTTTGTGTTAAGGCTTTGCCGGTTTATTATGGCATTACTAAAATACCACGCATCCACGGGACAACCTCGACCATCAACCCCATTATTTCTTTGTTATATCCATACTCGGCACGGAAGTTGAGCATCTGCCGTATTTCCTCTGTGCCCATCAGCGCAGCGAAGTCTTCTGCTCCGATCAATAAGCGAGTTGGGCGACGGTTAAAATATCCCCGTATATGGTCTTGCTGCTTGAATAAACGATCAATAAAAGATTCTGTATCTATAGTGTGTCTTGTATAGCTAATTTCTTCTCCGACATCAAACGCTTCCAACTTCTTCATTGTCCAACAACATATTTTCTGTAACCAAAGATATGGCCTATCTTTCCTGAGTTTATAAACATCTTCTTTGAAAAACTGAGTTTTGAGTTCCTTTGTTTGTACAAATTCAACAATCACACCAACCCTCCCAATTGCTCACATTTCTGAACAAATAATTTAATGCTTTCTTCAAATTTAGATTTCATTTCAGGTTTCCACAAGGCCAAATTCGCCCCAATGGAATACACAACCCAACATCCATACTCTTCATTCCATTCACAACTTCCATTCTTCCTCATGACACCTTGATCGTCATTAGAGAATAGTGTAACATTACTACTGCCCTGTGTCAAGATCAAAAATATCTTTTTCTCTTTTATTTCTTGCTTCAGCCATTCTCCGCAAGTTTTAATATTCTCAATAGATGGTTTCTTGCAAGCACATTTCATTAAATTTGTATAATAAAAATCACTTTTCTCAAACCCATATTTTTGAAGCTCTTTGAATAAAAACTTCTCCGGTTTCTGATCCCAATGTGGCGCTTCATTTACAATTGCTATGTTGTATTTTCCCACAATTGGAATCACAGGAATTTCGTTCGTATTTCTCAAATCACAATTTGTACATGAGAAAAGTTTAGGGATGGGATTGGATTTGCTAATCTCCCTTCCAAAATGTCCTCCAATGAAATCACCAGTCAGTAGCTTGCTGGAATCCCATTTTGTGTTCTCTCCAACCAGCTCATATAGCTTTTTGTATTTGCTTTTAGGCTTTAGAGAAATTCCTAAATCTGGGAAGTAGTCATCTATTGTATCCGGCACCTCTTCTGTGAAAGCTCCGATGTTATCCAGAATAGTTTTTAATTTCCCTTTAATCACTGGAGCCTCGGAGGTGAAGAATCCGGGTTGAAGGGATTGTTGGTATTGTGCTATAGTTTCTACTGAGCGTTGTCCAAGTCCTTTAATTTCAATGAACGGAATGCTTAAAATCCCGTCTCGCGCCTCCCACTTTGTAGGATGGGAAGTTGCGATTTTCGGGGGGAGGATGGAGAGGCCGAGGCGTTGAGCCTCGGCCAATAACTTGGCCTTTTCTCCTTCAGAACCATATGTCAAACATGAACAAAGAAATTCGCTAGAATAATACTCACGAAGAAAACAACAATCGTAAGCTATCTTTGCATATGCAACTGCGTGATTCTTGGAGAAGCCATATCGAGCGTATGCTTGGAGTTCCCTCCAGAAATTATCCGCTTCCTTTTCAGAAAAATATCCAACTTTTTTACACCCCTCAATAAACTGGATTCGGTAAGGTTCGAATTCGGCAGCATCGCGCTTTTTCCCGATAACTTTTCTAATCTTATCAGCCACTTGCGGTTCTAATCCCGCAATTTGAACAAAAATTTCAAGAACCTGTTCCTGGAAAATATTGATACCGTAGGTGTCTTCGGTTATGGACTCGAACACATCATGCTTTTTGTCCCATGTTTTCGTCTTCTTTCTTTGAATGTATTGTGCTGTCATTCCAGAGTCCATAGGTCCAGGACGGACAAGGGCTAAAGCCGCTACCATATCACTAAAGCTGTCTATTCCCATTTCTTTAGAAAGCCGAGACATTGCATATGTATTAAACTGAAAAATACCAACAGTATTCGAAAGACTCAATTCCTTGAATATCTTTTTATTAGTTAAATCAATATTTACAAGATCAATACTTTTCCCATGATTTTGTTTTATTAATTCTAAGCAGTCCGCTATTACTGTGAGGTTCGAGAGAGAAAGTAAATCCAGCTTCAAAAGCCCTGCGTACTCCGCATCTTCCATGTCTAAAGAAACTGCAACAGCTCCGTTCCTATCCGCCAATGATGCTCTCGTCCCAAGTGTCAAATCTTCACTTGAAATAATTTGTGCTGCTGCATGGCGACCTAGACTTCTGTATTGCCCCCTTAATTTAAGGGCGTGTTTGATTACATGAGGATATCTATCTGCAAAGATTCTTCCTTCTGCCTTCTCCATTGCTGTTTCAATATCGTCATCTCCAATAAGTTTAGAAAACATATCGGCTTCTTTTAGAGGAACATCAAAAACTCTTGCAACATCCCGAATGGCAGTCCGTTCTTCGATCTTTAGAAAAGTCGTAAGTTGCGCAATTGAATTAGAGCCGTATAAGGTTTTCAACCGATTCGACAAATCTTCCCTTTTGTTATCGGGCGCGTCAATATCGATATCCGGCATGGAGTCTTTTCCCCTTCCAGCATTTAGGAATCTAGAGAAGTTTGTTTTATGAACTATAGCATCAATATCCGTAATTCCCAAAAGATAAGCAATGGTGCTTCCTGTTACCGAACCACGACCACAACCTATTAGAATCCCTTCAGATTTGGCCCATTGAATCAGGTCTGCCACGATAAGAAAATATTTGATAAAACCCTTTTCTTTAATTAGTTCAAATTCTTCTTGAATTTGTTTTTTGTATTCTTCAATATCTATAGGCACAAATCTACTCCAAATCTCTTTTTAAACCCCAGAGTAATCATTTCTTTGAAGACTTCCTCCTCATCCCTTCCTGCATACTGAGGAGGCATCGGGAGAGAGACATCTTTCTTTTCAATCCTAAAGCCTTCGCATTTTTTTGCAATCTCCGTAGTTGTGAGCATTGCTTGAGAGATTTCTGAATCTGTCAGAACACCTTGCTTTTTAAATCTCTCCACCATAAATTCTGGCCCACAAAGATATAATCCATCGCAGTTGAACCTCCATCTCGTCAAATCATCCCATTTTTTCTTAATCTGGCACGCTAACAAAACCTCGTGCGTCTCAGCATCATCGGAAAAAATGTAATGTGTGTCATTTGATCCGATAATCTTTCTACCATATTTTTCAGATAAGTCGAGAACAATATTTGATGTATTTATTTGTTCAGCATAATCAAATGGCATCAATTCACAATATAAATCTTCTCCGATTTTATTGTTAAGTTGTCCAAAAAACTCAATGCCTCCTTCTAGGTGAACGAAAGACGCGGAGCAGGCTGTTCCTATACACAAGCCATTCGCGTGAGATAAGAGAGTATTAAAGTCTATTCTTGGCCTATGATAGAAAAAGTTTAAATTGGCAAGAGTTAGCATCTTTAAAATGTTCTGATACCCAACCTCGTTCTTAGCCCATGCCGTGATATGCCCTCTTTTTTCTCCTTTTTCTTTTATCTCAGCATTTGGAACAATATAAAATTCAACCCCATGAACGGGAGAAATATTATATTTATCGCAAGCCCTCTGGAACTTAATAAGCCCCGAAGATGTAGCGTGATCTGTCAAAGCCAAGTGTGAGTAACCAATTTCACTCGCTCTTTTGGCAATATCATCTGGCAATCCATAACCATCGAGCAAGGACAGGGTTGAATGGACATGAAGGTGCGTATATGTGTCTATTTTCTTTTTCATCTTACCCTTTCTTACATTTATTATATGCTAATGCACCAGTAGAGCACTCTCCACTATGACCGATAGAGTAATGATGTTCTTCGCAAAATACTATTCCATTATCGGGGTCTAACCCAAATATCCACTCTACTGATTTAGGACGCTCATGATGAACATGATATGGTCCTTCATTCTTACAATCTCCATATTCACAAAAATTATAACCGAACTCTAAGAACTGCCGATGTCTAACTTCTTGACTAAAAATACTAAGTTCGTTTACGGTGAATTTATTTTCGATTGTAGTGCGGTATAAATTATTATAAATGATAGAATTTGAGTTTAGATTATATAAAGGACAAACATGCTTGCAATTTTCTGAACAATAAAGATTACTTTCTCCGTTGCCTTTCTTCCCATCGAGAGCATCAATTCTTTTTCTTATCTGAGTATGTGTTGGCTTGAACCATTTTTGGCAAGAGAAAAGTTTGCATTTTACTTCAATGCCACCATATTCAGAATCTCTAATTTCCTCTACTTCATAAAAGAATGGATGTAATTTTTTATAATCATCCGCAGAATATCTTCTTTTGTTTGCTTGTTCTGTCCTATCTCTTGATTTTAACTCTTCTATTGACCAACAACCACAAGATTTGATATTGCCACTTCTTATATGACTTAATTGGCATTTTTTAATTTTCCCACATTCACATTCAGCAATGACATACCTCATCCCATTTTGTTTTTCTGTTTCTTCTAAAATAGTCATCCTGTTATACTTTTTACCAATGACATTCTTTGCCCTCGCTTTTGCTCTTTCAGATCGTTTTTCTTGATTATAGCAACCGCAAGATTTTGTATCTCCTCTAGCGACACAAAGCCAGTTGTATAGTCTTATATTCCCATCACAAGAACATTGAGCGGACACTTGCCGCCTTCGGCGATCATCTCTCTCTTCTTCCTTTATGATTGTCAGCCTACCATATTCATTCCCTAAAACAACTTCGTACTTAGTTTTTATTTTGTTTGCTTTGATATTATTTTCTTTTAAAATCCGTCTGATTGGAGAGCCACCAACACTGAAAATTTTCCCAATATTATCTGCCCCATATGCCTCCTCCACATATAGTCTACAAATTTCCGCTGCCTGTTCTTCACTAAACTTTATCTTTTTCATCCTTCATCACTATCTCCTTCCTCCCGAAAATTAATAGTTCATTATATTCCAATTTGCCTATTTCTCTTCAAAATATTCCAATGCCCTTCCTTTATGCCCACAATACGGACATTTAACACCTTTGATCTTTAATTCTTCTCCTTCTTCATTATATGCCTCTAAATAAAAATAATCGTTGCTAGATCGTTTAAAAAATATGTAACACCTAGAGCAATATTCAGATATTAGGTTCGCTTTATCAATCTGGGATTGCTTTTTATTATCTTTTCGCTTGTTCATTTTACTTTTTTCCTTATCTTTATTTATTTTACTTAAACATCTTTTGCAAGTCACATCTTTAGCGCAATGAGATGACATTCCTGATCTTGTAGTCCCACATACAGAAATTCCATTCTTTTTAAAATGAATGATTGTCTTCACAGTTGTAATTTTCATATCAATTCTCCCACCAGCCATTAATATCATCATTCAATTCATCTGGATCGTCCATACAGTGGCATGATCCATGTAAGCATTCACATTTTAGACCAATAGTACCGCCACACTCACATTCAAATGTCTCTCCACCACATCCACAAGAGCATTTAATTTTCTCGTTCTCTTGACACATGAAGTCGCAATTACTACAGGTATATATAAAAACTGGCATTTGTTATTCCTTGCAATTAAAATACTGGATATCTTCAAACCAGAAATCAGATTCATTAACATAAAAAGTATTGAATGTGGGTTTAGAGAACAAGTGCCACTCCTCAATCTTAACCTCTACTGACATCTCACCATTTACTTCCATGTATTTGCCAGTGATTTCCCAAGGGCGGAGTTCAACAGTATGTTTCTTTTTAAAGCCATGCTCACCTTCACGCCATTCATAATATCCAAATCGAATCATGACTATCTCCCGTTCAATTGTTCAAAATACCACTTCTTTCCGGCAGCACTAATAGCCGAACCAATTTCTTTTGGCTCCAGTCCAGACTTGAAAATTGTGTCTGACTCTTCTTTCACCACATCTTGATATAACCACTTCAAAAATGAACCTGTATTTGTCACATCAAAATCCAACTTCATTTCATTCAAATGTGCAAGTCCTTGATTTAGTCTATTTTCTGTGACAACCATATCCACAAATTCTTTAATACTATTCACTTTCTCAATATCTACAGATGCCAATTTCTTAACTTTAGAAACAGAATGTTTTTCTCCCTTAACCTTGAATGTATAAGCACTATCATTCCACTCTGGGTCAACACATGACCATACTACACCTTCCCCAACCCCGATATTCCCGAAATGATCTCCAACGGGGCATTTCTCTTCCACCTCTTTGGTGATTCTGATTAACTCATTTTGGACTTCATGTGGACAATTGAAATCAATCTCCAATTCGTATGTTTTGAAGTTTTGGATGTTGTAAATGCCATATTCTGGAGATTCGATATGAGAATATTCCCTCATGTCAAGCCAATCATTCCCTGCTCTAATTTTGAAGATGACAAACATCTTAGAAAGGCCATTAATGGCAACCCCTTTCTGGATGTTCCCTCCACACCACTCCCCATAGAGGATAGTAGGAGTTCTATACAGGTAAGAAGTAGAAATAACCGATCCGCACAAATCGTTTAAAATTTCTTTATTATTGTCTGCCCAGAATGCAAATCCTGCATTGTCATCCAGTGGGGTAATAATTCTTTCTCTCGATTGAAAATAGACATCATCTACGCTCTCTCCAAACACAATAGAAGCATTAGTCCCATGAAGTTTAATGGCTCCCTGGTATTTCAATTTAGGCAGTGGTCTAGTGCGATCAAAGATGGCATCACCATTCTCATCAACTCCTTGCCAATGAGTCTTATGTTTGACGTTCTTGATAACATTCCTGAATTGTTCAATTGATGGAAATTTAATTAATTCCATAACTCTACCTCCTCTCCCAAGTGTAGCTTTGAAACTCATTTGAATAAATCACATTCTTAATTTTTGTAAGGGCAATGGCTGCTGATTGTTGTGTGAATTGTCAAGATTTGAATTTATTAATAATATTTTGAAGATCGTTTAAGATCAATTCAGTTTGATTCTGAACAACAATACATCCACCCAATGAGCCAAAATGTTCTTCCAGGCAATCAATAAGCAATTGTTTAATTGCCTCTTCATTTGGCTTATATGGAAGTGTTGAAGATAAATAAATTTCCTCTAAAGATTTTTCCTTAGAGCTAAAATATTCTTCAATCTCTTCTAGTTCCCATTCACCACGCCTAATTGCTTTTAACTGTTCTCTGTTTCTTCTTAAATCAAGATCACCTTCAACGAGAATCATTTCTACTTCTGAAAGGAGTCGAACAACATGATACGCGAATTTTAGATCATACCCATGCTGCTTTACACTTTCGTATCGTTTGCTCCCCTCTTCTGGGTTCTTAATCCTCATTTTATGCATCTGGCTGTAGCTGTATCCTTTGAACTTGTGCCAACACCCTTTATGAAGAAAAGACCTACGATTCTCTCTAACCATTTCCCCAATTCTAGTTGAATGAGTGACACATACCCTTGGAGTAAAGAGAGAATCAATCATGTTGGGGTTATTCTCCATGCATAATTGAAAATATTTTACAATTGAATAAATAGAAAAATCGTATTCTTTTCCAGAACTTGTGTCTTTTACGTGATGCTGCTGGAATTGTTCAAATCGCTGTGTTTGCTGTCCGAATCCGAAAATTTCACCCTTTAAGTGCGGGAAAACCATGTCTTTGTGTGGAATGCAGAATCCATAAACATCCACATCCGAATTGTCACTAGAGACTCCATATGATTGACTACCCATAATGGTTTCATATTGCAAGCCATCCACAACAAAACCAGGGGGATTGACTAGATTCTTTTTCTTCATTTTTACAATGTTCGACATTTTCTTCCCTCCACTATCACAAGTAGCATTTCTCTTTCATTCAATTCTGGATCATCAAGAACCATTTCAAAAATATCTTTCAAAATATTTCCCACAATCGGTCCTTGTTTTATCGCAAATATTTGAATAACATCATTTCCATCAATAGTCAAGTCCTTAATTGAAAACGCATTAGGGATTTCTGCATTGAATTCAATCTGGAACAATTTAACCATATGCTTAATTTCTTGAAAAGTAAATGGTTCCTTCTTCAGATTGGCCTTTCTGTCAGCAATTTTCAACCTAAGAAAATCTTTATGACTTATATTTTTCTCATACATCTTTGAGATTAAACGCCTCATTGATCTTGGCGAAATATCTTTTAGACTTCGCATATGAAATTCAACCAAATTCTTTATATATTCAATTTCATCATTACTGAATTTTAATGCTTTTAATTCTTGCTCTACAATTTCTGATCCAATCTTCTCATGCCCATGGAATGTAATAAACCCCTCTTCATCATAAGCAGATGATTGGTATTTCCCAATATCATGTAGATATCCGGCAAGCTTCAATAAAGGGAATTTATTAGAAATGGAATCTCCGGCAATCATGCAATGCTGAAATACCGATTCCTCATGGTGTGGACCTCCGTCAAATCCAAGGCAAAAATCGAGATTGGGGAGAATTAATTCTAAAATGCCAATATCGGAAGCGATTTCAAAGAATAATGAAGGATTCTTACAATTCATCAACTTCATTATTTCTATTCTAATTCTTTCTGGAGCTATATTTTTAACCAAATGGCGATTTTCTAACAAAGCAAATTCTGTTTCTTCATCAAGTTCACCATCAATCTTTGCAAGAAATCTACAAGCCCTCAAAATCCTACACGGGTCTTCCTTAATTCTGTCATTAGGATTTCCCGTGAACTTGATAATTCTATTTTTCAGATCATTAATTCCACCGAACAAATCGATAATGTCCCCACTGACTGGACACATGGCAAGGGAATTGATCGTCAAGTCTCTACGGGACAAATCTTCATTGATTGTAGAAGCTACAACCGTTTCCGCTAGATTAAACCCATCATAACAATCAAACCTATATGTGGCTACTTCAATGCCATCAATCATAACAACTTGAAAATTCGCCCCCACCAGATCAATCTTATTCTCAGGGAATAGAGAAATGATTTGTTCTGGAATGGCGTTTGTGACGATATCGATATCTTTAGGGTTTTCTCCCAAAAGAATATCACGGACTGCCCCGCCTACAATATGAGCATTGTATCCATTATCACAGAGCGTTTTGATTATTTTGTTGTGCATTTTGTCAACCAATATTCTTGCACAATTCAAGTGCTTGGGATTCACTGAAGCCTTCTTTTACTAGGGCATCAAATTTAGTTTTGTGAATCTTTGCTGTTATTTGTGCGTATTCAAGCCTAAATATCATTGCATCTTTTAGCTCTCTAATTGCATCAGAATAAATATTTTTAGCGTTCTTACCTTCTAGTGTTTTTAGTTTTCCCCTGTCACTTTCTGGATTTGACATTTCTCACCTCGCATCCATCTCTAGGACATAATAACTATCATAAATATCTTCACCGCTCAGAGGATGATCTTCAAGAAATGTTTTCTCCCATTCCCAATATTCATCCCATTCTTCATCTGAAGCATCCATCTCTGGGGAATTTACTCTAGCTTTCTCGTATTCTCTGATTTGCTCACAAAGATTTTCTGCATCTTCTTCTGAATTAAAACACCTTACAATCCCCATTCCTTCATAGTCAACCGATCCTATCACAATGTAAACTTTATTCATATTTCACCTCACATCCTCAATAATTTTGTAAATATCGAAACGACCAATTTCTCTCATTTTTAAGATTTCTTGGCAAATGTGACTATCTGAGTTTTGTCTTTCTATTGCCTCTTCTTTTGATTCTGTTACAAGTTGAAGAATCCCATGGGGCATTGATTTATAGGCAATTATTTCACTCCTCTTGACATTTGTGGACCTCTCTAATGATATACCAAACATATCTCACCTCACATCAAATTCGAGAATTAAATATGCTTGACTATATAACATCCATTCTTTAAAACGTCCATTAAAATCGTAATTCTTTCCAAATAAAGATGAAACGTAACGGCTGGAGTAGATTGGTTCGTGCATTTATTTTCCTTTTGGTTGGTTATTTTAATTCACGGGATACTGAAAATCCTATTTCTATATCATCATTTATAAAGTGTTTTGGGTAGCCGCTATTATCTCTCCAGTCTTCAAATGTAGGATATTTGTATTCTGATAGGGTGCGGGTATTCCATGTCTTCAACGTCATATTGACCCCAAATATTGGGCACTTGTTGTTCGCGCAACAGGTTATAGTTTTATTCTTTTTGATTCTCGTCGGGTGGTACGATAACCGCCCACAGAATGGACAGGTCATATCTTCTTCCATAGCTCAACTCCATTGATATCTAAATTCTCGTATACGGTAGGATTATTAAGTATTTCAGTAGCTTGGATATACATCAACGCCGTTTGATGGCGTGTTTCTCCGTGGTGCTTACGCTGCACTGCCATTATCAATTCGTTGTAATTATATTCTAATTCAATTTCTCTGCTTGTCTTGGCTTTCGTAAACTGAGAGAGTTCAAGAAATAATTTATCTATTGTTGTGGTTTCCATATTTCCTCCTTAAAATCCATCAAATTCTGGCAAGCATTTTAATTTTCATTTATTTTCCTAAAAATTCTTTAATTTTAATATAATCACAGGAATTACACATGTTATAAATAGTTAGCCACTTTTCTCCAGTTGCGCTGAATTTTAGTTGCCGACCACTAGAATTACACCTTTCTCCATTCTGTCCAGCCTCTCTACATATTCTTTTAAGATCTTCTATATTGTCTTCATTTTGATTGCCACTACACACTGGACATTCGATGTATTCCATTGCGTCATTATGGTTTATAATTCGGATCATAATCTTACAATTCAATTCATTTATTTTCATGACTTGGTTTTATTTTAATTCACGAAATGCTTTAAAAAATCCACAGATGCTTTGTTCTTCCTCAATATCATAATCAAATATTTTACCAAATTTAGTCCACCAGTCTTCAAATGTAGGATATTTGTATTCTGGTGGAGCGTACATGTCCAACACCTCAAGTAGCAGTCCTTCGCATTGTGCCCACTGGTCATCATCAAGAATCTCTGCCAGCCTATTCCCAAGTGTTTTCAATGGCTGGTCCTTTGATGACATCTTTTTCAGCTTATCACAAAAGCCTTCTCCCCAATTATCGCTCATGGCTCAACTCCCACCCAGCACAAAATGCTATAAACATAGCGTCAAGCAGGTCTGGACCGATATAACTACCGTCTTCGCCTCTTGCGAGTTGTGTTTTCTCCACTTTGAATTGAGCAACAATCCAAGATTCAAAGCTTGATCTTTGTTCTGACAACTCTTCTTCACTCATATCTCCACTCCATCAATATCTAAATTTTCATATACATCAGGGTCGTTAAACATTTCAGTAGCTTGAATATATCTCAATGCTTCTTCTTGCTGTTCTGGTGTGCCAAGTTGAAGCATTACAGAGGCTATTTGATCTTTGGTAGCTTCGTTCATTTAGATATCCTGTCCACAATATGTCTTTTGACCTTCACTGATTTCTAACTCTTCATTAATTCTTTTCTTTAACATCTCAAGAACAATTTCATATTCCGGCCAATCTTCTTCAATCACAATGCATTTAAACTTGCCTCTTCTATTATAAATTCTACATTTATCGATTGTAAAGCAAATAAAATCCAGTCTTCCAATTTCAATGGTTGAAAGAGATTCAGCAATATCTTTATTCTTCAGCACCGTGTATCTGTTTTCTAAATTCATATTCAATCATCCTCTTCCAAAGAAGCTAGCCTCTCAATTTCGGAATCCTTTCGGGATAACTCAAGGCGCATTGCAGCAGCTTGGCAAATAATTACTCCGATTGATTCTGAAGGTAGGTACATCGCTGCAACAGTATTCCCGCTATCTTTAAAGTGAGCAGGCTGACACTTCGCTATCTCTGCCATTATAACTGACAACTTCAGTTTCCATAATTCCTCCAATTCAAGTGTTTAAGTTGTCTAGTTCTTCTAGTTTACTTAATATTGGGTGTGGTGTAAAGGGTTTTTATTTGTGGTCAACAATCTTTATGTTCGTGGCAATCAGAACAACATATCAATTGATGGCTCATGTTATCCGCCTCTGACATATCTTTTGAAACCATGATATTATGATGGAGGAATAATTTAGAAGATTTTTCTTTCTTCCCACACTTCTCACAGAAATTATATCCAAATTCATCCACTTGTAAATCTAACAGTGCTTTTCTATTAGTAGGTTGGTGACACCGAACCCTATCCCTAATATCTCTCATATGCCTCGGTAATAACCAAGCATTGTACACATCACACTCTTGCCTACATTTATCAGAACAATATAGTCTCGAATCACCAGTTCGATGCTTACCATTTATAGCTTTTATTCTATTCCAAATCAAATGCGCCTTTGGATAATGGTATTCATTACATTTAGCGCATCTACAAAGCATCAGCCCATTTTCTCCCTCTATGGGGTCTTCCTCAATGGTTAATTGGTGTCCATACAAACTGAATGGCGCTGGACTATTTCTTTTTTCTTTTAGCCTTTCTTCATTTTCGGCAGTCCATTTTTTCTTCGTTGCTTTGTTTCTTTCTTTATTATTCTCATACCACTGATTTTTGTATCCAGCTATTTCTTCTTTATGTTTTTTATAATAAGCTACATTTCTAGCATCAACATCTTCCTTATTTGTTAAATAATATAATCTATTCCTTTCTTTATATTTTTCTTTATTTTGGGCATAATGTTCTCGTCTTTTTATTCCACTACATTCCTTACATGATAATGTTTTACCATCTTTTTGTCTTTTTTCATTTCCGAATTCGTCTAATTCTTTACTTATCCCACAATCTCTACAAATTTTCATAGCCTAACGACCACTTCTAACAATTTCAGAGTCTAGTAAACTTTGTCCTGTCCCTAGATTTTGCATAACTATGACTTCATTTTCAGCATTCCATTCCCCATCACGCATTTTGCCAAGCCCTATCCTAATTATTTTATTACGTTTTTCCTCATCAGACTGATTTAAAATAAAAATTCCATCTGCATGTTGCACTTTTCTCCAATCATCCCCTATTGATGTGACTTTTGCCGACTTCATTTTTGCACCCTCACGGTTCACTTGGCTGGCTACAAAAATGCAAATACCGTACTTGTGAGATAGTTTGCCAATGCTTTTAAACACTTCGTCAGAGTTGTGTCTTTGTTCGCTGTAAAACCTTTCTGGGAGCACCAGGGCATCGTAGTCGATGGTAATCACTGACGGGAAAAATCCCTCCCTATACTGGAGAGATAGAATTTCTCTTTCGAGATCAGAAATGGTTGCAGAAAACTTTGGGAAGCAGATTGACCTAACCATATCTTTCCCAAACATTAAATCAAACCCGCTAAGTGTTTTTGTCAATTTCTCCGTATTTAAAGCATCTCTGTAAATACTTTCATGCCAAACAGCAGCCTTGAAATCTAGATCATTTCTACACTTACTACATGGCTCATATCCAGAAGATATTGAATCTTCAAATGATGGAATTTCTCCAGAAGAATTTACAAGGGGGATTCTATTACTTTTTATATTACAAGTGCCCATCTGTGATTTTTGGCAATCAATGCAAGGGTAGTTCCAGTTTTGAGCAGAATCCCCAAGCCCCGTAAGTCTCTTATAATACCTACTGGCTACTTGTTCTTGAGACATTTCCCAATTTGCCATAACTACTTTAATTCTATTCATTGCAGCGCAAAGGGCCAATTCGGTTAAGAACCAGCTTTTGCCAATTCCGCTCTTAGCCAATACAACATATGTCCTCGAAGATTCAAAATTTCCAAGTAATTTGCCGATAGCGCCAGGAAGAGAAAATAGTTTATTTTCCCCACTCTTCTTTAAAATATTTTTTGCTACTTCTGGATCATTCAAATTAACGGCGATAGAAGTAGATACTTCTACTTTTTTGTGATTGACTAATTGATTCTCACACTCTGCAACTTCCCCAAGCTTCGCATAACTAGCAAGATTTTCAGACAAGCGCATATATGATTGTTTTTTAAGATAAATTATAGCTTCTTCAATATAAAATTTATTGTTTCTTTTTTCCCCATCTTCAATATACTTCCCTGACAAACCCTGTAAGAAATCTTCTAAGAGTTCTATATCCTCAGATGAGAGCTTTTTCTTCTTCGTATTAAAAATATCAGTGATATATTTCCCAGGAGCGGATTCATATTTATCATAATAATCTTTGCACCATCCAAAAATAATTTTTGCATATTTAATTTCAAAATATTCTTGTTTGGCAATTGGGAGGATAGCGCAGCAGAATTCAGTATCTGTTATGATTTGAGTGATAATGCTTTTTTCTGAATTTTGATCGATTGATCTGGGCCTAATTGAAACGGTCATAAGATATCACAGTTCTCCTTGTTTTAAGTTTCTTTCCCATCCACCCCCTCATCTCTTAGAGGACCGTGATAGTCCTCCTCAAGTCATCATCGTATGCCGTTGAAATCACCCCCTCTAATTTCAGCAGCTTCACGCATCGGGAGACACTTGATTTGTTCACTTCAAGCTTACCCGAAATCTCTTCATTGCTGAGTTTGAGTTGATTGTTGCTATCTCTATTTTGTTTAATAAACTCAAATAACAGCCTTGTAATAGGTGTCATATCCTTCCTCCTTCATATACCTTATCGGCATAAATGTATCAAAACTTTAACGATTTTAAGTGTAGTAGTGAAATAAATCAGGTCCAAAGTGAGCGAAAATATCGTCCCAAAAGCCTACACCCATTTTGAATTCTGTCTGCATAAATTTTATACCCTACCGCATCAAAGACATGGGTATTATTTGGCCCATCCTTCATTTCAGACAAATCAGAACCCTCGCACTTTTCCCAAACTAAATCCATGTTACCAGAATGAAATTTTTCCTCCCACGAATCATCTAAAATTGAGGACATCGCAAAAATCATCTCGTCCAGCACCCAGTCCCAGCGTTGGAACCATAACAAATCTACATCCCATTCATTATTTTTAGGTGGGGCATTGGTTGACTTCAATTCATCTGGAACGTCCTCATCATCCACAAATGGTGCTCCATGCTTGTCCTCTTGAATCATTTTGAGCATTGGCAATATGATAATGGAAAGGGTATGATCTGCGCTCCAAATGTCGTAGTCGTGAATATGAATATTTATTGCTCTCTTCTTTTTAGAATCAATCCATTCAAGAAAAGTCTGGAGTTTGGTGTTGGAAAGCCATTCCCCAATTTTATAGCATCTATCTTCTGATACTCCTAAATGCTGCAAGAGATCGGCAATCTGATACGCTCCCCACCACGAACAATATTTGCCTACAAAAATTTTCATTTATTCTCCTTTAATTCTCGTCCAGCGTTAAATGCATTCATCATACAATCAGACGCGTTATCGCCTCTATACATTTTGGTGTGGGCATTCATCCATTCATATTGGTCTTTCCATTTATATTTTGGTTGGGTGCGGGTGTTCCATTCCCCCAACGTCATAATGATACCACGATGACCGCAACTACCATCTTCATTCCAACAGTACACATGTTCCACCCATACCTTCAAAAGTGTGAGGTATGGCATTACAGAACGGGCAGGGCTTTGGTTTTTTCATCTCCATGATCATTTCCCCTCTCCACACAGCATCCTAGAAGCTTCAAGAATCTTCTCCAATTCCTCAACCTCAACACGAATTTCTTTTTCTTCACTCCCATCTTGAGTTATCACAATAAATGGCCCAGCCCCTTCATCTTCCATCTTAACATGAATTGCTGTTTCACTATAAATAGGATTTTCTTTTGCATTATGAACTGAATAAGCAATTGGCGTGATTTTGTATTCCATTTCTATTTCTCCCTATTCTCAGCAATGAATTGTCTTCCTTCCTCAAGAGCATCAATAAACCCTTGAATATGATCTTCTCCTTGAAGAATCAAACACTCTTCAGTTTCAAGATAACCATAGAACAAAATCTTGAAAATAGTTACAATTTTCTTTTTCCATGTTTTGAGAAAACTGATAAATCTATTTTCTCCCCAAACATAAGTATTGAAAATCATTCGTTTGTAGAGATTAAGTGTTAAATACCCATGGTCAATCTCAAAATCAATCGTCATATCGCAGTCCTTGCTTCCGCACATACAGGCAACTCTATGGGTGATTGCGGGTTGATTCTTCCACTCATTAACTTTCATTACTCTATATGGTGTTTTCAAAATATCATCCTTTTAATATAATTTACCGATTCGTCATCTAACTCGTCAAAATCATTCACGTTTTCTGGTAAATCAATATAATTTATTTCATCTGCCCAGGTGAGATACCCTTCCAGCAATTTCGCTTTCTCCTGGGCCTTCTCTTCATTGTCAAAACAAATATAGAATTTCTTTATTCCTTTATTTTTCAATTTCACGATCTGTTGTTTCGTGAATTGCTGACTCAAAAGAGCTAATGAATTATTCCCAAATCTTAATACATTAAACAAACCTTCAAATAGCACACACTTTTCATTTTTTACGTTATCAAGATTATAGATTAGCTCATTCCTTGGGACTAAAGCCACTTCGTTCTTCTCAAACATATATGGCATGATTGATTTATTGCCAGTGATATCTCTTCCAACCCAATTCACAATTTTGTTATTTTCAAAGACAGGAAAGATAATTCTAAATTTGCCTCTTCCAAAATTTTCTGACCATAGAATTCCGTATTTTTTTCTCAGCGTCAGAAAATCGTATCTTCTCCTTACCAGATAATCCTTAGCTTCTTTTGGAAATAGCTCTGTAAATTCTTGTGGAAGTTTGTAAGAATTTGGCCTTACAATTTCAATCTCTTCCTCTTGATCCAGTATAGAGTCTGGAGTGAGGGAATATTGTTCTAGGATTTGTTTTGCTTTTTGCCAGGAACAATTTTCGATTGCTTTTATTAGTTCAGTCGTAGTGTGTTTTCCGCACACCCAGCAACTTATTTGTTGTTTTTTTTGATTCACGGCTAGGTGATAATTTTCTTTACCACAAAAAAAACAGTCCGAAAGTGCCGCCCAGTCTCCCCCGATATTTTTTCCAGAAGTCTTATATCTTAGGTCTTTATCAGAGAAGTATTTTAGAAAATCAAAATTATTCACTAACTATTGTCCTGTCCCAAAATGGTGGGTCTTTATAAAAAGAATTAAAATTTTCAAAATCTTCCATACTTATGCCCCTTTTGATTGCCCTATTTACCCGTTCCTCTTCTGAACATTCGACCTTAATAATTTCTGCATCTCTTATGATTCCTATAGGAATTTCATCAAACCACGACCCAATTGCCGATATTTCAAATGTGTTGGAAATTTTAAAAGCATCCTTGAATAATTTGACTTTATCTATATTTAAAGACATTGAATCAATTGCAAAATTATATTGAGTATGATCTCTTTTTCTAATAGCATCAGAAAATAATTCCCTATATCTTGACTCTTCCTCTACAGAAAATTGGCTATAAATGAATTTGTCAAAATCTACATATTTTTCCCCACTCAATAAGCTAGATTTGCCAACTGCCATCTTGCCAAAATAAATTTTGTATTTAGGTTCCTTGACTGTCCACCTATGATATGAATAATCATTGCAGAAATATTTTTTAACGTCTACATCGCAATCATATAAGGTTCTAATGGCGCTGCTAGATATATTCTGCAATTTTGGTGGGCATGGAATTAAAATAGTCTTGACATCATTATCTGATAGTTCATTGTTCCAACTTGACATATTGTATTCATTCTGGAAATCCGATTGATTTCTCACCCCGCGAACAATCAATTCTATTTCATTCTTAAAACAATAACCTGTAGTAAGACCTTTATAACAATCGACATTATTGTGTACCGGGACAATATGCCTTTTCCTGGACTTAAAATATCCTTGATCTTTTTCTGTATTCTCTGCCAATAAGATTGTCACATTTTCACCACCAAACATACGACACGTCTGATCAAGAACATATTTATGTCCAATTGTGAATGGGTTAAATGTGCCAGGATATACTACCTTCATTTTATACTCCAATACTGAATTTCAGAATTAAATACATAAAGAATAAATGAAATGTATTATCACACATAATATAAACAAACGACCCAAACGATGTCGTAACTAATTGAATAATTGTAATTGGTTCTTTATTTTCAAAATCTACACCATTGCCTGTTTTAGGAAGCTCTCTATCCCAACTTCTAATATCCATCACTTTCATATAGTATTCAATAACTGGAAACTTGTCAATGATAAAATGTGACAGGAAAATTAAGAGGCATTGAATGAAATTTAATTTAATTCCCTCAATTAATAAAAATCCATAAATTGTAGTGGTATAAATAAGGCAATGATAAGTTGCAGAACTCCAACCAATCAATGAATATTTCTTCTTATTGACGGCAAGACAATATGACTGGAGCAAATAATCTCCAAACAAATGGCCTAAAATTAGTAGGAAAAGAATTTCATTCATAGTGTTTACCTTTATATGTTTTCAATCACGACACTCTCAAGATATTTCTTAAATTTCAGCATCATATATGTAGAAGGCATTTCCCCATTTCCAAAGCAAGAGATAAAACTGTTTCTACCATCCCACTCTCCTATTCACAAAATTATTATTTCTCAATTCTGTAGTTTTATAATTCCGTCAAAAAAACAAACTGAGAAATCTCCCACTCGTCACTTTCATGTCCAACCTCATACATGTAATCATCAATCACGTCAAAATCAGATTTTACTACAAACCCTTTAGAATTATTAATAAATAGGACAACACATCCACAGCTATTCATTTTCATTAGCTTCGGGAACTCTGGAACATTGCGAACAATCCAACTCTTCATCTCATTCCCCTATTCACAAAATCCGTAATGGTCTTTCCCAATTTCCTTCCAGAATGTCATAACTCCAGAAGCAATCTTAACTTCCCAAAAGCATATAGTTTTCTTGCTCAGTTTTCCACCAATAAAACGCTCATCAATTACAATTTCTTGACAGTCTTTCAATTTAGGGATGTTCTGGTAGTATTCATCCGGCTCTGTGTATGTCTGGGCATTTGATAAATAAGGTATACACAAAATTAGCAGAAATAGCAAGAAGAAAAATGTTAGGTATTTAAGCATTTTCACTCCTCCATTTCTGCATTTCCTTATATTCTTCCAACAACTGGAACATATTGTCTCCAATATAAATACAATAGCCCAAGTCTTCCAAATTCATGTATTGCTCACCACACTTCTCACACATATACCAAGGGGCAATTCTAACCTCATCTCCACAAATACGCTCTTCAACATCGGAAATTGGCCCACGACAACGCTTGAATTTCAAACTATCAGCCCCAACATCAATTAACTCTTTACAGGAACAACACCGTTTGCGAGTTTTAGTATTTAGTTTTGTGAAATCTTCACTGGCTGGAATGTAATACCACCCATCACCATCCCAATCTGGACACGAGCACGACAAGCCCATAGTTATTTCCTTTTCTAATTTCATTAAAGTTTTTAGTTAATTATGCCGATAAGATACTATAATAATTAATTCAACCAAAGTCAACATAATTATGATAAGATCATCTAAACATACTCTTAAATTCGCAAATAAACGCAAACTTGCCCTCCTCGAAAAGATTCATGAGGACTTTAAGCAGTGTGTAATTTTGTATATCGATCTCATCGTCAAAGGCGAGTTGCCACTCAAGAAGTTAATGTCATGCAAAGATCTCCATAATGATGTTTTTGAATATAGTTCGTGGAAAGAGTTATCCTATAAAACAGCTTCTGAAATAATCCGCTCAAATCTAAAATACACAAAAAACAAAACATTCAAGCGATATCAGAAACTTTATACCAAGTGTAAGATAAAGGATATCCATCAATCGTTTTTAAATAAGAAATATTCAGAACTAAACATTAATTATTTGAAACGTATTAAAATTGACGTAAAAACTATTTCAATAAATTTAGGATATCATTTATGGAACATTAAGGAAAGCAGTTCATTTGACTCATTTATTAGGATAACTACTCCGTATAAGAAAGATAAGCGCCTATACCAAACAATTAATGTCCCAATTAAACAGCACAAGAATAGTTTGAAATTTAAAGATTGGACTCGAAAAAATACTATTCAATTATCTAAAATCAATGGAAATTTCTACGTCACATTTTTCTATGAGAAAGAACAAGCACAAGTAAAACAACATGGCAAATCAATCGGGTTGGATTGCGGCTATAATAAGTTAATTTCTGATTCAAATGGCTTTCACTATGGTGAGGAATTAAAACAGATTTATGCAAAACTTGCCGACAAAAAACGAGGCTCTAAGAACTATAAACAGCTACTAATCCACAAGAAAAATCTCACTAACCAAATTGTAAACAACATCGACCTTGGGTCGTATAATCTCGTAGTGGTTGAAGACCTTAAGAATGTAAAATACAAATCGAAACTAAATACTAAATTTAAAAACAGACTTCAATATTGGTCTTACAAGCAGGTTCTGGCTAAACTGGCATTACGGTCTGAAGAAGAAGGTTTCTATCTTCTCTCCGTTGATCCAGCATATACAAGCCAAACCTGTTCTTCATGTGGCGTAGTTGATAAGTCAAACGGCGCTATTAATATCCACAATAGAGGCATTTATAGTTCCTCTAACAAAGAAAGTGAATTATTTCGATAATTTATGACTGTCTATAAAAAATGTGCTTTCCAATCTTAATGATTGGCTCACCATAAACAGCCCACCCAGGCTTAACCGAATCAGAATGATATGATGTTGCTGAATCCAATTCCTTAATCCTTAATCCCCTATTGAAGTCTCTAGCAACACGCTTACTCTCTTCCCACAACACCCCATTCGGCTCTTCCTGTTTCTTCTTCAATGTCCAGGAAAACTGGTTTGGGGAATACACGACTTCCTTTATCGTATTCCCCCATTTTCCAGATTCTAGTCTGTTTAATGTCACCTGGGCAACAGCAAGCTTTCCATCATATCCTTCAACCCCAGATTCGTAATAAATGTTCTTAGCGAGGATATGTTCTTCTGGTGCTGATAATTTTACATTATCTGTCCAGTAAAAGTCAAGGTTATAATTCCCACTTAGTTCATTTGTTAGTGTATCTACTTGCTCTTGGAGCTTATCGGCCTTCTTCTCTGCTTGCATGAATCCAATTGCAATTAGAATGTAGAAAGCGATTCCAAAGAGCCAGAGAGATTTTTGATTTTGGCTAGTCATTATTCAATATTCCTATTGGTCTTGTGGCCGGAAATAACTCCCTCAAGATTTCAATAGCCAATTCACCTATATTTTTGTCGGGCGATATTCTTTCTAGTGCAATCTTAAAAATTAAGCTTGCTTCATAATGGCTTAATATTCCAGGCCCGTTCAGCGCTGCCCCATTAATTAAGTTTTCAATGCATTCTTTACTAATCTCCATTTTTTCTCCTATTTAGGAAAACCATATAATTGCAAGCCTTAATATTGTTTGCCACATCCCATTATTGCCCCTGGTCAAATGCAAACAATATATACCAAACCCACAAAATACTAATGATAGAACAATTTTCTCTACAAATATATCTATAGGCATGTTCCCCTCCTATTTAGCCAACCACAAAAGAGTCATTATTATCACAAACCAAAGTGCAGTTAGAAATGTCAGCCATTTAGTTCTACTTTTCATATTTTTCACCTACAATAAGTACCTTGAATGCTTGTGAAAATAGGTTTACTTTTCTTAATTGCTTCTAAAACCAAATCATTAATTACTTCATGATGAACATAATACCCTCTCCTTTATAAAGCAATCGCATTCATACATGCAGCGTGTGCTTCACTTTTATTTATCTCACCACCAAATTGACGCTCTGATAGTCCAATAACCGCTTCCGCACAAGCATGGCGGGTATCTCTATCTTGTTCCTTGAGGGCTATTCATAATCCCATTCTGGCTCTGTTGGTGGCTCATCAAAATACCCAGTAAATTTTTCATCACCGATCCAATACGCCACCTGTCTATAGCCTCCATACTCTGCCCTATGTATTGAATGAGGTCCAGTTATTTGGCATTTTGTGCTGCTTTGGTGCCCTGGCCCATGATATAAAACAGCATGACATTTTTTCTCAATCATTCCAAAACCCCCTGTTGATTCAAGTACTTCGGAAATTTCTCATTAAATGTGCTTGGATATGCTAAATGAGAAACGGTTAATTTTGTAACATCCTCATTCACTGAACTCAACAAGCAACTCATCAAAAGTTCTGCCCTCTTCCTCTTGTGCATGACCGTATCGCCATTCACGTTCCAATAATTCCCGATCTTCTTTCCATTATTACCGAACCAAACACCAATTTCTTTTGAGCATTTCCTGAAATCACGCTCCTGGAATGTTGACCATGAATTGGGAGCAATATCCTTCAAAATTTGTTTCACCCAAACATCTTTCAGAATCATGGTTTGTTCTGGATCGGGATCATCAACCATCTTATCTGATTCAGCCAATAACTTAGCTTCATTTTCATGGTACTCAATAAAGAAGGATTTGTCAATCCTATTATTATATAAAAAATCCTGGAGGCTTGTCTTCTTTAGAGTTTCCTTAAATGATCCTTGTGGTTTGTAATTAAAATTAAGAGCAGCAAATGAGAATTGGTGAATTGAATCCATAATTTGTTTTGGTGTGAATTCAGTTCCGGCATATTTTGCATATGGCGAAGTTGATTCAAAGAATTTTGCATTCATCAACTTTTTTAGCATCTTAACAATTTCAAGATAAATTTTGGCATTTGGGTTAGAGTGCTGCCGCAATCCAAGACTGTTCCAGAAATTGATTATCTTTTGAACATCTTCTGGAACTTTGGCAACGGGTTTAGGTTTCTTTGTGGCAAGTGGTTTTATCTTTCTATTCAATTTAGGTGTTAGTTGTGTTAAATCTGGTGTTGGTTGTGTTAAATCTGCTATTGGTTCTTCTTGCCTGTTTAAGATATCTCTCTGCAAATCTTCGACTTTATACTCAAGACTCTCGATTCTGCTTTTCAATTCATTAATTTCAGTATGGAATTCGTAATCTTCTACCATTTTACATCCCGTTAATTTGATTCATGATAGCATTCTGCTTCTTTTCTAAATCTCCTGCTTTCTCAACCAGCCATTCCTTCTCATAATTAGTTGACATCAAAACCTTATCACATCTCTTGCATTTTTTATAAAAGTGGAAAATACTCCAATTATACTCATTTCTCTCTCTATAAAACTCGACTTCTGGATGACTGCATTCAAGTTGCAGAAGTCGAGTTTCGATACTTTTGATTTTCCTTTCTAGTGATTCCATATCTACAACATGCTTAATCACAATTTCTCTATTACAATTCCAAAAATTGCTCATCCTATTTTCTCCTATTAAATAATTTCCACATTTCGCGTTCTCTACTTTTGCTTTCTGCTTTCTGCTTTCCATCATCCATTTGAAAACAAATTGACGCTCTCAGCTCGTCTTCATTCAATTCGGAGATTGGAATTCCAAATATAGTTGCGTCATTGAATTTATCCCTGTACTTTTCAACCCAACCCGAAAATATTCTTTCTCGAAAATTGTCTTCCATCACGCCACCTTCTCCACCAAATCACTCTGACAATGCCTGCACTTGATTGCCTCCTTCTTGACGAACTCAGCGCAATACGGGCATTTCACCAACCCATCTTCTTCCGCCATGACTTCAAGATTCCTCTTCAGAAATAATGAATGGGGAAAGGCGATAATCCAGAGAAGGAAGCCGTACAAATACCATTTCCACGCGACATATCCCTTAGATTGTGCGATATACGCCGGTAGTAGTGCAATGATCGCTGCAATAAATAGTGTTTCCATTTTCAGTCCTCCACATGAAAGGTATAGCCATACTGTGAATAGTTCTGAATAAGATCATGAAGATTATAGTGAGAAGAACAAGCATTGCTCCTCCCATTATAAATTCCACAATGAGTGGTATGAATTTCCTTACATACAATTCCAATCAATCGCCCATCCTTCTTCACAAAAATCGGCCTATTCACATCAACATCTTTAATATGAACCTCGTCTGTACTGCCGTTCAAAATAATCTTTTTCATTTTTATTTCCTCATTCAATATTTTGCTTTCAAGTTTCTTCATTCTTTTTTCTACATCAAATGGGGCGAATTGGTTCCCATCGTTATCATAAAAAATCAAACCCGAGCATTCTTTATTTGTCGAAGTTTTATTGAAAATTGAAGTTTTTAATTTATCTAAAACCCCATTTGAATCATAAAATTTCATTACAATTACCCTCGTTTAATTAAAATTGAGATTGGGCAGGACTCGAACCTGCAAACTTTCGCAGAAATCAACGCATTCGTTTATCTGCCATAGCCAGTGTGTACACAAAGATGCTCCGTTGCATTACCAATCTCAAACTCTTACCTACTTCTTATCAAATATCACCACACGTGTCAAGTAATACATAAACAAAATCCAAATTAGCGGTCCTCCAACTCCTAATGTTATCCATCTTTGCCCTTGTGTTTTTGCCAATGGTACAAGCTTCATTCCCCATAAGAACCCGAAAATTGTGTAGACTAGCATTGTGTAGGTGTAGATGTCCCAAACTGGCATGTTTACTCCTCTATTTAAGAATGTTCATAAATTTAAGTTGTGCCTTTATTCTTTCACTTGGGGAACCAACCCAAGTCCCATAAATTTCTGGATTTATCTGGCATAAAGAATTTGCAACTTCATAACATTTTTCTACCTCTTCCCTAAAACTATCGTACAATTCTTTTTCCTCTTCAGTCATCATAATTTTTCTCCTCCCTTGTTGAGAGCTACTTTAATTTCATCCCACTGATTTTTATTCATTTATTCTCCCTTTGTCATACGGGTTACAAAATCAAGAATTCTGTGGTGGCGAGTCCAGAACCCACCTCTCAAATCAGGATAATACCACCCATTGGCCCTTTCAACATACTCAAGCAACTGCTCCCACTCTTTCTTGGTCAATTTTGGTTGTTCCATATTTCTTCTCTTTAGATATCGAACTAAATATCTTTCCGGTTGTCAACTCTAAATCCAACCTAGTTCCAAATATAAATTGATCCTAATTGCAAAATGAACAGCCAGATATTTATAACAGTCAACACAATCGTAAATCAAAACCCCATCCTTCCCTTCTGCCTTCCTGAATCCACGACCAAATATTTGCAATTGAGTTCTTTCGGCTTTTCCTCCACCGGCCAACATTACCACATCCAATACTGGAATATCAGTCCCTTCTTTCCATATGGTTGCCACAACACACTTCAATCTCCTAGATTTAAAATTAGAGATAATTGTTTCTCTATCACTTCCCTCTAAAACACCCTGAACTTTTTTATGAATAACCCCCAACTTGTCCAATTCTCTGGAGATTCTATTTAAGTGTTCTATTTCATTCACATAAATTATACAAATCTTCCCCTCATCTGTCAACAACTTCGCTGTGCTAGCAATAATTCTATTCCGAGAATCATTCTCAACAATCCCGTATTTATAGGCAGCTTTGTAAGTTTTCTCTTGACTTATTTTTTCATCTATAGATTTGCTAATTGGGATTCTTAACAACTTTAAGGTTGGGGTTGCTAATATATCCATTTCAATTCCTTTTTTAATACCCATATCAAATATAATCGGACCAAACAACCCCTCCAGCACAAGTTTCCTTTCATTCTCTTTTGGAACGGTTGCGGAAAAAGCAATCCTCATTGGAGCAAGGCATGTGCTTAGTATTTTTTCTAGGGTCGCGTTCTTCGCAGAAGCAAGATGAACTTCATCCACAATTACTAAATCATAATTGCAAGATAATTCTACTAAATTTAATCTGGAATATGTTTGGATGGTAGAAACAACAATATGATGTTTGATTTCTTTTTCTCCACCACCCAACTTAGAAACATCATATCCGAACTTCTTGAAATCATTAGTGATTTGTGTAGCAAGATCAAGATTCGGAACAAGAAAAAGAACGCTTGGATTTTTAAGACGGGAACAAATTGCCATCGCCATATAGCTCTTGCCTGTGCCCGTCCCGGCTTGTATGATCCCTTGCTGATGTCTAAATGCTTCTTCTACAGCCTGTAATTGGTAGTCTCTTAGAGTTATCCCCTCCAATTCCGGCTTCCTTACCGGAGTCAGGATTTCTCTTTCCCCAATCACTTCAAATTCAATATCTCTTCTCTTTGCATAATCTGAAATTCTATTTTCAAATCCTGCATATACGAATTTTTCTTTCTTTCCGTATACAAAATCTTTAGTTATGATTTTCTTGTGTTTTTTGAACGGACCCTTAACCCATATTTCAGACTTATAGGAAAGACACTCCTTGATTTGATCTAATCCAGAAAGTATTTGAAGGCATGTTGGGTCAATTCTTTTTAGGGAGATTTTCAAATCCCAGCCGCCTTCTCTAAAAATTCCCCACAACGGCAATTCCCTCTAACCATAGGTTGTTCCCATCCGTCAGGATAAAGATGAGTGTCTGCATAAACCAAGACAGGAGGAAATCTTTGGCATATTCCTTCAGAAAAACCCTCTTCTCCTATTTTTTCTACTTCCAAAAAACGATCGCAATCATCGCAACATTTTATTTTACTCATTTTATTTCTCCCCAATTTTAATTGATTCAAATCGTTTCATAGCATAAGGCAATGTGATATAACTCCAAGCCCATGAACCAAAATCATTATTCCCAGGAAATCGTTCACATTCTTCAAAACTAATTTCAACGCCATTCATAACGGTTGTTGCTGGTTTAGAAATCTTTTTCTTGAAAACTTCAAATCCTCTTAGATCATTTCCATCACTGATCTGATAGCAAAAAGCCTTAGAATTCTTGCAAATTAATTTATATCTAAAGCCACGGCGATTGAATTCGTCTTCAAGTAGTCTCATGTTTTGCCTCATTTTCCTAATGTTTTAAAGGAAATCAAATTTAAGCTATCATACACGCTCAAATTAGCCGACTTCAGAGATTAATATCCTTCCCTATTACTTACCCATCAATCGTCCAAATACGAGGCTCTATACCTCTAAATTCTGCCTACTCTAGTTATTTCTTCTTAATCCCCATGAATTTTTCCCTAGCTGCAATTTCTCTTGACCAATTTGCATCATACCCAAACTTCTTCATAACCGTCACGCATGATTTATATCCACCGAATCCGCACGGATCGCCTTTCGGGACAATATTGAAGAGTGGTCCTTCTGGTTCATAATAGAAGTCATGATTTTCGTTTTGGTTTATGAGTTTGAACATGATTCACATCCTTGTAGTTATGTTACTTCAAATCTTCTTCAAATTTTCCAAAGCATTTTTCAATTCTTCCGTGACTTCATAAACATTTCCTCCGATATTAATGGTTTCTTTTTCTACCTTAATCCCTGTTTCAACAACTGTTCCATAAACAACATTACCTTCAAGCTTCCCGCAAGTCACGGTATTTTTGCAATTTGAATTCCAAGAATGAGGGGAAACCCCGGCGAATAATTTCAATGCAAATTTCAAAATTCCATTACAGGTTATCGTCAGCCCACAACAAATCCCACCTCTTGCGGCTTCAATGTAACCACCGGCTTCAATGGAACCACCGGCTTCAATGTAATCACCGGCTTTAATGGAATCACCGGCTTCAATGGAACCACCGGCTTCAATGGAACCACCGGCTTCAATGGAACCACCGGCTTCAATGGAACCACCGGCTTCAATGGAACCACCGGCTTTAATCCATAAATGGCCTGATACGAATATCTCCTTAAAGAAGAAACATCCACTAGTTTCAATCTCAAGATTCCCCTCAAATTTAGAAAAATCTTCATTCCCATTATACTCTTTATAGCCATCTTCTCTTTTCTTAAAATCCTTTTCTGTCAAAACCAAAGTTCTCATTTTATTTCTCCTTTTAATAGTTATGTTATTTCAAACTCAATGATTGGCGCATCTGAATCCCAATAACTGGCCGGAACTCATGAGACTTCTCAGCACCAACGAGATCATCAAGACATTTTACTTGGACCTTCACCAAATCGAGGAACCGATCTCCCAATCCTTTCTTATCCAGGTACTCAAAAACAGCGTCAGGTTTTGCGTCTGCTCGTTTTTCTGATCCTGCAATCTTATCAATTCCGTTTTGACCTGAAAGAGTTACACCAACCAGAATTTCCCTATCTGTGTAGTTATCCCTCACGAATTTTTCAATCTCTTTCTTCAATGGCTCGATTTCTTTTTCGAGTTGTTTGATTTTGGAACTAATTTCTGCCGCTTTGTCGATTGCTTGTTCGATTATTGGGTAAATGTTTGGATCAATTTTCTTTTTCATTTCCTTCTCCTTATCGTCAAATAATCTAAAATCTATAATTCAATATACAAAATGTTAATCCTCAAATCAACAACAAAATCTAATTTTGAAAATAAAAATGCCGCCCAAAGATTTCTCCAAGAACGGCATTAAACAAATTGTCAGGTTGGAGTAGAAGCTGTCACACTTCATCGCAATGTTGACTAGACATCACCGCCGCCAGCTTGGGCGCTCCCACCAGACAAACTCTAAACCTATGCAGCTTTCACCAGAGAAGGCTTTCTAACCTTCCTGTGCTTCTTCTCCCCATTCAGATCAGCGAAGAAGTTCTCCACAATGGTCATCTGAGCCTTCGCCCTCTTCTGAATGGCTTTTGCAATTGGAGTAGAATAGAGCAAATCCTTCATGGAATTGAAAGCAATGGTTGTGCCCTTCTTGTTCTCCAATTCGTACACCCTACTTCCTTTCCCGATCTTACGGCTGGAAGTCTTGTACGGGATTTTCAGAAATTCAAAAACCTCATTCAATCTCCCAGGAGTGAGCCGGAATTTGTTGTTGATCTTTGCTTCATTTACCTGCTCAATGGTTCTTTCGACTACTGCCAGATTCGTCATGACTTTTCCTCCTTATAGATTGAGTTTGACGTTTTTAAACTGCTGGCACTACATGGGGCTATATTGCCCTTTAATTATATTCTAAGAAATGTTTTGTGTTTTGTCAAGGGTTAAATCGTAATTAAAGCCATCCTACTACATTTCCTTTATAAACCCCACCATTCACAATATCAAAGGGACTTAATCAACATATGGCTCTGAGCAAAATAAGTCGGGATATTCCTTATCAATTTGGCTTGTTATTACAAATCCACCTCTCATCCCAGCTTTAATTTCGCATTGGTTATTTTGACCTTGGCCTTTCCATCTTCCTTTAAGATTAGAATTTCATTATCCATTATCACTTCTCCTATTTATGAATGATAGTCAATCGTGACACATATCCAGTTCGATTGTGGCATTATTGTCTTCACATATTCAGGACTGTATGTTTTGAATTTATCAGTGAACATCTTAATTGCTTGTTTTACTTTCCCATCCCACTCGATAGGCATGTGGTTTACTCCATTCCACTGATCTTCACAAATCATAAATTTTGCCTCAATAGATTCTCCGTTATGAGAAGGAGCAGCAATAATTACCCGCGAACATGAAAGACTATCCGGGATTTCATCAAACATACAAATAGGGCAGGGCGTTATTTCCCCATTCTCCGTGGGGAAAAGATCGTTCCACATCTTGTCAACAATAGGTATCTGACTTTTGGAAGATAATTCTTGCTTTCCAAATTGAATTCCAGAAACAGTTACCTTCGCTTCCTCCAATCGTTTACAAAACAAGTCGATTTTGTCGGTATCATATCTACATGTCTCTTTTGTCCCGGCCCATTTTCCTCCGATAACAAACCAATTGAAGAATGGATGCCCGGATGAATTCTCCTCGTTTTTCTCATTAAACGGTTCGAGAATTTCAGTTATGGTTTTTTGAATGTCGTTTGTCGGGGGCATAATAACTTCACAATGACAATGCATCTTCACTTCTCCTTCTTCTTAGGCATCAACTTCCCACGTTTAACGATCTTGAAATTCAGATTGTTTGAAATCTCCCACACAATTCCCGGCCTTCCCTTTCTTCCAAAATTAGGTTCGTGTCCTGCAACCTTCGCCTCTCCAGAGGCTTGTGCGAATTTCAGGAGGATTCCTAGCTCTGCCTTGTTGGGGATTATCCCATTGATTGAAAATGTGTTTGCCATTTCTTTAATTGTGGTTTGCATTTGGTTATTCCTTTTCTTTTACAAAACAAATATTAAGTGTATATCCCCCAATAGAAGTCGCCCATATGTCCCAACCATCCAAATCTGGAAATTGAATTTCCGTATAATTACCAAGACTTACTTCTTGGTTCTCGTTAATTGTTGATTCTGTAGATTTCAAAATAACAAATGGGATGTTATTGTCCGCACCGATATAATCCAATTCGGCATATTTGCTTTTTAAATCAAGAGAAACTAAGACGATATTTTCGCATTGATAAATAACGAAAGGATCATTCACCATTATCTTCCCTTGAATAGAAATGATATAATTCATATTAACCTCCTTAATTCTCAGTCCAGTATTTAGAAATCCATTTTACATTTTGTATATTTAAATGTCAAGATCAAAATACAACATTAGTTCCATGCCCAATTCTTTCTTTCCAGTCAGAAATAAACTGGATCAAGCCCTTCCCATCATTTTCATTCTTCATTGTTCCACTCAATAATGCTTTTTTGATGAAGTACGGAAATCCATTTGTCTCTGATAAAGAGCCAGCACAATTCTCCCAAACGTCTTTACAATCATTCTTGCAATAAAACCCACCAAGAACCTTCCAAATCTTTTCAAGGATGAATTCGGCACTTCCCCATGCTCCAAGATCAATCATTGTGTGTGGCAACCCGTATTCATTTGAGTTTGTGAAAATGTTCATCTGGCGTTGTTCAACTTCGCTATCTTCATATTGCTTAAATTCAAAATCTAGGATTGTGTATGAGCAAGCATGCGTTGATCGCATTTTTAGATTAGCCACTCCATCCATATTCTCAAGAATGGTTTCTACATCTTCCGCATTATATTTTGCATTTGTGATTATCTTTGCTGAAACGCCCATTTTGGTCTCCTTTTCTAAAAAATTCACATGATATAGTTATGTAAATCCATTTTCAATAACCGATCTATCTGCCAATTCACAGAAGTCGATCTCATAAGCTGCATAAGCATAAGCAGCATCAGCAGCAGCAGCAGCAGCAGCAGCATCAGCATCAGCAGCATAAGCATAAGCAGCAGCAGCAGCATAAGCAGCAGCATAAGCAGCAGCAGCAGCATAAGCATAAGCAGCAGCAGCAGCAGCAGCATAAGCAGCAGCAGCAGCAGCAGCAGCAGCGCTGCTTGGGTTTTTTAGATATTCCCGTGCTGCTAAAATAGCCTCCAAAACCCGCTTATCTTTTCCATTATATTTTTCCCATAAAGGATAAACTGATTCAGCGCAGAGAATAGCAAATAAAACTCTGACTTTATTATCTCTATCGGAATTCACCCATTTGGGATAATTTATTTTACCAATAACTTTTTGTTGGAAAGAACCAACCTTCCCAAAATCTTCGCAACAAATATCTCCTTCAATCTCCCACAAAACAGGGTTATTAATATTGGCATGGTTGGAATTTAATAGAAAAGCTAAATTAATATTCTTGTAGGCGTGAAAGACGTCAGAAGAACAAAGTCGGGGGTTATGTTTTTCTTCTTTTTTATGAATTTTACCAATAATTCCATATTTATATCCATCATGAGTAGTGCCATCTTGTTTTGTCAATTTGTAGAGTTTCATTCTTTTATCTCCTATTTGATTGTTATGTTTGTTTTCAATAACCCAAGACAATATCTCTGTTCTGGCGAATAATTTCTGTGTTCATGTAACAATTCTCAAGAGTCATATCCTGCCAGGGGATTGTAGGTGTTTCATTTTCCAGCCTGCCAACAAACTCCCTGGCTTTCTTCTTTAATTCAAATGGAACAATTGCCCCACCTGTTTTAAGATGTGTTACATCCCACAATGTTCCACCTCTGATGCTAACTTTATGAATCCCGAAATGCTCAGAGACATAGCCAGAGACTTCAAACAATTCCTTATTCATGTTTATGCAATTGAATTTAGATTTTTTCATGGTTGAATCCTCTATTATTTAATTCCGAATTCAGCTTCTACAACATGTTTGTAGTAATAGTGAAATGAGCCATAAGTCTTGACTGTTTCTTTCTTCTCGTTGTCGAAAACAAAAATGGCCTTTTCACAGATACATGCACCAGAGCAATTATTCTTAAAGGGTTCTTCTCCAAAAACTCGAATCTCAAGCAAACCATCGGGATGATTTTTGAACTTGTGAATTGCTGTCCGAACATAACGCTTGAAATATATTGGGGAGGCAAAAACCCTAACGACAAGACCAGCAAGGTCGTCATCTTCAATAATCTCTTTAAAATGACTGTATTTGTCCATATTGAGTAGGTATGGGATAACAAGACGCTTTGCATTATCTACCCAGGAATAAGCTTCCCCTAAATACGTTTCCACTTGAACTTTCTGGATCGGTGATCTGAAGAAAATACCCTTTTCAATTTTTGTTTCGCTAATGATAGAAAACATGTCTAAATCCCTCCTATTTAATTTAACAAAATCTAAATTCCTTTTCCATGATTTAAGTATACAAAATGAGGCTGAGAAAATCAAGGATTTATTCCGCATACCATCCTACCCACTTATGTTCGTTCATATTCATTTCAACTTTTCTCCGCATTTCTGGTTTAATTTGGCAGTAGAAGCAAGAATCACGTTTGTAGTGGAGTATTTGGTGAACATTACAAAAAGCCAAGTAGTCATGGCCTTTCACAAAATCTGGTTCTGCTGGACACTGGTAGTATGTTACGTCACGCCAGTATAAGTCAATGATGAATTGTTCCTTCTGTCCCTCAGTCAATGCAAGGAAATCTTTGTCGGTACAATATCTGCGCCAAGATGTATCCCCGTATCCTTCATTGACGGTTGGGTAGTTTAAACCATATATCTTTCCATCACTTCCACGGGCTAGATAGCCAGTACCGACTTCGCCAGTGAACTCGCCGTTGGCATCTGTACGTTCCTCGAAGACGGTCAGTTCAAGGAACTTAGGCTCGACTTTAGAATGCCCAGTATAAGGATTGTAAGGAGCTACGTTTACTACCAAGTATTTGTTACCCATTTCTAATTTCATTTTTCATTTCAATCCTCCAAATCTATTTTAAATAACTAAATCCTATTTACAATTTCAATATACAAAATCTAAATTCATTTTGCAATACATTTCCTAAAACTAAATTGAATATTCTAAAACTAAATTCATTTTCAATAAAATCAATAACTTACAAAAACTAATTTCTATTCTTTCAACTATTCTGGCACAAATTACCACTTAATTCCCCAATTCCCCACTAATTTTAAAAAGTAAGGTAAACCTATACCATTGCATTTAAGACAACAATAAAACTAAATCATTCCACTAAACGCAACATAGATATATTGTATATTTAATTAAAACAAAATGCAAGAGATAATGTAATACAAAATAGAAGAATATCACAATAGGATAACTAGGAAGGGGAATAGGTATGATTGAACCATAGAGAGATAGTGTGTAATGTTCTATTAAGAGGGAAAAGAATGGCGTTATAGAGTTCATTAATTCAGGTTGTCAGTAAGAATCTTTTACCTGTAATGATCCTGTAATTTAGTGTATATGCTTCCCTAAATTCAGGCGAAGAAATCCTGTAATATAGTGTAATATAGTGTAATGATTTAGTGTATAGGGCAGGCCACACACTTCCCGTTATGTTGCATACTTTTTGATGCACTGAAGCAAAATTGCTGCACCCCGGAAAAATTCACACACAATCAGTTATGTAATTCCAAAAACAATTCACACGAATGTAGTTATGTCTTTTGGAATTAGTTATACGAAATGGAATAGATCAATTAGGGATGTTGCTTGAGGGTAAAACAATAGAATTGTATACTTTAGTTTCCAGTGCAGCAATTTTAATGCACCACTTCACCGGCCTTGCACCGGATAGCTGGAAACTATACCCTTATAAAACGTACAGGAAGGCTTGTATCAGCAGTCTTTGTCTATTGCCATATCTACCTATAGGAAATAAAAGGAAGCCCCTCATCCGTCAAGCTGAGGGGCCATGATTGTTTTGTTTAGCAACCATATTTCTTTAGGTTTTTTCTAATCGCCTTTGCCTCTTTCCTGTTATGCCAATATGAATTATTGCTACAAGGAACAAGCGAATTGTCGTGGAAGGAAGATACGCAACCTTGTACAATGTTCCCTTTCTCGTCATATGAGCGATATGGATTGTATTTATCTTTCCCGCATATATTACAAATGTCTTGTCTCATTTTCTTCACCCTCCAATGCTATCAATTAATTTTTCGGCACGTTTCACCGCATAATGATCCTTGGACAACTCCCCAGGGAAATACTTTATCTTGTCAATTAGCTCGATTAGAGATTGCAGCAGGTCATTGTTTATCTGCGCCGGGAAGTGTGTGTTATTTGTATAATATGCATCTTCTGCCTTCTCGAAAGTTGTTTCCTTCCATCCTATTTGTGTAGATAATGAATACTCTTTTTTCATTTTCTTCCCCTTTATTTGTTAGTTATGCGAGTTTTCCATCTTCTGTAAATTCATTGAAAAAGTACAATGTTCTGGTTGTCGTTTCGGTTCTCATATTGCCCCCTTATTACATTTTAATACTTTTATAGAGTTTTTCCGCTCTCTTTGCTGCCCCTGCTCCGTCCCAGTAAAAAAACTGTTCCCAGTGATAGCCACTATCATCTTCCCACCTCACGTTTATACAATTATGGGAATCATCCTCAAAGATTGTTTTTCTCCTTTTTTTATCTTCTGACCATTCTTCCTTTCCATACCCGCAGGCGTAGCCGTATTTTGTGGGAAAACCGTTTTCCTTTAAAAGCTGTTTCATAATTGCCACCTCATTTAGTGTACAAAATATTTATTTAATATTACAAAATGCTACCACTTCCAGCGCCCACATTGCCGCACCCCGTTTTTCCAGTCCTGGTTTTTCTGGAATACTTCAGCGGCGTATAGCATTAGGTCGAGCAATACAAAAAATCCAATGATGATTATTATTGATAGTGGGTAGATCATTGTTGGCCTCTTCCAATCTCAATGCCTCGGATAAGAGCGCAAAGCTTGTCAAACAATTCCCTCTTTGTTCCCCTACTCAAGACGCTATTGACTCCGCCCCCGTCATTGCACATTTGTTCCAGTGCATAACCACCATAAGCAATATCAAGGCGATAGTTTCCCACGTTTGCCCGGTGTTTCCCGTCCTCGCCCTTGCTGTATGGCGTAAGCGGGTTTTCGGTTATCGTGTTTAGTCTGTCAATTCTCATTTGTAGCATCTTCTCTGTGATCCTTTCCATCTCTCAATCTCCTTAATTTGTTTTTAATCGCAAAAGTCTGTTAATTCGTCTGACCAGAAAAACTCTTTTCGCTTTCCCGTCCTACATAGATATTTATCAGAATCCGGGAAATACGTCAATAGTCGAATCCATATATCTGTACCTTTTATCCTGGCCTGGTAGTATCGGCTTTTCATTTTCTCCCCCTATTCTGCAATGTACAGCAAGGTTAATATTTGAGCTGCAATGTTCACCAACTCCCTATTCTCTACCGGCTTACATACCGGAACACATCCCGGCTCGATCTTAACTGAGCAAACAAGATATTTTGGGCAATTCTTGTAAGTGCAATGGTTCGGCATTTCTAGTACCTCCTTCCGTGTTTGTTCTTCCTGTATGTATCGTGCCGCTTGCTTCTCTCTTCCATGTTCCCAGCTGCCTTTTGTGCTTCCTCAAGGGTGTTACATATAGTGTCAGAGTAGGGGGAGCAGACTCCATTGACATACAGCCTGACAAGAAACGTCCCATTATCCTGTTTAGCTATCTTTGCCTTTGCTCTGCTCATTGCCGTATCTCCTTAAAACATTTTATTGAGTAATGCGATTACATCTGCCCATGCGCCAACTGCTACCACTGCCAGGATCAATTTAAGCATTGTCGTCTCTCCTCTTGACTACGTTTTACCACATCCATTGTTTAATATAACTAAATACGCCCACGTTTTGCCATGCGGTAAAACTCTCTCCATGCTCTCCACTCAGCAGTGTGTGCAGGGTAAGGGCAATCAACATAGTTGGCTCCATTGAGATAAGTGGCCTTCCCTTCAATCCTTGCCTGTTTTACTCGGTCATATGCTTCCATTGCCTTATCTCCTTATTTAGTAATATTTAATGCTCTTGCCTTCTTTTTACCATATCCATATATAGAGTCAAGCATTTTTATTTATTAAATGCATTTATTTTGTAGAATTAAATTAAGTATGCAATATCATTGAATAAGTTTAATAACGCTACTACCCATTGACAAAGTATGTATCATTTAATATAATAAAATAAAGAGATGTATTAGATCACACAAAGAAAGGAGGGAAACGCCATGACAACTACAACACTACACATAAGCACACTCGATACAGTACGTCACTATACCAACCCGCTGCATATATGGGCACGGTTGATGAAGCTAGGCATGAGCAAGGAAGGGGCCAAGCGTATAGTGGTGGTATATGAACCTTTGTTTAGGGCGTTGCTAGGATAGTGCATGATGCTAGGTGCATGATGCTAGGTGCATGATGCTAGGTGCATGAGTGCATGAGTGCATGAGTGCATGAGTGCATGAGTGCATGAGTGCATGACTAGTGTATAGCAATAGCAGGGCATACAGGGGCGTATCGCGTTCTAGGGATCATAGAGCGTGCAAGGTGACGTGCTAGGGCTATAGTGTAGGGATGTATGGCTAGAGGTGTAAACGTGGCGTGGTGACGCTCCTGTAACCTCCTGTGGGGAGGCAGGGTATCAGGGGGTATGGGGCTTTATTTACCGAACACCCCACCCCCTATATGGGAGGCTCGGCATTATTCACACCATTTTATATTTTCAAATTCAAAACACTTCAATCTCGGTAACTACCTTAACCGGATGTTATAAAATCTTTTTTCAAGTAATAACATTACTACCCATCTAAAATCTCCGTGCCGTCTAAACGGTAACAATGAACTTCCTCGAATCCATCCATAGGGCAATCCCGACAATATACTTCTACTACAACAGTTCCTGGCAAATCATGGTCTTCTCTATCAACCATCTTTTCTTTTTTACAAATAGGACAACAAAGTGTTACGAGATCACTGGGAGGTATTTTTAGTTCCCATCCAATTTCCAACCCACAACCCTTATCTATCATCATTTCAATTGGACTTCTTGCCATAATAATCCTTTTCATAACACATTCATTATAAAATCATTAAACAAATATAATATACAGGTTATACCCAATCTTATCCATGGGTATGGGTCTTAACGTAGGAAATAAACCAGATTCTGAATACTGGATGTCAAAATATTATAATATTTATTTTCTGGTTGAAAAAGTTCAAATGCTCGGAATAGGCATAAAACTATGAAATAACATTTTACAGTTTGGGCACCCATAAACATAGTGTTGTTCTATAAATGTCCCCATATTTCGTTCAGCGAAAGACTCCACATTGAAAAATCCACGCTCTGTATTTTTTTGGACTCCATTTGTATACAAGCATGAGTGTTTACAATTAGGGCAACAGAAAGTTTCCTTTCTCTGAATCCTATCATCAATGCTAATATCAACGTGTACTTCATTTAGTTTTGTCATAATAATTCTATGATCGCCAATATCCATAATATAGCCTTCAACCACCCTGGCATTGGAGGAGAAGGATTTTGAATGTTCTTGTTCATTTGCCTATATGTGAATCCTAGCATTACTACCACCCCCTATTTGTTCTGATTATAGGAAATGTTCTGGATTATGTCAAGATTATTTTAAGAGTGAGATTAGGAATATAAATCCAAGTAAAGCCCATACAAGAGGCCACAAGGTTGGTTCTTTATCATCTTTGTCAGGTTGATACTTAGGTTTTAAATCCCATTTGTATTTATTCCTATGAACAACATATTTCAGAAGTTTTGTTCCACCTAGATATTTGCATCCTATTCCCATCTCATTCACACCAGTTTTTAAGTTTTGTTTCGCCGTGATACTCAACAGCCATATTTCTTTTAATCAATTCTTGTGAAAGAAGTTTATTGTCATATTCAACATCTGCAAGGATTCTGAAATACTTTTCCCTGTTGATATTTCTTAGGTTAATGGTCTTGGCTTGTTTCATTTCCTGTTTCACAAATTCCTTAACTTTTTTTGCAAGTATAGATTCTTTCTCGCATTTTCCTTTAATCTCTGGAGTGTCAATGCCATTTACCCTGATTGGGATTTTGTCTCCAATTATAGGATGGACTGATTTGATGTTGAATGTGATTGTATCTCCATCGTAATTTTTTACGTACTCGACATCATTCAGGTCTCCATAGCCACTTGCATGGGCGATAGTTGCGTTCAGGAAAAATATAAGGGTTAATAATTTTTTCATTTTAGAACCTCATAGAATTATAATTTCCTTAATACCATACTCTTTCATTATTTGCAAGCAATCATCACAACAATAAGAATGCCCAATTAAATATAAGGTAGCCCCACTAGCATATTCTCCTGCATTTATACAAGCGTTTACTTCAGCATGATTAGTTTGCCTACATATAGATTTGCATAACTCATATCCAATGCCAGACGGCATATTGTCTCTTGGGCAAACAAATTGAGGATTATTACAAGAATTAATTCCTATAAATATTTTATTTCTATTCTTTATAATTGCTACGACATCTTGTTTAACACACTTACTCATATCAAATCTCTATGTTTTTAAAAATATGCACAATTACGTTTACCGTCCAACCATTCCCTAGCATTTTATATCTTTGAGCATTTGAAACATAATTTGTGTAATTATCTGGCACTGTTTGTAATCTTTCGCACTCGATTGGGGTTAATTTACGCCACTTCATTTCTGATAAAGTTATCTTAGGTTCTCTATGTCCTCCTGTCATAGTGGTAAGTGTCGGACACTTACCAGAAATATCGTAAGTTCTTTTTATACAGTCAAATCCATTTAAGTCGGCTTCTCCTGTTTGGACGCATCGTTGGCTATCATATACAGCATAATTTCCGTTAGTGCATTCCCTCAGAGAACCAAATTTATCCTTCTCTTGTACTCCACCCTTATTCCATCCATGAGGTTTCTCAAAAACTAATTGCCTTCTACAATCTGAAAAGTTACTTTTCAGATTCCCCCTTTTAAAATAATTTGCATCTACGCAATAGCTTTTATCTCTATCAATAAGCCCATTCTCAATAATGTCTTTAAGAAAAATACCATTATCTTCCGGTTGCTCAACATTAGGTATATTCGTCCAATATAATCTTTTTCTATTTTGCGCAGAAACCAATGCAGAATTTATTTCAATCGGTTCAAATCCTAAATATTCAGAAATAATATCTTTACTTTCTTTTTTCATCCTAACATTTTCAAGCAAGAAATATCTAGGATTTAATTCTTTCAAAAGACGAACATATTCAAAGAAGAGCTTACTCCTAACATCCTCGAAATTCAGTTGTTTTCCAGCAAAGCTAAATCCCTGGCATGGGCTGCCACCAATTAACAAATCAATTTTAGGTAAATTAGAACTATCTACTTTTGTCACATCTCCTAGCTGAATTGTATTTGGGTAATTAGATTGAGTTACCTTAATAGCGTATTTATCAATTTCACTAGCAAAATAATTTTTAACTTTTATTCCCGCCCTTTCTAATGCTATCTGCCCACAACTCATTCCGTCAAACAAACTTAAAACATTAATTCCTTCGTCCATAATTATCCTAAAATCTAAAGCTTAATCTTATGCTACCACCAGTCAACTCAGTATTACCATTTATTTCAGAAATGTCAAGCGTGAAATTCGGATAGATCGCCATTTGTTTCTTATTTTCTTGCTTTGACCGTGGAAGATAGAATTGAGAAGAGGCATCCAAGGGTTCTTGATTTAGGTTTAAGGCAAATAGTAAAAATAAGGAGTGGTATTATTTTAGTTTTCATTCCACCCTCACTGCATCTCCACCACAACATGGGCAGATATTAGCTATTGTTCCTTGGACTGAACTAAACACTGTATTACATTTTCTGCATAGGTAGTTAAACATAGTGCCTCCTATTTTCTAATTATATCGTCTGATCCAACTCTTCTTATAATTAGTTTCGTTTCAAATCTCTTTCTCTTAACTTCTTGCGACAATTCCCATTCAGCACGGCCTTCTCTTTGCCGTATTCTTTTAAGGCGAAGCCGTTCTCTTCTCGCTGCTTTCCTTTTAGCAGTTTTACTAATTGTAGTTGGTCTTACAATCCCATGTTCGCCTTCATGACATATCCTGCATAGAACGATCAAATCTTCTGGTTCTTCATTCCCGCCAAAATTCTTATAACTCAAGTGGTGGACATTTATTCTCACAGTGCTCCCACAAATCTCGCACTTCTTCCCTCTTATCATGAAAAGGTCATTCTTTATAACTGCCCACTCTTTGCTGTCGTAAAACTTATTCGCCATCGTCATTCTCAACTGGTTGGTTGTTTAAATACTTTTCTACTAACCCTAAAAATATATCTTGATTTAATGAAATGTGTACGGTTGGCTCTCCGTTAAATTTAAAAATCTTTGTCACAACAATATTCATATCTTCCAAGATTTTAATTGCTCTGACATATTGACGAATAGTTATTCTACATTCATCAAACCAATCTTGTCTTCTTTTAGCAAGCCATTTCCTGTCTTCTTTCAGGATTCTTAATTTTGTTTGGCCGGTTTTCCCTGGTAGATGCCAATAAATAATTTGAGACAACAACAATCCAGCAACTAGATCGTCAACAATGTCAACGTACATTAACCCAAGGCTAACACAGCGACTATTGTTATTGAAAATAAGTCCATGCTCTTCCATGTGATGAAACCCACACAATATTTTTAGGTCGGTTAATTCTTCGTTTCCGCCAAACCTGTCATAAGTTAAGTGGTGAACTTGGATTGATTCTGTCTTCCCGCAAATTTCACATTTCCGTCCTCTTACAGAAAACAGATTCTCCTTGATAGCTTTCCATTCTATAGAGTTATAAAATTTTTGTCTATCTTCCTTAGTTTTCCACTTTGCCATATACTTCTCTTTCTTTTAGTATTTGTTATTATCTAATTTTAAACCTATTTCGGGACTTACGCACCGATGTATATAATATTAAGTAGATAGTAGTTTATATTCTTTTACTATACAACCTATATTATTTATACAACGACTAATTAAGAACTCCTTGTTATCCCTTCCGATAGGAATAGAAGTCAACAAGCTAAGAAAGAATCACACGAATTATCAGGCGAGTTTTTAAAGTGTCCCAAGCACTCACCGCTTTCACGGCATCGTATACGTAAGCCTGTTTTGGATTTAACACCAGCTATTTGCTGATTATCTCTTCCGTAACCCCGTCCCATATTACGTCTTGAGGGCTGTGTGATTCTTTTGCCGGATAAGCGCAACCTCGCATTACTTTTTCACCACTTCCGGCGTGGTACGGATCAGTAAGTTAAAATCAAGAACCGTCTGTTCACCATTAAGTACAAGGAATGATGGATTTCTACACCTTATCGGCATTTCTACCGAAAACTTAAACGAAAAGTAATCACTAGGCTAGAAAAGTCAACTAAAGAAACAAAATAAATTAAAGTTTTTAATGAAATATTCCGATAAGTGATTGTATAGGCTAGAAAAGATATTTAAACGACTTGACAAAAGAATATATTGTGATTATAGTATGTGAAATTGAACTGGAGGATTTAAATGTCCTGCACAAGACAATGCTTTAATAGAAATGACCCATACTATGACCACTCAGATTGTAATACATGCCCAGGAAGAGATAAAAACATTAAAACTTCTATCGAATCAAACCCAACCTACATCCCACTTGGGACAAAATGCTATTTCACCCACTCAGTTTCATCGTATAGCCAAGAAACGCACTATTGCCCGTACTGGAGTTTAGTCTTAAAGAAGCCTCAAGAGCAGAATGGATTTTGCCACTACCTAAACCAAGGTGATTGGGAATATGGGACAATGATTTGGGATGGGAATAAGGAATGCAATGTAAATATCGGAGAAGAGAATAATATTTCAGGAGATTAGGATGTTTCAGGAAGATTTTGAGGAAGATGCAAGAGAGAAAAGAGATCATAGCAATAAATCAAAGAAAAAGATCAAAATTAGAGACAGATTTGGAAAATCGAGAAAGAGTAGGTTTGAGGAAGAAGATTCTCTTAGGATTTTAAAAGATTTTGAACGAGGGAAGGAAGAGATATGAAAAGTTTTGATCAATTGTTCGATGGTTCAGACGCTCATTTAATCGGGAATATTTTTATTTGCGAGCAGTGCAGAAAAACTAAAACGAGTAATGGTTCAAGAATTCCTAAGTGTCATAGAAGAAAAATGGTAGAATATGATTATACCTCTGATTACCATGAAGGAAGTCTTGATCATATTCATTGGTAAAAAGCTCATATAACATAAATACAACAAATTATTAAAGTTTTTTAAGTAAAATGCCGATAAGATATATATAAATTTAACGGAGGAAGTGTGAAAACTTAAATAAGATGAACGAAATTTTAGAAAAAATAGAAGAAACAATCGAAAATTACGAAGAAGAAATCGTAAAAATGGAAGAATTTATTGAGTTTTTTCCTGAATCAGAAGCGATTGCTATGATTAGAAAGGAAGAATTTGAGGGATTTATCGACGTTTTAAAAGAGATAATTGAAGAATTTAATGATTGAAAAACCAAAAAGAGTCTCTAAAAAAGAAAAAACTGCTGTAAAACAAGAATATATTGACACTGAATTAGAGATAATTCAAACTCAACCATACGAACCTGAAGAATATATTGCAGCAGTCAAAGAATTAGATGGCATCACAGACAAGGATGAACTCCCCTTCAAGGTTGAGCGATTCTGTAATGAATATGTGATTCACTACAACGAGGAAAAGGCAGCGCAAGAGGCTGGATGGCCTATTTGGAACGCCGCTGTGTTTGGACGAAGGCTTCTCACAATCCCGCGTGTGAAACGGGAAATTGAGAATAGGCAGAAGAAGATCACCAAGAAGCTTCAAATCACTCAAGAGCGTGTCTTAACTGAATATGCTTCGGTTGCCTATAGCAATCTCCAAGATTATTATGATGAAGAAGGTGTTCTAAAGCCAATACAGAAATTGACACGCGAACAAGCAGCAGCAATCCAAGATATTGTATATGACCGAAAGGGGAATCCAAAAAGTTATCGATTGCTCCAGAAGAATTATGGCCTTGATGCTCTTTCCAAGAATTTAGGGTTATTTGATAAAGATGCAGAGAGAACATTGCCAGTCGATTTTAAGCAGTTTCTTGCAATGCTCCCCCAAGAAACACAAGACAACATTCGGGTCTCGTTAGCTAGGCGCATAGGTGGAAATAAATGAGATTTTTTGAAAAAGGAACTGATAGGATTCTATATCTTGAAGTTGAACAAGATTGGGAGATGTGGAAAAAGGGAATAATGACATTTCATACCACGGATAATAATTTCTTGCATTTTGCTAAGATGGAGAATGTAATTCCTACTTTTCTTCGTGATGATTCTTCAGAAATTAAAGAGAATAAATAATGTACTCTGATCTTGGGATAGATTTTCTAATCCGATGTTTTCATTTCGGTGATAATTTCTCGATGAATTATTTTAGGGCTTTCTTTGTAACAGAGGAAGATGTTATCCCATTGTGCGATTGTGTTGGTGGTCATAGAACAATTCAGAAAGCCAGTGATTGTGTTAAGGTAATTAAGCGCGGCGCATATTTAGTTGCGAACAGACTATAGGATTTTATGACTGAATTTGACGATGCCGCCTTAGATAGCTTGATTAAGGCATTTGGCGAAGATGAGATTAAAAACTCTCTTGGAAATGATCTAACACAATACCAGAGCGATCCCGTTGGATTCTTTAGAGAGGAATTAGGGATTGCAAATATCCCTCCTGATCTTGTCATCATTGCAGAGTCGGTCAGGGACAACAAAGTAACTGTTTGCCAATCAGCCACGGGAGTTGGGAAGACGTACATCGCTGCCGCTGTTTCTGCATGGTGGTACAAGTGCTTCCCACAGTCACAGGTAATTGCTACTGCTGCACCACCAGAGGAGAATTTGAAAAGCAAACTGTTTAGCGAAATCAATGATATGGTTCTTGCCAACAGAAAACTTTTCAAGACAGATAAAATTCTCACTCTTAAAATAACAGATGATGTAAGTTACAAAGAAGGTGAAGAATCAGAAGGAAGTAACAAACATTTTATTCTTGGTAAGACTGTTCCTACTTCCGGCAGCGAAGAGGAGAGAGAGTCTAAATTCTCAGGTTCTCACGCCCCATTTTTACTTTTTGTGAATGATGAATGCGATGCCATCCCGAATGAGGTATTTAGAGGGGAAGATGGTTGTTTATCAGGTGATGGGAGTAGGCAGTTAAATCTTTATAACCCTAAAAGACGCTCTGGATGGATATATGATCAAGTAAAGAACCAAAGGGCAAATGTAATAATCCTGAGCGCGTTCGCTCATCCGAATGTCATGACCGGAGAAAATGTAATTCCTGGGGCTGTTTCGAGAGATAAAACAGTAGAGCGTATTTACGATTGGACAATTCCTCTAAAGGAAGATGAAGAGCCAGATTCATCTTGTTTTGAAGTACCGGAATTTTTAGTTGGTTGTATTGCCATATCTCCATCTGGCAAAGAGTATCCACCGCTTGAAGGTGGATGGCGCAGGATAATTAATTCTGCATTTTCGTATAAAGTGTTGGGCCTGTATCCCACCAGCACTGCAAATTCTCTATTCTCCGAAACCGATATTGATAATGCGGTAACAAGATGGAAATTATATACCGCTCAATACGGGAAAGATGCAATTAAGGGAATCAAGCCAATTCTTGGTTGTGATATAGCAGATGAAGGAACTGACAATAGTTGTGTAGCTAAGAAGTATGGCAACTATGTCGCTGGCTTCGACATGTGGCGTGGGATTGATGTTGATTTATCTGCCGACAAAATAGCAAAGATATCTGCTGAATTAGACGGTCAACAGATCAATGTAGAAAGCGACGGAATTGGCGCTGCTATCCCTCCAAAAATTTCCAGAATGTTTTACTGGAAATGCTGTAACTCTGAATGCGAAGGTGTTGATAAAACATATACAGACGAAGATTTCTTTAAATGCCCAATTTGTCATAAAGAAATGATTCGTCAACACTTTAATGTAAAAAAGATTTATGTTTCTGCTCCAAGCGATAAGAAGTGTGATATAGGCAGATTTGGTCTGATTCGCGACGAGCTTGCGTGGAAAGTTGCCGAATGGTTAAAGAAAGAGCCTTCCGCAATGATTCCAGATGATCCAGAATTGAAAGAGCAGATGATGGCATATGACTATGGAGAAGATCAAAATTCTGGAAAAATTAAAGTAAGCGATAAAAAGACAGTAAAGAAGAAAATAAATGGGAATAGTGACGATAAATTTGCTGCTTTAAGAATGTGTTTCTATGAGCAAGCGACACCAAGGGTAAGGCTAATATAAATGGCTGGTATAGCTCAGTCGGTAGAGCCTCTGCCTTGTAAGTAGATTGTCGCGGGTTCGATTCCTGCTGCCAGCTCCAACTTTTTAAAGGACAAAATGAATCTCCAATCTCTAAAACACATCTTCTTTATTTTAAGATCACTCCTATTTCCAATTCAAGAAAGAAAAGTGGAATTCAAATTCTATGAAGAGACATTGCAATACTCATTTCCAAGAGGGATGATGGTTGAATATAATGGGATTGAATTTTATGTCCTTGACTACTCTTCAAGTGAAAATTTTATAAATAAAGTAGCAACACTCAACGAATGCAAACTCTATATTCATTGCGAATATTTTGATATTGAAAAGAAAGAATTTTTGAACAAATCATTTCACGAAGATTTTTTGAGAAATCGTGTAAAAGTAAATCAAGCTCTTGAGGTTTAAAATATATGGGATCACCGTTTGATTTTGAGATAAAGGCGAGGAAGGCGGGAAACTATCCTGTCAGAAAATCACCATTGCCGCAATTGAATAGTTGGCAATACGGCAGGGGGTTGTATAGCGATGATGACTTCTATAGCATGATAAATGCTTATAGAAGTTGGGTGTATGTAGCGAGTTCAAAAAATGCGACTACGGTGGCTAATGTTCCCCTGCGTCTCTACGTTGCAAAGAACAATAAAGGAAGTTTAAAAGGTTATCCTACTAGAGCAGTAAGTAAGGCTCAGGAGATTGGGATAAGGGAAAATGCCTTCTTGTCCAATATTCCTGCTGTGAGGAAGGCAGTAGAATTTGAAGAGGTGCTAGAACATCCTTACCATACTTTAATGCGTAATGTGAATCCGTTCATGAACACATTCGATTTATTTGAAATGACTCAACTTTGGCAGGAACTTACAGGCAATTGCTACTGGAATATTCTTTCAGATAAATTTGGGACACCTAAAGAAATTTGGACAATCCCCCCTCAATTTTGCAAAATTATTCCTGATGCTCAAAAATTTATTTCTGGCTATAAATATATTAAAGGCCAAAATGAAGTCTTATTAGAAGAATCAGAAGTTATTCATTTTAAAATGGCGAATCCCAAAAGTCAATATTATGGATATTCTCCATTTTCTTCTGTGTCTGATATATATGGACTTGATAGGTCAATTAATGAATATGAAGAAGCAATGTTTAGAAATGGCGGGAATAGTCTCTCTGGGTTATTTGAAACAGACCAAGAGCTTGGGGATCATGAGTTCGAGCGGTTGAAAACCGAGATACAACAGGCTTTTAGTGGACCAAGAAACGCCGGGAAACAGCCGTTGCTTGATCATGGACTTAAATATAAGGCTTTGTCTGTGTCCCCAAAGGAAATGGCCCACCTTGGAGGAAGAGAGTTCGTAAAAGAGCAAATTTTGAATAGTTATGGAATAAGTTTGTCTATGTACTCAAAAGATAGCAATAGAGCTAACCTTCAAGGAGCTACTTGGCTCTACTTGAGTTCTACAATTCAGCCAAGGCTCCAACGATTTCAAGAGAAGTTGAATGAAAAATTAATTCCAAGGTACTCTGATCGCCTGTTCGTAAAGTTTGATAATTGCGTTCCAGAAGATGATGAGTTTAAATTAAATAAACAAGTAAAATATGTTCAAAATGGTCTTGAAACTATAAATGAAATTAGAAAAGAAGATGGGAAAATTCCGTTTGATTCTCGTTTTGATGAACCTCTACTCCAGTTGAATACAACGGTAATTGATGAAATTTTAAGCAGGGTGACTAAAGGCTCAATTGGCGGTAATAATATTCATTCCCCAGAAAAAATGAAGGAATTATTGACAAAATACAAATAATGATTATAATTAGAGCAATGCGTGGATAGGAGGCGTCCGACAAGTTGGTATTCTGAACCAATTTCCACCATTTAATTAATCAGAATATACTACAGAGGTATATAATGAAAACGAAAGTAAAAGTTTGTAGAAAGTGTAAAATTGAAAAATGGTTAAATGAATTTTATAAAAGGAAAGATTCAAAAGATGGAAGGAGAAATGAATGTAAACAGTGCCGTAATGCCAGAATAAGAAAGCATCCACCAAAAGAAATTTTACCAGATGGATTGAAGAGATGCAGTCGCTGCAATGTAGTTGAAAATATAAATAGATTTTATAAAGACAATAGAAGTAAAGATGGGCTTTGCTATATTTGCAAAGAATGTTTTAATAAATATCGGGTTAAAAATAGGGAAATAATAAAAAAGAAACTAAATAAAAAATATTTAATTAATAAACACGATAAAGAATTTGTAGCGCGGAGAAAAGAGTATTATCAAAGAAATTCTGAAGCAATTATAGATAAATCAAACAAATATTATAATAACAATAAAAAAATAATAGAAGTAAAGACCAAGGAATACCGGAAGAAGAATAGGGAAATTATAATAGAAAGAGACAGAAACCATAGAAATAAAATTGCAAATTATTCTACATATGCAGTAAGATTAACCATTGAAGAAGAGCCAATATTAGTAGGGGATAACGAATTATGGTGTAGGTGCACTCATTGTAAGGAATATTTTCCCGTAACGAATGCGGAAATTAGATGGAGAATAGGTGCATTAAGTGGTGTTTTAAGAGGAGAAAATAGACTCTATTGTTCTGAAAAGTGCAAGCAGGAGTGCGATATATTTGGAACAGTGAACACCCCTAAATCTTTAAGGAACGTAGCAAAACAAGCTCGTTGCAACCAACCCGTAAATCGTCAGGCACTGCTTGAATTGCAGACAGACGAATTCGGGTATAATTTCTGCGATAAATGCGGAAAAGAGAAACAGCAATCTGAATTAATTATCCATCACAATATGATGGTATCTAAATACATAAGCGAGGCAGATAACATGTCACATCAACTGATAACATGCGAAGACTGCCATGATCATAAAGGATGTTAATTAATGTCTAGTTTTACAACCCAACTCCTCCTCACCCCAGTTGACGGAGAATCTGAAACCTTCTATCTTAGAGAGCATTTCCGCTACCGTGTCGGGGGAATGCTCTCTAAACAGATTATAGAGGTGCCGATTGGGTTCATCACTGATGGCGCAAGCATACCAGGAATAGTCCAAAACATCCTCTCTCCTTGGGGGCAATATGGCAAGGCCGCTGTACTACATGATCATCTCTATAAAACGAATCTTTTGGGGTCGCAGAAAGCAAGTGACCAATTACTGTTAGAAGCAATGGATGTCCTTGGTGTATCTAAATGGCAGAGAGCTGTAATTTATAGGGCTTTAAGAATTGGAGGGTGGGTTGCTTGGAATAATTACAGGAAGAATGATGCGAGTAGAATTGCAAGAGAGCAATTGGTTGGATTCAGCAATTTAAATCTTAATAGGGAGAGAAAGACTTGTTAATTTTGCCGATAGGCGACTGTCACGTTTCAGCGGATGATGATTTGGATAGGTTTTTATATCTAGGTCAATATATCATCGAAAAAAAGCCGGATTATATTGTTTTTATGGGGGATTTTTTAACTTTTCAGTGCTTGTCTGGTTGGGATAGAGATAAGCGTATGAAAATGGAAGGGAAAAGGTACAAGAAAGAAATCGATACTGGAAATAAAGCACTTGATATTATTTTTTACCCATTGAATGAGTTGCAAGATAGACAAAGGAAAAATAAAGAAAAAATTTATCGGCCAGAAATTATTTATTTGAATGGAAATCACGAGAATCGCCTCGACAGATACCTTGAGAGCGATCCAACATTTGAGGGTTTGGTTAGCGTAGATCAGGACTTAAAATTGAGAGAGCGTGGAATTAAATTTATTCCATATCGTGAATACTACTACATAAATGATATTGCCTTCACCCACATTCCTTTCAATAAGGCAAAAGAAATCTCTGGTGTTAATATAACAAAGAAAGTTAGTCAAGTAATGTTTGGTAGTGTTGTATTCGCGCATACGCATTGTAAAGCAGAAGAAAATTTTAAGCGTCACGGTCAGGATGATCTTCAACAGGTGCTGGTTGTTGGTTGTTTCTTTGAGGATGAAGAGGATTATATTCATGGTCGGATAATTGAATACTGGAAGGGGTTAGTGCTTCTTGATTCATTTAAGCCAGGAAGATTCGACATGGAAACAACCACTTTGGAGAAAATGAGAATGGTGAGGGAGAACTGAAATGGCTTTTAATGGGCATAGCAAAGAAGTAACTGATTTAATTAAAATTCTTGGGTTACCAAAGCGTTGTAAGAAATTCAATATGGAATGCGAAGTTGATAGCTTGTTGACTATTTCATGTGAATACTATCCAGACACTCCAGAAATTAAAGATGGAGAATTGGTAAAACTATTTAAGAAATTTAAATTAGTAGAAATTAAAGAAGATGAAAATTTAGTGGTCCCAGAATTAAAAGGGGATTGGAGATATTTTGATAATATCATATCTATCTCAAGACGTTTGATGAATTTTCTATGTAGAAGAAGTTAATGGCAAATAAAACCCAAATTTACCACCTAGTAAGAATAAAGATGAACACACATGGGCAATTTGAGCCTGTAAATCATGATTTTTGCCCTATTTATAAAGACAAACAAATAAAATCTGTATGTCAAAACGGAGAAGAATATTGCTGTGGCATTGAACAAGGAAATGTAATAAAACAAATTAGATCAAACTACATATTTGATTCAATGCAATTATTTTAATGTAAGATAGGAGGAATTTAGATGGCTGAAAATAAAATGTTCGCGTATGCACAAAAAAGCGAAATGTTGGACGATGAAAACTCAATTGTTTGCTATGCATCTACCAATGAGGTCGATAGGCATAATGAAATGATTCTTGCTTCTGCTTGGACGGAAGAAGGATTGAAGAATTATAGAATGAATCCAGTAATTTTGGTAAATCATGATTACTGGTCACTCCCAGTTGCGAAATCTATTTGGCAAAAGACTGACTCTAATGGTTTGAAATTCAAAATCAAGTTCGCAGATACGGAAGCGGGAAATGAGATTTATTCTCTTTACAAAAATGGTTTCATGTCAAGTTTTTCAGTTGGATTTCGACCAGTTAGAATATATGACAATGAAAAGAGCCAGAAATATGTTGATAAAAATGGGAAAGTCCCTTGTACTGTATATGAAGAGTGTGAACTTCTCGAATTATCATGTGTAACAATACCAGCGAATCCCTCCGCGACCATCATTAACGGGGCTAAATCAATGGTCGCCTCCCTAGAGAGGGGGGAAATCAAATCTGCTGAAGTAAAATCAATGGTTGAAAAACTAAAAGACTCAAAAGAATACATCGAGCTTACTTCCGAACCCACCGAAGAAAAAGCAAAAGTAATTGGTCATATTGATATCGAGGGCTATATGCCATTGGTCAAAAATGAGGATGGGAGCCTCAGCGTTTCCCAAAAATGCGAAGGCAATATGTCCAAGATGAGAGATGCCATGGAAGAAAAAATTTCTCTCGCCCTTAAAGACGAAGAGAGTAAATTGCGGAAAGCAATGGAGAAAGATTGGGGAAGCTTTTCTGACGAATCATCCGAAGAAAAGACAGAATCAACCGAAGAAAAAACAGAAATGACTGAAGTTGTAGAAGATGCAGCGGAAGAAAAATCTGAAAAGGATGCTATGCCTTGTGATGGGGAAGACGGTAGTTGTGATGGAGAAAATTGCCCCCAATATGAAGGTTGCGACAAGCCAACGAAGAAATCATTGGACGTTCAGGAAGAAACAAAAGAAACCATGGTTATTGATAATCAGGAAGATAATACAGAAGAAAAGATAATCGATTCTAAAGAAACAGAAACTGCCACCAAAAGTGATATCGATAAATTCCAAGAAATTCTTGAAGAAATTAAATCAATTCGTGCGTATGTTGACGAAAAGATTGAAAAAACATTAAAGTTTCCTGAAGAAAATGCCGATAAGGTATATACAGAGAAAGTGAAAGAAAAAGATGTAATTGATTTTGAAATTAAAAAACAAACGATTGATCTGGATTTTACACCAGAAGATGTTAAAAAGATGGTAATCGAATCAGTTCTCTCTGCAAAATCTAAAACTCAATCAATTAGTGATCTCGTAGAAGAAAGAATCAAAAAGGCAAAAGGCATCATTTTTTAATATAAATAAAACAAAAGGCATATATCCCCAATTTAACATTACATAAAATATGCGGGGATGTCAATAAAAAATTCAATCTGGCTAGAGATATTTAAGAGATATTAGGCCGTAAGTGATTGAAATAAAAACAAAAAATCTGGAGGAATAAAATATGTCAATGGAAAAAAGTGAATTTGAAGCCCTTGTAAAGGACACCACTGTTGAGGCGGTTAAGGGCGTGATGGCTGAAGATCGTGAGGCTATGGCTGCTGAGATTGATGCAAAGATTAAGGAAGCTGTAGGTGAAGTAGAGAAGCGGATTGTTGTTGGCGAGAAATTGGTGGATAAGAAGGCTGGATTCAAGTCTTTCTCTCACTTTGCCCTTGATGTTGCAAAGGCTGCACAAAGTGGCTTTCGCAAGGTTTCTAAAGAGTTGGGCGATTGGGAGTCTGTTTGTACCAAGGCTGCTGGCACCCCGTCTCAGAATGTTTCTGATGGTGAATCTGGCGGCTATGTAGTTCCTGAAGAATTTCGTCAGGAATTGCTTGTTGCTTCCCGTGAGAAGAATGAACTGATGGCTCGTTGTACTCAGATTCCCATGCAGAGCAATGTTGTTAAAATCCCCTATGTCAATGGCTTCGACAAATCCGGGAATTTGGTTTATGGCAATGTAGCTTGGAATTGGACTGACGAGGAAGAAGCTCTTACTCCCAAGAGTGTCAAGCTTGGCTATATCAACCTTACCCTTCATAAAGTAACTGGCCTTGCCTACGCTTCTGATGAAATTCTCCGGTTTTCTCCGATGTCTATGGAGAACATTCTTCGTGAGGGTTTTGTTGATGGCTTCAACTATGAAATGAATCGGGTAATTCTAAAGGGCACTGGGGCAGGTCAGCCTCAGGGTGTACTCAATGCTCCTGCTCTAGTTTCCGTAACTGCTGAAACTGGTCAAGCTTCAACTACCATTCTTTGGGAAAATGTAATCAAGATGTATTCTCGTTGTCTTGACCCTTCTAATGCTGTTTGGGTTGTCAATCCGAATACCCTTCCCCAGCTTGCATCGATGAGCCTCGCTGTCGGCACAGGCGGAGTTCCTGTCTTTATGCCTGCAAATGGCGCGGCTGGCGTTCCTTTCGCGACCTTGTTTGGATTGCCAATTGTGTTCAGCCATCATGCTAAGTCTCTTGGTACTGTTGGCGACATCATGCTTGTCAACATGAAGCAGTATTTGCTTGGTATGCTCGCTGGTAGTGAAGGTATGCGTTTTGATACCTCTATGCATATTAAATTTGAAAATGACCAGCAAGCATTTAGATTTGCATTTTATGTTGCGGGTCAAAGTTGGATGCCACAGGCATTGGTACCTCCTGAAGCTACCAGCGATACGCTTTCTCCGTTTGTGGCGTTGGCAACACGATAGTTTTTAGTTAGGTGCGGATAGGGGAACCGATAAGTCAGCAACTCTCCCGGCTGATTTCCGCACTGTTTGATTTGGGGTAAATAATAAAAAGAATTTTATAAAATATATGGAGGAATAAATTATGGGTGGAAGATTTTTTCAGAATGTTCATGTGGTAAATGCACTTCCTGCTGCAAGTGCGGCTGCTTATGACGACTTGTTCAATGGTACTCCAGCAACGGACATTATCAATCTTGGTAAGTATGAGAACGCAACTTTTATCATTCAGAAGGCCGCTGGTGCAACTGGCACCGCTACCATTACCGTAGAGTCTTGCGATACCGTTGTTCCTGGCACTGCAACTGCAATTCCCTTTGTTTATTGGGTATGCACTACTGGTGACACTTGGGGTGATATGCAGACTGCAACCGCGTCTGGCTTTACCACCACTGCCGGGACTGATCAGGTATACGCCGTAGAAGTGAATTCTGCTTCTCTTAGCGGTACTAATAAATATGTTCGGGTAAAAGCAACTGAAGTTGTAAATAGTCCGGTTAGTGGATCGATCACCTGTCTGCTTTCCAAGGGCCGTGTTGTTCAGGAAGTTTCCCCAACTGCAATTGTTTAATTAACTCATCAAGCAAGACTTGAAGGAGATGGGGCTACCGTCTGAGTAGCCCTAGTTTTAAAAATTTAAAAGGTAAAATATGATTAGGCAGAATAAATTTGTAAAAGTTAAATTTCTATCTGAATGGATGGGCAATCCAGAAGGTTCTCTTCTTTCTATAATTGAAGTGAAAGCAAACGAACTGAAAGGAAGAGGGACCGTTGAATTCGTGGGAGACTTTGTGGGATTCAGAGAAGAGGTTAAAACAAAATCAATTGATGAACCGCCTAATAACAAAATGATTTCGGCAGCACCAGTTGACAAATCAGCGAAAGCTGTTAAGAAAGCTAGAAGGCCGAAGAAAATTAAATAGGGGGAACCATCTCCCTATAAGCGGTTAAATCCGCATGGAGGATAAATTATGCCTGTAACTAAAGTTAAAAGTGTTTGGAATGCTGGTGAACTTGTAACCAAGGTAGTTGCAACTGGTAAACCTGTTTCAAAAGATAGTGATGCTGTAAAAGTTCAGACTCTCAGTGCAGACACTACCGTAGCCGCTGTCGATTGTGGCTATCGGACATATATCGATACTGATGCTAAGACTATCACTCTTCCCTCTACCGCTGCTGGCCTTTCGTATACTTTTGTAAACGCTGGCGCAAACGGTACCGTTGCAGTGACTGTTGCTCCTGCTGCTATTGATAAGTTCCAGGGTTGTGGTATTACCGCTGCTGATAATAAAGCAATTATCAATACTAAGGCAACTGCAAAACTTGGTGATATGATCAAGATTGTTGCGGATGGCGTTGATGGTTGGATTATTCAGGAAATGGTTGGTATTTGGGCTAGACAAGCTTAGTTTTTAGAATTTGATGGGGAGGGGAAACCCTCCCTGTTTTTCTTTATAGGGATATAAAAATAATAGTTGAATAGAATAATATGAAAAATATGATTGATAAAATTGTAAACTTTCTTTTGTCTTTTTTTCAAAGAGGTCGGAGGAAAGTTTATTTTGATTTAAGCGGTAAGGTTTTGAACGACGTTTTTCAGCCAATAATCCAAGAGGGTAAACATGGCTCTGAATAGACCAAAAAAGAAAATAGATAGAGTCATCAACTCTGATAATTTATTTACCGATAGCGTTGAATTGACTGGTCATTTTAATGTATCTATTTCTGGAACATGGAGTGCCACTTTGACAGTTCAAAGAAGTTTCGACTCTGGAGACACTTGGTTTGATGTCAAGACTTTTGTTAGCAATGCCCAAGAATATGGATTTGAGCCAGAAGCTGGTGTTTTCTATCGCATTGGCACTAAGTTGGGAGAATTTGTTAGCGGCGTTGCAACTGTAAGGTTGAGTCAGTAAATGACAACCATTTTTAATGAAAGAAATGATATCGCCAGTGAAGATTTTCAGATTTCACACACAGGGTATTTTAATGGGAAAATAGCCAATGTGGTTTCCATTTTGGGGAGACGTACTACTTTTAATTCGGCCACTACGTTTCAAGATATATGTAATTATTTAGTGGGTGGGCAAAGTCTGTTGAATACTCCCTTATCTGGCACAACTTATTATCTGGTCAGTACATCAGCGAGTGATGCGGCTGGTGGTGCCGGGGCTGTAACAGTACGAATTGTGTACTTGGATGTGAGTGGCAATCAACAAGTAGTAACTAAAACTTTAACAGGCACAACGCCTGTAAACATCGGGGCAGGCTATAGCTTCATTCAGTGGATGGAGGTTGCGAGTCTTACTGGAAATGCAGAGACTAGCGCAGGGGCCATAACCATATCATCAACGAATGGCGTTGCTATAGAAGCAACTACGGTTGAGTTTATACGAGCAGGTGGAAATAGGTCATTATCTGGGAGATACAAAGTGCCAACTGGCTACTCTGCATATTTAACTGGGTGGTGGGGATCGGCAATCAATCAAGATATGGATATACGGCTAAGAGCAACCGTATTTGCAGATGATCATACTGTCAGCTCAGTTTACCATTTTAATTCGATTATATACCTTGCTCTAAATACTAGCAGTGAAAAAAAAATACATTCTCAGAAATGTCCAGGTGGTAGCCTCATTAAGGCTTCGGTTATTCCATCGGTAATCACCGGAAGCCCAAGGTGTGATATAGCTTTTCATTTATTGGTAATACAGAATTAGATGGATTTAGGTAACATAACCAAATATAATTATATAGCTTGTTAAATTAAATTAGGAGATAAATATATGGCTGGCACAGTGACAAAATCAGAACTAACTGTTTTTTCTGTTAAAAAAGTTGCATTTACTTGGCTTTCAGATGGATCAGGTAATGCTACATCAACCACAACCAGCCCGTTTACTGGAATGGTTCAGAGGGTAATTCAGCTTCCAGATGGTGGTGGTACACAGCCAACAACTCTTTATGATGTTGTGGTGAATGATAGTGACGGAGTTGATGTTCTCCATGGGCTTGGGGCTAATCTTTCAAACGCAGTTCCGACTATCAAAGACTATACTCATGGCGTAGGGGCTGTCGTGAACAGCACCTTGTCTTTGTCTGTAACCAACGCTGGCATCAACAAGGGTGGCAAAACAATCATCTACTTGAGGTAATTAGGAAATGGCAATCACCACTCTTGATGAAGTTCTTGAATTTTTGGGAATAGAGACATCATATTTCATCATAACTCCGTCAAATAACACGCTAAATGTAACTTCGTCTTCTGGTGGACCAGTAGATATTAATTTAGCAGATGGGAATTATAATGGCACTGGATTAGCAACAGAAATTCAAACAAAAATGAATGCCAATCTCACTCTAACTGGAACAGGGACAATCATCTTTGCTGTGACGTATAGCCCCGGAACAATGAAATTTTCCATAAACGCCGGAACTGGGAAAACGATAGCCTATAATCATGCGCTTTCTGATGCTGGGCTAACTGTTGGATTCACGGCAAGCAAAACAGCCACCCAGACAATTACTTCAGATATTGAAACCGGAGACCCTAGTCAAGTTGTTTCTTCTATCAAGGATGCAGCAGAACAGATTGCTTCAGAATATTGTGGAAGGACATTTGAAGAAACATCATACAGGAAAGAAAAATATGATGGAAATGGAAGCCCAATTCTCAATATTGATAATTTCCCTGTAACGGCAATAGATAGGGTTGCAATTGGCGAGATAGATGTGATTAGTGTAAAGAATACAAACACTTACTCATATGCTTCTGTTTCTGTTCTTCCTACGGGGTTGAGGCTTGTGTTTGATGGTGTTGCCGATGCTACTGTCACGTTCACCTCTAACACCACCTTAAACGCCATTGTGGCTGCGATTAACCTTCTTGGCAATGGGTGGGAAGCAAAACTTAATTCGTCCATCTACGGGGCTGTAAAGTCCACAGAATTGATTGAGACATATGGGTTAAGTGCAATTGATAATAATTGGTGCTACTTAAAAAAACCAGATAATCCAATTTCTGATTTTGATACCTATTTAGATAGAGGGCAGTTGATAAAATATTCTGGATGGCCTTGTGGAGCGGGAAATATTTATATTGACTACACCGCTGGGTTCACCTCAGTGAATATGCCAAGTGATTTGAAACTTGCAGTTAAGATTCTCGCTCAGTTTTTTTATAACAAGAGGGATGATGATAGTTTTGGATTGAAAGAATATCGCGCCCACAATATTTGGGCATCATTTGATAAAGAAGAATCACTTCCTAAAGAAGTCATTAGAATTCTCTTTAAATATAGGAAGGTTAAAGTATAATGGCAGGTCCAAAAGCGATTTTTCAAATTCAGAGAAGAACGGATGCTAGTGACGGCGCTGGCGGATTTGTAACTGTGTGGACTGATGTAGAAAATATCAGGGGAACATTGACTAGGGTTGAAGGGTGGGAGAAATTTATTGGTGATTCTACAAGGGTTTCAACTACTTACATTCTGATGATGAAATATAAAGATGGGTTGAATATTACAACTAAAGATCGCGTCAGAAATGGTGCGAAGCTTTATGAAATTATTGCAGAACCAGAAGATGTTGCTTTAAAGAACAGATTTTTACAAATAACACTGAGGAAAGTAGAATGAAGAAAATACTTGTTGTTGTTTTTCTTTTTACATTTTGTGGGTGCGCTTCTCTTCAAAACGCTGGTACTGCTCATTATTCAGTTAAACCATTTGTTACAAACCATACGACTGGAGAAATGAGTTGTTGCGAGGTGGTAGTAGATAACGGGAAGGAGATTTCTTCTCTTGTGGCTCATATTGAAAAGAGAGGTAATGACTATACAGTTGATTTAAACGAACAGGGGGTTAAAGCTTTTGAGGGGCAAGCAATTGCTTCTGGAGCTTTGAAAGAAGCAATTGACGGGGCTGTAAAGGCTGCTGTGACCACGGCGCTTGCCCCGTTCATTCCTGCCTTGGCTCCAGCTTTAGTAGCTCCTGGGATTGCGGCGGCAGCTTTAGGTGCAGGGGCAGTTGTGGGTGGGGAGAAATTGCTTAAATGAGAGCGGTTTGGAATGATGTAGCGGTTTTAAGTGCCGTTCAAATGGCGGAAAACGCTATCATTGAGGATGCTTGTGAACTGGTGACTCAAAAAGCTAAAGATTCTATGGTTGCGGGAACGGGTGAAATGTATCGGTCAAGGCGACCTGGTGGTGGAATGCACCAAGCTTCAGCAGCTCCTGCCCCTCCCGCCCCAGACACAGAAGAATTGAAGGATTCAATAAGCTATGCAACCTCTAGCGGCAAAACTGGTGGGTTGGGTCCAGCATCCGATGTTGAGGGGATTGATGCCCCTGCTAGTGGGCAAGAGGCTGTGGGGCATGTAGGGACCAAAGAAGCTAAAGGGTTGTGGCATGAATTAGGGACAAGTACAAATCCAGATAAGCGCCCATTCCTTCGCCCAGCACTTTACGATGCAGAAGATGAAATCTTAAATCTAGTCGAGAAACATAAGATATGAATGCGCTTTCTACAGCAATCTACTCAAGATCACAAGTTGCAAGTAATTTTAAAACAGCCATTGCTGATCGTTTCTACTTCGTTAAAGCAGCAGATGCCGCTGTATATCCATACGTTGTCTACTTCTTCATACATGACAAACCAGATTATTACCTAAACGCCCAATCAACAAACGCTTCGAACTTTGAAATTGTCAAGGTTGCTTTTAACATTCACTCTAATATCATAAATTCATCTTCGGAAGCTGGAACAATTCTTGAATACCTTAAATCTCATTTTGATAATTGTGATATAACAGTAACCGGATGGAATGATATAAAAGTAGAGAGATATAACGTGCTAGGTCCATTTTGGGACAACGTGGTAAAGGAATGGACATATCAAGTAGAATATGAGATAATTTTGCAAAAGTCTTAAAGTTTTCTAATCATATTCCGATAAGGATTATTGATGGATTCACAATTTGAAGCACCATGCAATATTTGTTGTCATGATACTGTTAATGCTATGCTTGAAGTTTTATATTATGCTAAACTTGTCAGAATGCAAAACCCCAACATTGATTCCGCATTGTTAGATGCTGCGATAGAACGCTTGAATAAGTCAATTAAAAGGTGCAGAAAATAAATGGAGAGTAAATGTCTGACAAGTTAAGTTTTACCGCTGCTGATACACTACCAGTGAAGTTATTGCGTGACGAAAGGGTAATTAGTTCCATCAATGACAGTAAAAAAATTCCCCCAATCCATATCCAATTTATCCCGACAAACAAATGTAATCTCAAATGCCCATTCTGTAGTTGCGCTAACGAAGACAGAGAAATTGAAATGTCTTTGTTTAAGGCGATGGAGATTATTGACATTTGCAAGGATTTGGGAACAAGAGCAGTAACGATTACTGGTGGCGGAAGCCCTTGTCTGCATCCTAATATTAATGAAATTATTGAGTATTTTATCCAGTCAGGTATTGAAGTTGGTCTTGTGGACAATGGCCTTGCTCTGGACAACATAAAACCAGAAATATTAAATAAGGTGACTTGGTGCCGGATTAGCCATGCTGATTTTCGCCCATTCACGGATAATTATGAAGAGAAATTGAAAGAGGTAATTAAGTCAGCCCCCGATGTTGACTGGGCGTTTAGCTATGTTGTTTCCAAAACTCCTAATATCTATGGGATTTTGAGATGTATTAATTTTGCGAATGATCATAATTTTACTCATGTTAGATTGGTGGCAGATTTATTTAACCCCGAAGAAATTGATATGGTTAGGATTAAAAATATTGTGACCGCTTTTGGCGCTGATGATAGCTTAGTTATTTATCAAAACAGAGAACATCCAGAACAAGGTGGTGATTGCTATATTTGTTTTTTAAAACCAGTAATAAGTGCGGATTATCAAGTATATAGTTGTTGCGGAAGTCAATACTATAAGAAGGACGCGCCCAAAAAACTTCCTGTTGAATTGAATCTTGGAAGCGTATTTGATCTAAAAGATATTATTGCAAGAAGCCACATTCCTGTTAATGGGAAAATATGTGAAATTTGCTATTATAAAAACTATAATGAAATATTAGGAGCCATGATGAAAGATTTAACTCATGTGAATTTTATATGAATAATAAAGAAATATACGATAAAATTTATAAAGAAATTCCAGCGTATAATAGTTATTCGTCCTCAAGGCATGATAAAAAAGATGAGCCAATTTCAGCATATTTGTCATGCCTTGAAGGGACATTGCTTGATATAGGTTGTGGCTCTGGGCATAATTTGAAGATGGCTTTGGATATGGGTGTTGAGGCGTTTGGGGTTGAAATTAGTAAAGAGTGTTGCAATAAATTTTTGAGTGACGTTCCTCATAAATGTTCTGACATCGTGACATTTTGCAAATCAAAAAAGAGATTTGATAATGTGCTTTGCAATGATATGCTTGAGCATATATCTATTGAAGATATCGATGAGACATTGAAATGTATTTCTTCTATATCATTAATAGCATTATTTGGGATTGCAAATCATTCAGATAGAATGCTTGACATCGAGTTACACCCCATCCAAGAAAATAAAGAGTGGTGGATGAAAAAACTAGGAGAGTATTACAGTAGCGTGTGTTTTATGGAAGAACTTTTTGATGGAGCTTTCTTTTTTATAAAATGTAAAAAATAAATGGTAGATTTAAACATCCCAAAGATTCTTCATTTGTATTGGGGAAGAAATAAAAAACTTTCCTATATGAAGTACTTAACTGTTAAATCATTTTCAATTTTGAACCCAGATTGGAAGATAAAAGTTTATTGTTCAAATGAGATTTCTTTAGCGGAATCTTGGGGCAGTAAGGAGCAAAAAAGTTATGAATACCAAGGGGAAGACTGCTTTGCCGATCTATCTGGTATTGCAAATACTGATGTCGTAGAATTTGATTTTTCTATTTTTAACATTGGTGAATTATGTTCTGAAGTTCATAAATCAGATATTTTAAGGCTATATATTCTTTCAACCGAAGGAGGAGTTTGGAGTGATTTTGATATTCTATATTTGAAGTCAATGGATGAATTGCATATAAAATCTATTGGTCCCGGAGAAAATGCCTGCTTTTGTTTTTCTGGGGGGTATCATAGCATAGGGTTTTTAATGTCTACTCCGAATAGCATGGTTTTTAGTTATTTGCTTGGGATAGCTTTGGAGGAGTCAAAAAACAAAGAGCTTGAATATCAATCGCTTGGTAGTAACTTATTCTTACATTTTTTTCATCATAATAAATTGAAATTTGGAGAATTTAATGAAAGGTGCGAATCTAACATTTTAAACATTCCATTTGTGGCTATTTATCCCTTTGCATGGAGCCAAGCAGATTCTTTATTTGAGAAAATCCAATACCAATTTATGGAGAAGACAATAGGAGTTCATTGGTACGCAGGGGCAAATAGCACATCAAAATATGAAAACATAGTAACAAAAGATAATATTAAAGAGTCCGAAGACATTTTTTTGCTTAAATTAATGGGAGAGATTTGTGAGTAAAAAATACTCAATAGTAATGCCATATTTAAAAAGATCGGAACAGTTGAAGAACACAATTGCTTCGTTCATCCATCACTATAAAGATCGTGATGATTATGAATTGGTAATTGTTGAAGATGTGAAGAACAGAAAAGACGCAGAAGAACACGAGAAGTTGTTAAAAACATTAAAGTTTTTTGATGATTGTGCCGATAAGGTATGTATAGAATCTGAATTCTTTGATTGTTATAACCCTTCCCCTTTGTTTAATTTAGGAGTTGAAAAGGCAAGAGGTGAATTTATTGTAATAACTAACCCAGAAGTCATGCACCATGGGAATGTGCTAGAGGGGTTAGATAAAGCATTTGCAGAGAACAAAGATCAATATGTGGTATGTTCTTGTTTAAATGTCGTGAATTATAATGAATTGGAAGGTGATATAGAAAACTTCTATTTTGAACCTCAAATGTGGTATCAGCATTCAAAACATAGGAATGCAATGTTTCATTTTTGTAGCACAATTTCAAAAGTCCAATATGAAAGAATTGGTGGTTTTGATGAGATGTTTTCTCTTGGAGTTGCCTACGATGATGATGACTTTAGAGAAACGGTAAAGAGAAATAATATCCCATTTTATCTGGCTGATGATTTGTTGACGTTGCACCAAGCACATGATTCGGCTTTTAATATACCAGATTTTGAAAAGAGATTGAGAATAAATAAGACCATATATTACCTGAAATTGCAAGGTAAATCTAAGAAAGAAGTTTTGGAATTTATTGGGGAGATAAATTGATGAAGTTGGGTATAGGGGTGCCATTAACGTCAGATCATGTCCATACCGTTTTTCTCGATAGCTGGGTTAAAATGGAGAAGCCTGATTTTGTTTACCTTCGCCCCCAGTATCCAGGCATGACAATTGAGGCAGTTAGAAATAGTATTGTTCAACAATCACTAGGTTCTGGCTGCACTCATTTAATCATGTTAGATACTGACCAGTCTTACGGCCCTCAGACTATCACGAAACTATTGAAACATGATTTGCCGGTGGTTGGTGGCCTTATCCACAGGCGCTACCCCCCCTTTGACCCTCTTCTTTATCGGGGATTACCGGGAAAATATCTGCCAGTCCCGGATGAAGAAATTTTAGATAATGAATTAGTCGAAGTTGACGCAACGGGAACAGGGTGTGTCCTTTTCAAAACAGAGGTCTTTCTAAAAACAGAAATGCCTTGGTTCGAATTTACAGTTGGAGAAGATGGTAGACCCATTGGTGAAGATATAGGGTTTTGTATCAAATTAAAGAAAGCGGGATATAGGATTTTTGTAGATACGACATTGGGCATTGGACATATCGGTAGCCTTTCCGTCGATTGGAATACATATAAGTTGCATAAAGCTTTAATGAAGAATAATAATTAGGAGGTATAAAATATGGCTAGTCAAAGAGGTAACGGAGCAAAGGTAACTGTAGGGACTGGAGATAGCGTGATTTCATTAATGGGCACGTGGTCTTTGAGTGGGATGAGTTCAGATCAGCTCGAAGAAACGGCTTTTGGCGATACCTATAAAAAATATAAAATGGGACTGCTAGATGGTGGCACTATTAGTTTTAATGGTTTGTTTGACCCAGCAGATACGGCAGGTCAGGATGTGTTGAGGACCGCAAATGAAAATGCGACTCTTCTAACATCTATTAAATTTTGGCTAAATTCTCAATCATATTACACCCCTGCCTATACAAGCATCACAGGGTCAGGGGTTTATATCACTTCATGGGAAATTGGAGCGGATCGTTCAGCGCTTATGACAGCTAGTTTTTCTTGCAAGGTCTCAGGTGGGCTTGCAAGAGTATAATGTAGTGTTTATTATTTGACAGGTTTTGAGGGATAGGACGGCCATCCGATAAGAGACTTAATCCATCTCTTCCCTCATTTTATTATGGATTTCATAGGAGGAATACTATGGGTAAAAGAATTAAGAAAAAAATATGCAAGTGCGGTTGTGGTACATTAGTTCATGTAGATTATGCCAGAGGGCATTGCCACAGAGCAAATAATTTTAAACATTCAGAAGAGTCTAAAAGAAAAATATCTGAGACATTATTGAAGAACTCCTCTATGAAAGGGAAGAAGCTTTCTGATGAAGCTAAAGAAAAAATTAGACAATCAAGACTAGGGACCAAATGGAATGATGTCCAAAGAGATAAAAGAAACAAACAAATAGAGACACGGAACAATGAGAAAGAGTCTCAAAGAACACTGTGTGCTTGTGGATGTGGGGAACTTGCTGAATACGGAAATAAATATATAAAGACTCACCATCATCGGGATCGGTCTGAAGAGACTTTGAAGAGAATGAGTGACGGCCATAAAGGAATACCTGGATGGAATGCTGGATTAACGGCGAATGATGACCCAAGAATACCGTCTGGAGAAAATCATTGTCGTGGCATGAAAGGAAAGAAACACTCTAAAGAATCAAAAGATAAGATGTCTCTTTCTCAAGCAAAATTTAGGGGTTTTGACGTAACTAATTGGAAGAGGAAAGAGAAGAAGTTAATTGATTTAATTAGGGGTTCTTCAGCCTATAAAACTTGGAGAAATGAAGTATACAAAAGAGATATTTATATCTGCCAGGATTGTGGGAAAACTACTGGTGGCGATTTAAATGCTCACCATTTAGTCCCATTTATTCAGATATTATTTGACAACAATATAGAGTCTTTGGATAAAGCTTTAGAATGCGATGTTCTTTGGGATATAAAGAACGGGATGACTCTTTGCAAGGAGTGTCACGAAAAGAAGCATAAAGAAATTGAGTATCAATACAATATCCTTAACAAATTATTGAATTCGGAACAAAATGACACCACTCCATAAAATGATTGCCGCTGGACTTCTTCTCACGACCTGGGCGGCATTGGTGTTTTTAAAGATGGCACCAGTTGCCGATTTCGTGAATGTATTGCGTGACGCACTATTAGCATTGGGTGTTTTTACAGCAACTGTATCAATCCCAAGAAAATAGTTTTATTAAATACCACAAAAGGAGTACATATGTCTATCGATCTTAAAAATCTCAATCCCTCAACTAGATTTAACTACGATGAGGACGGGGAAGAATGGGTAGAGCTTCGCCTTGTTTCTGGAGACAAGATGGAGGAGTTCCGCAAGACCATTGGAATGAAGCCTAAGACGAAGTACATCGTAAATACCATTTCCAAAAAGATGGAATCTGTCTCAGACCTTGACATTCCAGAAGAAAAGATCACTCAGTTCAATGACCTTTTCCTTGACTACCAAATCGCAAATTGGAATCTTGTGGAGCCTGACGGCAATGCTATTCCTTGCAATCTTGGAAACAAGAAGCTTCTGATGAATGGCGAGCCTTCCTTTTCAGCATGGGTCTCTGCACATTTGACAAATCTCCAGGGCAAGATTGATGAAATTGGTGGGCAAATATTGGGAAACTGATCGACTACACGGAGCGTGTGCAGACCAAGCCCGATTGTAGAGCTTGTAGAGATGTGTATGCCATGAAGGATCAGGAACCTCCTTGTAGTGAATGTCTCCCCGACTTGCTTCCTGAAAACATCAATGCCGCAAGGATATGGGGGCTGGTTCAAGACCAGAGAATTTGGGTTGGCGGAGGAATGAGTGAGCCAGTGAGTGCTGGATTGATGCATGAACCAGTTTGGCGATTGATTGATGAATTTGATGTAGATGATAGATTTGATACATTTTTGAAGGTGCTTCGTGTTTATGAAAATATCGTTAGATTTGAACGCGAAGAGAAATCTTCTTGATATAGGAGTTGAGTGATGGCGGGAAGTCTTGGGTCAATATATGTTGAGCTTAAATTGGATGATAGGGAATTTCGTTCTGGCCTAAGTAGGATAAAATCTGAAACGGAAAAGACCATCTCTGGTATTGAAGCCACGCAAAAATCCAGTGATGAAGCAACTCTTGCTTTCAAGAAAAGAATGAACCAACAGCGGTTGGCAGAAGAGGAAAAATTTCATAAAGCTAATCGTTCTTATATTGAAAAAACCATGGAGTCTTCTAAAAATATCCTTGCTGCCGCTCCAGGGTTTGCTATTGCTACTGCCGCAATTTCTGGTGTGTATGTTGCATTGCGTGGGGTGAGGGATGAATTCACTGGTGGTCTTGCAGCGGTAGAAGATTACCAATTGAAAGTTGCATCTATGTCCGCATTCTTAACCACCTTTGATAAGAATCTAACTTCGACAAATGCATCTACTATTTACGACAAAGCGAAAATTGAAGCGCAGAACCTTGTTCAGACTATGGAAATTTTAGATGCCAGAACTATCGCAACTGGTAAAGATTTGACAACCATGGCGGAACAGTTTATTAAGGGTGGAATCAAAATTGACACCACAAATAAAGCTTCATTAGACGGTTTCGTAAATATTGCGAATGCATTGAAACTTTTGACTCAGGGGCAGAATCAAGAAATTCAGATGCGTCAGGAAATTAGAGCCTTGTCTCAAGGACAAGTCAGAGACCAGAATATTCTTGTCCAGACTTTGAAAGGGATTGATCCGCAAATTAAAGAACACATTAAATTATGGAAACAGCAAGGAACCGTTCTTGAAAATGTGGGTCAGTTGCTTGCTGGTTTTGGACCCGCTGCACAAGATTTGGAGAATACATGGGCTGTAATAGGCTCCACAATGGAAACAATCCATACTCGCATTCTTCGTGGTATGTTCAAACCAACATATGATTCCCTTGTCCAAACTGCGAAAGAATGGAATAGAAATTTAATGGATTCCGAGGGGTTTTTAACTCCTACAGCACAAATGATAATTGACGTTGGGAAGTCCTCTCTTGATTTTCTAAAGAATATAGTTAATTGGGGAGCAGAGTTAGGGAAGATAGCTTTGATTGCAGGTCCAATTTTTGTAGCTATTGAATATGGTGTCTCCATTATTGAGACATTAACATTAGGAACAATGCTGGCTCAAGACGCAATGATAGCTTTTACGGCGGCGACATTATTAAATCCTATTTTTATAGCAGCAGCGGCAGCCGCTGCTATTTATGGAATTATGAAAATAAAAGATTCCATAAGTGAGACTACCCAAGAAACGATTAAAGCAACGCAGAGTACAAAAGATTATTATGATAAAATAGAAGCAATTTATCAAACCTCGAATGGACTTGACGAAGTTAAGGCAAAAATGAAAGCTCTGAATGATGAGGTTTCATCCCAAGCGAATCTTGATTCTTGGGCTGCTATGATAGAGAGAATTTCTGGAGTCAAGCCTGATTTAAGTTGGGTTAGTAATCTTAGAAAGGAATTAAATAAGGAGCCTGAAAAAGGTAGTTGGTTGGATATATTTAATAAGTTTTTATTAAGTACTGGTGGAGGAGAAGTACCAAGGGGGCGGGAAACAAGAGAAAAGTCAGAAGCCTTGGCTAAAAACTTTAATCTTTCTTCGTATCAGGGTCCGTTGAGTTCTGGGACAATGACTTCTTCTGCCCCATCTGATTTTCTAAATCGCTCTAATTTTTCCACTTCAAACATTTTAGGAAATAAGGAGGAAAATTTTCTATCCTCTTCTGATGTTGCCAATATCACAAAAGATTCAGGAATGGATTCTTATTTAAAGCAATTGCAAAAGCAATCGGAAAAAATAAAAGATAGCGCAAGGGCAACTCTTGAATTGAAGATAGCAACAGGTGAGTTTGCAACAGAAGTTAAAGAAATGAATGGTGGTGGAGAGTTAGCCTCAAATACATTAAATAAGTGGATCGCCGATGCAAGAAAAGCAGCAGATACAATTGACTCTAATAAGTTGGGTGAAAAATCAAAACAACAATGGGATTCAGCTTCTAAGTCTATTGAAGGAACAATAACTTCTCTTCATTCCATGAATCTTGAACAAGAAAAATCGCAAGAGGCTATTTGGCGCTCTAAATTTGCAAGTGATTCATATAGAAAAGAGTTAGGAATGTCTGTAGAACAATTTGATAGATTTAAGAAAGCATATGAGGGAATGGTTACTGAAGAAGCAAAAGGAGCTGATTCTAGAAAGGAATTAAATAAAGCCAATTCCGACGCTGATAAATACTACGATAACCTAAAAACTAAACTTGAATCCCTAGAAGGCGCTCCAGGAGAAACAGAACAGTTATTAAATTGGGGAAATGCATTTGAAGAGGCAATGTTTAAGGCTGGGAGTTCAGCAACTGTTACGGCAGCTCAATTGGATGAAATTTATACAAAATTAGATAAATTTGATGAAATGATGGGAAAGGCAAAATCTATCACCGGAGAAAAAGCAATTGGGGATTTGCAGAAGGGAATGGCAAAGTGGAAAGTGACTAATCTCCCCGGAAGCAAAGAAGAGAATAAAGAAAATCGAGTGTTGATTGATTTGGAACAGTGGAAGAAAAGTTGGGATAAAATGACCGATATCCAGAAAGAAGCATCTGGAATTTCGGCAGAGATGTGGGCTGAATATTACGAAACCATTTCCACCATGAATGATAATTGGGTGATGGGAGCACAATCTGGATTAGATACCTATGCCAATTCTACCACCAATGCATTTAAAACAGCAGGAGCATCCGTAGAAAAAGCATTTAAGGGGATGGAAGATGCTTTAGTAAATTTTGTAAAAACCGGGAAGCTGGACTTCTCCAGTATGATTGACAGTATGATAACTGATTTGATTAGATTTCAAATCCAACAATCAATAACCAGTCCATTAGCAGAAAATTCTTCTTCCCTCCTAGGAACTCTTGGTGGGGCTATTGCGGGGATGTTTGGAGGCGGTGGCGGGATAACTTCTGCCGCCGCCCCAAATACATCTTATGTCGGCTCTTATGATTCAATGGTTGGAACCTCTTCTTCATTTTCTATGGCCTCTGCTGCTGGTGGATATGATATCCCTGCCGGGACAAATCCAGTAACTCAATTGCATGAAAGAGAAATGGTTCTCCCTGCTGATATTGCCAATAGGTTTAGGGGGAGTAATTCAGAGTCGGCTTCTGGTGGAACAATGAGCGTGATTGTAAATAATTTTGGGTCTGAAAAAGTAGAGACAAAAGAAGGCAAAACTGCAAGTGGAGGGAAATCACTTACTATTCAAATAGGAGAAGCCGTGGCTGGTGACATTAAATCCGGAGGCCCAGTGGCAAGAGCATTGAAGGATACATTTGGAATGAAACCACAATTGGCGATGAGGTAATATATGTCATCTTGGCCCTCAACCTTACCGGCATTGCCTCTCCGTAGTGGATTTTCAGAATCCCCACCAGATACAACCATAAGAACTTCTATGGATGCTGGACCTGCCAAAATTAGAAGACGGTTTACTGCAAATGTGAGGCCAATTAGTGTATCTTATTTGCTATCTTCCGCCCAAATAGGGTATCTTGACACATTTTATGTCACAACAACTGTTGGCGGTTCTGCATCATTCACTATGACCGACCCAAGAACTAATTCTTCAAAGTCGTTTAGATTTGTTGCCCCTCCTGAATATTCTTTGTCTTCTGGTAATTACTGGAATGTTAATTTAAAGTTAGAGCAAATGCCATGACATCTCTTTCAATGAAACAAGCAGTAAATGCTCAAGAAACATCAGTAGCGTTTTTAATTTTGATAACGATTGACCATGTTAATTTAGCAACTCCGATCAGGGTAACGTCTGATGCTGTTAATACAACTAGTAGATCGAATTTATTTATTTCATTACCATTTGATATGGTATTGCCTACTGATGATGGAGAAACCCCGCCAGCGGCAAGATTGACCATAGATAATGTCAGTAGAGAAATTGGACAAACTATAAGGGCTGTATCTACTCCACCAAGCGTAACAATAGAAATTGTTCTGTCGTCTGATGTTAATACAGTAGAAGCGTCATTCCCATATTTTGAATTGACTGACGTTCAATATGACGATTTAACTGTTTCTGGAGCATTGACAATCCAAAATTTATCGTCTGAGCCATATCCAGCAGAGTCTTTCATCCCTTCAACACATCCTGGTTTGTTCTAATTGGATTTTTTAAATAAATATATTTCTATTCCGTACAAAGACCATGGATTGGATTTTGAAGGGGTTAATTGTTGGGGCTTGCTATATTTAATATATTTGACAGAATGTGGAATAATGGTCCCTACTTATGTGGAGGACTATGCAAGCTCTGAGGACGAGATTGAATTGAGTCAATTGATTAATCAAGAAAAAGTAAAGTGGTTAGAAGTCAAAACCCCACATAAGTTTGATGCTATTTTAATTAGATTGAAAGGCCAACCCATGCATTGTGGTGTTTATTTAGATGATGGACTATTTATCCATTGTCTAAAAGGGTCGAACGTTACAATAGAAAATATAAATTCTGTAATGTGGAAGAATAGGATTTTGGGATACTATAGATATGAAAAATAATCCAGTAAGAGTTTCTACATGCCCAAGCCCATTCTCCGTTCAAAGGATAGACAGGGTTGATGTAGAGGGAAAATCAGTCAACGAAGTTATAGCCAATTCTGGAATCGTTGATTTTGTTAATGTTAGAGTAGCAATTAACGGGGCTTATGTCAATAGCAACTCTTACGACAGGATTGTTGTTTCTGGAGATTTGGTAACAGTCCGGGTCATTCCTTCTGGAGGTGACGGCGGGGGAAAGAACCCCCTGCGTACCATAATGATGATTGCGGTTATTGCTGCTTCCGCATATGTCACTGGCGGAGCAGGAGGTACATTTGTGGCCGGGGGGTGGGGAGCTACGATTGCCGGTGCCGCCGTAATGGTAGTGGGTTCTCTTGCAGCTAATTCCTTTTTTCCACCACCATTGCCAGATATGCCTGCTTTGCGCGGGGGAACTGAGTCAGAAAGCCAACAGTATTCCATTTCTGGGTCAAGAAACACTATTTCTCCATATGGCGTTCGTCCTCAAATTTTAGGGAAACATAGATTTACACCTCCTTATGGGGCTGTTCCCTATACAGAAGTTGTTGGCGATGACCAGTATTTAAGATTGCTGTTTGATTTTGGATATGGGCCATTAGATATTACTGATTTGAAAATTGGCGAAACAGCTATCAGTTCTTATGATAATGTCGAATATGAAATATTTAAGGGTGATCCTGGAGATGGGGTTCCCACTATTTATACAAATGATATCTATGAAGACTCTCTTTCTATTAATGTCACAAATTCGGGGGGGGCGCAAACCAGAACAACACAAATTGATGCTGATGAAATATCAGTAGATATCACGTTCCAAGGTTTAGTCCAATTCAATGACGATGGTAGTAAAACAGTAAGAACTGTAAATATCCAGGTAGATTATGCCCCAACAGGAACGGGGTTTTGGTCGTCTGCTGGTGCATTTTTGGTATCTGAAAAAAGATCGACAGTTATAAGAAAGTCATTAAAATGGTCTGTAACTACAGGTCAATACGATGTGAGACTAACCAGGATTACTGCCGATACCACTGATTCTAAAATACTTGATGATTCATATTGGACAATTTTAAGAACAATCAAACATATAACACCCATAAACCTTACAACAAAATCTGCTTTAGTCGCAGTCAGAATTAAGGCCACTGAACAACTTAATGGCGTTGTAGATCAATTTAATGCTTTATGTCAATTAAGGTGCCTTGATTGGGATGCGGGATCGTCTACCTGGGTATCAAGAGCTACGAGCAACCCAGCAAGTATTTTAAGATATGTTTTGCAAGGGGTCGCTAATCATCGCCCATTGGCAGATTCCCTTATAGATTTGACTACTTTGCAAAATTGGCATGTCTTTTGCGCAGCGAATGGCTTTACATTTAATCATGTAAAGGACTATCGTTCATCTGTGTGGGAAACACTAGCAATGATTTGTTCTGCTGGTCGGGCATCAATTACTAGGATAGATGGGAGAATAGGGGTTGTTTATGATTATCTAAAAACAGTTCCAGTTCAGCATTTCACTCCTAAAAATTCCTGGGGTTTTTCTGCGAAGAAAGATTTTGTTACTCCAATTCATGGGTGGAAAGTTCAATTTATAAATGAGAGCAATGGATATAGAGAAGACGAAAGAATTGTTTACGACGATGGATATTCGTCAGTAAATGCTACGAAGTTTGAAACATTAAATTTGGTTGGTATCACCACTTCTGATTTAGCATGGAAGCATGGAAGATACCATATTGCATCTTCAAGATTGCGATTAGAAACATATAGTTTTAATGTTGATGTGGAATATTTAGTCTGCACTAGGGGAGATTTGATAAAATTCTCTCACGATGTTTTGTTGACTGGATTAGGGGCTGGAAGGGTTAAGTCTATAACCACCAATGCTGGATATGTCCAAACAATAACGACAGATGAATTGTTCACTATGGAGGCTGGTAAGTATTATTGTGTTCGTGCAAGACAGTCTAGTGGAGCAAGCGTTTTATTAACAGTAAACACCGTTGCTGGAGACACAAGCACATTTACTCTCGCAACGCCTACATTGATAGCTTCTGCTCCAGCAGTGGGCGATTTGGTTATGTTCGGTGAATCTGGAAGCGAGGCAATCGATTGTATAATTAAATCAATCGAGCCTAGTGGTGACTTAACAGCAAGACTTAATTGCGTTGATTTAGCATCTGCTATTTATAATGCTGACGCAGGAACAATTCCAGCATTCGTTTCTCCATTGACTGCAAAATTAACATTGCCCGATCCTGTTATTTATTCAGTTGCTTCTGACAAAAGAGCGTTGTTGGACAATTTAGTTGACCCCGCAACTGCAAGAATTCTTGTTGAGTTAACTCCACCAAGCGGGAAAATAGAAAACATATCTTCCATTGAGTGTCAATATAGGGTCGCAAATTCTGTTGGACCTTATACTTCTCAGGTGTTTCCTGCTGGAACAACAAGTTTGTATTTGGTGAATGTTGAAAACGGGATTTCTTATGATATTAGGGTTAGGTATCTTTCAGCAGCATTGACTTCTGGTTGGACATACCAATTGGACCATTTAGTGACTGGATCAACCGATGCTCCTGTATTATTGCCAAGGGTTAGTGGGCTTGAATTATTTGGGTCGAATAACAGCGAGGAGTTTACTGGTAAACACGCTAAGTTTGTATGGAGAGCAGCATCTATAAGCAACTCTTATGATATAGATGAAAGTGGGTTTGGGATTGATGATGGTTCATTGGATTTGTTTTTCAAAGATTATGAAGTAAGAATTTATAATGGTGCTACTCTTCTAAGAACTGAGCATGTCGTGGATAACTCATATACCTATATTTATGAAAAAAATGTAGAAGATGGGGGTGCATTTAGAACATTCACGATAGAAGTATATATGCGTGGGAAGCAGAATCAGCTTTCATATCTTCCAGCAAAAATGACAGTAACTAATCCCGCTCCTGCCACGCCAACTGGAATTTCTACTAGAACTTCTTTTAAAAATATATTCTTGTCATATATTCAACCGACCGACTTGGATTGGAAAGGTGTTAGAGTTTGGGTTTCTAAAACTCCTTCATTCACAAAAGATGCAACGACTATTGTATATGAAGGCCCAGACACCACCATAATTATTGATGCATTGACTGGAGGAACGCAATTAACAACAGGAACTTCTTATTATGTTGCGATGCAAGCCTTTGACGGATTTGATTATGACGGGTCTGCATCTGTTGAAGTTGAGGTTGTAACACAACAAGTTGAAAGTGCTGAAATCAAAGAATTGGTTTTAGATAAAGTTTTAAGTGGCTCCTTTACAGGCAAGGATTTTATTGTTGGGAACGGAGGACAAATAAGAAGTGGACAAACAGCATATAACACTGGCAACGGTTGGTGGCTTGGTAGAACTGCTGGTGCGAAAGCACAAATGTCTGTCGGCTCTCCAACTGGTAATGGATGGAACTGGGATGAGACAACAGGAGTAATGAGTTACCGTGGGATTTTGTCCATATCTTCTGGTTCTTCTGGTTTCTCTAATTTTTCAGATTTTCCAGCAACTTTAGGTGCTCAATCCAGTGCTGGGCTGTATCTGTCCAGTACATATATGGGATTCTGGAGCACTTCATGGAAAACATATATAAAAAGTGACGGGACATTTTATTTTAGCGGAGTAGATGCTAACAATTATTTATCTTACAACGGGACAGATTTGACTTTTGCTGGAAAATTAAATGTTAAATCGGCTACTTCTGGGGCAAGAACTGAAATAACCGAGAATGGGACTAAAGTTTACGACTCTTTTGGGACTTTAAGAATTAAATTAGGGAATTTGGCATAATGGCATATGGGCTGGAATTATATACCGCATCTGGAGTTTTGGCTTTATCTAGCACATATGCGGTTGGATGGAGGCAATATGAAGCAATTTCTGTTGCCGAAACCGAATCAAGCAGTAAAGACTACACAGGAATACTTCCTTCTGGATTTACATTACTAGCATTGGTAGTTCCTCAAAATTTTGGAGGTAGTCATACAGTAAGCGTAAGTGGATATGTTGTTTCATGGACATATTTTACTATAACAGAAATGGGTCCAACTTACCAAAATAACCCGTCTACGATTTTGGTATTTTATAAATGAGCTACGGATTAGAGATTTTAAGTAATGTAGATTCGTCAGTGTTAGTTTCTGATACAGTTCCTGCAATGCTATTTATGGGGAAGGGTAGCAATTCAACCCCTTCCCAATTGACATCATTAGGGTCATCTTATTATTCATATACAAATACTGGCCCTGTTTCTTCTGCTATGCCAATGCCTTGTTGTTTTGTAGCGAACGCTTCTGGGGTTGTGACACACCTTAACCAAATTACTGCTTCTGGCGGCTATTGGAATGCTAGAGTTATTTTGAATTCTCCTACAGCGGCTGATGTTTACTGGTTTTCTAACCCATCTAATAATTCACCATCATCCGAAACATATGGCCTTAGAGTGTATAATGCATCAAGCGTGCTTATTTTTGATTCTGGTTGGGGGAAATTTGGATCGGTGAGAGAAATAGCGTCCATTTCTAATAACAATGGGGCTACGGCATCATTCACAAACTTTTCAAAGCCTGCATTTCTCCAAATGAATTCGTTCTTCCAGCTAGTCCGTGGTGGGGGATATGAAGATTGGTATTATAGAGGACTAAATTATTATACAGCGGGTGGAATAAAGCTAGAAAATTACTTATATTTACATTTAGCGACCCCATACCCCCCAGTCTCAAGATATGGTGGAGAAGGAGGAACATTCGCTGTTCCTATAATAAACGGTACAGACTATGACTAATTTAAACAAAGGCAAATAACAAATGGCACAATATAAAACAGGAACAGTTTCTGTAACAAATGGTTCTGCCGCTATAGTAGGCACAGGAACTTTGTGGTTAGCTGAAATTGCAGCAGGAGATTTATTTGTTGTTATAGATGATGGCGTTACTTACGAAGTCGCTTCCATTACAGACAATACTCATATAACTTTATCTTCTGTTTATGCTGGAACAACAAATGCAGCAGCCGTTTATGCTATTTCTAGAGATTTCACCCCAGTTCAGGGATATCCTTATCCTGTGAAGGGGGATATAGAAACAGCTACAATCATCAAACGTGCTTTTGAAATGATTGATACAAAAACTACTCTAATTTCTACATCTACTACCTCATTAACTATTGGAACCGGGAGCAAAACTCTCACTGTAGAAACTGGAAAGATGTTTCAGAAAGGTCAATATATCTCCATTGTAGATCAAGCAAATAATGCAAATTATATGTTTGGTCAGGTCACTAGCTATGCTAATCTGACTGGGGTATTAATTGTAAGTGTTGTAGCCATAGGTGGTTCAGGAACAATAGTAGCATGGAATGTTTCAATTTCTGGTATTGCTGGCACTACTGGCGCTACAGGTAGTACGGGTTATGTTTACGTTGCTTATGCTTCTGCCGCTGATGGAACCGGGTTCAGCAACACTTTCAATTCCGCACTCGATTACATTGCCGTCAAATCTACCACGACTCCCCTATCGCCTCCTATTGTATCTGATTTTGCCGGATTATGGAAGAACTACAAAGGCGCTACGGGTTCAACTGGTTCTACGGGAGTTCAAGGGGATAAGGGGGGATTAAGGTATTCATTTTCTTCTACTACTACGGCCTCTGATCCTGGAGCCGGAATCTTTAGATTCGATAATGCCACTATTGGTTCAGTAGCAAATATTTACATTGATTCTTTGGCGGAAGCCTCGGCTGATGTATCGGCCTTCCTGACTGCTTGGACTGTTGGAAGCACAATTCTTATAAGTTCAAATGCCAATGCAGATACATCATTTGGAATATTCACAATAACCTCTGTTACGAATAACACCGGGTGGTTCACCGTTGGAGTGACTTTTCTTTCTGGCTCTGGGTTCACAAATACTGAAGAATGCTCAATTGACTATTCCGCAAAAGGCGCTGCTGGAGCAGGCAATGGGGATGTAGTTGGTCCATCTTCTAGTACGGCGGATAGTCTTGCTCGGTTTAATGGGACAACGGGAAAGTTGTTGAAAGACGGGGTGCCGATTGGCGTAGCAGCAGGCAATGTCCAGCAGGTAGACCAAACTGTTTCCGCTGACACACGAGCAACCACTACTACCTTGGGAGCGTCCTTAAATGGCACTTTATCCGATACGTCCGCAACCATCGGAGCCTTTAATGGTACGGCTGGGGTAACATACCATCGACGGTGTTTAGGGGCGGGAATAATCACGCACCATACAACTGATTTGATCATCACGCAGGGTATGGCAAGTATTGTCACTCACGCAGGGATGACGTTTGATGTTGAAATGCTCACCTCTACCACTTGCAGGATTAAGAATATCGTACTTGCTACTTTTGCATCAACATATTCCACCACCCAAAAAGCAATCTTTGGCTATGGCTATACAACTTCATATGTCTCAATGACAAATCTGGTCAACAACTTAGGCGTAGTAGCCACAGATACTACTGGAGTAGGCACAGCAAGATACGCTCTTGCAGCGGCTGGCTATGGTACAGATAAAGCAATCTTTGGCTATGGCTCTACAGGTTCATATGTCTCAATGACAAATCTGGTCAACAACTTAGGCGTAGTAGCCACAGATACTACTGGAGTAGGCACAGCAAGATACGCTCTTGCAGCGGCTGGCTATGGTACAGATAAAGCAATCTTTGGCTATGGCTATACAGGTTCAAATGTCTCAATGACAAATCTGGTCAACAACTTAGGCGTAGTAGCCACAGATACTACGGGGATTGGAACTGCTAGAAACTCTCTTGCAGCGGCTGGCTATGGTACAGATAAAGCAATCTTTGGCTATGGCTCTACAGGTTCATATGTCTCAATGACAAATCTGGTCAACAACTTAGGCGTAGTAGCCACAGATACTACGGGGATTGGAACTGCTAGAAACAATCTTGCAGCGGCTGGCTATGGTACAGATAAAGCAATCTTTGGCTATGGCTATACAGGTTCAAATGTCTCAATGACAAATCTGGTCAACAACTTAGGCGTAGTAGCCACAGATACTACGGGGATTGGAACTGCTAGAAACTCTCTTGCAGCGGCTGGCTACTCATTAACATAAGGAGGAGGTATGGCGGACAGACTTAATTCAAAATTTAACTATATGTACTTGGTGAATGGCGAAACCCCATGGGAAAAGATCAA
>Ga0334722_10000250_pt1 | contig 82767 bp, 72 predicted proteins | sample C3_bottom_MG_FD_207210 | JGI IMG/M metagenome (GOLD analysis project Ga0334722, IMG submission 207210) | Sediment microbial communities from Yellowstone Lake, YNP, Wyoming, USA - C3_bottom | ecosystem: Environmental > Aquatic > Freshwater > Lake > Sediment | place: USA: Wyoming | collected...
GGTGCTAACCAGTCGGCGCTGGTCGGTTTGGTGGAGGTAAGCGGGATCGAACCGCTGACCTCTTGCATGCCATGCAAGCGCTCTCCCAGCTGAGCTATACCCCCACGAAAGGCGCGAATTATACCGGTTTGCGCCCTTGCATGTAAAGGCGGATTAGCTTTCTACCAGATAGGGTTGCAACCGCGCCAGCACCGCGTCGCGCCCGAGCAGCTCCAGCACCGCGTCGATCGACGGCGTCTGCGTCTGCCCCAGGAGCATCACGCGCAGCGGCATGGCGATTTTCGGCATCTTGAGACCGAATTTTCCGACCGCCGCCTTCACCGCCTCGTTCAGTTTCGGCCGCTGCCATTCGACCCCTTCCAGGCTGCCCGCGAGTTCGCGCACCGCCGGCATGACTTCCGGCGTCAGATGCTCGGCGATGAGCGCCTTGCTCGGTTCAACGCGCCGGTAGAACATCATTGCCGCCTCGGCCATGTGCTCCAGCGTCGTCGCGCGATCCTTGAACAGTTTCACCACCTCCACCAGCGCCGGACCGTCGGACAAGCGCCCGCCGTCGCGTTCGATGCGCGGTGCCGCCAACGCGGCCAGACGCGCCGGGTCGGCTTCCTTGATGTACTCGTGGTTGAGCCAGGTCAGCTTGGCGCCGTCGAACTGAGCGGTCGACTTGCTCACATGCGCGAGATCGAACCACTCAACGAACTCTTCGCGGGAAAATTTCTCGGCATCGCCATGGCTCCAGCCCAGGCGCGCGAGGTAGTTGAACAAGGCTTCGGGCAGATAGCCGTCCTCCGGATACTGCATCACTGAAACCGCGCCGTGGCGCTTGGACAGCCGCTCGCCGTCGGCGCCGAGGATCATCGGCGCGTGCGCGAACTGCGGCAGCGGCGCGCCCAGGGCCTGGAATATATTCACCTGGCGCGGCGTGTTGTTGACGTGGTCGTCGCCACGGATGACATGGGTGATGCCCATATCCAGATCGTCCACCACCACGCCGAAGTTGTAGGTCGGAACGCCGTCGGCTCGCAGGATGACCAGGTCGTCGATCTCGCCGTTGGCGACGGTGATCGGCCCTTTCACCAGATCGATGAAGGTCACCGCGCCCTCGTCTGGATTGCGAAAGCGCAGCACCGGTTCCACGCCCGCGGGAGGCTTGAGTCCGGCCGCTTTCGCGTGCTCGGGGCGCCAGCGCCCGTCGTAGCGCGGCTTCACCCCGCGCGCGCGCTGATGCTCGCGCATCTGCTCGAGGTCGTCCTTGCTGGCGTAGCACCAGTAAGCCTTGTCCGCGCGCAACAGTTGCTCCGCCACCTCGCGGTAGCGCGCGAGGCGCTGCATCTGGCGGAAAGGACCTTCGTCCCAATCCAGGCCCAGCCACTTCATGCCGTCGATGATCGCGTTCACCGACGCTTCGGTCGAGCGCTCGAGGTCGGTATCCTCGATGCGCAACACGAACTTGCCGCCGTGCTTGCGCGCGTAGGCCCAGGAAAAAAGCGCGGTGCGCGCGCCGCCTACGTGCAGGTAACCGGTCGGACTGGGAGCGAAACGGGTGCGGATCATGGGGAGCTGCTTCGGAAAAACTGCATTTTACTGGAATACGGCCGCTTTCGAATTGACCCGGAGAGGGTCGATGTGATTAAATCCGCACTCGGTCGGGCGGTTAACTCAGCGGTAGAGTGCCACCTTCACACGGTGGAAGTCACTGGTTCGATCCCAGTATCGCCCACCAACCGCACCTCCAGAGCAGTCCGATAAAAGCCGGAAAACCAAGCAGCAGCAAGGGTTTCCGGCTTTTTCGTTTTCCTTTCCCGCAACTCAAGAGTTGCCCCTATGTACGCGAGCGAACGGAGCCGGCATCGCGTTCGGCGTTAATGTTGTATGGCGCATTTTCCGGCGCACGATAAGCGCAAGTCCGAATTCGGTTGGATCGCGCGTCGCCTTCCCTAGAGAAAGGATTACTCCATGAACGTCACTCTGGCTCTTGCCCCCCTGGTATCGCTGATCGCCGGGATTCTCATCCTGGTCATGCCGCGGCTGCTCAACTACATCGTCGCGCTTTATTTGATCGTCATCGGATTGATAGGCCTGTTCGGCGCCGGCAATCTTCACCTTTGATCAAGCGGCAGGCAACGACCGGATTCTAAGAGGCCATTCCAGAATTACCGAAATAGCCCCTGACTTAGGGGAGCGCGAGGGGATGCGCCCCGAAGGTCTCGATCCCCCCTTGAGGGGGAAAGTCCCCGCAGGGGATTTCCCCTCGCTTTGAAATAGGCTTTAAGTTGCTGGCGTCTTCCATGCGCCGCCGAGGGCCTTGAACAGCGCCAGCGACGCCTGCAGCCGCGCGAGCCTGATCTGCGCCAGTTGATCCTCGGCCTGGAACAGCGTGCGCTGCGCGTCCAGCGCCGTCAGCAGGTCGTCCGCGCCCTCGCGATAGCGGATTTCAGCCAGCCTGAGCGCCACACGCGCCTGCGCCACGACTTGTTGCTGCAGCAGTTCCTGCTCTGCCGTGCGCCCCCCGGCCGCCAGCGCGTTTTCCACATCGGCCAGAGCGGCGAACACCGCCTTGCGGTAGTTTTCCACCAGCTCACGTTCGCGCGCAGCGGCCGCATCGACCTGCGCCCGCAGGCGGCCGCCGTCGAAAATCGGTTGCAGCAAGGAGGCGCCGATGGCGAGCGTCGCCGTCGGGCCGTTCATGAAATTGAGCAGCACATCGCTCGCAAGCCCGGCCGAACCGGTGAGTCCGATGCCGGGCAGCAAGGCGGCGCGCGCCGCAGCGACGTTGGCGTTGGCGGCCGCGAGTTGCGCCTCGGCGCTGGCAAGGTCGGGCCGCCGCACCAGCAGTTGCGCCGGCAGTCCCGGAGCGACGCGCGGCACGTCCAGGCCAGCGATGGTCGAGGCTGCAGTGTCGAACCCTTCTGGCGCTCGCCCGAGGAGCATCGCGAGCGCGAACAGCGTCTGGCGCTCCTGCAACTCCAGCGGCAGCGCAGCCGCCTGTTGCGTCAGTACCGCCGCCTGCTGCCGCGCAAGATCGAGCTTGGAAACCGCGCCGTTGCGCACGCGCGAGTCCACCACCGCGAACACGCGCTCGGCCACGCTGAGGTTCTCCCGCGCGGTCGCCAGGCGGCCGCGCAGCGACAGAACCTGGAAATAGGCGTTAGCCACCCCCGCGACCAGCGTGAGCCTGACGGTTTCGCGGTCGTAGCGGCTGGCGCGCAACGCCGCCTCGGCCGAACGCACGCCGGACGCGTTCTTTCCCCACAGATCCACCTCGTAGCTGGCGCTGAACGCGGCGCTGCTCGCGTCGCCGGTCTGCCAGCTGCCGCCATCCACGTGCGTTTCGCGGCGCGAGCTACCGGCGCCGAGGTTCAACGCGGGAAACAGCGTCGCTCCGGCAATGCGCGCCTGGGCTTCGGCCTGGCGCACGCGCTCCGCCGCGATGGCCAGGTCCGGATTCGAGGCTAGGGCCGCAGCGATGAGGGACGACAGTTCCTGCGAGCCGAACGCGCCCCACCAATCCGCGGCCGGCGCCGCCGCATCCGCAGCGGCAAGTTCGGCGTAGCTCTGCGGCATGCCGGGCGCATCGGTAGGCGTGTTGCCGCTGATGGCGCAGCCGCCGAGCAGCAGCGCGCTCCCGAGGAGAGCGCATCGCCGCATCATGTCGCCAGCGCCACGATGGGATCGACGCGCGCCGCCTTGCGCGCCGGCATGTAGCCAAAAATGAGACCAGTGGCGAGTGCACAGCCGAAGGCGAGCAGCACCGGTCCGAGCGAGTACTGGACTGGCGTGCCGAACATGCCGATGATCGCCGCAGCCGCGAGACCGAGCGCTACGCCGATCGCCCCCCCGAGCAGGGACACCACCAGCGCCTCGATGAGGAATTGCTGCAGGATGTTTCTCATGCGCGCCCCGGTTGCCATGCGGATGCCGATCTCGCGCGTGCGCTCGGTCACGCTGACCAGCATGATGTTCATCACGCCGATGCCGCCGACCAGCAGCGATATCGCGGCGACCGATCCCAGTAGTACCGTGAGTGTGTTCTGCGTATCGGTGGCCGTTTCGAGGATCGACGCCATGTTGCGGATCTGGAAATCCGTGGTCTGGTGCCGCGCCTCGAGCAGCGCCGCCACCTCGTCCTGCGTTTCGTCGATCAGCGCAACGTCGTCCACCGCGACCGTGATATTGCGCAGGAAGCGCTGGCCGAACAGGCGCAGCCCGCCGGTGGACAGCGGAACCATCACCACGTCGTCCTGGTCCTGGCCTTGCGGCGAGGCGCCGCGCACGGTCATCAGCCCGATGACCTGGAACATCACGTTGTTGAGCACGATGTACTGTCCGACCGGATCCACTTCCTTCGTGAACAACTTGTCCGCGACCGTCTGGCCGAGCACGACCACGGAGGCGTAGCTCTTCAGGTCGGCGGTCGAAAAAAATATTCCCTTGCTGACCGGCCAATTGCGCGCCACCGGAAATGTCGCGGAAGTCCCGGTTGCCTGCGTCTGGTAATCGGAACCGCCGAAACGGGCGGTGACGCTCCCGCCCAGTTCGGGCACTGCGGCGAGCACATTCGGCAACTCGGAGATCATGTCCGCGTCCTCCGGCACCAGCGAGGCGACGGTTCCGCCTACGCCCCTGCGGTTCGGCTGGCCCGGACGGATCAGCAGCAGGTTCGTGCCCATGGCGCTGATGCGGTCGAGCACCGTCTGCTTGGCGCCGTCGCCGATCGCAAGCATCGCAATCACCGAGGCGACGCCGATCACGATGCCGAGCAGGGTGAGGATGGTGCGGTTGAGGTTGGCGCGCAGCGCGCGCACTGCGGTCTTGGCCGCTTCGAACGCCCCGCCCAGAAGCGAGGCGCCGCCTTCGTCGCGCGCCTGCACCGCGTCCGCTGACGGAGCTGCGCCGGCCAGCTGCGGACCTGGGTCGCTCACGATGCGCCCGTCGATGATCTCGATCACCCGCTTAGCCTGCGCGGCAATATCGAGTGCGTGGGTGATGAGGATCACGGTATGCCCGCGGTGCGACAAGTCCTGCAGCAGCGCCATGACTTCAACCCCGCTCTTGCTGTCGAGGGCCCCGGTGGGCTCATCGGCCAGCACGATGCGCCCGCCGTTCATCAATGCGCGCGCGATGGAAACGCGCTGCTGTTGCCCGCCGGAAAGCTGGGCCGGACGGTGCGCCAATCTGTCGCCCAGTCCGAGCGAGACCAGCAGTTGTTTCGCGCGTGCGTCCCGGACTGCGGGCGCCGCGCCTGAATAGACTGCCGGGACCTCGACATTCTCCAGAGCGGACGCGGTGCCGATGAGGTTGTAGCTCTGAAACACGAAGCCGAACGCCTCGCGCCGCAGTCGCGCCAGTTCGTCGCGCTCGAAGCCGGACACGTCCTGGCCCATGAAGCGGTAGGTGCCGCTGGTCGGCCGGTCGAGGCAGCCGAGGATGTTCATCAGTGTGGTCTTGCCTGAACCCGAGGCGCCCATAATCGCGAGGAATTCGCCCGGGTAGATTTTCAGGCTGACCCCGTGCAGCACTTCCACGTCCAACTCCCCGCTGCGGTAGGTCTTGACCACATCGAGCAATTCGATCAAAGGTTCGATCGACGGATTCACGGATGCTACGGGATCGGTGGGGCGCGCCAGCACGCCGGAGCCGGGGTCGGACTTCATCAGCGGCCGCCCCCGCCCGGGCCCGCGCTCGGCACGAGGGAACCGCCGGTCTGCGCCCGCGCGGCTGCGACCGGGGCCCTGGCGCCGATCACGACCATTTCGCCCGGCTCCAGTCCGGAGATGACCTGCGCCGAGACGCGATTCATTACACCGACTTTCACCTCCCGTTCCGTAATCTTGCCATCGGCATCGACCACGCTCACCAGCGCGCGCCCGTTGGCGAACTGATTGCGCGCATCGGCGCCGGAAGCACGCCTTGCACCGCCGGTTCGCGCGCCGCCTGGCGCGGGCGCCGTGGCGCCGCCGGTCGCGACAGCACCGGGCGCGGCAGCATTGCCTTCCGTGGTGCCCGCAGTTGCGGCCTTGGGCACGCGCGACGGCTCCTGCGCCGCAACCGGACGCAGCGCGGTGAGCGGCACCAGCACGGCATCCCTGGCACTGGATATAACGAAGAACACCTGCGCGGTCATCTGCGTCATCAGCATCTGGTCCGGGTTCGCCACATCGAACAGCGCGTCGTAGAGCACGACGTTGTTCACCACGGTCGGCGTGGGCGGGATCTGGCGCAGCTTGCCGTAGAAGCGGCGGTTATCCCCGCCCAGGGTGGTGAAGTAGACGTTCATCCCGATGCGCAGCTTGGGCACGTCGGCCTCCGAAACCTGCGCCTGCACCGTCATGGTCGACAGATCCGCGATGCGCATGACGATGGGCGCCTGCTGGTTCGCGTTCAGCGTCTGCCCTTGCTTCGCCGCCTGCGAGACCACGGTTCCCGCGATCGGCGCATAGATCTTGGTGTAACCGAGGCTCGCCTCGTCGCCGCGCAAGCTGGACCCGGTCTGCTGGATCTGCGCCTTGATCGAATCCATCTGGGCCAGGGCGGATTTGCGGGTGGCCTCGGCGCTTTGCAGCGCGTCGGCGGTGGTCGCGTCGTCGCGCATCATGTTCTGCTGCCGCGCGAACTGAAGATCGGCGAGGGCGAGTTGCGCCTGCTTGTCGGCAAGCTGCGCCTGCTGATTGAGCAGCTGGGCGCGGTCGCCGTCGACTTTCGCCTGATAGACCGATGGATCGATTTCGGCCAGGAGTTGTCCTTTCGTGACGACGGCCCCGATGTCAACCAGCAGCTTCTTCAGCTGCCCGGAGACCTGCGTGCCGACGTCGACGAACTCCTTGGGCTGCAGCGTGCCGGTGGCAGTGACCGTGTCCTCGAGGTTCCCGCGCGTGGCCGCCGCGGTGAGCACCTTGGCGGCCGAGCCGCTTTGCGCAAACCACCTCTGCCATGCGTAATAGCCGCCACCGGCGAGAAGCGCACAGGCGGCAAGCATCAGCGCCCATCGGCCCAGGCGCGATTTGAGCACGACCCCCAGCCTGCCGGCCGGCGCTTCGTTTTTCACACTTGCCGGGGTCTCGGCATCTAAAGTCATGGCGGGTTCCCGGTTAGCTCCGTTGCGCGTGCTGCGACCGGACGATCCGGCCCCACTTGGCTCGACCAATATGGGGCAGTCAGCACAATCGCCCATTGAGAATAATCAAAACGAATAGCACGAAATGTCGCCGTTCGAGGAAAGACCTGCGTTCCGGACAACGCACACCGGAGGATAAATTCCCCGGTGCAGCGCCATGCCCCATACTGAAAGGCGCAGTCCCGCGATGTCCACAAGACCCTACAGAGATGGATGGTATGCGCCGGCGATGGTTTCCTCGGTACGCTGGCGTACATAGAGGTGCGAGAGCGCAGCGGATGCGCAGTGACTGCGTTCGGGACCGGCCAGCCGGTTGGAACCGGCGCGGAATACCTCTCCGGGGCTAGGCCAGCGCTGCCAGAACCGATGCTGCAAGATCGGTCATAACAGACTTGCACAGCGGCGAAATCAGTTCAATGTCCGCGTCATGACTAAAGACGCAGGATGGTTCACTTGTGCGCTATGGACCTCGTGGTGACGCGTCACACTGGATTCTGCGCCTGCATCGAAAGCGTGTCGCCCTTGCGGCCGGCGGGAGCCGTCCTCTGTTAAACTCGACGCAACAATGATTCGTCCGCGCAAGCGGTATCCTGCAGATGGCTACGCCACAACCCAAGAATCCGCTTCATGGCATCACGCTGGAGAAGATGCTGTCTGAACTGGTCGAGGGCATGGGCTGGGCGGAAATGGGCCGCCGCGTGGCCATACGCTGCTTCACCCACGACCCCAGCCTCGCATCCAGCCTGCGCTTCCTTAGACGGACACCCTGGGCAAGGGCCAAGGTGGAGGAGTTGTACCTGCAGCATACGCGGGCCAAGACCTGATTGCGGGCGGCGACAGCGGCGGCTTCGCCGCTGCGGATTGCGTCCGGCGCAGCGGCGAAAAAATGCGGCTTTATCCGGCGCCGGAAAACAGGGACAATGGCGCCCTTTCGACTGATTGGAGTTAGGCAAAATGTCCGGACACGGCCACGTCGACCCGTCCAACAAGAAAATCGCGCTGCTCATCTCTGTCCTCGCCCTGGTGCTGGCCTTTTCCGAGACCCTGGGAAAGGGCGCGCAAACCGCGGCGCTGAGCTACAACATCGAGGCGTCCAACCTCTGGACCTTCTTCCAGGCCAAGACCATACGCAGCACCACGCTGCGCACTGCGGCCGAAGCGCTCGAACTGGAAATGGCGCAGGGCTCGCGTGCGGAGCAAAGGGAGGCCATGCAAAAGCGCATCGCCGACTGGAAGTCGAGCGTCGCCCGCTACGATTCGGAGCCCGAAACCCAGGAAGGCCGAAAAGAACTGGCCGCGCGGGCCAAGATCGCGGAGGGCCGGCGCGACCATTCGCTCGCGGCCTACCACAACTATGAGCTTGCGTCGGCGGCGATCCAGATCGCGATCGTGCTCGCTTCAGCCGAGATCATCACCGGGGTAGTCCTGCTCACCTGGATTGCCGGCGGGCTCGGACTCACCGGAATCGTCTTTTGTTCCCTCGGGTTTTTTGCACCGGCCGCAGTCCACCTGTTCTAGGTACGCTCAGACTATAGCGCGGGGGCGGTCAATCCGCGGTGGTACGATAGCCCGCGGTGACGTGTTCCGGCGCGATGTTGCTGATGCGCCACTGGCTGACTGACGCCTCGTACTCGAACAGCAAGGGCGTGGCGTTGGCGATATGCCGCTCCAGCAGGTCGGAGCCGAGACTGTACACCAGGACGTAAAGCGGTCCGCCGTGCGCAACCAGCAGCGTCGACGCGTCGCTGTCCAGCGCATCGTTGAAGCCGGCCTGGGTGCGCGCGATGAAATCGGCCAGCGACTCGCCGTTCGGCGGCTCGTTGCGCCAGTCGAGTTCCTCCGATGACTTGCCGACCAGGTCGCCGAACCATCTTTCGCGCAACCGCGGCTCCGCGATCACCGGCGCGCCCACGATTTTCGCCGCCGCCTCCGCAGTCTGCCAGGCGCGCCGCATGTCGCTGGCCAGTATCCGCACGACCGGATGCGCACGCAGATATTCAGCCGCACGCCGGGCTTGCTCGAGTCCTGTGGAATTCAGCGGTATCTCGGGAGGCTGATACACCCGCCGCGCGTTGCCCTCGGTTTCGCCATGCCGCAGAAAAATAAACCGCCGCGCCCGGGGCTGCAGCGGCCGCAGCCTGGCCAGCCGCCGGACCTCGTCCAGGCCGTGCTTGGTCAACCTGGATTGCCACACCTGCGCTGCCTTGTCGGCTTTCATGGAACCACGTTGGCTCGCGCCGGCACAGCCTGCCGGATACGCTTCCCGGCGGGTGTGCAGCGCCGGCCTATTCCTTTTCCTTGGTGATCACCACCCGGTTGACGAACAGCACGCTGGGGAAGGTGCGATTCAGCGTCTTGCTGTGAAAATTGGTCATGGGCATGCCATCGTCGAACCGGATCACATCGCCTTTTTTCGCGGGGACCGCGGTCGCGGCGAGCCACAAGGTCTTCTTGTTCTGGCTGACCTCGAGATAGGTATAAGGGGAGGCGTCTATGGTGCTGAGGACTTTGGCTTTTTGCGGCAACTGGGCCTCGGGCACGCCCTTGCCTTCCGGTTTCGCGCCCACGCTGGGGTGACCGGAGGGCAGCGTTTGGGCTGCGGCAGAAGCGGAAAAAAAGGCCAGGGCTAGCAATGCTGGAAAAAGTTTCATCGGCTGGTTGCTCTCTTTATTTAAAGGTGGTCCATTATACGTGCTCGCATCGCCGGCCGCCAATGCGCGGCCAGCCCCTGGGCTGCGGTTCATCCTTTGCCCAACTGCTGCCACTCGAAGGCGGCGCGCACGTAGTCTTCGCCTTCTTCGAGGAATTCGACCAGTTTGATTTGGCGGCTGTGCTCGCCCATCATCACTTCGCATAATTGGCCCGGAACATAGCTCTTGTTCTCCAGGATCATCACCGGATGGTCGTGCGACTTCAGCGCGTCGGGCAGCATGATGGCGCGCATGTAATCATAGGAAAACGAGCCGGTCGATGACGCCCAGTTGGAAGACTGGTGTTCGCTCGCGCCGAGTACGCGCAACCATATCGATACCGGACGTTTGGAGAACACGCGGACGCCGCAATGCAGCCCGGCATTTGCGTCGATGCGGCGGATGATGCCCACCCACCATGCTGTTTCGCCGCGAAGCTGGATGCCGCAGAGTTTTCCCGGTTCGGCCCACTTGCCCAGATCGGGCGGAACGTCGACCCCCAGCCCCCATTCACTCTGGTCTTTTTGCGTCCAGATTTCGGGAGTCGACTCGATTTCCTCCGCGACCAGCTTCATGATGTTCGCGGTCTTCGCCTTCAAATCCAGGTTTTCGTTCAGCGCCGCGCCGGACCCGATCTCGATTTTCGTGACGCGCTGGCAAATCGGCTTCAAGCCGTGCACCACGCTCACCTCGGCCGCGGCCTTGACCCGCGCATAACCCCGCTTCGGCGGCGCCACGCCGAGGTAGATCTGCAGATGTTTGATCACGGTGATGATCTGCGCCGGCGAGAACTCCTTTCCGAAGCGCTGCTCTTCGTTCAACATGTTTTTTTCACATAGGACCATGAGTTCAGCGAGCTTGGTCAGCGCCTGCCCGCCGCCGATGAAGCGCTTGCCGGTCCCCGCCGCTTCCGCCGCCCGCATGTGCACGGGCGCCTCCCCGACGGCCAGGTTGAAGATGAAATTGCAGTCGGCCTGCGGCACACGCGAGCACTCGGCCGAGATCGCAAAGCGCGCCAGAATCCGGAACACGAGTTCGAGCTGACCCGGCGGAAACTCGTGCGGCGCCGCCAGATAGAGCAGCAGGATTTTCTGCAACTCGGCGCGCACCGTCGTATGCACTTCGCGCGGATAGGCGACGACCGGACGGGTGTCGAACTGCTTGAGTTCGGCGAACGCGTACAGGCGATACAGCGGAGCCCACGCCTTGGCTTCGACGCCGACGAAGCGCAAATAGCGCAGCTTGAAGCGCAGGCTCGCCGCGCGCAGCGCCCGCGCCGCCGCGAGCGGCATTTCCTGCTCTACCTCTTTCGCGTTTTTTTCACCATGCTCGAAATCAGCGACACACCGGGCATAGCCCTCGCCGAGCCGGCCCCAGTACTCGCACAGGGCGTCCCAGAGATTGTGCGTCGAGCGGTCCTGCTGGTGGATCTTGGAAAAGAATTGATCGAACAGCGCGCCGGCGTGCTTCGCGCCCGCTTGGTCGAGCAGGCACATCACCGCCAACCGGTCATCGCAGGCGAAGCCCGGCGTGTCCTTGACCGATGCGACCCAGTGCGAGATCTGCTCCAGGTTTTCCAGCGACACCCCTTCGGGCAGGGCCGAAAGCACGTCCTGCGCGGCCTGCGCGTCGCGCAACGGGTGATCCGGTTTGCCGCCGAATTGCTTGAGCCAGTCGAGCATGCCAGTCTCAGGTCTTGATCAGCCTGCCTTGCGTTCGGCCGAGCGAGAACTCATTCCCGGATCAGGATTACCGGGCAGCGGGCCAGGTGCACGGTCTTGGACGCGACCGAACCGAGCAGCATCCCCGACACCGCGCCCATGCCGTGGGTGCCCATGATGATCAGGTCGCATTTCAGCTTTTTCGCCTCGCGCGCAAGGCTCTCCGCGATCGGCCCCACCATGATGTGGGTGGTACAGGCCAGCTTGGCGCGATCGAGCAGCTTTTTCGCGCCGCGCAGCGCATCCTCGCCCTCCTCGCGATAGTAACGCTGCAGCGCTTCGTGCCCGACGGGTTTGATCAATCCACCCAGGGTCGGAACCGGCAGATGCACGTAGATCAGATGCAATTCGGGCGGCTGCTTGTACGCCGCCGCTTGGGTGATCGCCGCCTTCGCCACTTTGGCCGAATGCGACGATCCGTCGACTGCGATCAGGATGCTGGTCACGTTGTTCTCCTAGTCAATGACGGCTCTGCGATGGTCAGATGATACACAACAAACCTTGCCGGATATGCTCGCCGAGATTGGCCGCTCTGGCCAAACCGACGACGCCGAAACTGGCCACCAGCGCGCCGGCAGCCAGCCTGAGGCGCCGGTTGGAAGTGATATCGCGCAGGCGCTTGAACGCCAGGCCCGCAAGCAGCAGATTGGGCAGAGTGCCGAGGCCGAAGGCCAGCATGACCATGGCGCCGCTGGCCGCGCCGCCGCTCAGCAGCGCAGTGGCGAGCAGGCTGTACACCAGGCCGCAGGGCAGCCAGCCCCACAGCGTGCCTAGCGAAAAGGCTTTCGCCGCGGTATCGGCAGGCAGGACGCTGGCGCTGTAGGGCTGGACGCGGCGCCACAGCCACGCGCCCAAAGACTCCAGCCCGGCCAGCCGATGGCCCAGCCCGGCAAGATACAGCCCCAGGCCGACCAGCACCAGATTGGCGAGCACGTAGAGCAGCAATTGCATCGGCAGTATTTGGTTGAATATCAGGCTGGCGCCGCCGATCAGGCCCATGACCGCCCCGGCCGCGGCGTAGCTCGTGATGCGCCCCGCGTTGTAGGCGAGATGCAGGTTCCAGGATCGCGTGCGCCGCGGCGTTTGCACCGTCAGCGCGCCGACGATGCCGCCGCACATACCGACGCAATGCACGCCACCCAGTAGGCCGATCAGGAAGGCGGCTGCGAACCCCGCCTCCACGATCTAGATTACCTTGGAATAGCTCGCGCGCCGGCTAGCCTGGCGCAGGTATTTGTCGAATACCATGCACAGGATGCGCACCAGCAAGCGGCCCCGGGGGGTAACGACGATCCAGTCGCCGTCTATTTCCACCAGTCCGTCTTTGGCGTACTCGCGCAGTTCCGCGAGTTCGGGGGCGAAATAGCTGGAGAAGTCGATCAAATGCGCGATCCCGATCGCTTCCATGGACAGTTCGAAATGGCAGGACAAGGCCTGAATCACCGCGCGCCGCACCAGATCGTCGGCGGTGACTTCGATGCCGCGCATGACCGGCAGCAAACCGTTGTCTAGACGGTCGTAATACTCGTCCAGGGTGCGCACGTTCTGGCTGTAGGTCGGACCGATCTTTCCTATCGACGAGACGCCCAGCCCGATCAGATCGCAATCGCCGTAGGTCGAATAGCCTTGGAAATTGCGATACAAGCGCCCCTGCCGCTGTGCCACTGCGAGATCGTCCTCAGGCTTGGAAAAATGGTCCATGCCGATATAAACGTAACCGGCGGCGAGCAACGTCTCGATCGCGCCTATCATGAGTTGCAGTTTCACCTCGGGGCGCGGCATATCGGCGTCGAGGATGCGCCGCTGCGGCTTGAACACGGCCGGCAAATGCGCGTAATTGTAGAGTGCAATGCGGTCCGGCGAGCACGCGATCACCTGCGACAGGGTGTCGCTGAAACCCGCCAGGGTCTGCTTCGGCAACCCGTAGATCAGGTCGATATTGACCGACTGGAAACCGTTTTTTCGCGCGGCATTGATCACCGCGACGGTCTCTTCCACGCTCTGGATGCGGTTGACCGCGCGCTGCACCTCGGGATTGAAGTCCTGCACCCCGACGCTGATGCGGTTCATCCCCAACGCGCCCAGCAGCGCCACTTTTTCCGCCCCTACCTTGCGCGGGTCGACTTCGATCGAATATTCGCCGTGCGGATCGAGATCGAAGCTCTCGCGTATCATCTGCATCAGTTCGCTGAGTTCGGCCTCGCTGAGAAACGTGGGCGTGCCCCCGCCCCAGTGCATCTGGGTGACGCGCCGTCTTCCGCCGAGCTCTGCGCTCTGCATGCGGATCTCCCGCCCCAAATATTTCAAATACTTAGCGGAGCGGCCGTGATCTTTAGTGACGATTTTGTTACAGCCGCAGTAATAGCAAATAGTGTCGCAAAAGGGCAAGTGGACGTATAATGCGAGTGATCTGGTCATCCCGCCCACGTTTCGTTTTGCCAGCCAGCTGCGATAAGCGGCCTCGTCAAAGGCCTCGACAAAGCGGTCTGCGGTTGGATATGAGGTGTAGCGCGGACCGCTGACGTTAAATTTCATCAGCAACTCGGCATCGACCTGAATATTGTTCTGGGACGGATTAATGCGTAAGGCTTTTACGTTCATCGGTGAAGTCTGCCCAATTCCAAGATGGAAATGTTGATGTGGATCAAAATTCTACCTTGCGCGCACCCAATATGAGCGCACCCAAGCTTGCGCGGGTCATAGACATTCATGCACTGAAGAATGCCTGCTCCAATTGCAGTTTGCGCGAAATGTGCCTCCCGACCGGGCTCAATCAGGACGAGATAGAGAAACTGGACCAAATGGTCTATACGCGCAAACGGGTCAAGCGCGGCGACAGTGTATACCGTTCTGAAGAGAAATTCGGCTCCCTCTACGCCATACGCAGCGGCTTCTTCAAGACCACGCTGGTCATGGAAGACGGCCGCGACCAGGTCACCGGATTTCACATGGCCGGTGACATGCTGGGTATGGACGGCATCGGCGCGGACCAGCACTCCTGCAACGCCGTCGCCCTGGAGGACAGCGAGGTCTGCGTCATCCCCTACGGCCGGTTGGAAGAACTGTCGCGTGAAATATACGAGTTGCAGCAGCACTTTCACAAGGTAATGAGCCGTGAAATCGTACGCGAACACGGTGTAATGCTGCTGTTGGGCAGTATGCGCGCCGAGGAGCGGCTGGCAGCATTTCTGCTGAACCTGTCGCAGCGCTTCGTCTCGCGCGGTTATTCCGCCTCGGAATTCAATCTGCGCATGACACGCGAGGAAATCGGCAGCTACCTCGGGCTGAAACTGGAGACCGTGAGCCGTACGTTCTCCAAGTTCCAGGAAGACGGCTTGATCGGCGTGCAGCAAAAAAACATCCGCATCCTCGACAGCGAGGGACTGAAGAGCGTGCTCGGCCGGGATCCGAGCTAAGGGAATCCTGAAAAGGGGCATGCCCCTGGTGAATTCGGCCGATCCGCCGCGGCGGAAACCCGCCCCGCCGCTGCAGCCCCTTCCCAGCCCCCTCTCAGGACGATCTTGAGCAAGCGCTCAGCGGTACACCAGCACCGGGATCTTGCTGTGGGTCAGCACTTTGTGGGTTTCACTGCCCAGCAGCATGCCGGAAAGCCCACGGCGGCCGTGCGAAGCCATGTAAATCAGATCACATTTCTCCTTTTTCGCCGCGTCGATGATGCCTGCATAGGGCGTGTCGGCCATCACCACCGAGCCTTGGTATTTCAACCCGGCGGCGCGCGCCGCGGTTTCGATCTGAGCCAGACACTTCTCCCCGGCTTCGCGCGCGTGGCGCTCGAACTCCTTGGGTGTCGGCATGTCCGGCGGAATGTAATCGCCGAAATAGTAAGGCTGGAAGGGTTCCACCACATAGCAGCCCGTCACCTTGGCGTTGATGCTCTTGGCAAAGGCCAGCCCCGATTTGATCGCCTTCATCGATAATTTCGAGCCGTCTGTCGGTATCAATATATTCTTGAACATGACATCTCCTTCGACCTTGATTCAAAAAACGAGGGGATGCCGTCCATCATGCGCCCCCGGACCGGCCCTGTGCAAGATCCATGCTGCAACGGGCTGTCGGGGGCGACGATCAGCAGCACCCGTCCGATGGTCCGCGCCTGGGACAACCCTCGGGCCGGTCGGATCCCGGCAGCGGGCAGCGATTCACCTCGAAAGGCGAGCGCTGCAGCAAACAGGTCAGCGCGCTTGATCCCGCGGCGAAAGCCCAGAACAGAAAAAACCCTATCGAATAGACCGCGCTTCGGCTCAGTTCCACCGGTTCACCCAAAATGTGCATGTCCCTAGGATCGAACAAACTGAAGGTGATCCCTTCTGCGATGCCCGCAACCAGAAACGCCGGCCACAGAATCCACATAAGTCTTTGCTTCATCGCTTGCCCTCCCTTGAATCGCCTGCCCCGGCGGCATGTCCGACCAAGGTCAGCGCGCCAGCCGCCGGCAATGTCCAGTCCCCCATCAGGCGCCAGTCGCCCTGCTCCAGCACCACCAGCCAACGCCCGGCCTGCAACGGCCGCAGCTGGCCCTCGTACACGCCGGGCTCGACCAGGGTGAGTTTCGTGCGCTGATCCAAACCGGCTCGCGTCGGATGCGCCAGTTGCAAGGTCAGCGCACCGCCGGGCGCAACGTTCAGCCGCGCGCGCACGCGGCCATCGACGAGAAACAACTCGGCGCGGATGCCAAGACGCGCGGCGGTTTCACTGCGCGCCAGGGTCTTGTTGATACCCAGGCCCGCCTTGTAATAATCATCCATCACCAGCCCGTCGTCGCTGCGCACCGCCAGCCACGCGGTAAACAGGCCCGCAACGACGGCTGTCGCGGGACCCGCCATCAGGATCCAGGGCCAGGGCTCGCGATACCAGGGCTGCGCGCGCAGTTTATCTTGGTGCATCTTCCCTCATCTCACCAGAAATATCGAGCGTTCCCGTGCCACCAGGGCCGGATCGTCCGTGGCACCGACCTCGAACTCGATTTTGTGCGACCCGACCGGCAAACGCCCTTTCTCGATGCGCACCCGCACCGGCACCATGAGCGTTGTCGCGCCGGGAATTTCCACCGCTTCGGCGTCCACCACCTGCAGGGTCGGTGCGCCGCTCGCGCGGATCACAAACCGGTGCGGCTTTTCCTGCGTGTTCATGATCTGCAGCCGATAGATGTTTTCCACCCAGCCTCCGTCGACCTCGCGCGTGAGGCTCGCCCGGTCGCGAATCACATCGACCTTGAGCGACACGCGCGTGTACAGGGCAACTCCGATCGCAATGATGACGGCCCACAGAATCGCGGTGTAGACCAGAACGCGCGGCCGCAACGACCGCGCGAGGACCTGGCGCGAAGTCAGCTTCTTCTGCAGCGCGTTCTCGGTGGTATAGCGGATCAATCCCTTGGGGTACCCCATCCTCGCCATGATCTGGTTGCAGCCGTCGATACACGCGGCGCAGCCTATGCATTCATATTGCAGGCCGTTGCGGATATCGATCCCCGTGGGGCAGACCTGGACGCAAAGGTCGCAGTCTACGCAATGCCCCAGCCCCAGCGCGGTCGCGTCGACGTTGCGCGCACGCGGCCCGCGCGGCTCGCCGCGCTCCGGATCATAGGTGATGATCAACGTGTCCGAATCGAACATCGCGCTCTGGAAGCGCGCGTACGGACACATATACTTGCACACCTGCTCGCGCATCCAGCCCGCGTTGCCATAGGTGGCGAACCCGTAGAACAGGATCCAGAAGATCTCCCATGCTCCCAGCGCGGGAGCACTGCCCTGCCCGCCCGACGCGGCCAGCCCCGCAACCTCGGCTGCGAGCTGATGAATCGGCGTGAAATAGCCGACGAAAGTAAAGCCGGTCCACAGCGAGAGCGCCAGCCAGAGTCCGTGCTTGGCCGCCTTGAGTCCGAGCTTGCGCGCCGACAGGGGTTGCTGATCCAGGCGCATGCGTGCGACGCGGTCGCCCTCGACTGTGCGCTCGATCCACATGAATATTTCCGTGTAGACGGTTTGCGGGCAGGCATAGCCGCACCACAGCCGGCCGGCGACGGCCGTAAACAGGAACAGCGACAGCGCGGAGATCACCAGGAAGCCGGTGAGATAGATGAAATCCTGAGGCCAGAAGACGATGCCGAAGATATAGAACTTGCGCGCCACCAAATCGAACAACACCGCCTGGCGTCCGTTCCAGGCCAGCCAGGGAACGCCGTAGAACACCAGTTGCGTGATGAACACCACGCCCCAGCGCCAGCGCGCGAACCATCCGCTCACGGCGCGCGAGTAGATTTCCTTGCGCACTTCGTACAGCGGCTGCTCGACCAATTCATCTGACGCGGTCGCGTCGGCGGCTTTGGGGTTGTGGTTCAGCACAATCGGCCCAGGGAAACAGCGCTGCGGTTCGCTCCCGGCGCGCGCGCCGGGAGGCTAACGGCAATCAGCGGGAGAATCGCGAGCACACTGCGGCGCTCACGGCCAGCGGCTGCGCTACGCTCACTTGGCACCGGCCTTGGCCGGCGCTGCGGCTGCGCCTGGCCCATTCGACAGGCTCCATACATAGGCGGCGAGTATGTGGACCTTGGCATCGCCCAGGAGCGCCTGTTGCGCCGGCATCGCGCTCGTGCGGCCTTTGCCTATGGTCTCGATCAGCGCAGGCTCGTCCGAGCCGTACAGCAGGTTGGCTTTGGTAAGATTTTCCGCGCCTATGGCGGGATTGCCCTTGCCTTCGGGGCCATGACACGCCACACAGGTGACCATGAATTTGTCCTTGCCGCGCGCTGCGCGCAAGGAATCGAAGGTCTTGCCGTTGAGGGACATCACATAATGCGCCACGTCCTTGACCCCGTCGTCCCCGAGCACCGCGCCCCAGGGCGGCATCGCCGAATTGCGCCCCTTGGCGATGGTCTCCTTGATCGTTTCCGGCTCGTCGCCGAAAATCCATTCCGCATCGCTCAGATTCGGATAGCCCTTGCCGCCGCGGGCATCCGAGGAATGGCATTGCGCGCAATTGTTGAGGAACAGCTTCTGGCCGAGCGCCATCGCCGCCGAATCCGCGGCGAGCTGTTTCAGATCGGTTTTTGCGTATTTTTCGTAGATCGGTCCGGACAGCGCGTTGGCCTGCGCCACTTCTTCGTCGTACTGCTTTTTCGAAGTCCATTGATACGAGCCGCTGAAGCTGCCCAGCCCGGGATACAGCGCGAGATAGACGAAGCCGAACACAATCGTTATATAGAACAGCCAGATCCACCAGCGCGGCAGCGGATTGTTGAATTCGACCAGATCCTCGTCCCAGGCGTGTCCGGTCGTCTCCACCTGGGAGCCCGACACTTTGCGCGTGCTCATCACCTTCAGCAGCACGCCGCAGGCGATGATGCTCACGATGGTGATGAGACTGATATAAACGCTCCAGAAACCACCGGTGAAATCGCTCATTTCCGTTCTCCGTTTCCGATTTCGTCGTCCTCTTCGTCAAAGGGCAGACGCGCCGCCTGCTCGAAGGCCGCTTTGCTGCGGTCGCTGTAAGCCCACAGCACTATCCCTATGAACGCCGTGAACGCAAGCACCGTGACTATCGAGCGCAGGGTGTTGATATCCATGGCTACCTCACCGTCTTGAGCGCAGTGCCCATGACCTGCAGGTAGGCAATCAAGCTGTCCTGTTCGGTCTTGCCCGCGAGTTGTTGGGCCGCTGCCGCGATATCCGCGTCGCTATAGGGCACGCCGACGCTGCGCAAGGCGCGCATCTTGGTCTCGATGTCGTCGCTTTTCGCCGGCGTCTTGGCGAGCCAGGGATAGCCCGGCATGTTCGACTCGGGCACCAGGTCGCGCGGATTGTTCAGATGGGTGCGGTGCCAGTCGTCGCTGTACTTGCCGCCGACGCGCTGCAGGTCCGGCCCGGTGCGCTTGCTGCCCCACTGGAACGGATGGTCGTAGACGAATTCTCCGGCCACCGAGTAATGGCCGTAGCGCTCGGTCTCGGCGCGGAACGGGCGGATCATCTGCGAATGGCAGTTGTAGCAGCCTTCGCGGATATAGATGTCGCGCCCGACAACCTGCACCGGCGTGTAGGGCTTCAAACCGGTCACCGGCTCGGTGGTGGACTTCTGAAAGTACAGCGGCACGATTTCCACCAGGCCGCCGACCGCCACCACCAGGATGATCAGGACGATCATCAGGGCGCTGTTCTTTTCGATCATCTCGTGACTGAAATTCATGATTTATTTCTCCGCTCAGGCGTGCGCTGCGGCAACCGCCGGGATAGGGGCATTCACCGTCTTGTGACCCGCAATCGTCTTCCACACGTTGTAGGCCATGACGAACATGCCGGCGAAATACAGCAGCCCGCCCAGCAGGCGTATGGTGTAGAAGGGATAGGTCGCCTTCACGCCTTCGACGAAGGTGTAGGTCAGCGTCCCGTCGGTGCTGACCGCGCGCCACATCAGCCCCTGCATCACGCCGGCGATCCACATGGCGGCGATATAGAGCACGATGCCTATCGTGGCCATCCAGAAATGCATGTTGATCAGGGGCACGCTGTGCATCGCGCTGCGCCCGTAGAGGCGCGGGATGAGGTAGTAGATCGAACCTATCGAAACCAGGCCCACCCATCCGAGGGCGCCGGAATGGACGTGACCTATGGTCCAGTCCGTATAGTGCGACAGCGCGTTGACCGTCTTGATCGACATCATCGGTCCCTCGAAAGTCGACATACCGTAGAAGGACAGCGACACGATCAGGAACTTGAGTATCGGATCCTGGCGCAGCTTGTGCCAGGCACCCGACAGCGTCATCATGCCGTTGATCATGCCGCCCCAGGAGGGTGCCAGCAGGATCAGCGAGAACACCATGCCGAGCGACTGCGCCCAGTCGGGCAGCGCGGTGTAGTGCAGGTGGTGGGGGCCGGCCCACATATAGGTGAAAATCAAGGCCCAGAAATGCACCACCGACAGGCGGTAGGAATAGACCGGGCGGCCGGCCTGCTTCGGGATGAAGTAGTACATCATGCCGAGAAAGCCCGCGGTGAGGAAAAAGCCCACCGCGTTATGCCCGTACCACCACTGCACCATGGCGTCCTGCACGCCGGCGTAGGCCGAGTAGGATTTCCACATGCTCACCGGCACCGCGGCGCTGTTGACCAGGTGCAATATGGCGATGGTCAGGATAAACGCGCCGAAAAACCAGTTCGCGACGTATATGTGCGGCGTCTTGCGTTTCGCTATGGTGCCGAAAAACACGACGGCGTAAGACACCCACACCAGGGTGATGAGGATGTCGATCGGCCATTCCAGTTCGGCGTATTCCTTGCCCGAAGTGATGCCCAGGGGCAGCGTGACCGCCGCCAGCACGATCACCGCCTGCCAGCCCCAGAAGGTGAACGCTGCGAGACCGCCGGCGAACAGCCGCGCGTGGCAGGTGCGCTGCACCACGTAATACGAGGTGGCGAACAGCGCCGAACCGCCGAAGGCGAATATCACGGCGTTGGTGTGCAACGGCCGCAATCGCCCATAGGTGAGCCAGGGAATGTCGAAATTGAGTTCGGGCCAGCGCAGTTGCGCCGCGATCAGCACGCCCACCAGCATGCCGACTATGCCCCACACCACCGTCATCAGCGCAAACTGCCTGACTACCGTGTAATTGTATGTTTTCGTGTTGTCCATGCGCATCTCGCTGTGATCGATTGACGAAAGTTCATCGGCACTAAAGACCGTCCCCGGCGCCACTCTAGCAACAGGTCCTGCGCAAACATTTGATCTGGATCAGACCTGTTCCTGCACCGGGCAGACCGTGCCCGGCATCGCCAAGGCGCAGGGAGATGGCGGAAACAACCGGGAAATCTGAATAACCGCAATCATAGTGTTGTTATTGTTTTTTGGAAACCTTAATCATGGCTACGGACGGTGTTTACCGCCCAACCGCCTGCGGCGGCCGACTGGCGGCAACCGGCTAGCGAAAAACCGGCATGCTTCACGCCAAACACCACGTTCCCTGCGACTCCCGCAGCCTGCCCTCCGCCTTGAGTTTGATCAGATGCGCCAGCAGGGAACGGCTAGCCACCGGATGCAGGCGCGGCGAAACATCATCGTAGACCCGGGGCAGCAGCTGTTCCAGTGTGACCGTGCCGGCGTCGCGCACTGCGTTCAGTACCTTGTTCTCGCGCGTGAGCCGGTGGATCAGCAGCCGCTCCAGCGCTTCCTGCGGTTTTCCCATCAGAAAGCCGTGCCCTGGCGCGAGCCAGGCCAGGTCTTCGTTCTGCAACCGGCGCAGCGAATCCAGGTAGACGCGCATGTCGCCGTCAGGGGGATTGATGACCACCGTGGACCCCTGCATCACATGGTCGCCGGTGAACAACAGCTTTTCTTCCTCGAGCAGATAGCAAAGCTGGTTCGAGGCGTGCCCCGGTGCGTGGATCACGCGCAGCACGCACCCGGCCACGTCGATGCGCTCGCCATGGGCGAGCACACGGTCGGGCTTGAAGCTCCGGTCCTGGCGCTCGAACGGCGGCGGCGGCATGCCCAGCAGCTGTGCACCGGTTCTCGCCTGGAGCAGCGCAGCTGCGGGCGAATGATCCGTATGGGTATGGGTGACGAGAATCCAGCGTAGGTGCCCGCCGGCGGCAGCAAGCACTGCCTCGATATGGGAATCGATAGCCGGGCCGGGGTCGATCACGGCGACCTCGTCGCCCGCACCCAACAGGTAAGTGTTGGTGCCCGGTCCTGTCATGACGCCCGGATTCGGTGCCGTGATGCGGCGCACCTTGGGAGACAACTGCACCGTGATCCCGGGAATGATTTCACAGGAGGCGTTACCGTGGCTCTCCGGATCCAGTTTGCCGATCTCGGCATAGGCGAAATCGCCGGGCACCAGCAGCTTCTTGCCGTCGCGGCTGCTCGCGGTACGCGGTGCCATGGTGGGCATTTTTCGCGGCGCACGCGCATACGCCATCAGCGCGGCCGCGGTCGCGAAACCGGCGATGCTCTCCAAGGTCTTGATCGTCGGAAACACCAATTGTATTTCCCCCCGCGTGTGCCTCTCCAGCGCCTCGGCCGGCCGGACCCACAGGTGGTCTACGGTCTCGCTGTTGTCGTGCGAAGCTTTCTGCGCCAGGGGTGCCTCGGCGACGAAAAAGCGCGTGTCGTAGCGCCGCGGCCTTCCGGGCTGGGTTATCCAATGGCTGAAATAAGCCATGCGGCCTGCCGCGAGGCGCAACTGGTGCTCACGGCACAGGTCGGCGAGGGTCGCCTTGCCGGCGCGCACCGACTCGCGCCATTGCGCAAAGATCTCTTCGCTCAAGTCCGGATATACACCCGCCGCATCATGCGCGAGCAGCAGTCCGGCTTCCTCGAAACACTCGCGCAGCGCCGCATTCCAATAGGCGAGCCCGCCTTGGTCCAGGTCGAGCAGGCGGCTCGCTTCGGCATCGTCCAAGCCTTGGCAACAGGCGGCTATTTCGACCGAGGCATCGGAGGCATCGACGCCGCCACCCGGAAACACATGCGCGCCGCCCATGAACACCGCCGACTGCGTGCGCCGGATCATGAATACTTCCATACCGTCGCTGGCGTCGCGCACCAGGATCAGCGTCGCCGCCGGACGCGGCACCAGGACCTGGTTCATGTCCCGCCCCGCGCCAGCTCCGCCTGCGGCTCGCCGGCGGCGTTCAGCCCATCGACTCCATTGTGCATTTCGACTCCAAATAATAGGGTTCAGCGCATCGCGCGCGGATTGCCGCGAATCTTAGCGCAAAGCCCTGTCGCCCGCCGTGGCCTCATGGACGCGAAGTCGGCCGCATGCGGAAATCGCGCAGCTCCGGCACGCGCCAGAACGGCAAGCCCGCGATGAACAGCGCGCACACCGAAAACACGAAACTCGGCCGGTAGCTGCCGGTCATATCGTGCAACAGACCCGCCATCAGCGATCCGAGTCCCGCGCCTACGGCATTGCTGGCAAAAATCACGCCGTAGATCCCCGCCACATGGCTCCCGGCGAACAAGCGGGTGCTGATCGAGGACACGATGGGGCCGCGCGCGCCCTGGCAGATGCCGAACACGAGCACGAACGCGATCAGCAGTCCGCGCACCGGAAACCAGGTCATCAGCAGCAGGATGGCCACGCCGGTGATGCTGCCGATGAAGGTGAGGCTGACGATTCGGCGCGGGCCGATGCGGTCGGCAAGGACGCCGGTGCCGAGCACGCCGACTACGGAGAGCATGGACGAAAAGCCGAATGCGGTGGCGGCGACGATGGGGGAAAAACCCTGCTCCACGAGATAGACCACCGTCTGCACCATGATGGTGAACATGCCCATCGCGGTAAAGAAGAATATCCAGACCAGGCCCCAGAAGGTGCGCGTTCGCATCGCCTCGCGCACGGTCCAGTCGCGCTCGGGCACGGCGTTCGCGCGCTTCAACTGCAGGTACTCCGGGTGGCCGTCGGCGTAGCGTTTCCAGGGCAGGAAATACACCAGCGGCACGAGCGTGAGCAGCACGCTGCCCATGATGTGATAGCTTTCGCGCCAGCTATGCGTCTGCAACAGGTACTGGACCGCCGGCACGATGAACAGCGCGCCCATGCCGAATCCGGCGAACGCCAGCGAAATCGCGGTCGACAAACGCTCGCGAAACCAGCGGCTGATCAGGCTGGATGAAGGCACCATGCCCAGCGCGGCGGCGGCAACCCCGGTCATCGCACCGACCGTGGCGTAGAACTGCCACAGCGTATGCACCTGCGGCGCGAGCAGATAGGCGCCGGCGAGCGAGGTCATGCCGCAGGTATAGAGCGCGCGCGGCCCCCAGCGGTCGAACAGCATGCCGACGACGGGTGAACTCAGGCCGTTGACCAGCAGGTAGATCGAGTACACGCTGGTCATCTCCGAGCGCGTCCAGCCCAAATCCCGCTCCAGCGGCAGCAGGAACACGACATAGCTCTCGGCGCTGCCGCGTCCGATCAGGTTCAATACCAGGCAGACGCCCAGCACGGTCAGCGCGGTGCGCGTGTGCGTCGGTATTTTTGACAAATTCATCCCCGGGACCTGCGGCGACTCAAGGCGCGCCAGTCACTTCAATACGACTTGGGCAAACCGAGAACCTTCTCGGCGATGAAGCACAGGATCAGTTGCGGGGTGATCGGCGCGATGCGCCCGACCAGGCTTTCGCGCAAATAGCGCTCGACGTGGTATTCCTTGGCATAGCCGAAACCGCCGTGCGTCATCAAGGCCTGCTGGCAGGTGTTGAAGCAGGCTTCGCCCGCGAGGTACTTGGCCGCATTGGCTTCGGCGCCGCAAGGCAGGCCCCGGTCGTACAGGCTCGCCGCCTTGAACACCATCAGGTTGGCTGCTTCCAGTTCCATCCAGCACGCGGCCAGCGGGTGCTGGATGCCCTGGTTCTGGCCTATCGGCCGGTCGAACACGATGCGCTCCTTCGCGTACTGGGTCGCGCGCGCGAGCGCCGCGCGCCCCAACCCGACCGATTCGGCGGCGATGAGTATGCGCTCTGGGTTCATGCCGTGCAGGATGCAATCGAAGCCCTTGCCCTCCTCGCCCAGGCGGTCTTCCACCGGCACCGGCAGCCCGTCGATGAACACCTGGTTGGAATCGACCGCAGCGCGGCCCATTTTGTCTATCTCCTGCACTTCGATATAGCGCCGGTCGAGGTCGGTGTAGAACAAGCTCAAGCCCTCGGCCGGCTTGCGGCATTCTTCGATCGGCGTAGTGCGCGCCAGGATCAGCATTTTCTCGGCGACCTGGGCGGTGGAAATCCACACCTTCTGCCCCGACAGGATGTAGCGCCCGCCGTCGCGCACCGCGCGGGTCTTGAGCCTGGTGGTGTCGAGGCCGGTGTTGGGCTCGGTCACGGCAAAACAGGCTTTCTCGCGGCCCGCGATCAGCGGCGGCAGCATGCGCCGCTTCTGCGCCTCGCTGCCGAACACCACCACCGGATTGAGGCCGAAGATATTCATGTGCAGGGCGGACGCGCCGGAAAAACCGGCGCCCGACTCGGAGACGGCCTGCAACATCACGGCCGCCTCGGTGATGCCCAGGCCCGCGCCGCCGTATTCCTCCGGCATGGCGATACCGAGCCAGCCGTCGCGCGCCATGGCCTGGTGCAGTTCGTGCGGGAACGCGTGCGTCCGGTCTTTTTCCAGCCAGTAGTCGTCGCTGAATTGTGCGCAGATCTTTCCGATCGCGTCGCGTATCGCCTGCTGCTCCTCGGACAAGGCGAAATCCATGTCTAGCGCGCCGCTGCCGCCGAGCCGAGGATGCGCTTCACATCCTCCTCGGCGAACCCCAACTCGCTCAGCACCGCCGCGCCGTCGGCGTTCAGCGCCGGGGTGCCGCGCCTGAGCTCGCCACCGCGCTGGCCGTCGGCCCAAAGAGGAAACAGCACATGGCGCTCGCCGCCGATATCGACCGCGGCCTCGCGCGCCCGGGCATATTCGGTGCGGCTGGCCTCGGCCGGAGTCAGCAAAAGCTCCACCGGAACGTCCAGCGGCTCGAGCAGATCATGCCATTGCTGCGCGGTCTTTTTCAGAAACAGTCGTTTCAGCAGGAGCGACAAGGCATCGCCGTGCTTGCGCCGGCTCGGATCGGTATCGAACTCGGGATCCATCACCGCGGGCTCCAATTCCTTTACCGCAGCGCGGAAGTTGTCCCAGAAGTGCTGCTCCACGATGCCAAGGATCAGCCTGCTGCCATCGGCGGTTTCGAACAGGTCGTTCACCGGCCAGATGTGGGCGCGCGGATCGGTATGCTCGGCAATGCCGTGGCGCAGCGCGGCGCAAAACAAGGCCGCTTCGTACAGGCTCAGGTCGAGTTCGACGCCCTTGCCGCTGCGGCCGCGCTCATGCAACGCCGCCAGGATGGCGATGGTGCCGAAGCTGCCGCCCTGCATGTCGGCAATCGGTATGCTCGAGCGCGCCGGCCTGCCCATCCAGGATCCCGGATAGGAGAGTCCGCCGCTGGCGCCGACATAGCCGATGTCATGCCCGGAGCGGTCGCGCCAGGGGCCGTTCTGGCCGAAACCGGAAAGCGAGCAGTAAATGAGCCCGGGGTTCAGCGCGCAAAGGCTGGCGTAGTCTATGCCCAGGCGCTTGCTCACGCCGGGCCGGTTGGATTCGATCACGATGTCGCACCAGAGGGCGAGCCGCTCGATCACGGGCTTTGCATCCGCGTGCTTGAGGTCGAGCACGATCGAGCGTTTGTTGCGGTTGGCCGCATGGAACACTGCCGGCAGCAGGCTTCTGGCCGGATCGCCCTTGGGCGGTTCGATCTTGATCACCTCTGCACCGAGGTCGGCCAGGATGGCGGTGGTGAACGGTCCGGGAATCAGCGCGGAGAAATCCGCGACCTTGACACCCGCGAGCGGCAGCCAGCTCATGCCGCCGCCTCCGCTCGTCCGGCCCAGTTCATGCGTCCCCATTGTCGGCGGCCGGCGGCAATCGCGGCCGGTCGCATCCCCGCTACGCGGGGCCCCTGCTTCCTGCTCATGCCGACCCCTCCGCTCGTCCGGCCCAGTTCATGCGTCCCCATTGTCGGCGGCCGGCGGCAATCGCGGTCGGTCGCATCCCCGCTTCGCGGGGCCCCTGCTTCCTGCTCATGCCGCCGCCTCCAGCGCCGCGCGCAAATCGACCAGCAGTTTGGCGTAGCGTTTCAACGCGCCGTCCATGCGGTGCATCGGACCGGCCAGGGCGACACTGTAGGTCTCGCCGCTCAGCGTCACCGGGACTGCCACCGCCATCAGGTCGGCCACGGTTTCGCCGTGGGTCACATACCAGCCGCGCACGCGCCCCTGCTCCAGGTCCGATTCGAGCGCCGCACGCGAGGTGATGGTGCGCGAGGTCACACGCGGCAGTTTCATGCCGCTCAGCATTTCATTGCGCAGCACCGGGGCCAGGCTGCCCAGCAGCGCCTTGCCGCTCGCGCTCGCATGCAGCGGCCTGAACTCGCCCACCTTGGGGCTGTAGCGGATGCTGTGCAGGCTGTCCAGCACCACCAGATAGACCGCTTGGCGGTCGAGGCGCTTCGAAAGCAGCACGGTCTCGCCGGTCTGGTCGCGCAGCTTCTCCAGCAGCGGCACGAAGCGCTCGGCCAGCGGATCGTGGCTGGCGATCACGCGCGCCTGCTCGAACAGCAACCGGGTGGGATAGAAGCCGCCGCGCGCTTTCACCTCATACAAATAGCCGCGCGCCTCCAGGGTGCGCACGATGCCGAAGCAGGAGGACACCGGCGCGTCTATGGCGCGCGCCAACTGCGACAGCGACAGGGGTTTTCCTTCGCGCGCAAAAGCCTCGAACAGATCGAGCGTGCGGCCGGCTGTTTTCACATTCATGAAAACAGTTTAGCATATGTGAAACAACACGGCACCAGCCGTGGCGCCGTGGCGCCGTGACGCCGCAGCACCGCAGACGCTGCGTTCAGGGCCGAATGCCGAATGCCGTCCTGCCCGGCGTGCGCAGCGGCGCCGCCAGACCGGCGAATTCGCACAGCAGCTTGCGCGTATCGCGCGGATCGATGATCTCCTCGACGATGAAGGACTCGGCGCTGCGAAACGGCGAAGTCAGCGCCTTGAGGCGCTGCTCGATCTCGGCCATTCTTGCCGCCGGATTTTCCGCTGCCTCGATATCGGCTTTGTACGCGGCTTCCAGGCCGCCCGCGATCGGCAGCGAGCCCCACTCGCCCGACGGCCAGACGTAGCGCAGGTTGTAGCGCCCTGAATTCTGGTGCGCGGCACCGGCGACGCCGAACACCTTGCGCACGATGATCGAGCACCAGGGCACGCTCGCCTGGCACACCGCGGCCATCGCGCGCACGCCGTAGCGTATGGTCGCGGCGCGCTCTGCTTCGAGACCGATCAGAAAACCCGGGATGTCCACCAGGTGCACCACCGGCAGATGGAAGGTCTCGGCGAGGTCGACGAAGCGGGTCACCTTTTCGGAGGCCTGCGCCGTCCACGCGCCGCCATAGAAATACGGGTCGCTCGCCATGAGCGCCACCGGCCAGCCGTCAAGGCGGGCGAAACCGGTGATCACCGAGCGCCCCCACAATTTGCCCATCTCGAAAAACGACGCGCTATCGACCAGCGACTCGATGACGCGGCGCATCTTGTAGACCTTGCGCGGATCCTTGGGCACCGCCTCGATCAGCCAGGGATCGCCGCGCTCGGCATCGTCGTCGCACGCAGTACGCGCCGGCAGTTCATGCACCGAGCTTGGCAGGTAGGAAAGAAAGCGGCGCGCGCGCGCGAATGCGTCGGCCTCGCTCTCGGCCTCGTCATCCACCGCCCCGTTGCGGGTATGGATGCTGCTTCCGCCGAGTTCGTTCTTCTCGTAACGCTTCTCTACCCGCGCCACCACCGGCGGGCCGGCGACGAACAGCTGCGACGTGTCCTTCACCATGACCGAATAGTGGCTCGCCGCCACGCGCGCCGAACCCAGCCCGGCGACCGAACCCAGCGCGAGCGCAACCACCGGCACTTGCGACATGTTCTTCACCACCTGTTCCCAGATCGCGATCGTCGGAATCTGGGTCCTGCCGTCCTGCTCGATGTTCTTCACCGAGCCCCCGCCGCCGGTGCCGTCCACCAGACGCACCATGGGCAGGCGCAGTTCCCAGGCCATCATCTCGGCGCGTTCCAGTTTTTCGCGCAAGCCGCCGTCGTTGGCGCCGCCGCGCACGGTGAAATCGTCACCGGTAATCACCACCGGCCGGCCGTCCATCCTGCCGCGGCCCATGACCAGATTGGTCGGCACCATGGCTATGAGTTCGCCGGCCTCGCCGTAACGCGCTTTGCCGGTGATGGCGCCGATTTCGTGGAACGAATCCTTATCGAGGATGCCGGCGACGCGCTCGCGCACCGTCAGTTTGCCGCCGTCATGGTGGCGCTGGATCTTTTCGGCCCCGCCCATCCGGCGTCCGAGTTCCTCGCGCTTGCGCAGCTCGTCTATCTCCGGTTGCCAGGTCACGCCGCCCCCTTTGCGCTGATGGATGTTCGTGCTCAAGTCTACCAGCAAGAGTTCGCTTGATCCTGCAGATATAACCGGGTACCGTGGCTTCGAACACCCCTTCACGAAAAGGATCTGGCATGCAGCATGACATTCGACTCGACGGCAAGACCGCCTTGGTCACCGGCGCCTCCAGCGGCCTGGGCTGGCGCTTTGCCCAGGTTCTCGCCGGAGCCGGCGCGCGGGTCGCGCTGGCAGCGCGCAGCACGGACAAGCTGCAACGCCTGAAGAATGAAATCGAGCAGGCCGGCGGCCGCGCTTGCGCGGTGCGCATGGATGTAACCGACGTCGCGAGCGTGCGCGCCGCGGTGAGCGCCGCCGAGTCGGCCCTCGGTGGCATAGACATCCTGGTCAACAACTCCGGCGTCAGCAAGCAACAGCGCGCGATCGAAGTCGAGGAGCAGGATTACGACTACGTGACCGACACCAATTGCAAAGGCGCATTTTTCGTCGCCCAGGCGGTCGGGCGCAGCATGATTGCGGGCAAACGCCCCGGGCGCATCATCAACATCGCCTCGGTGGCCGGGCTGCGCGTGCTCGCGCAGTTATCCACGTATTGCATGTCCAAGGCGGCGGTAGTCCAGATGACCAAAGCGTTGGCGCATGAATGGGGCCGCTACGACATCAACGTCAACGCCATCTGCCCCGGCTATATCGAAACCGGGATCAACCGGGCCTACTGGGGCACCGAAGGCGGGAAGAAACTCGTAAGCATGCTGCCGCGGCGGCGCGTCGGACAGCCCGAGGACCTGGACGGGCTGTTGCTGTTGCTCGCCTCCGAGCAATCCGGTTTCATCAACGGCGCGGTCATTACCGCCGACGACGGGCTGGCCATAGGCTAAGCGTCTGGAACGCCGACGCCGCGCGCGCTATTTCGACAGATACTGTTTTTCGAACCGGTTCGCGGCGGCGGGGTCCAATTTGCGCAGGCCCTGAAGGGTCTCGTCCCTGCGTTCGTACTGGCCGGTAGCGTGATAGGCGGCCGCCAAACCGTACCAGCCCTGTTCCAGTTCCGGATCGTAGCGCACGCTCTCGCGGTAGTTGGGCAGGGCGAGATCCGGCTGTCGCCGGCTCAGATAAAGATCGGCCAGGGCGAGATAAGCCTGCGCCGACTCCGGGCGATAACGCAAGGCCTGGCGGTAGGCCTGTACGGCCTGATCGTATTGTTCGAGCTCGACCTGGCTCTGGCCTAGCGCCAGCCAGGAACTCTCGTCCTCGGGACTGATGCGCACGGCCCGCTGGTACGACTCGATGGCCGCGGCGTGCTGGCCCAGCCGCGCCAGCGCGTAGCCCTGCAGTACCCACCAGGCGGCGCGGTCCGGCGCCAGCTGCAGCTGGGCCCGAGCCAGGCTGAGCATGCCGGGCCAATCCTGTTTTTGCTCCAGCTCCACGATCGCGTTGGCGGTGTTCTGGTCAAAATGGCGCGCGATCGCCGCGACCATCGGCGTCACGGACATCAGCGCAACCTCCGCGCAGGCGCTGCAAATAAAAAGGCAGGCGACGGCGCCTGCCTTTTTGAACGGTCCGGCAGTCAAGAAAAATCAGACCTTGTTCTGGTACACGTAGGCCTGCTGCCTGACGCGTGACTCCAGCGCGCGTTTCTGCGTCTCCAGGTCCTGTTCGTGGTCCCACCAGATCGCGCGGCTTTTTCTTTGCTCCGCCTCGATATCCGGCCGTTGCTGCTTGAACTCGCGCAAGAACTTGGTGAACTCGGATTCGTAGGTTTTCGGCATGAACTCGCCGATGAATCTGCTGAGCTTCGTTTCGTCCGTACTCATTGGTTACCCCTATTAGAATTAGAACTGATCTTCGCTTAGCGCCATGACGCCCGCGGCGCCGCGCACGACGGTATTGCGCAGTCCTGCTGCTTGTGTCAGCACGTGATCGGCGTAAAAACGCGCGGTCCCGATCTTGGCCTGGTAGAACGCGGCGTCGCCCTCTTTCGCCGCCAGCCTTTTCTGCGCCACCAGCGCCGCGCGCGCCATCTGCCAGCCGCCGCACACGATGCCCATCAATTTTAGAAACGGCACCGAGCCGGCATGCACCGCTTTTATGTCGCCGGCGTAGGTGGCGACGATCCAGGTCACGCACTCTTCCACCGCCTTGATGCCTGCGGCAAGACTGGCGCGTATCGCCGCCATGTCCTCGCCCTCGGCCTGCGCGAGTTCGCCGTCGACCACGCGCATCGCCTTGATTACCTCTTTCGCCGTCGCCCCGCCCTCGCGCGCCATCTTGCGCCCGACCAGGTCGTTCGACTGGATCGCGGTGGTGCCTTCGTAAATAGTCGTGATGCGCGCATCGCGCAGATGCTGCGCCGCGCCGGTTTCTTCGACGTAACCCATGCCGCCGTGCACCTGAATGCCGGTGGAAGCCACTTCGATGCCGGTCTCGGTGCTCCAGCCCTTCACCACCGGGATCATCATGTCGGCAAACGCCTGGTGCTTGGCCCGCAGATTGCTGTCCGGATCGCGATGCGCGATGTCCATCGCCGCTGCGGTCACATAAGCGAGCGCGCGCATCGCCTCGGTCTGTGCCTTCATGCTCATCAGCATGCGGCGCACGTCCGGCTGGCGGATGATGGGCACGGCCTTGCCGCCGCCGGTGAGGTCGCGGCTCTGCACCCGCTCCTTGGCGTAGGCCAGCGCCTGCTGGTAGGCGCGGTCGGAAATGGCGACACCCTCGAGTCCCACGGCGAAGCGCGCCGCGTTCATCATGATAAACATGTACTCCAGGCCGCGGTTCTCCTCGCCGATAAGATAGCCGACTGCGCCTTCCTTCTCGCCAAAGATCAGTATTGCGGTCGGGCTGGCGTGTATGCCCAGCTTGTGCTCGATCGACGGGCAATGCACGTCGTTCTTCTTGCCCAGGCTGCCGTCGGCATTGACCAGGAATTTGGGCACGATGAACAGCGATATGCCTTTCACGCCTTCGGGCGCGTCGGGCGTGCGCGCGAGCACCAGATGGATGATGTTCTCCGCTAGGTCGTGCTCGCCATAGGTGATGAAAATCTTCTGGCCGGAAATCCGGTAGTGGTCGCCCAGTCGTTCATCCGAATGGCGCACGGCCTTGGCCTTCACCAGCGCGAGGTCCGATCCGGCCTGCGGCTCGGTCAGGTTCATGGTGCCGGTCCAGGTGCCTTCGACCATCTTGGGCAGATAAGTCTTCTTCAGCGCGTCGGTGCCGCGCAGCAGCAGTGCCTCGATCGCACCGCAGGTGAGCAGCGGACACAGCGAAAACGCCATGTTGGACGCTTTCCACATTTCCATCACCGGCGTCGCCACCAGCTTGGGCAGGCCCTGGCCGCCGAACTCGGGCGGGAACTGCAGCGCATTCCAGCCGCCTTCGACGAACTGCTGGTATGCCTCGATGAAGCCCTTAGGCGTAGTGACCTGACCTTGGTCCCATTTCGCGCCTTCCGCGTCGCCCGACTGGTTCAGGGGCGCCAATACCTCGGCGCAGAACTTGCCGCTCTGTTCCAGTATCTGATCGACCAGATCCGCGCTCGCATCCTCGCAACCGGGGAGCTTCGCGATCTGATCCAGCCCGGCGAGTTCCTTCAGCACGAACTGCATGTCTTTCAGCGGCGCGGCGTAGTCGCTCATGATGATCTGCCTAGAATGCTAAAGTCGAAAATATATACGGCGTGTCAAATATCGCTGCATGCGACGAACTGCCTTGCGCGCTCGCGCGCGCCAACCGTGTTTTCTGTACGGATAAAAAGCGCATCCGTACAGAAAACACGGTTATGGTAAAGATCAAACACGGCATGGGGTTCTATCCAAGATTGCCGATTGTGCACGGATGTGTTTTTCATCCGTGCACAATCGGCGATCCGCGCGGACGGCTTTTCGTCCGCGCAAAATCGCAACTCTGCAACAACGAGCCGGCGCAATTCAAGTCGCCACGCACAAGAATGGTCTGAACAGAGTACGTCACTGACGCAACCAGAACGTTCTTATCCCAGTTCGCTTACCAGCTCCGGCACCACCTTGAACAGGTCGCCGACGATGCCATAGTCCGCAACCTGGAAAATCGGCGCTTCCTCGTCTTTGTTGATGGCGACGATGACGCGGCTGTCCTTCATGCCCGCCATGTGCTGGATCGCGCCGGAGATGCCGACCGCGATATACAGTTCCGGCGCGACGATCTTGCCGGTCTGCCCTACCTGCCAGTCGTTCGGGACAAAACCCGCGTCTACCGCCGCGCGCGACGCGCCCATTGCGGCGCCCAGCTTGTCCGCCAGCGGATCGAGCAGCTTGAAGTTTTCCGCCGACCCCATGCCGCGCCCGCCGGAAACGATGATCTTGGCGACCGTCAGCTCCGGCCGTTCCGATTTGACCAGTTCGCGTCCGACCAGGGTCGACAGGCCCGCATCGGCCGTAGCGGCCAGCGTTTCCACTGCAGCCGCGCCGCCGCTCGCCGCGGCCGCGTCGAATCCGGTCGCACGCACGGTGATGACTTTGACCGCGTCCTTGGATTGCACCGTCGCCAGCGCAGTGCCGGCGTAGATGGGACGCACGAAGGTGTCGGGCGAACTGACAGCCACGATCTCGGAAATCTGCGCCACATCCAGCAACGCGGCTACGCGCGGGGCCACGTTCTTGCCAAAGCTGGTCGCCGGGATAAGGATGTGGCTGTAGCCGGAGGCGATAGACGCGACCAGCGCGGCGAGGCTTTCGGCGAGTTCATCTTTGTACTGCGGCGCATCCGCCACCAGTACCTTCTTGACGCCGGCGATCTTGGACGCTGCCTCTGCGGCCGCGGCGCAACCGCCGCCCGCGACCAGCAGCACGATGTCGCCGCCGATTTTTGCCGCGGCAGCGACGGTGTTGAGGGTGGCACCCCGGATCGCTTGATTGTCGTGATCGGCTAGAACGAGTATGGGCATTTAGATCACCTTGGCTTCGTTGCGGAGTTTTTCGACCAAGGCCTTTGCGTCGGCAACTTTGACGCCGGCCTTGCGCTTGGGCGGCTCTTCCACTTTGAGCGTGGTGAGCCGCGGGCTGACGTCCACCCCGAGCGCGTCCGCCTTGAGTATTTCAAGCGGCTTTTTCTTCGCTTTCATGATATTGGGCAAAGTGACGTAACGCGGTTCGTTCAGGCGCAGGTCGGCCGTGATCACCGCCGGCAGCTTGACCGAAATGGTCTCCAGGCCGCCATCGACTTCCCGCGTAACTTCGGCCTTGCCGTCGGCAATCTTGACCTTGGAGGCGAAGGTGGCCTGCGACCAGCCCAGCAGCGCAGACAGCATTTGGCCGGTCTGGTTGCAGTCGTCGTCGATGGCCTGCTTGCCCAGAATGGCGAAATCCGGGCTTTCCTTTTGCGCCACGGCTTTGAGCAGTTTCGCCACGGCCAGCGGTTCCAGTTCGGCGGCGGACTCCACCAGGATCGCGCGATCGGCGCCCAAGGCGAGTGCGGTGCGCAGCGTCTCCTGGCTCGCGGCGGTGCCGCAGGACACGACCAGGATTTCCTTGACCACGCCGGCCTCTTTCAGGCGCACCGCTTCTTCGACGGCTATTTCGTCGAAAGGATTCATCGACATCTTCACATTCGCGGTCTCGACGCCCGATCCGTCGGCCTTGACGCGCACCTTGACGTTGTAATCGACCACCCGCTTGACGGGCACTAGGACTTTCATCGACTTGCTCCGAAGGGAATGAAAAAGCTGAAGCGCAAATTATAACGTAGAACCCGTTGCAGAACGAAGCTTGCAGCGCATCGGGCCATGCACGCTTGCGCCGATTCGGCGCACCGGCACCATTTCGCGCAGCGTACATGTTTCACATATGACAAATATTTTTCACCTATGTGAAAAATACGAAGTTTCAGTGTCCGCTCCGACGCGGCGGGCTTATAGTGCGTACTGGTAGCTGCGGCTGCACGACCGCGGCGGCAATTCCGACATTCAAACAACGGGGTAACCGACATGACGCAGATGATGCAGGACAAGGTGGTGGTGGTAACGGGTTCCGGCGGCGGGATCGGCCGCGAGTTCGCGTTGCTGATGGCGGCCGAGGGCGCCAAGGTCGTGGTGAACGACATCGGCGCTTCGGTGAGCGGCGAAGGCAAGGACGCGGGCCCGGCGCAGCAGGTCGTGGACGAAATCCATGCCAAAGGCGGCCAGGCGGTGGCCAACACCGACAGCGTGTCGACCTGGCTCGGAGCCAACGCCATCATCAAGGCGGCGATCGACAATTTCGGACGCATCGACTGCGTGGTGAACAACGCCGGCATCCTGCGCGACCGCATGTTCTTCAAAATGAATCCCGAAGAATGGGGCGCGGTGATCGACGTGCACCTGAATGGCTGTTTCTACGTCAGCCGGGCGGCGGCCACCTATTTCCGCGAGCAGGAATCCGGCGCCTATGTGCACATGACCTCCACCTCCGGCCTGATCGGCAACATCGGCCAGGCCAATTACGGCGCCGCCAAGCTCGGCATCACCGCGCTGTCGAAAATGATCGCCATGGACATGGCGCGCTACAACGTGCGCTCCAACTGCATTGCGCCCTTCGCCTGGAGCCGGATGATCAGCTCCATCCCGGCCGACACGCCGGAAGCCAAGGCGCGCGTGGATAAGTTGAAGACCATGGAAGCGGCCAAGATCGCGCCGATGGCGGTGTTCCTCGGCAGCGACGCGGCCAAGGACGTCAACGGCCAGGTGTTCGCCGTGCGCGCCAACGAAATCTTCCTGATGAGCCAGCCGCGCCCCTTGCGCTCGGTGCACCGCGACGGCGGCTGGACCGCAAACAGCATCGCCGAGCACGCCATCCCCGCGATGCGGGCCGGGTTCTATGGCCTGGACCGCTCGCAGGACGTGTTCAGCTGGGATCCGGTCTAAGGACCGCGAACCTGAGGTTCGCCTCTAACCGTTTGACACGGATACACCATGCCCATCGATTACGACAAGATCAAGAACTGGCCCCTGCCCGAGGTCGAGCAGACCTACACCGAGAAGGACAGCATCCTCTACGCATTGGGGGTGGGCTACGGCCACGACCCGATGGACGAGGCGCAACTGCAGTTCGTCTACGAGAAGAACCTGAAAGCGGCGCCGACCATGGCGGTGGTGCTGGGATATCCGGGCTTCTGGGTCAAGGATCCCGCGACCGGCATCGACTGGGTCAAGATCGTCCACGGCGAGCAGTCCTTGACGCTGCACCGGCCGATTCCGGCGGCCGGCACGATCATCGGCCGCACGCGCATCAAAGCCCTGGTCGACAAGGGCAAGGACAAGGGCGCGCTGCTGATCCAGGAGCGCAGCATCGTCGACAAGGCCAGCGGCGCCCTGCTGGCGACGCTGGACCACACGACGTTCTGCCGCGGCGACGGCGGCTTCGGCAAAGGCGACGCGGCGCCCCCGTCGCCGCCGGCCGTTCCCGACACTCCCCCGGATGCGAGCTGCGACCTGCCGACGCTGCAGCAGGCGGCGCTGATCTATCGCCTGTGCGCGGACAACAATCCGCTGCACGCCGACCCGGCGGTAGCCAAGGCCGCGGGCTTTCCGCGGCCCATCCTGCACGGACTGTGCTCCTACGGCGTGGCCGGGCATGCGATCCTCAAGACCTACTGCGCTTACGACCCGGCCAGGCTGAAAAGCTTGTCGCTGCGCTTCTCCGCACCGGTATTCCCGGGAGAGACCATACGCACCGAAATGTGGAACCGAGGCGGCACCATTTTGTTCCGCTCGCGCGTCCTTGAGCGCAACGTCGTGGTGCTCAACAACGGCGTCGCCACCATCGCCTGAGCACGGATGACCGACGATACCCTCAGGATGCTGCGCGACAGCGCGGCGGATTTCGCCACCTTGGACGCGGCGCGCGTGCGCCGTTTGCGCGGGGCCGAGCCGGGCTTTGCGCGCGAAGTGTGGCGTGAGATGGCGGACCTGGGCTGGCTCGGCGTTCTGATCCCGGAGGAGCACGGCGGTCTAGGCCTAGGCCTGGGCGCCGCCGCCGTCATCATCGAACAACTGGGTCGCGCGCTCTATCCCGAGCCCTACTCCGCCTCGGCGGTGACGGCGACCCTGGCCCTGCTGCACGGCGACAACGACGGACTGAAACAACGCCTGCTGCCGCGGCTCGCGGCAGGGGAAATCATCGCCAGCCTGGCCTGGCAGGACGAACGCGGCGGATTGGAACTCGACCAATGCGCAGTCCTGGCGCGCGAACTCCGCGGCGGCCTGGTGCTCGATGGCGAGAGCCGTTTCGTGCCCACCCCGGGCGCCGACGGCTACATCGTTGCCGCGCGCTCGGCGCAAGGTCTGGAACTGCATTGGGTTGCCCGCGACGCGCCAGGCTTGTCCTGCGCCGCCGAAGCGCGCGCCGACGGCAGCGCCAGCGCGCGCTTGAAATTCGTCGCGGTCCCAGCGCCGATCGATACTCGCGTCGCCTCGGCGGCCAGCGCGCGCGCCTGCCTGCAGCTTGCGCTAGACCACGCCACCGTAGCCGCAAGCGCCGAGTTGCTGGGCGTGATGGATTGCGCCCTGGAGATGACGCTGGACTACCTGCGCACCCGGGTGCAGTTCGGCAAACCGATAGGCAGCTTCCAGGCGCTGCAGCATCGCGCCGTCGATATGTACATCCAGAAGGAACTGAGCCGCGCCACGCTGGCAGCCGCGGTCGCGCTCCTGGAGCGCGCGGATTGCACGCCGGAACGGCGCAGCGCTGCCGCCTCTAGCGCCAAAGCGCGCGCATCGCAGGCCGCGCTCGCCATTTGCAAGGAAGCGCTGCAGATGCACGGCGCGATCGGCTTTACCGACGAATACGATCTCGGGCTGTACTTCAATCGCGCGCTGGTGCTCTCGGCCTGGCTGGGCAACGCCAGCGCCCACCGCGCGCGCTATGGCGCTTTGGTCCAAGCGATATGAAATACGGCGTAGAGCAAGAGCAGGACTGGAACGCGCTGTCGGACGAGGCGTTTCGCGCGATCGTGCGCGCCGAAGTCGAGGCACATCACCCGGTCGAACTGCGCTATCCGCCGCGGCGCCTGCGCTGGGCCGAGAACAAGTCCTGGTATCTGCGCATGGCGGTCAAGGGCTGGATCGCGCCCGCCTGGCCGCGCGAATACGGCGGCATGGGGCTGGCCCCGGCGAAACTGCTGATCTTCCTGGAGGAGATGGAGCGCTGGGGCATCGCGCGCTTTCAGGACCATGGCATCCTCATGGTCGGACCGATATTACTGCGCTTCGGCAGCGACGCGCAGCGCCGCCGTTACCTGCCGCCCATCCTCGCCTGCGAGGAAATCTGGTGCCAGGGTTATTCCGAACCCAATGCCGGCTCAGACCTGGCCAATCTGCACACCGAGGCGCATCTCGACGGCGGAGATTTCATCATCAACGGGCAAAAAATCTGGACTACGCTGGCGCATGACTCCACCCACATGATCGTGCTCGTGCGCACCGACAAGGCGGCAAAGAAGCAATCGGGCATCAGCTTCCTGCTGCTCGACCTCGCCTCGCCCGGCGTGACCGTGCGCCCGATACGCGACCTTGCCGGCCACGACGAATTCTGCGAAGTGTTCTTCGACAACGTACGCACGCCGGCATCCAATCTGGTGGGCGAACTGAACCAGGGCTGGACCGTGGCCAAGTCACAGCTGGGCTTCGAGCGCATCCACATCGGCAGCCCCAAACTGCCCGAATACGGCCTGCAGGTCCTGCTGTCGGTGGCACGCGCGCGCGGCGCCGAGCAGGACCCCTTGTTCCGCGACCGCCTGGCGCAGTTGCAGTTCGACGTCAGCCACCTGGGCGATATCTACCGGCACTTCGCGGCCATCGTCGGCCGCGGCGAGCCGCTGGGACCCGAGGTTTCGCTGCTGAAAATCTGGGCGACCGAAACCTTCCAGCGCATCGCCGATCTGATCATCGAGACCGCCGGCGACTGCGGCGGCCTGGCCGGCAAGGTGCAAATGGGCGACGGACGCATCGAAGTGCTGGCGCCGTTCTACAAGGCGCGGTCCACCTCCATCTACGGCGGCAGCAACGAAATCCAGCGCAACATACTCGCCCGGCAAGTCCTCCATCTTCCCGGCTAGATCCGCAATCCACAGCAAGGAGCATCAATGCCGCGCCCGCTTTCGCATATCCGTGTTCTCGATCTGTCCCGCGTCCTCGCCGGCCCCTGGGCCTCGCAGAATCTGGCCGACCTGGGGGCCGAAGTAATCAAGGTCGAACGTCCCGGCGTGGGCGACGACACCCGCGGCTGGGGCCCGCCCTGGTTCAAGGACAGCGAAGGCAAAGAGACGCGCGATTCGTCCTATTACCTCTCCTGCAACCGCGGCAAGAAATCGATCACCCTGGACATCTCCACGCCGGAGGGCCAGGGCATCGTGCGCGCACTGGCGGCGAAATGCGACGTCTTGATCGAGAACTACAAGGTCGGCACGTTGGCACGCTACGGTCTCGCCTATGAGCAACTGCGTGCGATCAACCCGCGGCTGATCTACTGCTCGATCACCGGGTTCGGCCAGTCCGGTCCGTATGCGCCCCGCCCGGGCTACGACTTCGTGTTCCAGGGCATGGGCGGCTTGATGAGCATCACCGGCGAGCGCGACGATCTGCCCGGCGGCGGGCCGATGAAAGTGGGCATCGCCATCACCGACATACTCACCGGCATGTACGCAAGCCTCGCGATCACCGCGGCCATCGCCCACTGCGAGCGCGGCGGCAGCGGCCAGTACATCGACATGGCCTTGCTCGACTGCATGGTCGCCTTCAACGCCAACCAGATCAGCGGCTACCTCGTGTCCGGCAATATTCCCAAGCGCTACGGCAACGCCCATCCCAATGTCGTGCCCTACCAGGTGTTCCCGTGCAAGGACGGCCACATCATCCTGGCGATCGGCAATGACAGCCAGTTCGCCAGCCTGTGCAAAGTGGCCGGCCGCCCCGATCTGGCAGAGGACGAGCGCTTCCGCCTGATGTCGGGCCGCATCATGAACCGCGATGCGCTGATCCCCGTCGTCGCCGAAATCATGCGCGGCCGCGGCATGAACGAATGGATTTCAGTGCTGGAGGCGGCCAACGTCCCCTGCGGCCCGATCAACAACATGCAGCAGGTATTCGAGGATCCGCAGGTGCAGCACCGCGGCTTGAAAGTGGAAATTCCGAATCCGGCCGGCGCCCCCTGCCCTACCGTGGCAAGCCCGATGCGTTTCTCCGAGACGCCGGTGGAGTACGCGGTGCCGCCGCCGACCCTGGGCCAGCACACGCAGGAAATTCTGCAGGGGCTGCTCGGCATGGACCGGCAGGCGGTCGACGCACTCGCCGCGAAAGGCATCGTCTAGTCCGGCTCAGTCGGCAACGACGTCCTTCTTGCGGCCGAACAAGGCAGACAACTCGCCGACGATGCCGCGGCGGAAGGCCAGCACGCAGATCACGAAGATCGCGCCCATGATCACCTGCACCCAGGAGCCCACTTTGTCGGCGAGTTCGTTTTCCAGGGTGACGACGAAAAAGCCGCCCACGACCGGGCCGAATATCGTGCCGATGCCGCCGATCAGCGTCATCAGAACGACTTCCCCGGACTGCGGCCAGTTGACGTCGGTCAGGGTTTCGAAACCGAGCACGACGGTCTTGGTCGCGCCCGCCATTCCGGCGAGCCCGGCCGAAATCACGAATGCGAGCAATTTGTGCTTGTCGACGTCATAGCCCAGCGACAGCGCGCGGGCCTCGTTCTCGCGTATCGCCTTCAGCACCTGCCCGAAAGGCGAATGCACGGTGCGGTAGATGAGCAGGAACCCGATCATGAAAATGGCGAACACCAGGTAGTACATGGCGATGTCGTTTTCGAGATTGATGTAGCCGAACAGCTTTCCGCGCGGCACGCCCTGCAGCCCGTCTTCCGCGCCGGTGAATTTCGCCTGCAGGCAGATAAAATAGACCATCTGCGCCAGCGCCAGCGTGACCATGGCGAAATAGATGCCCTGGCGGCGTATCGCCAGGCTGCCCACCAGCCATCCGAGCAGCGCGGACCAGGCAACGGCGAACAAAATGCCGAACTCCGGGTTGAACCCCCAGGCCTTGATGCTATAGGCAGCAGCATAGCCCGCCGTGCCGAAAAATGCCGCGTGGCCGAAGGACAGCAGGCCGGTGAAACCCAGCAGCAGATTGAAGGCGCAGGCGAACAGCGCGAAACACAGCGCCTTCATCAGGAATATCGGGTAGGCGCCGGTATAGGGCGCGGCCAGACCGAGCAGCACCATGATGGCAAATCCGGCATAAGTCCTGTTGTTCATTTTTCCTTACCGAACAAGCCGGCCGGCCGCACCATCAGCACGATCGCCATGATCACGAACACCACCGTGGAAGAGGCTTCGGCGTAATACACCTTGGCCAGCCCTTCGATCACGCCCAGCCCCAGCCCGGTGACGATGGAACCGAGTATCGACCCCATGCCGCCGATCACCACCACGGCGAACACGACAATGATGACATTGGAGCCCATCAGCGGGTTGATCTGGATGATAGGCGCGGCAAGCACCCCGGCGATCGCCGCCAAGCCGACGCCGAAGCCGTAGGTCAGCGTGACCATCAAGGGGACGTTGACGCCGAACGCCTGCACCAGCAGCGGGTTCTCGGTCCCGGCACGCAGGTAGGCGCCGAGGCGGGTGCGCTCGATCACGTACCAGGTCCCGAAGCATACGATGAGCGAAGCCAGCACGACGAAGGCGCGGTAATTCGGCAGGATCATGAACCCGAGGTCGGTGGCCCCGCGCAGCGCGTCCGGCACCGGATAGGGCTGTCCCGACACGCCGAAGAAATAGCGGTACACACCCTCGATGATCAGGGCCAGTCCGAACGTGAGCAGCAAGCCGTACAGATGATCGAGCTTGTAGATCCAGCGCATCAGCAGGCGCTCGATGATGATGCCGAAGCCGCCCACCAGCAGCGGTGCAAGGGCGAGCGACCACCAGAAGCCCAGACCCAGCAGGTCCAGCGCCAGATAGGCGATGTAGGCCCCCATCATGTACAGCGCCCCATGGCTGAAGTTGATGATGTTGAGCAGCCCGAAAATCACCGCCAGGCCGAGCGACAGCAGAGCGTAGAACGAACCGTTCACCAGGCCGAGCAGCAACTGCCCTAGAAACGCCTGCATCGGAACGCCGAAAATTTCCATTACGAATTCAGATCCTCAGTGCGCTATGCGCGAAGGCAACCCGACCCCCGGCAGCGCCGGGAATCGGGCCGCGCCACGCCGCTACCGGCGTGGCGCAAAGCCGATACTCACTTCTTGACCAGCGGGCAGGTTGACAGCGACAAGGGCTGGTAGGCCTCTTCCGCGGGAATCGTCGCCTTCAGCGTGTAATAGTCCCAGGGATACTTGGACTCCTCGGGTTTCTTCACCTGCATCAGGTACATTTCCTTGATCATGCGTCCGTCCTGGCGGATATAGCCGTTTTTCACGAACACGTCGTTGATCTTGGTCTTCTTGAGCTCCGCCATGACTTTGTCGGAATTGTCGGTACCGGTCGCCTTGACTGCCTTCAGATAAGTCGTCACCGCGGAATACACGGCGGCCTGATCGAAGGTGGGCATGCGTTTCATTTTCTCGAAGAACCGCCGGCCGAACTTGCGCGTCTCTTCGTTCGTGTCCCAGTACCATGCATCGGTCAGCATCAAGCCCTGCGCCGTCTTCAGTCCCAGGCTATGAACGTCGGTGATGAACAGCAGCAGGCCGGCGAGGCTTTGATTCTTGGTCAGGCCGAACTCGTTGGCCGCCTTGACCGCATTGATGGTATCGCCGCCAGCGTTGGCCAAGCCGATGATCTGCGCCTTGGAAGCCTGCGCCTGGAGCATGAACGAGGAAAAATCCGAGGCGTTCAGCGGGTGGAGCACGTGACCCAGCACCGTGCCACCGTTGGCCTTGACCACCGCGGCCGTATCAGCTTCGAGCGCCTTACCGAACGCGTAGTCTGCGGTCAGGAAGAACCAGGTCTTTCCACCCGTCTTTACGATCGCCTTGCCCGTGCCATTGGCGAGCGCATAGGTGTCGTAGGCGTAGTGGACCATGTAAGGGTTGCAGGCTTCGTTGGTGAGGCTCTTGGTTGCGCCGCCAGTGTCGATAAAGACTCGCTTCTTCTCAGCTGCGACCTGGCCGACGGCGAGCGCGACGCTGGAAGTAGGCACGTCGACGATCATGTCGACCCCTTGCGTGTCATACCATTCGCGCGCCTTGGTCGCGCCAACATCCGGTTTGTTCTGGTGGTCAGCGGACAGGATTTCAATCGGCTTGCCCAGCACCTTGCCGCCGAAGTCCTGCGCCGCCATCTGCGCCGTCAGCAGGGAGCCCGGCCCGCCTATATCGGCATACAGCCCGGACATGTCGTTCATGACACCGATGATTACCTTGTCGCCCGAGATCGCGCCGGGTTTGGCGGTCTGAGCCAAGGCCGGATTCGACCCCAAAGCGAGCAGCGCCGTACCCACCAATGCCGTTAGCAGTTTGTGTTTCATGTTTACTCCTCCCTTGTATAAATCCACAACGAAAATTAGACACCTAGAAATTCGTGCAGCATTCCCATTTTTGACTGCATCTCGCCCGCCGAGAAACCTTCGACGATGCGGCCGTGCTCCATCACGTAAAAACGATCGGCGAGCGGCGCGGCGAAGCGGAAATTCTGCTCCACCATGACGATAGTGTAACCTCTCTCACGCAGCATCCTGATGGTCCGCCCCAGCGCCTGCACGATCACCGGCGCCAGGCCCTCGGAAATTTCGTCCAGCAGCAGCAGTTGCGCCCCGGTGCGCAGGATGCGCGCCACCGCCAGCATCTGCTGCTCGCCGCCGGAGAGGCGCGAGCCCTGGCTGGCCCTGCGCTCCTTCAGGTTGGGAAACATGTCGTAGATCTCCTCCAGCGACATGCCGGTGCTCGCCACCGCCGGCGGCAGCAGCAGGTTTTCCTCGCAGGAAAGACTGGCGAAAATGCCGCGCTCCTCGGGGCAATAGCCGATGCCCAGGTGGGCGATCCGGTGCGGCGCCAGGCCGATGGCCTCGCGCCCGTTGATCATGATCGATCCGCTGCGGTGGCCGACCAGCCCCAGAATGGACTTGAGCGTAGTCGTGCGGCCGGCGCCGTTGCGACCGAGCAGCGTCACCACTTCGCCCCGGTTCACGCTGAAATCGACGCCGTGCAGGATGTGCGATTCGCCGTAGAAAGCGTGCAGGTCGGTGATGCGCAGGAATTCGACGCCGGCAGCCATAGCTATTTGGAACAGGGGGGCACACCCCCCATTAAATTTCCCCACATCAGCCCAATACCCATAAGTCTAGTGCGCCCCTTCCAGTTCGCCTTCGGAGGTCCCCATATACGCCTCCATCACCTGCGGGTTTTTCGATACCTGGGCGTAAGGGCCGTCGGCGATGACGCTGCCGCGCGCGAGCACGGTGATGGTGTCGGAGATGCCCGCGACCACGTTCATGTTGTGCTCCACCATCAGTATGGTGCGGTTGGCCGACACTTTCTTGATCAAGCTGGTGACGCGGTCCACGTCCTCGTGTCCCATGCCCTGGGTCGGCTCGTCGAGCAGCATCAACTCCGGCTCCATCGCGAGCGTGGTCGCGATCTCCAGCGCGCGTTTACGCCCGTAAGGCAATTCGACGGTCACGGCGGAAGCATAGGCTGCCAGATCGACCGATTCGAGCAGTTGCATGACCTTGGCGTCGAGCTGCGACAGCGTCTTCTCGGATTTCCAGAAATGGAAGGAAGTGCCGAGTTTGCGCTGCAGGCCGATGCGCACGTTTTCCAGCACGGTCAGGTGCGGAAACACGGCGGAAATCTGGAACGAACGGATGATGCCGCGGCGCGCGATCTCGGCCGGCTTGGCGTAGGTGATGTCCTGGCCGTTGTAGACAATATGGCCGGCAGTGGGAATCAGGAACTTGGTCAGCAGGTTGAAGAACGTGGTCTTGCCCGCGCCGTTGGGTCCGATCAGCGCGTGGATCTCACCCCGTTTCACCTTCAGGTTGACGTCGCTCACCGCGACAAACCCCCTGAATTCCTTGGTCAAACCCTTGGTTTCGAGTATGTAATCGTCCATTCTCAGCAGTGCGGCACGACGACCGCCTGCCCTCCTCCAAGCTTATTATTTAACGACGACCCCGCATTCGGGTGCGCGACCCTCCATCCGCTGGGCATTATAGCTTTGCCTATCGGGGAAGCAACCACCCGTTCGTGCGCTCAGCGTCCTTTCCACTGCGGTTTGCGCTTGGCGATGAACGCGTCTATGCCTTCTTGCGCGTCTTCGGCCATCATGTTGCAGGCCATCGCCTCGCTCGCGAGCGCGTAGGCGTCCGCGAGGCCCAGTTCCACCTGCTGATAAAACGCCTGCTTGCCCGCCTTGATTGCAACCGGGGTCTTGGCGAGTATGGAATCGGTCAGCTTCTTGATCTCGGCGTCGAGCTGTTCGGCCGGCACGACGCGATTCACCAGGCCGCGTGCGAGCGCCGTCTGTGCGTCGATGAAATCGCCGGTAAGCAGCATTTCCAGTGCCTGCTTGCGGCCCAGATTGCGCGCGAGACCGACCGCCGGCGTGGAGCAGAACAAGCCCAGATTCACGCCCGATACGGCAAAACGCGCATTGTCGGCGGCCACCGCAAGGTCGCAGGTCGCTACGAGCTGGCAGCCCGCCGCCGTCGCGATGCCGTGCACCCGCGCGATCACCGGCTGCGGCAGGCGCACCAGCGCGAGCATGAGATCGCTGCACTGGCGGAACAGCGCCTGCTGGAAACCCTTGGTCGCGTCGGAGCGCATTTCCTTCAGATCGTGCCCGGCACAGAACGCCTTGCCTGCTCCGGCCAGGATCACCACGCGCACGCTGGCATCGGCTGCGATGCGGTCCAGTTCACGCTGCAGCTCGCGCATCAGCGCCTGCGACAGCGAGTTGAACTGCGCCGGCCGGTTGAGCGTCAGCGTCACGACACCGCCTTCGTCCTGCCGCAGCAAAAGGGGTTCTGCTGCAACTGCCTGGGTATTCGCATTCATGCTCATCTCTCCTCCCTCACGCTATTCGATCGCCTTTGCCGATTTTGCCTGCTGGCGCAGCACGAACTTCTGGATCTTGCCGGTCGAGGTCTTGGGCAGTTCGCCGAACACCACGGCGCGCGGCACCTTGAAACGCGCGAGATGGCCGCGGCAATGCTCGATGATTTCCTCGGCCGTCACCTGCGCCCCGGCTTTCAGTTCGACGAATACGCAAGGCGTCTCGCCCCATTTCGGATCGGGTCGCGCCACGGCCGCCGCGGCGAGCACCGCCGGATGGCGGTACAGTGCCTCCTCGATTTCGAGAGACGAAATATTCTCACCCCCGGAAATGATGATGTCCTTCGAACGGTCCTTGATCTTGACGTAACCGTCGGGCTGCATCACCGCGAGATCACCCGAATGGAACCAGCCGCCGGCGAACGCTTCCGCAGTCGCCTTGGCGTTTTTCAGATAGCCCTTCATGGTGATGTTGCCGCGGAACATGATTTCGCCCATGGTCTCGCCGTCCGCCGGCACCGGCTTCATGGTCTCGGCATCCATCACCGCGAGCCCCTCCTGCATCAGATAGCGCACGCCCTGGCGGCCGTTGCGCTCGGCGCGCCGGCCTATGTCCAGCGCGTTCCATTCCTCGTGCTTGGCGCACACGGTCGCCGGCCCGTAGGTTTCGGTGAGGCCGTAGACATGGGTCAGGTCGAAGCCGATGTTCTCCATGCCTTCTATCATCGCTGCCGGCGGCGCCGCACCCGCCACCATGGCCGACACCTTGTGCGCGATGCCCGCGCGCAAGCTTGGATCGGCATTGATCAGCCCGGTATGCACGATGGGCGCGCCGCAATAGTGCGTGACGCCGTGCTCCTTGATCAGCCTGAAAATCTGCACCGGATCGACCTTGCGCAAACAGACGTTCACGCCGGCATTGGCCGCCATGGTCCAGGGAAAGCACCAGCCGTTGCAGTGGAACATGGGCAGCGTCCACAGATAGATCGCGTGCTGCGGCATGCCCCAGGTGACGATATTGCACACGGCGTTGAGATAGGCGCCGCGATGGTGATACACCACGCCCTTGGGATTGCCGGTGGTGCCGGAGGTGTAATTGAGCGAGATCGCCTTCCATTCGTCCGCGGGCGGCTGCCAGGCGTAATCCACGTCGCCCGCGGCGAGCAGAGACTCGTAATCGGTCTCGCCCAAGCGCTCGCCCGGCCCGGCGTACTCCGAATCGTCGATGTCGATCACAATCGGCCGGTGCACCACCTGCGCCAGCGCCTGGGCGACGGTCGCGGAGAACTCCCGGTCCGCGATCAGCACTCTCGCGTTGCCGTGATTCAGCATGAATGCGATCGCATCGGCATCCAGTCGCGTATTCAGCGTGTTCAGCACCGCGCCCAGCATCGGCACGCCGAAATGACATTCAACCATCTCGGGCGTGTTGGCCGCCATCACCGCGACGGTGTCGCCTATCCCTATGCCCCGGCCGGCCAGCGCCGAGGCGAGCCGCCGGCAGCGCGCATAGGTTTCTCGCCAGGTATAACGGCGCGCGCCGTGAACCACGGCGGTCCGTTCGGGGTAGACGTAGGCCGCACGCTCGATGAAGCTGAGCGGCGTCAGCGGCGCGTGATTTGCCGGGGTGCGGTCCAGGTCGGTTTCGAAGGCGTTGGCGCGGTCCATGGGCATCTCGGCTCGATACAAGACGTACGGACCAATCTACCACAACTCGAGCGCCGACCAAACAGTTCGCCCCTCAAGAAGCAACCGGCGTCTACCGCCTGCAGTCGCTGCCCGGGTCGGCTACAGGGTTGGTCCCCGGGCCGTGGCGCCCAGGATGCGCCTGTCATGGTACCCACGGTACGTCACGGACGCGTTCGAGCCCAGCACCAAAATTAACTTTCTTTAGCTTCCCTTGACACGGGCGGGGTTAGAATACTGCGCTGCTGGTGGCGACACAGTGATGGCCACCTGAATAGTTACTGTTTCTCCAGGAAGGCAATGACCATGAAGTCGATTCGAAAATCAATTCTATTATCGGTACTGGCTGTCAGCGCCCTGAGTGTGGGTGGCATGGCGCAGGCGCGCGATTTGACCATCGCGCTGGCTACCGAACCGAGCTCGATGGATCCGCAATTCCATTCGCTCACACCCAATATTCAGTTTTCGGAAACCATATTCGATCCGCTGGTGCGCACCGACGCCACGGCCAGGCCCGTCCCCGCTCTGGCCGAGTCCTGGAAGGTCGACGGCAATGTGTGGCTGTTCAAGCTGCGCCCCAACGTGAAGTTCTCCGACGGCTCGCCTTTCACCGCCGACGACGTGGTCTTCACTTATGCGCGCGTGCCCAAGGTTCCGAACAGCCCTTCCTCTTTCACCCTGTATCTGAAGTCCATTGAAAAGGTCGAGGCGGTGGATCCGCTGACACTCAAGATCACCACCAAGGGCCCGTCGCCGGTATTGCTGGCCAATCTGTCCATCGTGCCCATCATGTCCAAAAAAGCGGCATCCGGACCGGCTCCGGAAGGCAAGACCACGGTTGAATTGAATCGCGGCGACGGCCTGACCGGCACCGGCCCGTACAAATTCGTATCCTGGCGGCGCGGGGCCGAAATCGTGCTGGAGCGCAACCCGAATTATTGGGGCAAGAAGCCGGAATGGGACAAGGTCACCTACCGTCCCATCACGAATCCGGCGGCGCGGGTCGCGGCCTTGCTCGCGGGCGACGTCGATGTGATCGAAAATCCCCCGACCGACGATCTGGCCAGGCTAGAGAAAGACAAGAAGCTGTATATCCAGAAGACCCCGTCGGTGCGCGTGATCTACGTGGCCTTGAACCAGTCGAAGGAAGTGCCTCCGGGCATGTCGGGCACCGACGGCAAGAACCCCCTGACCGACAAGCGCGTGCGCGAGGCTTTGTCGCTGGCGATAGACCGCAGCGCCATCGTCGCACGCATCATGGACGGCGTCGCCCAACCGGCCGCCAACTTGCTGGCCTACCCCGCTTTTGGCACGTCCAAGAAATATTCGACGGTGGCGCCCGCCGATACCGCCAAGGCCAAGGAGCTGCTGGCCGCAGCCGGCTATCCCAAAGGCTTCACGCTGTCGCTGGGCTCGCCCGCCGGCCGCTATATCAACGACCAGCGTATCGCGCAGACCGTGGCCTCCATGTGGGCAAACATCGGCGTAAAAACCGATGTCGAAACCATGGCGCCGCCGGTGTTCTTCAAGAAGCGCGACAGCTATTCCTTCAGCACCTATCTGGCAGGGTGGGCGGCCGCCACCGGCGAAATGGCCCATCCGCTCACGGCACTGGTCCTCAGCCATGACCCCAAGCTGGGCATGGGCACGACCAACTGGAGCCATTATTCCAATCCCGAACTCGACCGCCTGGTCGTCGAAGCTTCCAAGACGCAGGACGACGGCAAGCGTGCCGAAATGCTACAGCATGCGGGGGAAATGGCGATGGCGGATTACGCCATATTGCCCCTGCAATTCGAACTGTCGGTCTGGGCCATGAAACAGGATGTGCGCTACGGCGGTCGCTCGGATCAGCTGACTCTGGCGCAAGACATCACCCTGGCCAAATAAGGACCGGTTGACGGGGTAGCCAAGCCAGAGGCGATTGACAGGGTGTTGTCCAGCATAGTTCGCCGACTGCTCCAGACCATCGGAGTAGTCCTGGTCATGTCGGCGTTGGTATTCGCTGCGCTGTATATGATCGGAGACCCCGTTTCCATGCTCGCCAGCCCCGAGGCGACCGACGCCGAGCGCGAGCTCATACGCCAGTCGCTCGGCCTCGACCTGCCCTTGTGGCACCAATACCTCATTTTCCTGAATAAGGTATTTGTCCATCTGGACTTCGGCAACAGCTTCCTGACGGGCGAACCTGCAATAGGCCTGATCCTCGATCGCATGCCTGCGACGCTTGAACTGGCAACGTCGGCGATGTTGATGGCGGTGTTGATCGGGGTGCCGCTGGGCATCTACGCAGGTCTCAAGCCCGAAAACCTCGGTGCACGCTCCGTCATGACGGGCTCGGTGCTGGGTTTCTCGCTGCCGAACTTCTGGGTGGGGCTGATGCTCATCATGGTGTTCGCCGTATTTCTGCACTGGCTGCCGGCGGGCGGGCGCGGTCCGGTCGAGACATTCGGGCCGATACGGCTTAGCGTCTTCAGCTGGGAGGGCTGGCGCAGCCTGATTCTTCCGGTCACGACCATCGCCGTCGCGAAATGCGCCCTGATTATCCGGGTGGCGCGAGCGGCAACCCGCGAATGCCTGCCCCTGGACTACATCAAATTTGCACGCGCCCGCGGCTTGTCCGAAGCGCGCGTGCTGGGCGTGCATTTGCTGAAGAACATTTTGATACCCATCGTCACCATAGCCGGGCTGGAGTACGGTCAGGTATTTGCGTTTGCCGTGGTGACCGAAACCGTATTTTCGTGGCCGGGCATCGGAAAGCTGCTGATCGACTCGATCATTACACTCGATCGGCCGGTGGTGGTCGCGTATCTGATGCTGACGGTGGTGTTTCTGTCGCTGCTCAATCTGCTGGTCGATATCGTCTACACCATACTGGATCCGCGCGTGCAATCGAAGGCGGGCGCATGACGCAGATGGATATCGCCCTGGCATCCCCTGCGCTGCCGGCCAAGCGCGAGAGCATGCTGCGCTTGTTTGCCCAGCAGTTTATTACCAGCAAGCTGGCGGTGCTGGGCCTGATCCTGCTGGTCCTGTTCCTGTGTCTGGCGATTTTTGCGCCCTGGATCGCGCCGCAAAATCCGTTCGATATCGGCAAGCTCAATATCATGGATTCCAAGCTGCCGCCGGGGTCGGTGAGCAGCAGCAGCGCCATGACTTACTGGCTGGGGTCCGACGGCCAGGCGCGCGACGTGTTTTCCGCGATACTGTACGGCCTGCGCATCAGCCTGATTGTGGGCTTCGTCTCGGTATCCGCGGCCTTCGTGATCGGGACAATGGTGGGTCTCATTTCGGCGTATTTCGGCGGCCGCATCGGTGCGCTGCTGATGCGCATCGTCGATATTCAACTCTCGTTTCCCGCGATCCTGGTGGCCCTGGTCCTGCTGTCGGTGCTGGGCAAAGGCGTCGACAAGGTGATTATTGCCCTGGTCGCGGTGCAGTGGGCGTATTTCGCGCGCGCCGCCCGCGGGGCCGCCATTGTCGAACGCAACAAGGAGTACGTCCAGGCTGCACGCTGCATGTCCTTGTCGTGGCAGCGCATTCTGTGGCGCCACATCTTTCCGAATTGCATACCACCGCTGATGGTGATTGCCACCATCGATCTGGCGCATGCGATCGCGCTTGAGGCTACGCTCTCCTTCCTCGGCGTGGGCGTGCCCGTTACCGAACCGTCGCTCGGCATGCTGATATCCAACGGTTTCGAATTCATGATGTCGGGCGCCTACTGGATCGCGTTCTTTCCGGGCATCGCGCTGGCGCTGGTGGTGGTGGCGATCAACCTGGTCGGGGATCATTTGCGCGATATTCTCAATCCGCGCAACGAGATTTAGCCAGGGGCTCATCTTGCAGACGCGCGCGCCATCCTCTTCCGACAAATGCCTGCTCGACGTACAGGGGCTGCGCACCTGGTTCCATACGCGCGCCGGCGTGGTCAAGGCGGTCGATGGCGTCACCCTGCAGGTGAAACAAGGGGAAATCCTGGGCCTGGTGGGCGAGTCGGGCTCAGGCAAGACCATAACCGGTTTCTCCCTGATGAACCTGGTCGACAAGCCCGGCAGGATACGCGCCGACCGTCTGTTCTTCGATGGCCGCGACTTGCAGGCCCTGTCGGCGAAGGAATATCGCGCCCTGCGCGGCAATGAAATCGCGATGATATTTCAGGATCCGATGATGACCCTGAATCCCACCCTGCGCGTCGATACGCAGATGATCGAGACGGTGCAGGCGCACCAGAGGGTTTCGCGCTCAGCGGCGCGCGCGCGTTCCATCGACATGCTGGTCAAGGTGGGGATACCCGCTCCCGAAGAACGCATGAGCGTATATCCCCACCATTTGTCGGGGGGGATGCGCCAGCGCATCGCGATCGCGATGGCCTTGCTGAACTCCCCCAAGCTGATTATTGCCGACGAGCCCACGACCGCGCTGGATGTGACGATACAGGGGCAGATTCTGTACGAAGTGCAGAAGCTGTGCCGCGAAACGGGCACCGCGCTGATCTGGATTACGCACGACCTGGCGATAGTGTCTGGGCTCGCCGACCGTCTGGCGGTGATGTACGCCGGCCGCATCGTCGAGATGGCCCCCACCGCCGACATCATACGTGGCGCGCGACATGCCTATACGCATGGCTTGATGGCCTCGATCCCGACGTTCGATACGCGGGGAAAGAGCCTGTTCCAGATTCCCGGTTCGACGCCCTCGCCGCTTAACATGCCCGAGGGCTGCCCGTTCAGGACGCGCTGTTATCGCGCCACGTCGCAGTGCGTGAAGGAGCCGGTATTCGAGGAGACGGCACCCGCGCATGGCGTGAGTTGCTGGCATCCCGGGATAGAAACATGAACGGGGATAGCAACGAGGTGATACTCAGCCTGCGCCAGCTTGAGCGCAATTTTGTGCAGCCGCAAGACCTGGTGGACAAACTGGGGCGGCTGCTGCGCGGGCGCGCTGCACCCAGGCCTGTGCAGGCCGTGGCAGGCGTCGACCTGGACATCATCGCCGGCGAGGTCATAGGCATAGTCGGCGAGTCCGGTTGCGGCAAATCCACGCTGGGACGCTTGCTGGCGGGGATTCTGGAGCCTACGCGCGGCGAAATCCTGTACAAGGGCCGCTCGATTGCGAAACTCGATGCCGTCGCCCGGCGCGAATACGAGTTGGGCGTGCAGATGATTTTTCAGGACCCTTTCTCCTCGCTCAATCCGCGCATGCGGGTGATCGACATCATCGGCGAGGCGCCGCTGGCGCACGGCATGATTGCGCGCGCTGCGAAGGAATCCTACGTGTGCGCGCTGATGCAGAAAGTTGGGCTCGATCCGGCATACCGCTTTCGCTATCCCCACCAGTTCTCCGGCGGACAGCGCCAGCGCGTCGGTGTGGCGCGCGCCTTGGCCTTGAAGCCCTCGGTCATCGTCTGCGACGAGGCGGTGGCGGCGCTGGACGTATCGATCCAGGCGCAGGTCCTGAATTTGTTCATCGACCTGCGCAAGGAGTTCGCGCTGACGTATTTCTTCATCAGCCACAACCTGGGCGTGGTCAGCCATATTTCGGATCGCGTGGCCATCATGTACCTGGGCCGGATTGTCGAAATCGCGCCGACCGAAACCATATTCAAGACCGCCAATCATCCTTACACGCAGGCGCTGATCAAAGAGCTGCCCAGATTGTACGCAGAGCGGCACCAGTTCGACCCGATCCAGGGCGAGCTTCCATCGCCCAGCAATCCGCCGGCGGGCTGCCCGTTTCATCCGCGCTGCCCGCAGGTCATGCCGCGCTGCCGCGAAGCTCGTCCAGTGCTCAAATTGGTGACGCACGATCGCGCTGCGGCCGAACCAGGCAATCTCCCCCATATGAGCGCTTGTCATTTGAATGATGTCGTGTAAATGCAGGCCGACCGCCAATGGCCTTGCCGGCCGATATTCCGGATTTGCTTTTTCGACGCATGGCTCGATTACCAAGGAAACGCTAGATGAAATATGCTGACTCGGACTTTGACCCGTTTGTGCTGTCCCTGCCCACCGACAAGGTGATCCCGCTGGTCTGCGACTCGCCGCACAGCGGCGTGATCTATCCGCGGGACTTCCGCGCTTGCCTGGCCGCGCCGATCCTGCGCTCGGGTGAAGACACCTATGTGGAGGAACTATGGCGGGCGATACCCGCTGTTGGCGGTTCCCTGGTGGCGGCCAATTTCCCGCGCACCTACATCGACCCTAATCGCGAAATCGACGACATTGACGGCGGGATGCTCGCCGAGCCTTGGCCCGGCGAATTGCATCCCGGCGAGAAGACGCGTCTCGGCCATGGCCTGATCTGGCGGCGTGCCAACCGGCAGGCGATTTATGACCGCAAGCTTACCGTGGCCGAAGTCGAAAACCGCATCCGCCGTTTCCATCAGCCTTATCACGCGGCGTTGAACCAGCAGATTGAAACGGCCTACGCACAGTTCGGCGGCGTCTGGCACCTGAATCTGCACTCGATGCCGGCCAATTCTTACGAGTTGCTGGAAATCGATACCGACAAACCCCTGGCCGACTTCGTGCTCGGCGATCACGACGGACGCACCTGCGACCCTGCGCTGGTGGGCACGGTTGAAAAATTTCTGACCGGCCGCGGCTATGCGGTGGCGCGGAACGACCCGTTCAAGGGCGTGGCGCTGATCGCCCGCATCGGGCGCCCCGCCGAGAATCGCCATAGCCTGCAAATCGAGGTCAATCGCAAGCTTTATATGGATGAAGCCACCTACGAGAGATCGCAGGGCTTCGACGCCTTGCAGCAGTCCTTGAGTTTGCTGGCGGCGCATCTGGGTGAGTTCGTGAGGGTACGAATGGCCTAGTCCAGCGATAGTGCCATCGCTTCACAACATACCTGAAACAGCTTCTTTTTTGAGAGACCATCATGAGCTTATTAGCCGACATCGAACGCAATCACCAACAACTCATCGCCATCCGCCGCGACATTCATGCGCATCCGGAATTGGCATTCCAAGAGCAGCGAACCTCGGCCCTGGTCGCCAAGCGCCTGACGGAACTCGGCCTGGAAGTGCATACGGGCCTGGGCAAAACGGGCGTCGTGGGCGTGTTGCGATCGGGGACGAGCACGCGGTCGATCGGTTTGCGCGCCGACATGGACGCCCTGCCCATGCCGGAAAACAATCAGTTCGCGCACTGCTCGAAGAATCCGGGGAAAATGCACGGCTGCGGCCACGATGGTCACACCACCATGCTGTTGGGGGCGGCCGAGTACCTTGCCGAACATAAGAATTTCGATGGCGTGGTCAATTTCATTTTTCAGCCGGCCGAAGAGGGCGGCAATGCCGGCGCCAAGGCCATGATCGACGACGGCTTGTTTGAACGCTTCCCCTGCGATGCGGTGTTCGGCATGCACAATCTGCCGGGTGTTCCTGTCGGCGTCTTCGGCTTTCGTTCCGGCCCGGCCATGGCCTCGAGCAACCGCTTCGATATCGTGATCAACGGCGTGGGCGGCCATGCGGCACAGCCGCACAAGACCGTGGACCCCATCCTGATCGCCGCGGAAATGGTGCAGGCCCTGCAAAGCCTGATTACGCGCAACAAGGATCCGATCGACACGGCCGTGCTGTCGGTTACGCAGATACATGCGGGCGACGCCTACAATGTGATACCGGCGCAGGCCGTGATTCGCGGAACGCTCAGAACCTACAGCGTCGAGGTGCTTGATCTCCTGGAAAACAATATGCGCCGCACCGTGACCAAGCTTAGCGAAGCTCACGGGGCGACCGGCGAACTGCATTTCGTGCGCTGTTATCCGCCCCTGATCAACTGGCCCAAGGAAACCGAGTTCGCTGCGAATCTGGCCGAAAAACTCTTCGGCGCCGATCACGTCGACCGCGCGACGCCGCAACATACGGGATCGGAGGACTTTTCCTTTTACCTCGAAAAAGTGCCCGGCAGCTATTTTTTCATCGGCAATGGCGGAGGCGATCACCGGGTCGACGCGTATCAGGGCATGGGGCCGTGCGAACTGCACAACTCCAGCTATGACTTCAACGATGCCCTGCTGCCCATCGGCGCCACATACTGGTGCAAACTGGTCGAGGCGACGCTGGGTGCGTAGGTCGGATCGTAATTCGGACTGCCTCGACCAATGAAAGCGGTCTGAGCGGAAAACATCGCCTGCGCCGCAATCTTCTGCCTCGTCTCAGCCGGCGCCCGGGGCCTCGCCCTCGAGCTCGAGCCAGATACACTTGCCCTTGCTCTGCTTTTGGATGTCTTGCAGCACGCCGGCGTGCTCGGCGAGTTCGTCTGCGGTGGCGGCAAGCACCGTCAGCTGGACGCGTTCGACCGGCACGCCCACAATCGATTCCGTGGCTGCCGGCGCCTGCTCCAGCTCCATCACCAGGCTCTCCTGGCCGCGGGTCATCGCAAGGTACACCTCTGCCAGCAGTTCGGCGTCGAGCAGCGCGCCGTGCAAGGTACGGTGCGCATTGTTCACGCCATAGCGTTCGCACAAGGCATCGAGCGAATTCCTCTTGCCCGGGTGCAATTCCTTCGCCAGCTTGAGCGTATCGGTCACACCGGCGCAATGCCGGGCCAGCGGCGGGAGCTTGGCCAGCGCCAGTTCCTGCTCGAGGAATTCGACGTCGAAAGGCGCGTTGTGGATGACCAACTCGGCATCGCGTATGTACTCGATGAACTCCAGGGCGATCTCGCGGAACCGGGGTTTGTCCAGCAGGAACTCGTCGCTGATGCCGTGCACCTTCACCGCGCCTTCCTCGCTGGCGCGCTCGGGATTGAGATAGTGATGGAAGTGGTTGCCGGTGGGGCGGCGGTTGAGCAATTCGAGGCAGCCGATCTCGATCACCCGGTCGCCCAGCTTGGCGTTCAGTCCGGTGGTCTCCGTGTCGAGGACGATCTGGCGCGTCATTTGGCGCCGCCCCCTGCCGTATCGGATACGCGCAGCGGGTCCGCAGTCCAGCCGCCGCCCAACGCCTTCATCAAGTCCACGCTCGCGGACAGGCGGGATTGCCGGTTGCGCACGAAAGCGAGTTCGGCTTCGTTCGCCGCGCGCTGCGCGTCCAGCACCTCGAGATAGGCGGAATAGCCGGCTTCGTAGCGCAAGCTCGCCAGGCGCAGTACGTTGCGCGCTGCCTGCGCGCGTGCCTGCTGGTCTTGTTCCGCCGCAGCGGTCTGCCTTACGTTGGCGAGCGCATCCGCAACCTCGCGAAACCCCGTTTCCACCGCCTTCTGATAACCGCCCACCGCTTGTTGCTGCCGCGCTTCGGCCGCCTGCGTGCGCGCGGCGTAGCGCCCTGCATCGAAGATAGGCAGCCCCAGGCCGAAACCGAGCGACCAAATGCTGGCGCCGCTGCCGAGCAGGGTAGACAAGCCGCTGCTTTGCGAACCCAGATACGAGGTTAGCGATATGGTCGGAAACATCGCCGCCCTGGCGATGCCGATTTGGGCGTTTGTAGCGATCAACTGTTGCTCTGCCTGCCGAATGTCGGGCCGGCGCTGCAACAGGGTCGAAGGCAGCCCGGCAGGCGGCAGTGGCGGCATGGGCAAGGTCAACAAATCGCCGGTCGCAAGCGTCAGGTCGAGCCGGCCGGTCAGCGCGCCCAGTTGGTGCTCGACGAGCGCGCGTTGGCGCAGCAGGTCTTTCAGTTGCACCGAGGCATCGGCGCGCGCAAGCTCGGCCTGGTTCACGTCCAGATCCGAGGCGATGCCGCCGCGCGCCCGGTTGCGCACCAGGGTCAGCGTTTCCTCGCGGCTGCCCAGGGTCGCGCGCACGACCGCTATTTGCGCGTCGAGCGAACGCAGCGAAAAATACGCCTGGGTCGTCAATCCTGCGAGGGAAAGCGTCACGACCTCCTTGGCATAGCGCGAACCCAGCGCGAGCGCGCGCGTGGCCTCGAGCGCGCGGCGCAGCTTGCCCCAGAAATCGAGTTCGAACGACGTCCCCAGGGTAAGGCGGATGTCGTTCCTGACCAGCGGAATGCTGGCCGGAACGGGCGTGGCGGCGGCGCCGCTGATGCGCTGGCGCTGCGGCGTTCCACTCAGATCGACCTCGGGCAGAAACGCCGCACCGGCCTCGCGCAGATTGGCGTCGGCCTCCTCGATGCGCGCGACTGCGATGCGCATGTCCGCGTTGCGCTCGAGCGCGCTCGCCACGAGTTCGTCCAGGGTCTGGTCGCGGTACAGCTTCCACCATTCGGTGGGAACCGCCGCGGCGGCAAGATCGGCCGGCGCGTCCGCATAGGCGCCGGGCAGGCCGGTCGCAGGACGCTGATAGTCCGGACCGACGGCGGCGCAGCCGCCGAGCAGCAGCGCCAGACCCGTTCGCAGCAGCGTGTGCGGGCTCATGCGGACGCCTCCGCGGACGAAACCACCGCATCCCGCTTCGCTTTGCGCCGGCCGAGCAAGGTGAAGAACAGCGGCACGAACAGGGTCGCGACGAAGGTCGCGACCAGCATTCCGCCGAACACGCCCGTGCCCATCGATCGGCGCGCCGCAGCGCCGGCACCGGTGGCCAGCGCAAGCGGCAGCACGCCGAACATGAAGGCGAGCGAGGTCATCACGATAGGCCGGAAGCGCTGCCGCGCCGCCTCTATCGCGGCCGTGGCGACGTCCATACCCGCGTCCACGTTCTGCACCGCGAACTCGACGATCAGGATGGCGTTCTTCGCCGCGAGGCCGATCAGCGTCACCAGGCCGATCTGGAAATAGATGTCGTTGCTCATGCCCAGCGCGAGCACCGCGAGCAGCGCGCCGAGCACCGCGAACGGCACCGCCAGCAGCACCGCGACCGGCAGGGACCAGCGCTCGTATTGCGCCGCAAGGATGAGGAACACCATGACCAAGGCAAAGACGAACGCGATAATCGACGCTTTGCCGGTGCGCTTTTCCTGGAAAGCCTGTCCGGTCCATGCGAGGTAATAGCCCTGCGGCAGCACCTTGGCCGCGACCTCCTCCACTACGGCGATCGCCTGCCCCGAGCTGACGCCCGGCGCCGACCCGCCCAGGACCTTGGCGGCGATGAAGCCGTTGAACCGGTCCAGCTGGTCGGGTCCGACGATGCCCTTGGTGTGGATCAGCGCCCTGACCGGCACCATGTCGCCGGCGGCCGAGCGCACATACACGTTGCCGAGGTCTTCGGGGCGCGAACGGTAGGCCGCATCGGCCTGCATCAACACCCGATAGGTGCGGCCGAATTTGTTGAAATCGTTGACGTACAGCGCCCCCATGGTGCTTTGCAGGGCATCGAACACATCGCTCACCGCGACCCCGAGGGCGAGCGCTCTCTCGCGATCGACTTCCACCAGCAGCTGCGGCACGCTCGGGCGGAAGAAGGTGTTGATGCCTGCGAGTTCCTGGCGCGTGCGCAGTTCGCCGACAAACTGCTGCACCACGGTCTCCAGCTTCTTCGCGTCGCCGTCGGCGCGATTCTGGATGTAGGCTTCGAATCCGCCCGCGGTCCCGAGGCCGCGTATCGGCGGCGGGTTGAAGGCGAACACCAGGCCTTCGCGGTACGCCGCGCCTTTCGTCGACATGTACTTGACCAGATCGCCGGCGGACTCGGGCCTGTCCTCCCAGGGCTTGAGCGTGACAAACATAGTTGCGGCGCTGGTCTTGTTGCCCCCGCCTATCAGATCGAAACCGTTGACGACGAACACGTGATCGACCGACGGGTGTTGCGTCATGTTTCTTTGCACCGAAGCGCCGACCTTGCCGGTGCGCCCGAGCGAAGCGCCGTCGGGCAGCACGATCGCGCCGTAGAAGTAGCCCGCATCCTCTATCGGCACCAGGCTTCCGGGGATGACCCTGAGCAGTGCCGCGCACGCCGCGATCACCAGGACGAAAGCGATCAGGGCCAGCCAGACATGCGCAATCGCCAGGCGCACGCCTTTGATGTACACCGCGGTGATCCAGGCAAACGCGACATTGAACGGATGGAACAGATGCGGTTCTTTGTGAGCGGGCTTGAGCAGTATGGCGCACAAGGCCGGGGTCAGCGTCAGCGCGATCAGCCCGGATATGCTCACCGCAGTGGCAACGGTCACCGCGAACTGCTTGTACAACTGGCCGGCGAGACCGCCCAAAAATGCGACCGGCACGAACACCGCGAGCAGCACCAGTTCGATCGCGATGATCGCCGTGGTCACCTCGGTCATCGATTCGAACGCCGCCTGGCGCGGCGTCAGGCCGCGCTCGGCCATCAGGCGCTCTACGTTCTCCAGCACCACGATGGCGTCGTCCACCACGATGCCGGTGGCGAGTACGATCGCGAACAGGGTCAGCGTGTTGATCGAAAATCCGAACAGGTAGAGACCGCCAAACGCGCCGATCAGCGATACCGGCACGGCGATGAACGGAATCAGCGCCGCGCGCCAGCTCTGCAGGAACACGAATACGACGATCAGCACCAGCGCCGCCGCCGCGAACAGCGTATGGATGACTTCGGTGATCGACGCGTCGACCACGCGCGTCGTGTCGTACGGAAACAGATAGCTGACTCCCTGCGGGAAGGTTTTCGACAGTTCGGTCATGGTCGAGCGCACCGAATTGGCCACCTTGAGTGCGTTGGCGCCGGACTGCAGGAAAATCGCGATGCCTATAGTCGGCTTGCCATCGACGGTCGTGAACTGGTCGTAGGTCTGGGAGCCGAGTTCCAGCCTGGCTACGTCCCTGACCCGCAGCACGCCGCCCGGACCGCTTGCGCGCAGAATGATGTTGCCGAACTCGCTCGGGTCGACCAGGCGGCCGCGCGCCGTCACGGTGTACACCAGCGGTTGGTCTGCCGTCGCCGGCTCCTGGCCGATCTTGCCCGCGGCGTATTGATTATTCTGCGCGCGGATCGCGTTGGCGACGTCCGCGGTGGTCACCCCCAGCTGCGCCATGCGGTCCGGCTTCAGCCAGACGCGCATCGAGTAGTCGCGCGCACCGAAAATCGACGCGTCCGCCACCCCGGGCACGCGCTTGAGCAGGTCGAGCACGTTGACCGTGAGAAAATTGCTCAGGAACAGCGTGTCGTAACGCGCGTCGTTGGAACTCGCCGCAACCACCATCAGGATATCGCGCGTGCGTTTTTGCACCACGACACCGCCACGGCGCACTTCGTCCGGCAGTCGCGGCAGCGCGATCTGGACCCGATTGTTGACCTGGATGGTGGCGTTATTGATGTCGGTGCCGACCTCGAAGGTGGCGGTGATGTTGAGCGTCCCGTTCGACGAGGCGGTCGAGTCGAAATAGATCAGATTCTCGACACCGGAGAGTTGCTCCTCTATCGGCGCGGCCACGGTCTTCGCCAGCGTCTCCGCGCTCGCGCCCGGATAGGAGGCCGTGATGGCGACCGTGGGCGGGGCGATGTCCGGATATTGCGCCACCGGCAGCACCTGCGACGCCATCAAACCGGCGATCGTGATGATGATCGCGATGACGCCGGCGAAAATCGGCCGGCGTATGAAAAAATGCGACAGCATGCTTCCCGTCCCCTACTTGGCGCGCGCCGCGTCGGAGACAGCGGCCTTGCCCTGATCCGGTGCGATCGGGCTTACCGCAACACCCGGACGCAGTTTGAGCAGGTTGTCAGTGACGACGCGGTCGCCGGACGCGAGGCCGCCGAGCACCACCCAGTCCGAGCCGATCCAGTCGCCCAACTGCACCGGCCGCAGCGCGGCCTTGCCCTCCTTGTCCAGGACGAACAGCATGTATCCCGCCTCCGCCTCCATGACTGCTGTCTGCGGCACGAGGAACACATTGTCGCGCTGCCCTGCGACCAGCTGCACGCGCACGAACTGCCCCGGCAGCAGCTGGCCTTTCGCATTGGTGAATTCGGCGCGCAGCTGCTGCGTCCCGAGCCGGGTATCGATCTGGGTCGCCGCGAAATTGATCCTGCCTTTGACCGGATAGCGCGTCCCGTCGGGCAACAGCAGTCCGACTTCCGCCTTGGCGCCGCTCGCGAGGCGCCGCTGCGGCAGCTTGGCCAGGTCGGACTCGGCGAGGCTGAAGCGAACCCAGATCGGATCCACCTGGCTGATGCTGGTGAGCAGACTGTCGGCGCCCGCCGTGATCAAGCTGCCTTCGGAGCGGGCAGCGCGTCCGCTGACGCCCGCTACCGGGGCGATGACGTCGGTATAGGAAAGATTGAGTTCGGACTGGCGCAGGTTGGCCTGTGCCGCCTGCAGCGTCGCATTCGACAGCTTCAGATTCGTGCCCGCGTCGTCGTATTCCTTCTGGCTGATCGCCTTCTCGGCCGCCAGTTGCTTCAGGCGCGCCGCTTCGCGCCGCGTCTGCTCGTTGCGCGCCTGCTCCTGCGCCAATTGCGCCTTCGCCTGCGCCAGCGCGATCTCGAACGGCGCCGGATCGATCTTGAACAGGGGCGCACCGGCGCGCACCAGATCGCCTTCGTTGTACAGGCGCTTGAGCAATATGCCCGAAACGCGCGCCCTGACCTCGACCTCTTTCGAGCCCTCGATCTGGCCCACGGCTTCGACCGCGATCGGCACGCGCTGCGGTGCGACCTGCAATACCGCCGCCGGCAGCGCGGGCGCGGCGGGAACCGCGGCGTGACCGGGGTCCAATCGCTCCTGGCCGCAACCTGCGATCAGGGCTGCGCACAACAGCGCGAAATGAAAGGGCCGGATGACGGCCCGGGGAGCGCAAATCAATTGCGCAGCGGCGATCGCTTGCGTCTGCATCGGACGGGAATTCCAGTGGAAAGTTCGGCGTCGAATTATAACCAATCGCGCCGGCGTGGGAGGCACGACCTGCGTTGGTGCGGACTTGCGTCAGCCGCGCGGCTGCATGGACTCGATGCCCTGGTTCGCGAGCTGGTCGGCACGCTCGTTCTCCGTATGGCCGGCATGCCCCCGCACCCAGTGCCAGCGGATGTCGTGACCGCCCGCGAGACTATCCAGTTCCAGCCACAGATCGACGTTCTTGACCGGCTTCTTGTCGGCCGTCTTCCAGCCGCGCTGCTTCCAGGACGCGACCCATACGCTGATCCCTTTCTGGACGTACTGCGAGTCGGTGTAAATATCGATTTCGCAGCGGCGTTTCAGCGCCTCCAGCGCGCGGATCACGGCAGTGAGTTCCATCCGATTGTTGGTCGTGCCGGGCTCGCCGCCGCACAGCTCCTTCTCGCGGCCATCGAACTGCAGCAGCGCGCCCCAGCCTCCGGGGCCGGGATTGCCCTTGCAAGCGCCATCGGTATAGATGCGCACCCGCACCGCGTTTTTCGTCGCGCTCAACCTTCGGTTCCGCTGCGGTGATGGTTGTGCTGGGTCACGGTCGACAAGGCTTTCGCCGGCGCGGCCTGGTTGCGCCAGTTCGGCATGACGAGGCGCATGCCCACCGTGCGTTTGACCGCGCGCACTACATAAACGCCGCCCGCGATAGGCCACCAGCGCTCGCCCGCCTTTTCCATGAAGGCGGCGCGTTCCAGCCATTTGGCCTGCGCGAACGGCGGCGCGTAGCAGCCGAAGCGGCCGCCGTTCAGTTCGAAGCTCAGCAGCTGCAGCCAGTCTTTGAGGCGCAGCAGGCCGATGAAACGACCGCACCAGGGAAATTCATTCCGGACGGGACCGAGCGCGCGCCGCATGCCCCACAGGCTCAGCGGATTGAAGCCGGAGATCACGATCTGGCCGTCGGGCATGAGCACGCGCGCCGCTTCGCGCAATATCCGGTGTGGATGCGGGCTGAATTCGAGCACGTGGGGCAATACCACCAGGTCGATGCTGCCGCTCGCGAGCGGCAACGCGCCGCTGTCGGCAACGAGGTCGCTGTCCGGTTCGAGCCCGACCCGGGTGCGCAGCGCAATGCGGTTCTGGCGCAGCAAGTCGATGCCGGGCAAGCCCACCTGCACGGCATTGAAGCCGAACACGTCCTCCACCGCGCTGTCGAATTGGGCCCGCTCCCAGCCGAGGACGTATTCGCCCTTGGGCGTGGCGAACCACTCGGACAGGGTTGACTTTTGTTGTGCTTCCACGAAAACTAAGCTTATGTCCGATAAAAATGCTGTCGAAGTCGTACCGCTGCGCGCGTTCAAGGACAACTACATCTGGGCGCTACGCAACGACCGTTACGCCGCAATCGTCGATCCGGGCGACGCGCAACCCGTACTGGATTTCCTGCAACGCGAGCGGCTTGAACTGTGCGCCCTACTCGCCACCCACCACCACCCCGATCACGTCGGCGGCATTGCCGCCCTGCTCGCGCACCGACGCGTTCCGGTCTACGGTCCCCGCGGCGAGCCCATATCCACGCTGACGCACCCGGTCGGTGAAGCTGACGCGGTCGCGATTCCTCAATTGGGATTGCGCTTCAGCGTACTCGACATACCCGGACATACTCGCGCGCATATCGCCTATTATGGCGCAGATTCCCTGTTCTGCGGCGATACGCTGTTCGCCTGCGGCTGCGGGCGGCTGTTCGAAGGCACGGCGCAGCAGATGGCCGCCTCGCTCGCGAAGCTGGCGGCGCTGCCCGACCCGACGCGGGTGTATAGCGGCCATGAGTACACCCTGGCCAACATCGCCTTCGCCAGAGCCGTTGAACCGTCCAATGATGCACTCGCGGCGCGCGCCGCGAGCGAGGCGGAAAAACGCGGCCGCGGGCAACCCACCCTGCCTTCCACCATCGGCCGGGAAAAGGAGACCAATCCTTTTCTGCGCTGCCTGCAGCCCGCGGTCATCGCATCGGCTAGCGCCTATCTGGGCTCGCGCATAGACGACCCGGTGCAAGTATTCGCCGCCCTGCGGGAGTGGAAGAATAGTTTCTGATTCCGCCGCGATCGCGCGGTATGGGCTACTAAGATATTATTTTTCCTTGCTTTTCATTGACCGGACCGGCTCCCTCGGCTAACATCATCGGTTGTCAAAAGAGGCAGGAGGCGGAGTGCCGGTATTGCGCTTTATTGCGGCCATCGTCTTGACCGCGCTCAGCTCGGGTTGCGCCCTGACCCCGGTGCAGACCGCCATGCCTGCGGCGCACAAACCCGCGATCGATCTGCCGTCCGCCGCGACAACGACCGCGGATTCCGTTTCGGCGAAGCCACCGGCGACGGCCAGCCTTCCCCCGACCCAGGCACTACCCAGTCCGACAGCGCGCGAAGTCAAGGACAGCATGCGCGCCATTCCCACGATCGATCTGACGGCAGTGCCACCGGATCTTTGGGATCGCATCCGCACCGGGTTCGCCATGCCCAATCTATCCACCCCACTGGTTCAGGAACGCCAGATCTGGTACGCGAGCCAGCCGAGCTACGTCAAGCGCATGGTCGAGCGCAGCAAGCGTTACCTCTATTACATCGTCGAGGAACTGGAAAAGCGCGGCATGCCGACCGAGCTCGCACTCTTGCCCATGGTGGAAAGCGCGTTCAACCCGATGGCCTATTCGCGCTCCCATGCTTCGGGCCTGTGGCAGTTCATCCCTTCTACCGGGAAGAGTTACAACCTGGAGCAGAACCCCTGGTACGACGGCCGGCGCGACATCGTCGCATCGACCAGCGCCGCGCTTGATTACTTGCAGTTCCTGTATGAAATGCATGGCGACTGGCACCTCGCACTCGCGTCCTACAACTGGGGCGAAAACGCCGTGGGCCGCGCCATCGAAAAGAACAGGGCCAAGGGGCTGCCTACCGACTATCTGAGCCTCAGCATGCCCGCCGAGACGCGCAATTACGTGCCCAAGCTGCAGGCGCTGAAGAACATTATTGCGAATCCGCATGCCTTCGGCGTGGATCTGGAGCCGGTGCCCAACACGCCGTATTTCGTCACGGTGCAAAAAACCCAGGACATCGACGTGCGACTTGCCGCGAAACTGGCAGACATACCCCTGGCGGAATTTCTCGCCCTCAACCCCGGCCACAACCGCCCGGTGATCATCGCCAACGGCACCCCGGGCCTGGTGCTGCCCAGGGACAAGGCGAAGATTTTCCTCGCCAACCTGCAGGACCACGACGAGCCGCTGGTTTCCTGGCAAATATACACGCTCAAGCGAGGCGACAAGCTGGAGCGCATCGCCGCCAAGCACGGCATCTCTGTGGCGCGGCTCAAACAGGACAACGGCATAGGCCGCTACACCAAGGTCGGCCCGGGCTACCAGTTGTTGCTGCCGCTCAAAGGCGCGCTGATCGAGCCCCTGCCGGTCATGTACCAACCGCCTGCCGCGGCGGAGGCGCGCACGACGCTGCGCAAGCTCAGCTACACCGTTAAGCAGGGCGACACCCTCACCAAGATCGCCCAACACTACAAGGTCAGTTCGGACGACCTGCGCCGCTGGAACCATATCGGGCGCCTGACCGCCGGCCAGCGCCTGGTGATCGAAGTTACGCAGACGACCACGGCAAAGCACGCCAGGCCGGCAAAGAAAAAGAACGCCGGCAAGCGGCGAAAGTAGGATAGCGCTTCAGCGCTCCTGCGCGCGATAGAGCAAACAGCTCACTTCGTGGCTGTCGTTCATGCGGACTGCCGCCGGATAGTTCAGTTTGCATTCGGCCATCGCCTGCGGGCAGCGCGGATGGAAATGGCATCCTGACGGCGGCGAGGCCGGCGAAGGCAATTCGCCGCGCAGGCGTATGATTTTTCGCTCGCCCGCCTGATCCAGCTTGGGCACCGCCGACAGCAGCGCCTGGGTGTAGGGATGTCTGGGCGAACGCAACACCTCGGCCACCGTTCCGCGCTCGACGATCCTCCCCAGGTACATCACCCCAACCTCATGCGCCAGATACTCGACCACGGCGATGTTGTGCGTGATAAACAGGTAGGCGAGACCGAGCTCGCGTTGCAGTTGTTTCAGCAAATTAAGTATCTGCGCCTGCACCGAGACGTCGAGCGCGCTGGTGGGTTCGTCGCAGACGATCAGTTTTGGTCTTACCGCCAACGCGCGCGCGATCGCAATGCGCTGGCGCTGCCCGCCGGAGAATTCGTGCGGATAACGCAATTTCGCGTCCGCATTCAAACCTACCTGTGCCAGCATCCGGTCGATGCGCAGCGCGAGTTCCGCGCTGGTTTCCGCCAGCCCCAGCGCCTGCATGCCTTCGGCCAGGATGTCGGCGACGCGCATGCGCGGATTGAGCGAGGAATACGGATCCTGGAAAATAAGCTGAAAATCGGGGCGGCGCTCGCGCAAAGCACGCCCGCGCAGGCGGGTCAGTTCCCGGCCCTCGAATCGCACCGTTCCAGCGCTGGGGCGGATCAACTGCAGGATGGCTTTGCCTGCGGTGGTCTTGCCGCAGCCGGATTCACCCACCAGCGCCAGCGTTCTTCCCGCGGCGATATCCATCGACACGCCATCCACGGCCCTGACCTGCCCCACCGTGCGCTTGAACAGGCCCTTGCGGATGGGGAAATGCACTTTCAGGCCGCTAACACTCAACAACGCCGCGCCTGGCGTTGGGGGGCGTTCGGCGCAGGTGGCAGCAGGGGCGGGTTTGTTAGAGGAAACCTCCTCCCGCCGCGCTTCCCCGTCCGCCTCGTCGCACAAATGGCAACGCACCCTGTGCCCGTCGCCACCAGCTTTCAATTGCGGCGCTTCTTCACGGCAGCGTTCCCAAGCCGAGTCGCAGCGCTCGACGAAGCGGCAACCGCGGAACTCCGTGGTCAACGGCGGCACCTGGCCCCGGATCACCGCCAGTTCGCCATCCCGGCGTTCGCCGTCCGGCAGTGCCTGGAACAGCTTGCGCGAATAAGGATGGCGCGGCGCGAGAAAGAACTGCTCGCGCGTTGCCACCTCGATGATCTGCCCGGCGTACATCACGGCCACTTTGTGCGCCATTTGCGCCACGACACCCAGGTCATGAGTGATCAACAGAATCGCCATCCCGCTGGCGCGCTGCAGCCCGGAGAGCAGTTCCAGCACCTGCGCCTGGATGGTTACATCCAAGGCCGTCGTTGGTTCATCGGCGATCAGCAGGTCGGGTTCGGCCGCCAGCGCGATCGCGATCATGACGCGCTGCTTCATGCCGCCGGAAAGCTGGAACGAAAACTCGCCCAGGCGCCGTACCGGATCCGGTATGCCCACGGCGTCGAGCAGCTCCAGCATGCGTTTGCGCATCGGCTCCCCGCGTAGCGCGGTGTGTCGCTCCAGCACCTCGGCGATCTGCCGCCCGACCGTGAGCACCGGATTCAGGCTTGTGGCCGGCTCCTGGAAGATCATGGCGATGCGGCGGCCGCGCACCCCGCGCATCGCCGCCTCCGGCAGGCACAGCAGATCTTCCCCGGCCAGCAACACCGAACCGGCAACGATCTGCCCGGCTTCGGGCAGCAGCCGCAGCACTGACAGCGCGGTCATGGATTTTCCGCAGCCTGACTCGCCGACGATGGCGTAGGTCTCACCGCGCGCCACCTCGATGCTGACTCCGTCTATGGCGCGCACGGTGCCGCCGGAACTGTCCAGCCAGGTCTTGAGATCATTGATCTGCAGCAGCGCGCTCATGCCTCCCCCGACGCCATTGCAAAGCGCAGTTTGCGGACGCCAACCCGCACCCGCGGATCGAAGGCATCGCGCACCGCGTCGGCGAACAAATTCGCCGCCAGCACCAGGGCCAGCATGAACGCGAAAGCACTCGCGAGCGACCACCAGACCATCGGCTCGCGCCCCATTTCCAGGCGCGCGGCGTTGATCATGGTGCCAAAGCTGATCATGGACGGGTCGACGCCAACGCCGACGTAGGACAAAACCGCCTCGGCGAGCACCAGGCCGGAAAAATCCATCACCACGGAAATCAGCACGATGTGCATCACGTTGGGCAGGATGTGGCGCAGCATGATGCGCCACTCGGACACGCCGAAGGCCTGCGCCGCCTGCACGTATTCCAGCTCGCGCAGCTTGAGCGTCTCGCCGCGCAACAAACGGCACAGCCCGGTCCAGCTGGTGATGCCGAGGATGATGCACAGCCACAACAGGCGGAAATCCGCGCGCTGCGCAGAAGTTGGAAAGACGTCTGGGTGGGTCTCGATATAGACTTGCAGCACCAGCACGGCAGCGGCAATCAGCAGTACGCCCGGTATCGAGTTCAGCGTGGTATAGAAATACTGGATCAGATCGTCGACCGCGCCGCGCAAATACCCCGCCATGATGCCGAGCAGGACGGAAAAAGGCAGCATGACCAGCGTGGTCAGCGTGCCGATCACCAGCGCCGTGCGCACGCTCTTCAGCGAAAGATACAGCACGTCCAGACCGACCTTGTCGGTGCCAAGCACGTGATAGTTGGCCGAAAGCAGGATCACCGGAACGCCGAGCAGCGCGAGCAGGGCAAGCGTAATCAGGATGGCGCGCCAAGGCACCGCCGTTTTCCCGCCCCATACGGCGTGCCAGAAATCGCGCGATGCGACCCGCTCTGCAGGAGTGCAGGCCGCCACCAGCGCGAGCGATGCGAGCAGCCAGAGCGGCAGCGCGAGCGCCACGCCGCGAAAGCCGGTAAGCACGACGTCGGCCTGCCAGTCCCGCTCCGGATCGCGCAGATGGGCGCCGCCGTACTTCAGGCGCGGATAGGCTCGTACCTGCTTGCCCGGCGCGCCGCCCGCGCCCGGCAATTCGACCGTCTCCTTGGCATAGGCGTGCGTCGCCAGCGGCGCCGAATAGGTGCGCTCCGGCCGGTTCGCGATGGACGAGAGCAGCACGTCGAGCATGCTCTTCACGTCGACCGCATAGGCGACATCGCGGGATGCGGTCCGGTCCGCTTGCATTGCCGGCGCGGCGGGCAGCGCCAAGCGGAAGTGCACGGAATCCAGCAAGCCGATGGCGATGAACAGCGCGAGCACCACCAGGGCGCTCATCGCCGCCGGCGTCTGCGCCACGCGCCACCAGGGTGCGCGCAAATGCTCGTGGCGACGCACGTACCAGACGAAGCCCGCCACCGCCGCGAGCAGCAGGTAGATCAGCGCGTCGGTCCAGAGGATGACGGGAAGCAGCGGCACTAGTCGAACCTCACGCGCGGATCCACCAGCGTGTAGGAGATGTCGGTGAGCAACAGGCCCAGGATATACAGCACCGAGCCGATGAACACCATCGAGCGAACCACGGCGAAATCCTGCGACTGGATCGCCTCGATGGTGTAGCTGCCCAGGCCAGGGATGCCGAAAAACGATTCCGCCACCAGGCTACCCATGAACAGCAGCGGGATCGTCACGACCGCGCCGGTGAGTATCGGAATCATCGCATTCCTGAGCACATGGCGGAAAAACACGACAACTTCGGACAGGCCCTTGGCGCGTGCGGTTCTGACATAGTCCTTGCCGACCTCCTCCAGGAAGATGGTGCGATACCAGCGTGCGCCGCTGCCGATGCCGCCGATCACGCCCACCACCACCGGCAGCGCGAGGAATTTGAGCGCGTCGAAGCCTGCCGCATAGCCTGAAATGGGAACCAGGTTCCACAGCTTGGATATCAGGTACTGGCCGCCGATGATGTAGAACAGGCCGGAGATGGACATCATGAGCACGCACAGCACCACGCCCCAGAAATCGATATTGGTGGCGCGAAAGAAGGCCATCATCAGGGCAAAGGTGATCTGCAGCAGCATGCCAACCAGGAACACGGGCACTGCAAGCGCCAGGCTGGGCCACATGCGCGAGCTGATTTCGTAGGCGATGTCGCGCCCGTCGTCAGAACGGCCGAAGTTGAAGCGGAACATTTCCACCGACTTTTCGAAATAAATGGTATCGGTGAATTTGTGCCTGCCCGCAGCTGCCGCGTTGTACAACAGCGGCTTGTCGTAGCCGCGCTCGGTCTTCCACTTGGCGATCGCCTCCGGCGTTACGTATTTGACCCCGAGTTGCAGGCGCGCGATGTCATCGGGGGTATTCACCTTGAAAAACAGCGCGAAAGTGATCAGGTTGACGCCGACGAGGATGAAGACGGCGTAGACCGCGCGGCGGACGATGTAGGCGTACATGTTCCTGCCTTATGCCCGCGCCAGTTCTCGCGCGCGCCAGGTGCGCAGCGCCGGCAGCATGCCCAGTGTCAGCAGTCCCAGCACCAGCAGCAGCGGCCAGAGCACCGGCCGGTTCCACTCGGCGCGCTTGGCCTCTCGCAGCGCCGGGTCGAGGCGGTAGAACTTGAGGCCGTTGCGCGCCATCTGGTTCGGCTTCACGTTGAACAGCCAGGCGTGATACAGGCTGTAGTCTTTGGGATAGTAGCCCCAGGCCCAGGGTGCATCCTGGCGCAACAGCGCCACCATGCGGTCGATGATCAGTTGGCGCTCGGGTCCGTTTTCCATGTTTTTCATCTGCTCGAACAATCGATCGAATTCCGGGTTGGCATAATTCGCCTTGTTCTCACCGCCCTCCTTCACCGCACCCTGCGGTCCGTGCAAGAGGAACATGAAATTCTCCGGGTCCGGGTAGTCCGCGTTCCAGCCGAGGAAAAACATCTGCGTATTGCCCTTGCGGATTTTCTCCTGGAAGCGGTTCCAGTCGCTGGTGCGGAACTCGAGCTGGATGTCTATTTTCTGGAACTGCTTGCGGTACCAGTCCAGCCGCGCCTTGCCGCCCGGACCGCCGCCGGTGGTATCCAGGTACAGCACCAGCGGTGCGCCGCTACGCGCGTCCCGACCGCTGGGATAGCCGGCCTCGGCCATGAGTTTTTTCGCCTGCGCGACCGATCTTCGGCGCCAGGCGCCGCCGGTCTTCTCGTAGACCACGGGATTGTAGCCTTCTTCGCCGCCGCGATAGCCGAAAATACCCGGCGGAATGGGCCCCTGCCCCGCAACGCCGCGGCCATTGGCAAAAATGGAGATGAATTCCTCGTTGTCGACCGCGATGGAAATCGCCTGGCGCAGCTTGCGCGCGCGCTCCTGCTCGGCAGCATCGCCTTGCCCGCCCACCACCGGATCCAGCCAGTTGAACGACAGGTAATAGACCGAGGTCGCGACCGAGGTCTTCAGCCGGATGCCGCGGTTCACCATCTCGGGCGACAGCCCCGCCTCGCCTTCGATGCTGATGCGCACGGCGTTATCGAAATTGTCGTTGCTGATGCCGGACTGGTCATAGTAGCCCTGCATGAACTTGCTCCAGTACGGGATGCTTTCTTTCTCGCGCGTGAACACGACGCTATCGATGAACGGCGCCGTCTTGCCGGCATCGGCAAGCAGGCCGGCCGCCGCATCCTCCGGCTCGCCGGCGGAAGGATAGGCTTCACCGCGATAATTCGGATTGCGCTCGAGAACCATGCGCGCATTCGGGTTGTTTTCCGTAAGCATGAACGGGCCGGTGCCAACCGGGTACCAGTCGAGGCTGAAATTCCTATCCGCCATGCCGGCCTGTGAGTAGAAGCGGTCGGCCTCGGGCGGCACCGGGGCGAAGAACGGCATCGCCAGCCAGTAGATGAATTGCGGGTACTTACCGCGCACCTTGATGCGATAGGTATAGCGGTCCACGACTTCGACGCCGGATATCTCGTGCCGGCTAAGGCTGGGCCAGGCCGATTGCGCGCTCGAAAGTCCCGCCTGCAGCGCCTTATCTTCCTGCGCCAGAAGTGCGGCATACTCCTTGAGACCGACGATATAGTCGCTCATATGCCCGAGGATGGGCGAATGTATGCGCGGGTGCGCGAGGCGTTTGATCTCATAGACGTAATCCGCCGCCACCAGTTCGCGGCTGCCGCTTTTGGGAAAATCGGCCAGACGGTACTTATCGCGCAAATCACCCGGCTTGAGATCCAGATACAGGCTGCGCCCGGCGGCGTCCCGGGCGAACGCAGGATGAGGCTGATAGCGGATGCCGGGCTTGATGTGGATCTCGTACACGCTGTAGGCGACGTTCGTCGCGTCGGCGGGCAACTCCCGGCCTGCGCTGCTGTAAAAACGGGGTTTGGGAATAGCGACGGCCGTCGCGGGAATCAGCGTGTAGGGCCGCTTGAGATAGTGATACTGCAGCGGCGGCTCATAAACCTGCCAGATGAAATCATATTCGTCCGCGGTATATGCCTGGGCCGGGTCCAGGTGCTTGGGGCGCTCTGAAAAAGAGCTGTAGAGGATATTCTTGCCCGATTCGCTCACCGGATAGGGATCGTTCCAGACCCTGCCGCAGCCGGCGAGCAGGAGTAGACAAGCGAGCGCGGTCGAAAAACGCATGGCGCGAGTTTAGCCGAACCCGCAATGGGCGTCACCCCGGTATAATTCGCTGGTCCCGTTATTCGGAGTCACCATGGGTTTTCTGGCAGGAAAGCGCATTCTCATCACCGGCTTGCTCAGCAACCGCTCGATCGCCTATGGCGTCGCCAAAGCCTGTCATCGCGAGGGCGCCGCGCTGGCCTTCACTTACCAGAACGAGCGTTTCAAGGAACGCGTCACCACCATGGCCGGCGATTTCGGCAGTGTTCTGGTGTTTCCCTGCGATGTAGCCAGCGACGAGGAGATCACCGGTCTGTTCGCCGAGCTGGGCAAGCACTGGGACGGGTTGGAAGGTCTCGTGCACTCCATCGCCTACGCACCGCGCGAAGCGATCGAAGGTGATTTCCTCGAAGGCATTTCGCGCGAGGCTTTCCGCATCGCCCACGACGTCTCGAGCTACAGCTTCGCCGCGCTGGCCAAGGCGGCATTGCCGATGATGCAGGACCGGCGCGCAGCGCTGCTGACGCTCTCTTACCTCGGCGCCGTGCGCACCATGCCGAACTACAATGTGATGGGTCTGGCCAAGGCCAGCCTGGAAGCCGCGGTGCGCTACATGGCCGCGAGCCTGGGCCCCAAGGGCATACGCGTCAATGCGGTTTCTGCGGGGCCGATCAAGACGCTCGCAGCTGCCGGCATCGGCAGTTTCGGCAAGCTGCTCGCCTACAACGCCAAGCATGCGCCACTGCGGCGCAATGTCACGACTGAAGAAGTGGGAAACGCTGCCGCGTTTCTGTGCAGCGATCTGGCCAGCGGCATCACCGGCGAGGTGACCTACGTCGACGGCGGCTTCAACACCACTGCGCTGGGCACGACCGAAGTGTAGCGCAGGCGGCGGGCGCGTCGCGTTTAGCGCGCGACGCGGGGCCGTTTTCTAACCGCCTTTTTTCTCCAGGTTCGCCTTGTTGATCTCGATCTTCGCGGCGGCCCTGAGGCTGGCGACGTAGGCCATCGAATCCTCCTGCGCCGCCTGGCGCGCCAACTGCTCCTGCATTTCCTTTTCGCGCGCGGCATCGACCGGCGGCGCGGCGATCACGCGCGAAATCCGGTAGATCCCGAAGCCGCGATCGCGCAACTCCACCCCCAGATAGACCGGCAGCTTCGACACATCGCTTCCGAAAATCGCCTTCAAGGCGTCAGGATGCACCACGGGCTTGCCCTGGCGGCTGACGATCTTGGCCTCGCTCCATTTCAGCCCCGCATCCTTTCCCTGCTGCAATTCGGCGTACTTGGCCGCGCCGCTCTTTACGGCCAGCGCCATCGCTTCCTGCTCAGTCAGCTTTTTCGCAATGTCGGCCTTGACTTCATCCAACGGCCTGGGCGCAACGGGCTTATGCTCGATCACACGCGCCACGACCAACGCGTCAGGTCCCGCGTCCACCACCTCCGTGTTGTGCTTGTTCTTGATCGACTCGGGGGAGAACAGGGCATCCAGCATGCGTTTATTGTTAAGCACCCCGGCGGCGCCGCCGGGCTGCCGCGTCAGCCATCCGGATTGCTGCAGCTTAAGCTTGAACTTCTCGGCGACCGGGTTGAGGCTGTCGGGCTGCTCATAGGCAAGATTGCTGAACGCCTCCGCCGCTTCGGCGAATTTCTTGCCCAGACGCTGCTTTTTCACTTCCTTCTCGATGTCGGCGCGCATCGCCTGAAAATCCTTGGCCGCAACCGGCGCGGCGAGCAGGATATGGCTCGCCCGGCGCTGCTCCGGCTCGCCATTTTTCGCCGGCTTGATCTCGGTAAGCTTGATGATGTGGTAACCGAAGCTCGACTCGACGATGCCGCTCATCTCGCCCGGCTTGAGCTTGAACACCGCGTCCTCGAAAGGTTTGACCATGGCGCCGCGCGCGAAGAAACCGAGGTCGCCGCCGCTGTCCTTGGAGCCCGGATCCTGGGAATACTGCTTGGCCAGTTCGGCGAACTTCTCCGGCGCGGCGTGCAGCTGCGCCAGCAGTTCTTCTGCTTTCTTCTTTACCGCAACGCGCTCTTCGAATTTGGCGCGCACGTTCTTGTCGTACCAGCTTTGCAGATCAGCCTCGCTTACCGTCTCCTGCGCGGCCAGCACATCCGCATTGAGCACCGCGTACTCGGCGCGCACCTGCTCTGGCACCAAGAACTCGCCCGGATGGCTGTCGTAATAGGTTTTGACTGCATCCGGCGCGAGCTTGACCTGGCCGGCGAACTGATCGTAGGACATCACTGCCTCGGACACTTCCCGCTGCTGCCCATGAATCGCGAGCAAGCGGGCGACCTGCGCCTTCCCGACCAGGGCCGAGTCGGCCAACGCGCCGTTCAGCTGCTGCAGTTCAACGTCGCGGCGCAGCCGGGACTCGAACACCACGTCGCTCATGCCCTGCGCGCGCAGCGTGGCGTCGTAACGCGATTTGGAGAACTGTCCGTTTTCCTGGAACGCAGGCAGGCCGATGATGATTTCACGCAGCTGCTGGTCCGTAACCATCAGATTGCTCTTGACCGCGCGCACCGCAAGCAGGCGCTCCTGTATCAGCTGGTCGAGGAGCGCGGCGCGCTGTTCCAGCGTATCGAGCAGCGCGGGATCGAAATTGCGGCCTAGCAGCCCGCGCAAACGCTCCTGCTGGTCGCGTTGCGCCTGGGTGAAATCCTGCAATGTTATTTGCTGCCCGGCCACCTCGGCCAGGTCCTGTGCCGTGCTCGATCCGCGCCGATACGAGTCGATGCCCCAGAACGCGAACGGCAGCACCATCAGCGCCAGCAGCAACTGCACGAATCTCTTGTGCTTGTGGACTAAATCGAACATGGCATTAGACTCTCAAAATGAAAAGGCGAACCCCTGTCTGGGTTCGCCTTTTGTTGTTGGCGGAGTGGACGGGACTCGAACCCGCGACCTCTGCCGTGACAGGGCAGCATTCTAACCAACTGAACTACCACTCCAGTAATACATAACACCCTGGTGGGTGCTGAGAGGCTCGAACTCCCGACATTCGCCGTGTAAAGGCGACGCTCTACCAACTGAGCTAAGCACCCTCTTGAACCTATCGAATACGCGGGGCGCTCTGGTCCAAAAAGCGCGTCAGTTTAACGCATCTTTCAGCGCTTTGCCAGCGCGAAATTTCGGAACCCGCGCGGCCTTGATCTTGATGCTGGCACCGGTGCGCGGATTGCGCCCGTTGCGCGCAGCGCGCTTGCCTACGTAAAACGTGCCGAAGCCGACCAGTGTCACCATGCCACCCTTCTTCATGGCGGTCTTGATCGCCGTTACGGTCGCGTCCAGCGCACGCCCTGCAGCCGCCTTGGACACGTCCGCCGATTTGGCAATTTGATCGATCATTTCGGATTTATTCACGATGAACCCCCTGTTCTATTATTTGGATTGGGAATAGGAAATCGAAGACTGGAGTGTGTGCGCTGTCGGTGGGAGCGTGTGGCCGGATACTTGGTCCAAGGCGATCGCCGCGATAGAACCTTTATAGCAAGCGCCATTCAGGCGTGTCAAGCGCTTTCCCCGGCCACCCTCTGCGCGCGCTCAGTGCGTGATCACCCCGCTCACCGGTTGGCCCTCGGCGGCCGGCGCAATCGGCGCCGCGTCGTCTTTCTTGTTCAGCGCCTCGGGCCTGCGCTCCAGCGCGAGTTCGAGCACCTGATCGATCCACTTGACCGGCACGATTTCGAGGCGGTTCTTGACGTTGTCCGCGATCTCGGTCAGATCTTTCACATTCTCCTCCGGAATCAGCACCGTCTTGATGCCGCCGCGGTGAGCCGCTAGCAGCTTCTCCTTCAGTCCGCCTATGGGCAACACCTCACCGCGCAGCGTGATTTCGCCGGTCATGGCCACATCGGCGCGCACCGGGATGCCGGTGAGTATCGATACCATGGCCGTGCAGATGCCGATGCCGGCACTCGGGCCGTCCTTGGGCGTCGCGCCTTCCGGCAGGTGAATGTGCAGATCGATCTTCTGGTAGAAATCCTCGGGCACGCCGAGTTTAGCCGAGCGGCTGCGCACCACGGTCAGCGCGGCCTGTATCGATTCCTGCATCACCTCCCCCAGCTTGCCGGTGGTGATGCTCTTGCCCTTGCCTGGCATCACCACGGCCTCGATGGTCAGCAGTTCGCCGCCGACCTCGGTCCAGGCGAGGCCGGTCACCTGTCCGACCTGGTTCTTCTTCTCCGCGATGCCGAAGGCGTACTTGCGCACGCCGAGGAACTTGTCCAGGTTCTTCGCGGTGACGACGATCTTGCTGTCGCGGCTCTTGGTTACCAGTATCTTCACCACCTTGCGGCAGATCTTGGAAATCTCGCGCTCCAGACTGCGCACGCCCGCTTCGCGGCTGTAGTAGCGGATGACGTCGCGGATGGCGGACTCGACGATCGAAACTTCGTCGAGCTTGAGTCCGTTGTTCTTCAGTTGCTTGGGCAGCAGGTAGCGCGTGGCGATGTGTATCTTCTCGTCCTCGGTATACCCCGAAAGCCGGATGACTTCCATGCGGTCGAGCAGCGCCGGCGGAATATTGAGCGTATTCGCGGTGGCGACGAACATCACCTCGGACAGGTCGTACTCGACCTCGACGTAATGGTCGACAAACGTGTGATTCTGCTCGGGATCGAGCACTTCGAGCAGCGCCGAGGACGGATCGCCGCGGAAATCCATGCCGAGCTTGTCCACTTCATCCAGCAGGAACAGCGGATTGCGCACGCCGACCTTGGCCATGTTCTGCAGGATCTTCCCGGGCATGGAACCGATGTAGGTGCGGCGGTGTCCGCGGATCTCCGCCTCGTCGCGCACGCCGCCGAGGGACATGCGCACGAACTTGCGGTTGGTCGCCTTCGCGATCGATTGACCGAGCGAGGTCTTGCCCACGCCGGGGGCGCCCACCAGGCACAGGATCGGCGCTTTCACCTTGTCCACACGGCTTTGCACCGCCAGATACTCGACGATGCGCTCCTTGACCTTCTCCAGCCCGTAGTGATCGGAGTCGAGGCTACGCTCGGCAGCGGCGATGTCCTTGGAGATCTTGCTGCGCTTTTTCCAGGGCAGCCCCACCAGTATGTCGATATAGTTGCGCACCACGGTCGCCTCGGCAGACATCGGCGACATCAGGCGCAATTTCTTCAGTTCGGCTTCGGCCTTGACGCGTGCGTCCTTGGGCATGCGGGCTGCCTTGATCTTCTTGTCCATCTCGTCAAGATCCGCGCCGTCCTCACCCTCGCCCAGTTCCTTCTGGATCGCTTTGACCTGTTCGTTCAGGTAATACTCGCGCTGGCTCTTTTCCATCTGGCGCTTGACCCGGCCACGGATGCGCTTTTCGACCTGCAGGATGTCGATTTCGGTTTCGAGCTGGCCAAGCAGGTGCTCCAGGCGCGCCTTGACATCGAACATCTCCAGCACTTGCTGTTTTTGCTCCAGCTTCAGCGGCAGGTGGGCGGCGACGGTGTCCGCCAGACGCCCGGCCTCCTCGATGCCGCCAAGCGAGGTCAGAATCTCCGGCGGGATCTTCTTGTTCAGCTTCACATACTGATCGAACTGAGTGACCAGCGCCCGGCGCATCGCCTCGACCTCGTTGTTGTCGCTGGCGTCAGCCGGTACCGGGCGGGCGACGGCCACATAGTGGCTGTGCTGGTCCTCGATTTCCTTGATCACCGCGCGCTGGCTGCCTTCGACCAGCACCTTTACCGTGCCATCTGGGAGCTTCAGCATCTGCAGAATGTTAGCGATGCAGCCGATCTGGTACATGTCCTCTGCGGTCGGCTCATCCTTGGCCGCGGATTTCTGCGCTGCCAGCATGATGCTTTTGCCTGCTTCCATTGCGATTTCCATCGCCTTGATCGACTTCGGGCGCCCGACAAACAGCGGAATCACCATATGCGGGAACACCACCACGTCGCGCAGCGGCAGCAGCGGAAACTGGGTAGGGTCGGACGAATATTCAGGTGCGGACATGGCGATACCTCGGTGGGACACTAATCAATAGATGGGGACGGGGGGCATTAGTTCAACCCCGTCGGCGTTCTCAGGAAAGAGAACCGGCGACCTTGGGCGGGTCGGAGTAGATCAGCAGCGGCTTGCCCTCGCCGAGGACGGTCGACTCGTCGATCACGACCTTGCTGACATTTTCCATGGTCGGCAGCTCGTACATCGTGTCGAGCAGCACCTGCTCGAGGATGGAGCGCAAACCGCGGGCGCCGGTCTTGCGTGCGAGTGCTTTCTGCGCGATGGCGGCGAGCGCAGCAGGGCGTGTTTCCAACTCCGCGCCCTCCATGCTGAACAGGCGCTGGTACTGCTTGATCAGCGCGTTCTTGGGGGTGGTCAGAATCTGGACCAGCGCCGCTTCGTCCAGCTCTTCCAGCGTGGCGATCACCGGCATGCGGCCGACGAATTCCGGAATCAGGCCGAACTTGATCAAATCCTCCGGCTCCACCCCGCGCAATACCGCGGTAATGTCCTTGCTGTCCTTGAGGCTGCGCACTTCGGCGCCGAAGCCGATTCCGCTCTTCTCCGAGCGGCTGCGTATGATCTTCTCCAGTCCGTCGAAAGCGCCGCCGCAGATGAACAAGATGTTGGTCGTGTCCACCTGCACGAAATCCTGGTTGGGGTGCTTGCGGCCGCCCTGCGGCGGCACCGAGGCGATGGTGCCTTCGATCAGTTTCAGCAACGCCTGCTGCACGCCCTCGCCCGAGACGTCACGGGTGATCGACGGATTGTCCGACTTCCTCGATATCTTGTCGATTTCGTCGATGTAGACGATGCCGCGCTTGGCCTTGTCCACGTCGTAGTCGCAATTCTGCAACAGTTTCTGGATGATGTTCTCGACGTCCTCGCCGACGTAGCCCGCCTCGGTCAGGGTGGTGGCATCGGCGATGACGAAAGGCACGTTCAGCAGCCGCGCCAGCGTCTGCGCCAGCAGCGTCTTGCCCGAACCGGTAGGTCCGATCAGCAGAATATTCGACTTCGCCAGTTCGATCTCGTCGCTCTTGGACAAATGCTTGAGCCGCTTGTAGTGGTTGTACACCGCCACCGACAGGATGCGCTTCGCCAATTTCTGGCCGATCACATATTCGTCGAGGATGTCGCAGATTTCCTTGGGCGTGGGCAGATCGGACCTGGCCGTCTTGCCGCCCTTGTCGCTGCTCGTCTCCTCGCGGATGATGTCGTTGCACAACTCGATGCATTCGTCGCAAATAAACACCGAGGGCCCGGCAATAAGCTTCCTCACCTCGTGCTGGCTCTTGCCGCAGAAGGAACAGTACAGGAGCTTTTCGCCGGTATTTTTTTCGCTCATTTAGGTCTCATTTCTTGGTGTCGGCGCGATTGCTCAGCACATTGTCCACCAGGCCGTATTTCACCGCTTCGTCAGCCGACATGAAATTGTCCCGGTCGGTGTCGCGCGCGATGGTTTCAACGCTCTGGCCGGTATGCTCGGCCAGCATCTCGTTCAACCGTCCGCGCAAATAGAGAATTTCCCTGGCATGGATTTCGATGTCCGAGGCCTGCCCCTGGAATCCGCCCATGGGCTGATGGATCATGATACGCGAATTGGGCAGGCAGAAACGCTTGCCCTTGGCCCCTGCTGCGAGCAGGAAGGATCCCATGCTGGCCGCCTGGCCGACGCACAGCGTGCTCACATCGGGCTTGATGAACTGCATGGTGTCGTAGATCGCAAGTCCGGCGGAGACCGAACCGCCGGGCGAATTGATATAAAACGAGATGTCCTTGTCTGGATTTTCCGATTCCAGAAACAGCAACTGGGCGACGATCAGATTGGCCGTCATCTCGTTCACCACGCCCACCAGGAACACGACCCGTTCCTTGAGCAGACGCGAATAGATGTCGTAGGCGCGTTCGCCGCGGCCGCTTTGCTCGATGACCATGGGTATCAGGCCCAGGCTTTGCGGCCCCTCCAACTCGGCCTGCGGCTGCATCCATCCCGCCGCGCGTGGCGCCCAACCTGGCTGCATCATGCCGATTTCCCCATAAATTCATCAAAAATCACAGACTTGTCCTCGACTTTCGCGTGCGCTAGCACCCAGGCGACGACATTCTCCTCCAGCGCCAGGCTTTCCATTTCCGCCAGTCGCTGCGGTTGCGAATAAACCCATTTTACCACCTCGTCCGGTTGCTCGTAGCTCTCCGCCTGCTCCGCCACCAGCGCGCGAACCTGCTCGGGTTTGGCGGCGAGACCATGCGCTTGCACCAATTCGGCGATGATCAGCCCCAGGGATACGCGGCGCTGCGCCTGTTTCTCGAACATCTCGGGATTGATCGGCAATTGTTCGATTTTCATGCCGCGCGCTTCGAGATCCGAGCGCGTGGCCTGCACCAGGCGCTGTGTTTCCATCTCGACCAGCGCCTTGGGCAGTTCGACCTTGGTCGCGTCGAGCAGAGCCTGCATGGCCTTGTCTTTGAGATCCGACTGAACGCGCTTCTTTACCTCGCGCTCGATGTTCGCCTTGATTTCAGCGCGCATCTTGGCAAGATCGCCGTCGTCCACGCCCAGCGAACGCGCAAATTCGGCGTCCACTTCGGGCAGGTGCGCTTCCTCGACCAGTTTCACGCTCAGGTCGAAGCTCGCGACTTTGCCGGCCACGTCCTTGCCGTGATAGTCGGCCGGAAAAGTCAGTTCGAAGGTCTTGCTCCCGCCGGCCGCCAAGCCGAGGGCATTGGCCTCGAACTCCGGCAGCATCTGCTTCTCGCCCAACACGAAGACAAAATCGCTGGCCTTGCCGCCATCGAACTCGGCGCCGCCGATCTTGCCGAGAAAATCCGCGGTCACGCGATCGCCGACGGCGGCAGCCCGCTCCACGGCATGGAAGTGCTGGCGCTGCTTGCGCAGTATCTGCAGCGTCTTGTCGACCTCGGCATCGCCCACGACCAGCGCGGCGCGTTCAATCCGGCTCGCCGCGATATCCCCGGGCACCACTTCCGGGTAAATCTCGAACGTGGCGCTGAACTCGATATTCTTCGCGTCCGCCTCGCCGGCTTTGGGCTCGATGCGCGGATAACCGGCGACCTTGAGGTTCTGTTCGCGCACCGCATCGCTGAACGATTTCTGCACGGCGTCACCGATAACCTCGGAGCGCACCTGCGGTCCGTATTGCTGCGCGACGAGTTTCATCGGCACCTTGCCCGGGCGGAAACCCGCCATGCGCAGGGTGCGGGACAGCTTTTTCAGGCGTTCGCCCACCTGCTTCTCGATATCGTCAACCGCCACAGCCATGTTAAGGCGGCGCTCGAGCGTGCCTAGATTCTCCAAACTTGTTTGCATCAAAATCCCTCGAAGTCTGCAACTAAACCAGGGAATCGAAAGGTACCAGCGCCCTTTTCGTTACCCACTCGTGAAACAGCACGGCATGGTGCCCAGGAAGGGACTCGAACCCCCACGCCTTGCGGCGGCAGGACCTAAACCTGCTGCGTCTACCAATTTCGCCACCTGGGCGCAGGTGCAATTTTACGCGATTTCCCCCTATACTGTCAGCCCAAGTTTTGCCAATTCCTCAAGAATTTCAAGCCAATGTCCGTAGGCCACTACGAGAATTTCCCGGTCGCCTC